>MLJW01000007.1_pt1 | contig 377579 bp, 336 predicted proteins | sample 888231 | NCBI WGS metagenome assembly MLJW01 (sample SAMN05788063, study PRJNA343431) | mine drainage metagenome | isolation source: sample collected from the inflow into an acid mine drainage treatment plant... | place: Germany: Lusatia, lignite mining district
CCCAGCAGACGGTGGTTGCGATGGAAAGTGCGACACCGCTGGTGAAACAGGGGCAGGAACTGGCGCTGCAGGCGACCGGCCTGCTCGACGACATCCAGCGTCAGGCGACGGACTCGCTGTCCAAGGCACGGGAGGTGGCGAATGCCACCAAGGCACAGGCGGTGACGGCCAACGAGATCGCCGGGCATGTCGAGAGCATCGCCACCATGACCGAGCAGACCAATGCCGCGACCCAAAGCAATGCGGCGGCAGCGGACCAGCTGAATGTGCTGGCCGGAAAGCTGAAGGAAGACATGGCTTACTTCAAAGTCTGAGACTGCGACGATCAGGTGGGCGGGATATCGCGACTGTCCATGCAATACCTGGGACAGCCTCGCAAACCATAAAAAAAGGCGACCGGAAGGTCGCCTTAGTTTTTGCTGTCTGCTACGTTAATCGCGTTCGCCGCTGAATGCCATCAGATCGTTGTCAGAATCAGAGTCCCGGTTTCGGATAGACATTTGCCCGGGTACTTCCGATACACGCACGCACCCGGTTGCCCGGGGTCACGCATGACTCATGCCTTGTATCCGATACGGAACCCGCCCCACTGCTTGCCGCGTACGAAGATAGGACTCGATATGTCGTGCACTACCTCTCCGGTGTCTCGGCGGTAGGTCTGGATCAGGAAAGGCCGGTTATGGTTGCCGCAGCGTTTGCCGACAGGATCGTTAAAAATGCGTTTGCTACGGGAGTTCATCGTGTCCTTCTTGATGTCTCCGGTGGGTTCTGCCGAGAATTTTCTGTTGTGGGTGGGGAAATATCCGTTCCTGTCCACGGCACCGGCATACACGAAATCGGGATACTGCTGGAGCAGCGGCTCTTGAATAGAGGGAAACAGATCGTCGGTCAGTTTGTCAAAACGTGTGTGGAATTTCGGCGGCTCAACATTGGGGATACGCTGGTAGTTCTCGTCGAACAGATCGGCTTCGCTGATCCGTCCCGACGCGATTGCCTGTTCCAGGACCTTTTCAATTGCGTGCGCAGCAGCCTGAACCACCTCGGGAGCCTTGCCATGGGTCTCCAGTCCCTTGATACCCGATTCTCCCATTTTGAACACGTTGTCGAGTTCTTTCAGGTTGACTGCCAGATGGTCGAGATGGGTGGCTTGTTCCATCATTTTCACTACGATGCCGGAGTTGCTTTCGACCAGTTGCAGTATGTGGTGCATTTTTTTCCCGACGAGTTCGCTGGCTACGGTCTGCTCGGTGATCGCCGTGGCGATGGAAGTGGACTCATCCAGCATGACCTGGGAGCTATGATTGATCTGGGTCAGGGCTTCCGCCGCCTGACGCGCCAGAGCGGCACCGTCGCGGGAAAGAACGGTGCCCGACTGGACTTTATTGATCGTCGACGCTGTTTCCGACTTTATGCTGGAGGTCACCGAAGCGATCTCTTTGGTGGCGGTCGAGGTCCGTTCCGCGAGTTTGCGCACTTCGTCTGCAACGACCGCAAAGCCACGGCCGTATTCCCCCGCGCGGGCGGCTTCGATGGCGGCATTCAGTGCCAGCAGGTTGGTTTGTTCGGCGATGTCGTTGATGGAACTTGCGATGCCGTTGATGAGTTGCGTGCGCTCGCCAAGATGGTTGATCGATGTTGCAGAGTCTTCGAATGCCTGGGAGATACGTTCGATTTCGCTGGCTGCATTCTGGGCGATCCTGGCACCGTTGCTGGAAAGTTCGCGCGATTCGCGCGCATTGTCCGCAGCGAGACGGGCGCTTTCTGCAATGCTCTGGATGTTGCCTATCATTTCCTCGATGGCCTGGCTGGCCGCTTCCGCAGCATCCTCTTGGGTTTGCGACCCGGTGGTCACCTGGCGCGCCATGCCTTCCAGAGACTGGGCAGAAGCAGCCACCTGATTGGAATTGAACATCACTTTTCCGACGATGCTCTGGAAATTATCCAGCAACTCATTGAATGTTTTTGCCGCGCTCTCGGTGACTTCGTTGGAAGCGGACAGGCGCAGTGCCAGGTTTCCTTCCATCTTGACTGTCTGGATGGTGGCGCGCAGTTTGTCCAGCGGAGCAAACAGGCTGGACCTGATCACCGCGTATAACACCGCCAGCGAGATTGCCGCTACGCCAATGCAGGCTGTCCATCCCAGAGCGGAAGGCCCGAGATTCATTGCAAGAACCACGATGGCAACCTGGAACAGCAACACCGTTGCCAGCAATTTTATTTTGAGCGACATTTATATTTCCATTTTCCAATAGCTTGGTATGACCAGGGCAGGCCAGACCGATCAGGCTGCACTGTAGCAGCCGGCAAGCATCGATACGGCCATCCTGCGTCTTTAGCTTATCGGCTGAAATCATGGCATCTTTAATGGCCTCTGCCCGTGAGCGCCGTTGGCAGAACTCTTTTCGGGAATATTCACCTTGTCGGCAAAACTTGCTGGCCGGTCTGCTTTTCTATACACGGTAATTGACTAAAATCATCGGGCAAGGTTGAATGCCGCCGCTTCCTGACAGAAACGGCGGAGGAAATGACCTGCCCAATCCGGGACAGAGACGGTCATTTTGCCGAAAAGTGCGAATCGAAGCTGAAGATCGGATTTGAGGCGATCGTAGCGAACTACCAGATCGGAAAGAAAAGGGGATGGGTCATGAGGGGGAACAAATACGCGGCGATGTTGACCTCGGCGCCGCTGCGCAGGATTCTGCTGTCGGGTGTGCTGGCTATCTGCGTGGCGCACGGTAGCTGCGTGCTCGCGGCGCCGGACGAGATTCAGGTGTACACCGAGGAGATGGACGAACCCGGCCAGTTCGGGCTGGAACAGCACATCAACTACACCGTCCACGGGACCCAGACACCGGACTATCCGGGTCAGATGACGACCAATCATATTTTGCAAGTCACGCCCGAATTTTCCTACGGGATCACGAAAAATCTGGAAGCGGGTTTGTACATACCATTCGCTTTCGCGCCCGGAGGCAACGCTTTCCTTAACGCACTGCGTGTGCGTCTGAAATACATTGCGCCGCGGCAGAGCGACGAGAATATGTTCTACGGCATGAACGTGGAGGTCGGACGCGATACCTTGCGCGTATCGGACAGCATTTCGGGCATGGAGATCAGGCCGATCGTCGGTTATCGCGACGCCCGGTGGCTGGCAAGTTTCAATCCCATTCTGAATCTGGGGCTGGCCGGCAACGTGAGCCGGCTGCCGCAGTTCGAGCCGTCGCTGAAGCTGACGCACCGCATCGAAGAAGGCGTGCGCGGGGGATTCGAGTATTACGGGACATACGGCACTCTGAATCATCCGCTGCCTTCGGATCAGAGAGGGCATACGTTGTACGCGGTGACGGATGTCGATATCCGGGGCTTCGTTGCCAACTTCGGTATCGGGCGCGGTTTTGTGAATGCGACGGATCCCTGGGTGGTCAAGGCGATCCTTGAGGTGCCACTCGAATAGCGGGCACTTCTAAAAATCCAAATATCGTCGCAATACTGCGTTACTCACAAAAAATTACTCCTTACATATCCTGCATATGCTGCGTCGCAATTTTTTGTTCGCGCCTTGTCTTGCTTAGAACTTTGAATTTTTAGAAGCGCCCTAGCTTCAATCGGGCTGGTCACCTGCCAGCAGTGCCCGCGCTGCTTCTTCCAGGTAGCACCATTCTCCTGCGGCCAATCCCAGGGCATCGAGCTTGAGCCTGCCGATCTCGGAGCGGTGCAATGCCGTGCAATGATTGCCTGCGGCAGCCAGCATGCGTTTCACCTGATGGTACTTTCCCTGTTCCAGCACGATTTCCAGTTTATGCGTGTCCAGCATTTTGCAGATGACTGCGGCCAGCGGGGCAGGCTCATCATGCAGCTTTACGCCATCCAATAGCTGCCTGATGAGTTGCGGCGTCACCGGGTCGTGCGTGGTGGCGATATAGACCTTCGGGATATGGCGCTTGGGCGATGACTGCGCATGAATGAAAGAGCCGTCGTCCGACATCAGCAGCAAGCCGGTGGTGTCGTGGTCGAGACGGCCGACAGGCTGCACGTCGCGCAACGCGAATTGCTCGGGCAGCAGGGAAAGCACGCCGGGGTGATGGCTGGGCTTGCGCGAGCATTCGTAGTCTGCGGGTTTGTTCAGCGCGATATACACATGCTCGCGATATTTCCAGGGTTCGCCATACACGCTGAATTCGAGGCCGCCGGTTTCAACGATCGCTTTGGGGTCCGCGACCGCGACGCCGGCGATGCTCACCTCACCCTCTTCGATCAGTTCGCGGCACCATTTGCGCGTACCGAACCCCTGCGATTGCAGGACGCGGTCGAGAGGGAGCTTGCTCATTCCCGCCCGGTGCTCAGGCGATGCTGCATGCTTCGGCGAACTCGAATCGGGGGCTGCGCGGATAGACGCCCTTCGCGTCGCCGTAGCCGAGGTTGCAGAGGAAGTTGGATTTCACATTCGTTCCCGCGAAGAACAGTTGGTCTACCGCCGCATTGTCGAAGCCGGACATCGGCCCGCAATCGAGTCCCAGCGCACGCGCGGCGAGGATGAGGTAGGCGCCTTGCAGTGTGCCGTTGCGGAAAGCCGTGATGTCCGAAAGCGCGGCATTGCTTTCGAACATGCCGCGCGCGGTCGGAATGGGCGGGAAGAGCTTGGGCAGTTGTTCGTAAAAGCGCGTGTCGTAGCCGATGATGGCAGTGACCGGCGCGGCCATGGTCTTGGCGCGGTTGCCTTCCATCAGGGCCGGATTGAGTTTTTCCTTTGCCGCTTTGGATTTGACGAACACGATGCGCGCCGGACTGCAGTTCATCGAGGTGGGAGCCATACGCAAAGTCTCATAGAGGCTATGCAACAGTTCGTCCGAAACCGGCTTGTCCTGCCAGGCGTTGTGGGTATGTGCTTCGAGAAAAAGCTGATCGAAAGCGGCCGGGGTCAATGGTGTGCCTGACATGGTGAACTCCTGTGAGAGATTGAGTGGAAGCGACCCGGCTAGTTTAAACGAAAACCATCCGTTTTTACTTGGGAGCGACGTCGGGCAGATTGGGATGCTGGTCGTGCATCACGATGCGCGAAACGAACCAGATCGCCAGCAGGTTTGCTACCACCGCCACATAACCCACCCATTGATAATGAATAACCCTGCCCGCGCCGTCCTGCGTGATGATGAAACCGCCCAGCGCCGTGGCGAGGCCCATTGCGAAGGATTGCACGGTGGCATTGAGCGACATGAAGGTGCCGCGCAGCCGCGGCTGGGCGGACGAGGTGATGATCGCCATCGCCGGAATGAACCGGCCCGATACCAGAATGAAGAAGGGCGTGGTCGCGACCAGCCACATCCAGAGCGGTGAGGCGCCGATATGCGTCACCACCAGCAGGGGAAACATGGCCACGACGGCGATCAGGCGATAGACCCGTATCTTGCCGCGCAAATCGGCCCAGCGTCCGATGATGCGCGCGGTGAAGAAAGTCGCGGCCCCGCCGGCGAGGTATACGAAGGGGATATCGTGTTGCGCGATGCCCACGTTGCCCACGGCATATACCGTGATGTAAGGGATGACGGTAAAGCCGGAGAAGATGAGCAGCGCGGAAAAAAACAGCGCACGCAGATGGTTAGGATCGCCCAGTACTGCAAACATCGTACTGAACGGGTGCGCCCGTTTCTCGGCGCTGATGTGATGGCGCAACTCGGGCAGGACGCGGCTGCCGACGAATATGAACACCGCGACCAGTGCCGCAATGAAGACGAACGGCGCGCGCCACTGCAGGTTGTTCGCCAGCCACAGCGATAGCGGCACGCCGGCGACGGTGGACAGGGAGAAGGCGGTCGATACCGTGCCGCTGGCCCTGGCACGGCGCGCGAAGGGGATGGTGTCGCCTATCATGGTTTGCACCAGCGCACCCATCACACCGCCGAATGCGCCGGCCAGTCCGCGCGCGGCGATCAGCGTGAGGTAACTGGGGGCGAGGGCACAGGCCAGGGTCGCCAGGCCGAACAGGGCGAAGATGACGAGCAGCAGACGCTTGCGTTCGAAGAGGTCGATAAAGGTGGCGCCGAGCAGGCCGGAGATCGCCGCGCTGAAACTGTATGAAGCGACCAGCAGGCCGAATTCATGGGTGCTGATGCCGAATTCGCGCATCAGGATCGGGCCGAGCGGCATCATGATCATGAAGTCGAGGACGTGGCTGAACTGAATACCTGCGAGGGTAAGCAGGAAATACTTCTCGCGTTGCGGGGTGAGGTGTGTGTGCATCGGTTCGATTTTAACAGGCTTCACCCAAATACTTTGAGGGTAGGCGATAATCCCGCATCCGAATTGACTGGAGTCATGCATGTGCGGCATCTGTGGTGAGTTGCGTTTCGATCTGTCAGTACCCGATATGGAAGCGCTGAAGCGCATGACCGCAAAACTGGCGCGGCGCGGGCCGGACCATGAAGGGTTCTTCAACGGGGGGGCGCTGGTGTTCGGCCACCGGCGGCTGTCCATCATCGATCTGTCTGCGCATTCAGACCAGCCGATGGTGGATGACGACCTGAAGCTGGCGCTGGTCTTCAATGGCACGATCTACAACTACAAGGAACTGCGTGCCGAACTTGTGGAGATGGGCTATGACTTCTTTTCCGACGGCGATACCGAGGTGATACTCAAGTCCTACCACGCTTGGGGTGAAAATTGCGTTCAGCGTTTCTACGGCATGTTCGCTTTTGCCCTGTGGGATATGCGCGACAAGTCGCTGGTGCTGGCGCGCGACCGTTTCGGTATCAAGCCACTTTATTACGCGTTGGACGGGGCGCGGTTGCGTTTCGCTTCCACCATGCAATCGCTGCTGGCCGGCGGCGGCGTCGATGCCAGCATCAACCCGGTCGCGCTGCATCACCACTTCACTTTGCACAGCGTGGTGCCCGCGCCGCACACCATGCTGTCCGGCATCAAGAAGCTGCCGCCCGCGCACACGATGAAATTCACCGTGGCCGGCGAGGTGACGCTGCGCCGCTACTGGTCGCTGGACGCGACACGACCGGCAGTGACCCTTTCCGAACAGGAATGGATCGCCGCAACGCGCGCCGTGATGACGCGCGCAGTGGAGCGGCATCGCCTGGCGTCCGATGTGCCGGTGGGTGTGCTGCTGTCGGGAGGGCTGGATTCAAGCCTGCTGGTCGGCATGCTGGCCGACCACGTGGATGACCTGAGCACGTTCTCAATAGGCTTCGAGGATGTGGCAGGGGAAACCGCCAACGAATTCGAGTATTCGGATCTGATGGCGAAACATTTCGGCACACGCCATCACCGTTTTTCCATTCCCAATTCGGAAGTGCTGGCGCGCCTGCCGGAAGCCATCGCGCAGATGAGCGAGCCGATGCCCAGTTACGACGTGACGGCGTTCTATCTGCTCGGCGAGAAGGTGTCCGAGCATGTAAAAGTGGTGCTGGCAGGGCAGGGTGCGGACGAGGTGTTCGGCGGCTACTTCTGGTATCCGCGCATGGACGCCGCGAGCGGCACGCCCCTGGAACGTTTTTCGCAGCATTATTTCGACCGCGAGCATGAGGAATATCTGGCGATGGTCGCCCCGGACTACCATGTGGCGGATGTGACTGCGGCCTGGGTGGCAAGCGAGTTGGCGAAACCGCAGGCGGATGAATTCCTCGATGAGGTATTCCGCCTGGACGTGACCGCGCTGATGGTGGACGACCCGGTGAAGCGTGTGGACAACATGACCATGGCTTGGGGGCTTGAGGCGCGCGTGCCTTTCCTGGACCACGAACTGGTGGAGCTGGCGGCGCACATGCCGCCATCGCTCAAGCTCAAGGAGGGCGGCAAATTCCCGCTCAAGGCCATCGCGCGCGGCGTGATCCCGGATGCGGTGATCGACCGGCCCAAGGGTTATTTTCCGGTGCCGGCATTGAAATATGTACGGGGGGATTTCCTGGAAAAGATGCGTGAGATCCTGAACTCGGAAGCCTGCCTGCGCCGCGGTTTATATCAGCGCGCCTACGTGGAGAAACTGCTGGCCGACCCGGAAGCCCACCTGACTCGTATCCAGGGCAGCAAGCTGTGGCATCTCGCACTGCTGGAATGGTGGTTGCAGATTAACGTTGACGGCGTTTCGTCCATCCCTGCATAATCCGAGCCATGAACTCTAAGCATTCCATTCGTCGCGTCCGAGCCGTTCCCTGCGCATTTATGCGCAAGGCGTGGCATCGCACGCAGAGTGGCCTGGAGAGTTAGTACTTAGCACCTAGTATTCGCTGATTTCATCAGGCCACAGACGAACTCTGTGGCCTTTTTGTTTTTTGGCCGTTCCCCTTCACAGGCTCAGGCGAACGGAGTATCGGGAGTTGGGCCGAGGAGAAAATCATGTCGCTGCCGGCAGCATTCGTTACGGTCATTCTGATCTGGTCCACCACGCCGCTCGCCATCAAGTGGAGCGCACTGGGAGTCGGTTTCAGCTTCGCGGTGTTTATGCGTATGGCCATCGGAATGCTGCTATGCGCGGTCTTGCTGGCCGCGTTCCGTGTGCGCGTGCCGCTGCACCGCAAAGCGTTGCAGGCGTATCTCGCGGGCGGACTAAGCATGTTTGGCGCGATGGCGCTCACATACTGGTCGTCGCAGTTCGTCAGTTCCGGCATGATCGCGGTGCTATATGGTTTGTCGCCTCTGATCACCAGTCTGGGGGCGATGCTGTGGCTGAAGGAAGAAGCGCTCACGCCGAGCAAGTTCGCCGGGATGGTGATGGGGATGCTGGGCCTGTTCCTGGTATTCCGCGGCGGATTGGCGGCAGGTTCGGCTACGGGTCTGGTCGCATTGTTCCTGGCAGTGGTGTCGCAATCTTTTGGCCTTGTGTGGCTCAAGCGCATCGGCGATGACAGCCCGCCGCTGGCAATGACGCTGGGTATCCTGGTGGTGGCGCTGCCGCTGTTCTTTGCTGCGTGGTGGTTTGCCGACGGGCATTTGCCTGCGGCGATACCGGAGCGCGCCGTGGCTGCGACGGTCTATCTCGGCACATTCGGTTCGGTACTGGGTTTTGCCCTTTATTACTACCTCATCAAGCACATGGAGGCCGGTCGCATCGCGCTCATTACCCTGATCACGCCGGTGATGGCCTTGCTGCTGGGACACGGATTGAATAACGAAGCTGTGCTGCCCCAGGTATGGCTGGGAACGGTGAGTATCGTGTCCGGCTTGTGTCTGCACCGCTGGGGAGAGCAGTGGATGAAACTGGTGTTGAAACGAGCCTGACTGGATGACACCCGGGGCTTCGTTGCGGAGCCCGGGCGCTCAACCCGCCATTGCGGCCGTTTTGAACCGGTTGATCGTTCCTTTCATCGCTGAAGCCAGTTCCTGCAGCGTGCTGGCAGACTTCGCTGTTTCGGTCGCGACGATATTGTGTTCTTCGGTCATTTTTGCGATCTGTTCGACGTTCCTGGCGATATCGTCGCTGGCAATCAGCTGTTCCCTTACCGAGGCTTCTATCCCATGCACGCCGCTTGCGGCCTGAGTGGCCGAGTTGGATGTCTCATTCAGGCTGGACAATACGGTATCCAGGCAGACATTGCTGTTCTGCAAGGCTTTCAGGCCGTTGCGGATTGCGTTGTCCGCTGCGCCCGATTGCTGGCACAGACCCCTGGTGATCGTGTCGATCTCATCGGCGGATCGGGCCGATTGCTCTGCGAGCTTGCGCACCTCATCAGCCACCACCGCGAATCCGCGCCCCTGTTCGCCGGCACGCGCCGCTTCGATGGCCGCATTCAGCGCGAGCAGATTGGTCTGGTCGGCCAGCCCCTTGACCCGATTGGTCATCGCCGTGATCGCTTGCGTGCTCTGCACGAAGCTCTCAATCGAGGCGGCGATGTTGCCGACGATCCGTTCGATGGATCCGATCTCGGTCTTCAGGGCGACCATGCTCTGGTTGCCGTTCTGTGCGTGCCTCAGGTTGTGTTCGGAGACCTTCTTGACCTCGCCGGCATGGTCGGCGACCGAAGAGATGCTGACGGCTATCTGCTGCATGGCGGCGGCAGTAGATGACGTGGCCTCTTGCTGGTTATGTGAACTGGCCGAGGCCTGGGTCGCCGAGTTGGATAGCGTCATGGCAGCTTCCGCCACTTGGGCACTGGTGTGGTTGATCTCGGCAATGATCTTCCCGAGGTCGAGACGCAATTCCTCCACGTGATGGGCTATCTTGCCCATTTCGTCGTTGGTGGATTGTTTCACCGGGATCGAGAAATCGCCTTTTGCGATGTGGGAGATATCCTCTACCAGCTTGTGCGCGGGAGCGATGATCCCGACGTGAATCATCCAGAAGAATGCTGCGGTGGTCAGCGCGATCACCACGGCGATAATGGACAGACTGATGCGGATGCCCTGATGTCCTTCCATGATGACTTTCTCGGTGACATGCTGGCGGAGTGTGTTGAGCTGGTCGGACGCGCTCGTCAGTAACTCGGTCGGCGCACGGTCCATCCCCTTCACGACCTGGTCGCCGACCTTGCTGTCGTATCCGCTTTCCCTGAATGCCTGGAGTCCTTTGCGGTAATCTGCCCCCATGGTTTGATGGGCTTTCAGGAATTGTTCGACCAGGTCATGCGCTTTGGTATCCGCTAGCCGGGCTTGCAATGCCTGTCCCCTTTCGCGGACCCGGTGTTCCTGAGTTTCAAAATTGCCCCAGTATTTGTCCAGTGCGGCGGGGTCGCTGCCGCGTAACAGCAGGTCTTTCCATTCCTGCACCTGTTTCTTGAAATCTGTCTGCATGACGAGTATCTCGCGTTCATCGGCAGCGCTATCAAGGAGATCATGTTCGAAGAAGTACAGGCTGTTCGATGAAAGCCACAATCCGAAGAGCGCGGCAGAAAGCAACAAGCCGGTTCCCGTGCCGGCGATCAGGAACAGTTTCAGGCGTATGCTGGGTATTCTGGCGATCAGGTTCATATCAACTCCTTGGTTCGATAAGCACACGGTGCAGCGGCGATAGCGAGTCAATGCGGCGTGTAGCGTCGATTAAGCACATAGCCCGGTATCGAAGTGCTGATGCAGGTTCTTTTCCAGTTCCCGCTGTCCATTTTCTTCGAAATGCAGGAATTCGATCCCAGTCAGAAACTTCCCCTCATTCGCGGTGGTGAGGATGGTGCTACCGATGATTTTGACAATTTTGTGAGGTGCGCCTGTGTTCAGAGACGGGATCATCAATTGCATGGCAATCCTTTTTTGCTGGCAGATTGGGTGATCGCTCAGTAAAAGTAAACCATGGGGCGAGATCTCGTGCGCAATGCCATGATGGATGTTGATATCCTTGTCCTGCTTTCGGCAGTCGCACAGGAAACGTACGCCCCAGTTTGCCGGGTAAAGCGGATGGTCTGGGTTCTTTTCCATTAGGCTCTTCGCTCCGGAGTGGCGACATTGCGGTCGGTTGACGAAGTATCCATGCCGCAAGTTGGGGGTCAATATGCCAAACGGACTAGCCAGATTACCGAAAGTTATAGATATGGGGATATGCCGCGCCTTGTGAGCGGCTTGAAGGCGGTATAATCGCGACTGGTAGTGAGTCCCGTTCGCTATCGAGAATTCAAACTACATTTCTGGAGAGTAGAAAACATGCGTAATCTGATCGTTTTTGCTATCGCCTCGTTGTTCGTTGCCAACACCGTTTTTGCCGCCGATGCCGGCTGTGAAGCCAAAGCCGTCGGCAAAAACGGCAAGCCACTGACCGGTGCAGCCAAGTCGGCATTCATGAAGAAATGCGAGAAGGAAGCCGCTCCATCCGCCTCCTCTTGTGAAGCCAAAGCTGTGAGCAAGAATGGCAAGCCTCTGACCGGAGCTGCCAAGGCAGCCTCCATCAAGAAGTGCGAAGCGGATGCCAAGAAGTAAGTCGAAGTAACGTGAAGTAATGGATTCCGGCGGGTTCATCCCGCCGGAATCGTTTCGAGACCATGCTCCACTGGAAAGACGGACAACCTTTTTCGGATCGCTACGGCGACGTGTACTTCTCGACCGATTCAGGGGTGGAAGAGACGCGCCATGTGTTTCTGCGGGGCAACCGCTTGGCGGACCGATTTGCCGCACTGAAAGTGGGCGAAAATTTCTGCATCGGGGAGACGGGTTTCGGCACCGGGCTGAACTTTCTCTGTGCATTGCAGTTGTTCGAACAAAGCGCGCCGCCGGGTGCAAGTCTGGATTTTTTCAGCGTCGAAAAATTTCCGTTGAGTGATGAAGAGCTGCGCGCAGCTTGGGCATTGTGGCCGGAATTGAATGAGCAAACCAAAACGTTACTGGCACGCTGGCATCGGCGCGTGCCGGGCTGGAATCGCTGGAACTTTGCCGGCGGCCGGGTGCGGCTGACGCTGGCTGTGGCCGATGTCGATGAAGCATTGCCGCAATTGCCGGCAGGATGTGTGGATGCGTGGTTCCTCGACGGCTTTTCGCCAGCCAGGAACCCCGAGATGTGGAGTGATGCCGTGCTGTCGAACATGGCCCGTGCCTCGTGCGCTGGCGCAACGTTTGCGACCTACACCAGCGCGGGCTGGGTGCGGCGCGGTTTGCAGCAGGCTGGATTTGCTGTCGAACGGGTACGGGGATTCGGGCGCAAGCGGGAGATGCTGCGAGGTGGTTTGCAAGGAGTGAAGCTTGTCGGCACTGCGCCGTCTTCCGCCTTGGTGATCGGTGCCGGGCTTGCCGGTTGCGCTGCCGCCCACGCGCTTGCCCGGCGCGGCATCCCTGTCACTCTCGTGGATCGAGCGCCCATCCTGGCCAGTGCGGCCTCCGGTAACCCTCGCGGTATCCTGCATGCGCGTTTCGGTGCTGGCATGGTCCCATTGCATCGTTTTGTGCTGGCGGCTTATGGCCACGCGCTGGCGCTGCTTGATGAGGTGCTGCCGGTAGATGGCGTGATGCGCGCCGAGTGCGGCCTGCTGCAACTCGCCACGCCCGGTATTGAAGCGCAACGCATCGCCAAATTGGCAACACTGGAATGGCCGCCGCATTTGCTGCAAGTGGTAGATATGGCAAAGGCTTCGGAATTGGCGGGTTTGCCGATGGCGCACGGCGGGTTGTGGTTTCCCGCAGGCGGCTGGGTCGTGCCACCGCAGGTCTGCGCACGCCTGGTGCAACATCCGCTTGTCACGCAACGTCTTGGGTGCGAGGTAACAGTACTGGAACGAACGGCATCCGGCTGGCGTGCCAGCGGAGAGGGGTTTTCCATCGAGGCAGGGCAAGTCGTGGTGTGCTGCGGCCATCAGGCCCGCGCCATGAGCCAATTCTCGGGATTCCCGCTGCAAGCTGTGCGCGGGCAGATCAGCGAACTGCCCTCAACGGCCGCGAGCGAGGCAATGCGTGCCGTGGTATGTGCCGAAGGCTATTGCGCACCCGCAGCGGCAGGGAGGCATGTGGCGGGTGCGACCACCACGTTTGACGATGAGGCGGTCGATGTGCGAGAGGCGGATCATGAGGCCAACATCCTTAAGCTGGCCGCGCACATGCCGGGGCTGAATCAGGCGCTGGGCAGCCTGGATGCGGCCCGGTTGACCGGGCGCGCCGGAGTGCGTTGTTCCGTGCCGGGTGCGACGCCGCTGGTGGGCGAGGTGGAGCAGGGGTTGTACTGCAGTCTCGCCCACGGCACGCGCGGCCTGATCACCGCCGGTATCGCCGGCGAAGTGATTGCCGCCGCGATGTGCGGGCAACTGGCACCGTTGCCGCAAAATCTGCTGGATGCGTTGTCGCCGAAACGATTGCGACGAAATGCACTGGATGAGGAATAATGCCGGATGGCCAAAAACACCGCAAAACATGAATTGAGTGAAATCCGTCCCGGTCAGTCCATCGAGCTGCTGAAGGCGCTGCATATCCTGACGCGCGACGGCAAGATGAACCAGGACTCGCGGCGCAAGCTGAAGCAGGTCTATCACCTGTACCAGTTCATCGAACCTTTGTTGCTTGAAGCGAAGCAGGAACGCGGGGCGCTTACGCTGGTGGATCACGGGGCGGGCAAATCTTATCTCGGGTTCATCCTGTACGACCTGTTCTTCAAGGCGCTGAACGATGCATCGCACATCTACGGCATCGAGACGCGAGAGGAACTGGTGATACATTCATGCGAACTGGCCCAGCACCTGGGTTTCGGCGGCATGTCGTTCCTGAACCTGTCGGTGGCGGACTCCATTGTCTCGGACAAACTGCCCGCCAAAGTCGATGTGGTGACGGCGCTGCATGCCTGCGATACCGCGACCGACGATGCGATCAACTTCGCGCTGAAGAAACAGGCGAAGCACATCGTGCTGGTGCCGTGCTGCCAGGCTGAAGTGGCGGCGGTGTTGCGCAAGAACAAAGGCAGGCAACTGGCAAAAGATGCGCTGACTGAGCTGTGGCGGCATCCCATCCACACGCGCGAATTTGGCAGCCATCTCACCAACGTGTTGCGTTGCCTGCAACTGGAAGCGCACGGCTATCAGGTGACGGTGACGGAACTGGTGGGCTGGGAGCATTCGATGAAGAACGAGCTTATCATTGCGAGCTACAAAGACCTGCCGCGCAAGCGCGCGGCGGAACGCTTGAACGAGGTGCTGTCCAGCGTGGGCCTGGAAGAGATGCACACAAGATTTTTTATCTAGTCAGAGGTTGGCAACATGCAAATCAGCAAAGACACACGCTCGCATTACGAGCGCATCGGCGGCGAAGAGAAGGTGCGCGCCCTGGTTCAACGTTTTTATCACCTGATGGATGAATTGCCGGAGGCGTACGGCGTGCGCAAGATGCACCAGCCCAGCCTGAAAGGCTCGGAAGACAAGCTGTTCAAGTTTCTTTCCGGATGGATGGGCGGGCCGCAACTGTTCGTGCAGGAGTTCGGGCACCCGCTGCTGCGCCAGCGTCATTTCCCGTTTTCCATCGGCAAGTCCGAGCGCGATCAGTGGTTGCTGTGCATGGGACAGGCGCTGGATGACGTGGTGGACGATGAGGCGCTGCGCAATGAACTCAAACTGGCATTCGTTAAGGTCGCGGATCACATGCGAAATCAGTCCGAGTCGGATTGATCTTCGGCAGTTTGTTCCTGGACAGGCGTTGTCGTCCGCAGCATCTCGGCACGCGTTGCCGGAGTTTCCAGGCTGATGCGTCCGAGCGCGCCGGTGCGGTAGTCCTGTAATAAGGTCATTGCCGCTTTTTCCAGGTCAAAGTCCTTGCCGCGGATGCGGTAGCCGCGCAGTCTGGCGATGGCTTCGATGAGTGCGTAGCCGTCCAGGCCTTCCAACGGGAATTTGTAACGCGCCAGCAGCAGGTTCGGGTAGCGTGCCAGCAGCAGGTCGCCCAGAAAGGCGGCGACTTCTTCGTCGATGATGGCGTTGCGGCCGATGCTGTGGCTGGCGGCAAGCATCAGTCCGTCGCTCTCGTATTCGATCTTCGGCCACATCAGTCCGGGAGTGTCGATCAGAATGATGCTGTCGCTAAGGTCGAAACTCTGCTGGTTCTTGGTGATGGCGGGTTCGTCGCCCACCGCGACCGCGCGGCGCTTGAGCAGGGTGTTCATCAGCGTGGATTTGCCGACGTTGGGGATGCCCATGATCATGATGCGTAATGGTTTGAGCGGTGTGCCGCGGTGCGGGGCGAGCGGCAGGCACAGCTTGGGGATCTTCGTGGCGTCGCCCGCTTTCTTGCACGAGAGGGCGACGGCATGCACGCCTTCCTGTCTATTGTAGTAATCCAGCCAAGCCTGGGTTGCCACCGGGTCGGCCAAGTCGGTCTTGTTCAGCACTTTGAGGCAGGGACGCTGGCGATGCAGGCGCAACTCGCGGATCATCGGATTGCTCCCCGCTTCCGGCACGCGCGCGTCCAGCACTTCGATGACGACATCGATGCGCGCCATGGTCTCGGCGGCTTTTTTCTTCGCCGAAGTCATGTGTCCGGGAAACCATTGAATCGCCATTCAGTATCACCATAAATCTATTGCGCGCCCCAACTGTGGCGTCGCATGCTCGTTCAGTCCTCGCCTACCACCCACGGTATGTCTCGTCCTTCACTGCGCGGCTCCTTGCTGGCAACTCCGCATCGGCAAGCCGATAGCGGATTGCGTAACTTTGTTGCATTTGGGACGCTCATGACGATTTCTGGCGATACTGATAGCTCTTGAAGGCGCGCATTCTAACTGTTATTTGACGCAGGTAGCCCACCCTCCCATAATCGCCTAATCCCTAACTTGGAGTTCCATTCATGACCACCATCCGCCAGCAGGATTTCATCGACAGCATCGCCGACGCGCTACAGTTCATTTCCTACTACCACCCGGCAGACTATGTTCAGGCGCTGGCCGACGCATACAAGCGCGAGGAATCGCCTGCCGCCAAGGATGCGATGGCGCAGATAATGACCAATTCGCGCATGTGCGCCCTGGGCAAGCGCCCGATCTGCCAGGATACCGGCATCGTGGTGGCTTTCGTGCGGGTGGGGATGGACGTGCGCTGGGCGGACGCCACGATGAGTATCACCGATATGGTGAATGCCGGGGTGCGCAAAGGATATCTGTTGCCGGACAACGTGTTGCGCGCTTCCATCGTGAGCGACCCCGCGGGCAAGCGCAAGAACACCGGAGACAATACGCCGGCAGTGGTGCATTTCGAACTGGTTCCGGGCGACAAGGTGGACGTGCGCATCGCAGCCAAAGGCGGCGGTTCGGAGAACAAGTCCAAGATGGCGATGCTCAACCCCAGCGACGACCTGGTGGAGTGGGTGGTGAACCAGTTGCCGGGCATGGGCGCCGGCTGGTGTCCGCCGGGGATGCTGGGCATCGGCATCGGCGGGACTGCGGAGAAGGCGGTATTGATGGCGAAGGAATCGTTGATGGAGCCCATCGACATGACCGCCCTTAAAGCGCGCGGCGCAAAGAATCGTATCGAGGAACTGCGCATCGAGATCTACGACAAGGTGAATGCGCTGGGCATCGGTGCACAAGGCTTGGGCGGACTGACCACGGTCTTGGATGTGAAGATTCTGGATTACCCGACGCATGCGGCTTCCAAACCTGTCGCCATCATCCCGAACTGTGCCGCGACGCGGCACGTCGATTTTGAGCTGGACGGCAGCGGTGTGGCGGAATTCACGCCGCCCAGGATCGAGGACTATCCCGATGTGCATTGGCACCCTGCAGCAGATGCGCGCCACGTTAACCTAGATACCGTGACGCGTGCCGATATCGCCCAATGGCAGCCGGGCGATACCTTGCTGCTGTCCGGCAAGCTCCTGACCGGGCGCGACGCGGCTCACAAGCGCATAGTGGAAATGCTGGCAAAAGGCGAGAAACTGCCCGCCGGCGTGGATTTTAACGGTAGATTCATTTACTATGTCGGCCCGGTCGATCCGGTGCGCGACGAGATAGTCGGGCCCGCCGGACCTACGACGGCGACACGCATGGACAAGTTCACCGAGGCCATGCTGGCGCAGACCGGTTTGATCGGAATGGTCGGCAAAGCGGAGCGCGGCAAGGCCGGTCTGGAAGCAATCAAAAAACACGCGGCGGTGTATCTGATGGCAGTGGGCGGAGCCGCCTATCTGGTGTCCAAAGCGATACGCAGCGCGAAAGTGGTGGCCTTCGCCGATCTCGGCATGGAAGCCATCTACGAGTTCGAGGTGCAGGACATGCCGGTGACCGTGGCTGTGGATACGCAAGGACGCTCGGTACACGAGATCGGCCCGGCAGAATGGAAAAAGCGGATCGGGATGATCCCGGTGAAACAGATTTAGCAAGTGGATCGTAAAGTTTACCAACCGTAGCGAGCGACAGGAGAGCAAGGCGCGAAAGCGCGAGGAATCGGAGTGTACTGGGATGTACACGAGGATTTCGAGCGTTTGAGCAACGCAGCTATCGTGGCGCGCAGTAGGTTGGAATTGGTTTGGCGGGTCTCCCCGCATTGCGCTATGGTGAACCTGGTCAGGTCCGGAAGGAAGCAGCCACAGCCAATCGGTGCAAGTGCCGGGGGTAAGGCTCGCCTCCTTATGTTCGAGGGTGTCACACTCGATGTGTTTTAGGTGGGCGATATGTCAGCAACTTCAGTCTTAGCACGCAAATGGCGTCCCAAGAACTTCGCTCAACTGGCGGGGCAGGAGCATGTCGTCCAGGCGTTGACCAACGCGCTGACGCAGAACCGCCTGCACCATGCCTATCTTTTCACCGGCACGCGCGGCGTGGGCAAGACCACCATCGCGCGCATCTTCGCCAAATCCCTGAATTGCGAATCCGGCATCACGGCCACGCCTTGCGGTGTGTGCGGCGCCTGTACCGAGATCGACAGCGGACGCTTCGTCGATCTGATCGAGCTGGATGCGGCGTCGAATACGCAGGTCGACAACATGCGCGAGCTGCTGGAAAGCGCGCTGTATGCGCCGACCAGCGGGCGTTTCAAGGTATACATCATCGACGAAGTGCATATGCTGTCGAAGTCGGCGTTCAACGCGATGCTGAAGACGCTGGAAGAGCCGCCGTCGCATGTAAAATTCATTCTTGCTACCACCGACCCGCAGAAGATTCCTGTCACCGTGCTGTCGCGCTGCTTGCAGTTCAATCTCAAGCAACTGCCACCCGCGCTGATCCTGGCTCACCTGCAATATGTGCTGGGACAGGAGAATATCCCGTTCGAGAACGGGGCGCTGAACCTGGTGGCACGCGCCGCGCAGGGCAGCATGCGTGATGCATTGAGTCTGCTGGACCAGGCAATCGCCTATTCTTCCGGCAAGGTGGACGAGGCGTTGGTGCGCACCATGCTCGGGGCGATCGATCAGGGGTACCTGTTCGACCTGTTGCAAATGCTGCGTGCCGGAGATGGTCCTGGTCTGTTGCGCATCGCCGATGACATGGCCATACGCAGCCTGGCATTCGAGGCGGCTTTGCAGGATATGGCGACACTGTTGCATCGCATTGCGCTGGCTCAGACCATTCCGCAGGCGATTTCGGATGATGAGCCGGAGCGTGCGCGTTTGTTGGAACTGGCGCGGCAGTTCACGCCGGAAGAGATCCAGCTCAACTACCAGATCGCCATCCACGGGCGCAACGAAATCGAGCTTGCGCCGGACGAATATGCCGGATTCACCATGACGCTCCTGCGTATGCTTGCATTCGCGCCGCAAAACGCCGGAGCGAATTCAGTGCGGTCGGCGCCGAGCGCTGTACCTGTGGCGCCGAGTGTATCGAAGTTGATCGCTGCCGAACCTGCTCCGGCAAGACAGCCTGTTCATACGGCGCAAAGCCCTGAGAATGGTGCCGGGCTGGATTGGAATACATTGCTGTCGCAACTCAACCTGCAAGGCATGGCGCGAGAATTGGCGAAAAACAGCGTGTTGGCAAGTTTTACGGAGGGGCGCATCGTCTTGAATCTGGCTCCGCAACACAAGCACCTGCAAAGCAACAAGATCGCCCAGGAGAAATTGCAGGCGGCACTCAGCGAATATTTTGTCAAACCGATCAGGCTGGCGGTGGAATTGGGGGCGGAGAAGAACGTCGCAACCCCCGCCGCCGTCGAACAGCAGGAGAAGCAGACTCGTCAACAACAGGCTGAAGAAGCCATCAAGCACGATGCATTCGTGCGCGAAGCGCAGGCGCACCTGGGCGCTCAAGTGATCGAGAATTCGATCAGACCCTTATAACTAAACCGGAGGAAGTGGAAATGATGAAGGGCGGATTGGCCGGGCTGATGAAGCAGGCGCAACAGATGCAGGCGAACATGAAGAAGGCGCAGGACGAGTTGGCCAATGTCGAAGTGGAAGGTCAGTCCGGTTCCGGCATGGTCAAGGTGACCGTGACCTGTGCGCATGAAGTGCGCCGCGTGAATCTGGACCAGAGCGTGCTGGACGACAAGGACATGCTGGAAGATCTGATCGTGGCCGCCTTGAACGATGCCAACAAGAAAATCGCCGAAACTTCCCAGAAGCGCATGAGCGGGTTCACTGCCGGCATGAATCTGCCGCCGGGCATGAGTCTGCCGTTCTGATGAATCCACCTTCCAGTCTGGAAGAGTTGATCAAGGCCTTGCGTTGTTTGCCGGGTGTAGGTCCGAAGTCCGCACAGCGCATGGCTTACCACCTTTTGCAGCGTGACAGGCAGGGTGCCTTGCATCTGGCCCGTTCGCTCCATCATGCAGTGGAAAGCGTAACGCACTGCAGCAAATGCAATAATTTTTCCGAAGAAGAGATATGTCCTCTGTGCAACTCGTCGCGGCGCGAGACGGATTTGTTGTGCGTGGTCGAGATGCCCGCGGACTTGCTGATGATGGAGCAGGCCCAATGCTTTCGCGGCATGTACTTCGTATTGATGGGACGTCTGTCGCCGCTGGACGGGCTGGGCGTGCGCGAACTGCCGCTGGAGCGATTGATCAAACGCGCCCATGAATTGTCATGCGAAGTGATCCTGGCCACCAACTTCACTGTTGAAGGCGAGGCGACAGCGCATTATCTTGCCACCTTGCTGCGAGCTCAGGGTATCAAGGTTTCGCGCATAGCGCGCGGTTTGCCGGTGGGCGGTGAGCTGGAACATGTGGATAGCGGAACATTGGCACAGGCCGTGCTGGAAAGACGAGTGGTGACAGAATGACTGAACAGGCCGAAGCGGGTCCGCAAGGCGAACGTTTGCAGAAAGTGCTGGCGCAAGCCGGTATCGGCTCGCGCCGCGAAATGGAAGAATGGATAAGTGCAGGGCGAGTGAGCGTGAACGGTGCAGTGGCAACGTTGGGCATGCGCGTCTCGGAAGGCGACAAGGTGCAGGTGGACGGGCGTCATATCCGCCTGCAACTGCAGACAGAGCAAATCTTGCCGCGTATTTTGCTATATCACAAGCAGGAGGGCGAGATCGTCAGCCGCGACGACCCAAAGGAGCGTGCCAATGTTTTCGACGCGTTGCCGAAATTGCGCGGGCAGAAATGGATCGCCATCGGGCGGCTGGACTTCAACACCAGCGGCTTGCTCATTTTCACCACCTCGGGGGAATTGGCCAATCGCCTGATGCACCCACGTTTCGAGGTGGAACGCGAATATGCTGTGCGCGTGCAGGGGCAGATGACACCGGACCAAATGCACCAGATGATCAAGGAAGGCATCGAACTGGAAGACGGTTTGGTGCGCTTCGAGCAGCTTAGCGACGAAGGTGGCGAAGGTTACAACCACTGGTATCGACTGGTGCTCAAGGAAGGGCGTAACCGCGTGGTCCGGCGCACCTTCGAAGCGCTGGGTTTGCCGGTGAGTCGATTAATGCGGGTACGTTTCGGCATGATCAATCTGCCGCCGCGCATCAAGCGGGGCATGATGGCCGAGTTGGGCGAGGGCGAGGTAAGGGCGATTCTCGAGTGGGTTGGTTTGCCTGCAGGCGTTGCCAGGCAAGTGGTTGACGATGGGCGTGGCAACAAGCTGCAGCGCGCGCGGACGCGTAAAAATTAAAACTGGCGAGATTGACGGACACTCGTTAAAATCCGCGGGCTTAAGTGGCATTCTTAAGTGATAACGGTAACCTAGACGCGAACTGGCGAGCAGGAAGACATGGAAGAGCGGGGCAACAAGACCATCATCTGCAGCGTGTTGTTTTTGGATATAGCTGAATATTCAAAAAAATCCGTTTCGGGTCAGATATCTCTGAAAGAGCGTTTCAACGCTTTTCTTTCCATTGCTATCCGCGATGTGCCGGTTAACGACCGCATTATCCTGGATACGGGAGATGGTGCCGCAATCAGTTTTCTGGGCGATATCAGCGATGCTTTGCACGCAGCGCTGAGCATGCGCAGCAGCTTGTTGAACGAGGGCGTGCGCATGGAGCCGCCGTTGCTGGTGCGCATAGGAGTCAACCTCGGACCGGTGCGCTTGGTCAAGGACATCAACGGTCAACCGAATATCGTCGGGGATGGAATCAACGTAGCACAACGCGTGATGGGATTCGCCGACCCCGGGCAGATACTGGTGTCGCGCTCGTATTACGATGCGGTTTCCCGCTTGTCGCAGGAATATGCGGGCATGTTCCATTACCAGGGATCGCGTACCGACAAGCATGTGCGTGAGCATGAGGTGTACGCGATCGGTTATCCGGGCGACTTCACCTCTACTCAGCGGACGCTGGCCAAACAGTCCAGACACGCGGGTGCAACGGGTTTTGATGCGGCGCTGTTCAGGTTGGAGAATTACTGGGATATCTTTGTTGGCACCATGGCCCGGTGGGAACGTTTTGCTGTCGCGACTTTTCGAGATGCATCCGCCAAACAACGCGTTGCGTACGTCGGGGTGGCTGTGGTTGCAGCATTTTTATTGGTTGCGCTTATGGTCAAACTTGCGAGCCGTCCGGAACCTAAACCCGCGCAAATTGCTTCCATAGAGCCGGTTAAGACAGACAAGTTGCAGGCATCCTCGGTTGCCGAGACTGAGCAGGCCAAAATTGCCAAAGAGGCTGCCAAGGAAGTCAAAGAAACGCCCAGGGAAGTTGACGCAGACGCAAAGAAAGCAGCTCGAAAATCAAGGAAAATTGCCGCTGCCGAGGAAAAAGCCAGGGATGCCAAGAAGAGTGCACGCATAAGAACTCTGGCTGAGACAACTGGGGCGCCTGCCGTGGTGAGTCTGGGGGTTCTGCCTTGGGGCGAGATTTATCTGGATGGTAGAATGCAGGGAGTCAGCCCTCCCCTGATGGAGTTGCAGGTTGTTGAAGGCCAGCACGAGATCAAGATTCGGAATACAACCTTTCCGACCGTCACCCGCCTTATTACGGTGAAGTCGGGAGAGAAGATAAAAATCAGGCATAGATTCGCCAATTAGCGAATTTTTGCGTTTGTGAAGAACTGGAGTGTTTGGATGTCAGGTTGTCGCAATGCGCTACTGGGAGTGGTTGTTATCGGTCTCCTGAGTGGCTGCCAGGCGCTGAATTCTTGTGACGAATGTTGGTGGTACAACAGGACTGCCAGTCATAAACTGAGCAAGGGTGTTGAGAACTACGAAGACGGAAACTATATTGCCTCGGTTGAAGCATTGAACAATGTTCTGCAAACAAAGCTGGCCGACAGAGATGATAAAGTGAGCGCATATAAATATATAGCGTTCATACATTGCGTCTCCGGGAGGGAGAAGATGTGCTATGACGCATTCAGGAAAGCGCTGCTTTTGAATCCGAATTTCGAACTGACTCCGGCTGAGGCAGGTCATCCGGTGTGGGGGCCGGTGTTTCGCAGTGCCAAGGCAAAATTCAAAAAAATAAACTAACCTCGCGGGAAATATGATCACTCATTTGGGGCGTTATGAGATTGTCGGTGAGCTCGGTCAGGGGGCGATGGGTGTCGTATACAAGGCAACCGATCCGCTGATCGACCGCATTGTCGCAATCAAGACCATCACCCTGAGTCTTGCACAGGAAGAGCGCGAGGAATATGAAGCGCGATTCTATCAGGAGGCCAAAGCGGCCGGTCGTCTCAGTCATCCCAATATCGTTACCATTTACGACGTGGGACGTAGCGGTGACATCGCCTATATCGCGATGGAATTCCTGCAAGGTCGGGAATTGCGCGACATCCTCAATGACGACAGGTTGCTGCCGGTCGATCAGGTACTCGATATCGTGACACAGGTGGCCATGGGACTGGCCTATGCGCATGAACACGGCATCATTCACCGCGACATCAAGCCTTCGAACATCATGGTGGGCCGGGACTGCCAGGTCAAGATCACCGATTTCGGCATTGCGCGCATGGCATCTGCCGGGGTGCGTACCCAGACAGGTATGGTCCTGGGCTCGCCGAAATACATGTCTCCAGAGCAGGTCATGGGCAAATTGACCGATCAGCGTTCCGATATTTTCTCGCTGGGTGTGATGTTGTATGAGATGCTGACCGGACAACCTGCGTTCACGGGCGAGAATGTGAATGCAATCATGTATCAGACCTTGAATGCGATTCCTCAGCCCCCGAAATCCTTGAATCCTGCAGTGCCGGAGATGCTCAATTTCATCGTGGCCAAGGCACTGGCAAAGGACGTGGAAAACCGCTACCAGAACGCCAGAGATTTGGCGAACGATCTCCGTGCCTGCCGAGGTACCATGCCGAGCAGCGTATTTGCGGCAGAGGTACCCAAGTCTGTCAACGTGGTTTCTGTGACCGACGCCGCCTCGGCGGGAGTGGACTCGGGCGAAGAGGAGTCTGATCCTGGCGTGACGATGAGATTGTCGCCTTCATTTGATTCCGCTGCAGCAACGATGCGTTTGGCCGCGATGACGGCCAGTCAGGAAGATGTGGACGAGTTGTCCAAGACCTTCAAGATGGCCCGCCCCGGCATCGAGGAGATCAATCGGGCCGCGCCGCAGGCTCCGGTGTTCAACAAGCGCACCCTGACTAACCCGGTACATCCTCCTGCAGATGCGCGCGCCTCCAGGAGTGGAGGGATTTTGTTGATGGCTATTGTCGCCCTGATCCTGATCGGGTTGATCTCCGCACTGCTGTTCTAGCTGACTCTAGGAAATGACCGGAATGCAGCGTCATTTCAAGTTGCGCCCATCCCGTACTTTGGCTGTGTTTTTTTTCATCCTGTCTTTGTCGGCGCTTGTTTCCGTATGGTCGCTGCCTTTCCCTGCACCGGTATTGCTCGTTCTGACATTGATTGTGCTGTGTTGGGGCGGCTATTGCCTGTTGTTTGATGCAGGCTTACGCATGGGAAATTCCTGCGTTGCGTTACGATTGGAAGATGGCGAAGGGATTGTCCTGGTATTGCGCAACGGCAGTCATTTGACGTTCAGGTTATCCGGTGATTCCTTGGTGACTCCCTATGTAGTCATCCTGAATGTTGCAAGGAATGAACAACACGGGGGGCGCAGTGTAGTGATCATGCCGGACACGATGGGAGCGGAAAGTTTTCGTCGATTGCGCGTTTTGTTGAGATGGGGCGATGCGGACAATCAGAAGGCGACATAACTTTGCGGTGTCAGCACGGTTGGCAGCGCTTCAGGCAACATCTGCGGATAATCCTTGCTGAAGTGCAAGCCGCGACTTTCGTGGCGGGACAGCGCACTTTGCACAATGAGATCGGCTGTCAATACGAGGTTGCGCAATTCGAGCAGATCGGCACTGACATGGAAGTTGCTGTAATACTCGTTGATTTCCTCGTGCAGCAACTTGATGCGATGTTGCGCACGCTGTAACCGTTTGGTGGTGCGAACGATGCCGACGTAGTCCCACATGAAGCGGCGCAGTTCGTCCCAGTTATGAGAGATCACCACGGTCTCGTCCGCATCCGTCACCTGACTTTCATCCCATTGCGGCAGTTTGGGGATCTTTACGGGTGACTTGCCCAGGATGTCCCGCGAGGCGGATTCGGCGAACACCAGACATTCCAGCAGTGAATTGCTGGCCAGGCGATTGGCGCCATGTAATCCGGTGCACGCGGTCTCGCCTATCGCATAAAGCCCACTAACATCGGTGCGTCCGTGCAGGTCGGTCATCAACCCGCCGCAAGTGAAATGCACTGCCGGAACGACAGGGATCGGTTGTTTGGAGATGTCTATTCCGAGTGCGAGACAACGCGTATAGATAGTCGGGAAATGCTCTTGCAAGAACTCCAGGGGTTGATGTGAGATATCCAGATAGACGCAATCCAGTCCGCGCTTTTTCATCTCGAAGTCGATTGCGCGGGCCACGACATCGCGCGGCGCCAATTCGGCGCGTTCGTCGTGCCATGGCATGAATCGCGTGCCGTCGGGCAATTTTAATGTACCGCCTTCGCCGCGCACCGCTTCACTGATGAGGAAGGATTTTGCATGAGGGTGGTAGAGGCAGGTGGGATGGAACTGGATGAACTCCATGTTGGAGACACGGCAACCGGCACGCCAGCCCATCGCGATCCCGTCTCCGGTAGCGGTGTCCGGATTGGTGGTGTACAGATAGACCTTGCCAGCACCGCCGGTGGCGAGAACCGTGTTCTGGGCCTCAATGGTAATAACTTCGCCGCTGAGGCTGTTCAGGGCGTAAGCGCCATAGGCGCGATTTTCAACTTGCCCCAATTTACTGCCGGTGATGAGGTCGATTGCAATATGACGTTCCAGCAATGTGATATTGGGATGAGTGCGCGCCTTGGCTGCGATTGTATCCTGTACGGCTTGCCCGGTGGCATCGGCGGCATGGATGATGCGGCGATGGCTGTGTCCTCCCTCCCGGGTGAGATGGTAGCCGCTGTCCGTACCCGAATCGCGAGTGAAAGGAACGCCTTGAGCTATAAGCCAGTCTATGGCCGAAGCGCCATGCTCGACCACGAAGCGTGTGGTTTTGGGGTCGCACAGTCCGGCTCCCGCGATCTGGGTATCACGGATGTGTTCTTCCAGCGAATCTTCGGAGGAAATCACTGCAGCGATTCCACCCTGAGCCCATGCGCTGGCGCCGTCCAGAAGTGATTTTTTGGTGATCACGGCGACTTTTTGCCGTTCAGCCAGTTTGAGCGCGAGGGAAAGGCCAGCCAGTCCGCTACCTATGATGAGAGTATCGAAACGCAACACGTTGCTTTGTCCAGTTTGATTGTCTATTTGGCGAACTATATCAAACTTGGGTCGGCTATCATTAAAGAGTGAACTTATTTCTTCACCTGCTGTCAATTTCTGCGACTGGCAAAGCTGACGTTTGTGTATCCATCCGGTTATACTGACGAACCGCTTGAAGGCGGTTCGGATCAATAAACCGGGAAACGGAATGGGTGACAGGGAGGTCGATCAGCAACTGGTAGAACGCGCGCAACGCGGCGACAAGCACGCGTTCGAGTTGTTGGTGGCAAAATATCAGCGTCGATTGGGTCGACTGATCTCGCGTTTCGTGCGTAATGCAAGCGAGGTAGAGGATGTCACTCAGGATGCGTTCATCAAGGCATATCGTGCTTTGCCGTCATTCCGCGGGGATAGTGCGTTTTATACATGGTTATACCGGATCGGTATCAATACCGCCAAAAACCATCTGGTGGCGCAAAGTCGCAGGGCGCCGACCAGTACCCCGTTCGATGCGGATGAGGCTGAGGACTTCGAGGATGCTGCGCTGTTGCATGAAGTGGCGACGCCCGAAAACGAACTGATGAGCAAACAAGTGGTGGAAGTAGTGAACTCTTCGTTGCAGGAGTTGCCTGATGACTTGCGTACGGCGTTGACTTTGCGCGAGATTGAGGGCCTGAGTTATGAAGAGATCGCGGCGGTGATGGATTGTCCGATCGGTACGGTCAGATCAAGAATTTTCAGGGCGCGCGAAGCGATTGCAACCAATCTGCGTCCTCTGTTGGGTACGAGTGAAAATACAAGGTGGTAAATATGAAACAGGAAATTTCGGCATTGATGGATGGTGAGATGTTCGAGGATCAGGCGGATGCCTTCCTGGATAAGCTCAAACGACATCCGGAGGCTCGGCACGATTGGGAGAGCTATCATCTGATAGGCGACGCATTGCGACAGCCAGATCACATCTGCAAAGGTTTCCAAAAATCCTTCCATGAACGATTGCAAGCTGAACCTACCGTCATTGCTCCCTACAAACGTACCACCCAACGTGTTCGAAATTTCGCATTGTCCGCTGTTGCTTCCGTGATGGCACTGGCTTTGGTGGCATGGTTGTCGCTTCAGGTTGGAAATGAACCGGCACCGCAGGTCGCTTCAATACAGCCGGAAAATATTTCCGCAATAAGACCCGCTTCTTCGCAAGCCGACGATTACCTGATGGCGCATCAAGAGTTTTCACCCAGTGCAGATATACATGGCGCTGCTTCTTACATCCACGCGGTGGCAGGTCGATAGTGCATAGAATGATGCAACGATCCATATATCTTTGTTTCTTCCTGCTGTTGCAACTGGAGGTCGCATCGTCTTTTGCCGATCCCATACAGGCAAATGAGGCGGATTGGCTGAAAGCCATGGCGCAGGCAGCGCACCAGACCGATTATAGCGGTGTGTTTGTTTACCAATCGGGCGGGCGTGTCGAGATGTCGCGCATTACGCATATTTCAGATGCGGGTGGCGAGCATGAGCGTCTCGAAGGTGTCGGCGATAGCAAGAGAGAACTCATTCGAGACAACGACCAAGTTTGGCTGTATACGGATGGACATAAGGTCAGGGTTGAAAAACGTCAGATCAAACGCGCGTTTCCGGCGTTGTTGCCGGAACAGTTATCCTTGTTGAAGGAAAATTACACGGTCAGTCAGGCTGAAGAGGATGAGGTAGCCGGTTATCACGCTCATGCTGTTGTATTTTTGCCGCGGGACAATTTGCGTTATGCGCGAAAGATGTGGGCGCACAGCGATTCCGGTTTGTTGCTAAAAGCCGTTGTGCTTGATGACCGAGGGTATGTTATCGAGCAGTATGCATTTGTGCAGTTGGAAATGGGCGGGAAAATTGATCACAAATGGATCGCTTCGGATAAATCTTCTGCCAAAGCGATTGCGCAGGAACTCCATCTTTCTCCTTTGCCCAAGATCGAGTTATTTGAGGGTTCGTGTGGCTGGCAGGTTGATGCGTTGCCACCCGGATTCAAGAAGATACTGGAAATGCGTCGCCCGTTCAGGGGGAACAAAGATCCTGTCATCCATATGGTTTTTTCCGACGGATTGGCGGGTATATCGGTATTCATAGAAAAGACACAGGATGCCGCATTCAGCCATTCTGGACTTTCCGGGCAGGGGGTGGCGCATGTTTATACCCGCACCGTTGGCGACCATCTGGTGACAGTGGTTGGTGAAGTCCCGGCACGGACAGTTATTCAAGTGGGCGATTCCGTCCGTTACGCGGGGCAATGACATGATCGAAATGCGCGCAATAGTCATTCAGATACACGGGGGGGATGCCTCAGTGCAACCTATAGGTACGGGTGGATGCGGCCATTGCGACAGTGAGGGCGGTTGCGGGAGTGGCACGCTGACAAAAGTGTTTTGCGGCGACAAACCCCGCCAGTTCAAAGTCCGCAACGAAGTGAGCGCCAAGGTCGGTGACGAGATTCAGGTATCCATTCCCGACGGCGTGTTGCTGCGCGGTGCAATGAAGATGTATGTCTTGCCGTTGATCCTGCTTCTGGCAGGAGGCATCGCAGGAGTCGGCATGGCCGGGGCGGGGAACGGACGTGATGCTTACGCGGTAGTCGGGGCGGTTGCCGGTCTGTTGCTGGGCTTTGTTCTGGCAAAAATATCCCCCAAAACAGGTCTGGCCGTCGCGTCGTCGATAGTTACATCGAAATCTGTTTCTTAAACATTGATTCATCAGGAGGGTGAGCAAATCATGCTGAGGAAATTGTTTTTTTTCGCGTTATTCGGGTTGTTCGCACAGTCGGTTGTTGCAAACAATCTGCCTGATTTCACCGAATTGGTGGACAAGCAAGGTGCTGCCGTGGTGAATGTCAGCACCACCCAACTCATACACACTCCCCAGATGTTTCAAGGAATGCCCAATCTGCCCGAAGACGATCCGTTCTACGAATTTTTCCGCCGCTTCGCACCGCAGCAAGCGCCGCGTGAGCAGGAATCGCAATCGCTCGGATCCGGTTTTATCATCAGTTCGGACGGGTACATACTGACCAACGCGCATGTCGTGGACCATGCAGACAAAATTACTGTGCGTTTGACCGATAAGCGCGAATTTAAAGCCAAGGTGATCGGCGCCGACAAGCGCACGGATGTGGCATTGCTCAAAATCGAGGCAAATGGCCTTCCCAAGGTCGCTTTGGGAAATCCCGAGCAAATCAAGGTGGGTGAGTGGGTGCTGGCGATCGGTTCACCCTTCGGTTTTGACAACAGTGTGACCGCCGGTATTGTCAGTGCCAAAGGCCGTTCATTGCCCCAGGAGAATTTTGTTCCTTTCATTCAGACCGATGTTGCAATCAACCCCGGTAACTCGGGAGGTCCCCTGTTCAATATGAAAGGTGAAGTGATCGGAATCAACTCCCAGATATACAGCCGTTCCGGGGGATACATGGGGTTGTCGTTTTCCATTCCCATCGACGTGGCAATGGACGTGGTCACTCAGCTGCGGAGTACTGGCAAGGTCACTCGTGGTCGTATCGGAGTGACCATTCAGGAAGTAACGCGGGAACTGGCAGAATCGTTTGGCTTGTCCAAAGCCGGAGGCGCGCTGATCTCCGGGGTGGAGAAGGGCGGTCCTGCGGACAAGGCGGGTGTGCGCCCTAGCGACGTGATTCTCAAGTTCGACGGCAAGGTGGTGACTTCATCGGCTGATTTGCCGCGTATCGTCGCAGCAACCAAACCCGGGAATAAAGTCAGCGTACAGCTTTGGCGCAAGGGTAGTACGCTGGACGTTTCACTGGTTGTTGGGGAGATCAAGGATGAGGGAGTGCTTGCGCAGCGCGGTGGAAGTCGCGGCAGTGCGGAGGGATCTTCTGAAAGTGAAACCCGGCTCGGGGTGGTCGTGAGCGAATTGAATGACCAGCAAAAGGCTGAATTGCAGGTTGAGGGCGGCATGATCGTTGAGGATCTGAAAGGGGCTGCAGCACGCAGCCAGTTGCAGCGCGGGGACGTGATCCTCGCGGTAGGCAATATCGAGATACGCAGCGCCGAGCAGTTCAACGAAGTACTCAAGAAGGTTCCACGGGGTCGCAATATCGCTTTGCTGGTGCGCCGTAGCGAAGGTACGGTGTATGTTCCAATCAAACTGGACGAGAAGTAAGCAGCATTCTGTGACTCAGCGTGTCCTGTCAAAATCGGCTAGAATTCGCGCTTCGCGTAACCGCCGTTTTTGACGGGACTAACCATTTTGAGCCTCATGCAGCATATCCGCAATTTCTCCATCATTGCCCACATCGATCATGGTAAATCCACACTGGCAGACCGCATCATTCATTTGTGCGGAGGCTTGTCCGACCGTGAAATGGAAGAGCAGGTGCTTGATTCGATGGACATCGAGCGCGAGCGTGGTATTACCATCAAGGCGCAGACCGCAGCATTGAGCTATAAGGCCCGGGACGGCCAGGTGTACAACCTCAATCTCATCGATACGCCCGGGCATGTGGACTTTTCCTACGAAGTCTCGCGTTCGCTTTCGGCTTGCGAAGGCGCGCTCTTGGTGGTGGATGCCTCGCAGGGCGTGGAGGCGCAGACCGTCGCCAATTGTTATACCGCGCTGGATCTGGGTGTCGAGGTCGTGCCGGTATTGAACAAAATCGACCTTCCATCCGCCAATCCGGAGAACGCCATTGCCGAGATCGAGGATGTGATCGGCATCGGTGCGCAGGACGCGGTGCGCTGTTCGGCGAAGACCGGGATGGGCGTGGAAGACGTGCTGGAAGCGCTGATCGTCAAGGTTCCGCCGCCCAAAGGTGACGTCGCCGCGCCCTTGCAGGCCCTGATCATCGACTCCTGGTTCGATAACTATGTCGGCGTGGTCATGCTGGTGCGTATCATGAATGGCACGCTAAAACCAAAAGACAAGATACTGCTCATGGCCACGGGCGCGCAACATCTCACCGAGCATGTCGGCGTATTTACTCCAAAATCGCAGGACCGGGAATCGTTGTCGGCTGGGCAGGTCGGGTTCGTGATTGCCGGTATCAAGGAATTGAAAGATGCCAAGGTGGGCGATACGGTCACCTTGGTGGGAAAGCCTGCAAGCGGTCCCTTGCCTGGCTTCAAGGAAGTCCAGCCGCAAGTCTTCGCCGGATTGTTTCCGGTCGAGTCCAACCAATATGAAGCGTTACGCGACTCATTGGAGAAGCTCAAACTGAACGACGCTTCGTTGCAATATGAGCCGGAAGTCTCGCAGGCTTTGGGTTTCGGCTTCCGCTGTGGCTTCCTGGGCTTGTTGCACATGGAGATCGTCCAGGAGCGTCTGGAACGCGAATTCGATATGGACCTGATTACCACCGCGCCGACTGTGGTCTATGAGGTGGTGCAGCGCGACGGTACCATACTGATGGTGGACAATCCGTCCAAACTGCCGGATGCATCCAAGATCGAGGAAATCCGCGAGCCCATCGTGCACGTCAATCTGTATATGCCGCAGGAATATGTCGGTTCGGTGATCACACTTTGCACGCAAAAACGCGGTGTGCAGATCGATATGACATACCACGGCAAACAAGTGCTGCTGCAATACGAAATGCCGATGGCGGAGATCGTGCTGGATTTCTTCGACAAGCTGAAATCGGTGTCGCGCGGCTATGCCTCGATGGATTACGAGTTCAAGGAATACCGCCCCGCAGATGTGGTAAAGGTGGATATGCTGATCAACAGCGAAAAGGTCGATGCATTGTCCATCATCGTACACCGCGCAAACAGTATGTATCGTGGACGCGAAGTGGCAGCCAAGATGCGCGAGCTGATTCCGCGCCAGATGTTCGATGTGGCGATTCAGGCCGCCATCGGCGCCAACATCATCTCGCGTGAGAATGTGAAGGCATTGCGCAAGAACGTGCTGGCCAAGTGTTACGGCGGTGACATTTCGCGCAAAAAGAAACTGCTGGAAAAGCAGAAGGCTGGCAAGAAACGCATGAAACAGGTGGGTAGTGTGGAGATTCCGCAGGAGGCTTTCCTGGCCATCCTGCGAGTAGACGATAAATAATAACCGGAATTGGAAGAAGAATGCCCTTTGCCTTGATCTTGTTTTCGTTGATGTTGCTGACAGGCGCGATCTGGTTGCTGGATCGCTTCATGTTGCGTGCCAAGCGTCCGTCGGGGGTGAATGAACCCTGGTGGGTGGAATACGCCAAAAGTTTTTTCCCCGTGATCCTGGTCGTATTCCTGTTGCGCTCCTTTTTGATCGAGCCGTTCAAGATTCCATCCGGCTCGATGATTCCGACACTGCATGTTGGCGATTTTATTCTCGTCAACCGCTTTACCTATGGCCTCAGGTTGCCTATCGTGAATAAAAAGTTCATCGAGATCAACCAACCGCGGCGCGGGGACGTGATGGTGTTCCACTATCCAGAGGACCCATCAGTGGATTATATTAAGCGCGTGGTCGGCGTTCCGGGGGATAAGGTTGTCTACCGCGATAAAAAATTGTGGATCAACGGGGTGGCACAGGAACAGCAACGCGATGGCGATTATAATTATGTCGAGAGCGAATTGCGCTTTGTGCACACCGAGCGCTATAAGGAAAATCTGGGTGGCCGCATACATCCTGTGTTGTTGAATCCAGATATGCCGTTGTTGCACTTGGGAAATGTGGCAAATTTCCCGCTGCATGAGCAGTGCAGCTATAGTGAAGAAGAGGTGAGCTGTGTCGTTCCGGCCGGTCAATACTTCATGATGGGTGACAATCGCGACAACAGCCGCGACAGCCGCTACTGGGGGTTTGTCCCGGATGACATGATCGTCGGCAAAGCATTCTTCATCTGGATGAACTTTGGTGAATTGAAACGTATCGGTTTATCGATTGAATAGGCAATACATCGGGAAAGGAATGAAGATGAAAGCAGCGGCATCTGGGCAGAGCGGTATCGGCTTCGTCGGAATGATCATGGTCGCGGCCGGATTGATCTTTGTTACGATACTCGGCATGAAGCTGGTTCCCGCCTATATACACAGTGCGCAGATTGCCCAGATACTCAAGACGATAGCACATGATCCTGCGATGCAGGGGGCGACAATCAGCGAAATCAAGCAGTCATACAGCGCGCGCGCCAACATCAACTACATTACGGACATTACTGCCGAAGATCTTGAGATCAGCAAGGGCGACGGCCAGTTGAGCCTGAGTGCCAGTTACTCGGTCAAGATACCCGTTGCAGGCAACATCACCCTGTTGCTTGAATTCAAACCGAGCAGCTCTTAATCATTTTGATGAAGCACGCTGCATTGTGCAAACGACTCGGTTATCATTTTTTGCAGCCGCAACTGCTGCAGCGCGCACTGACTCATCGCAGTTACAGTGCCGCTCATAACGAACGGCTCGAGTTTCTCGGCGATAGCGTGCTGAACTGTGCCATTGCCAAATACCTCTATGATACCTATCCCGACTTGCCGGAGGGCGATCTGTCACGTCTGCGTTCCAATCTGGTCAATCAGCAGACGCTGGCAATATTGGCGCAGCAGTTGAATCTGGGCGAACAGTTGCTGCTTGGGGAGGGTGAACGAAAAAGTGCCGGATTCCGCCGCCCCTCGATTCTGGCCGATGGGCTGGAGGCTGTATTTGGCGCTGTGTTGCTGGATGCGGATTTTTCTGCCGCGGAAAAAGTGGTATTGGGCTTGTATGTGCCGTTCATCTCGCAAACCGACTTGCAGGCGCTGGGTAAAGATGCCAAGACTTTGCTCCAGGAAAATCTGCAAGCCCGCAAGTTGCCATTGCCGCAATACAATGTGGTCGAGATTAAAGGCGAGGCGCATGCACAGACTTTCGTTGTTTCCTGCGAGGTTGGGCAACTTGGTCTGATTACCCAAGGCGAAGGTGGAAGTCGCCGTGTCGCCGAACAAATCGCCGCCGAACGCGCTTATCAACGAATCAAAGAAAACTCATGACTGAATCTCAAAAACTGCACAGCGGCTTCATCGCCATCGTCGGCCGCCCCAACGTGGGGAAGTCGACCTTGCTCAACCACCTGATCGGGCAAAAAATCAGTATCACCTCTCGCAAGGCACAGACCACGCGACATCGCATCACGGGCATCCTCACCGAAGACAAGACGCAATTCGTTTTTGTGGATACTCCGGGTTTTCAGACGCAGCATACCAACGCCCTGAATCGCGGCATGAACCGCGTTGTCACCAGCAGCCTGCGCGAGGTGAATGTGGTGTTGTTCGTGCTTGAAGTGCGCCATTTCGACGAGCGCGACCAGCAGGTGCTTGACCTGTTGCCGCAAGACCGTCCGGTGATCCTGGTCATCAACAAGGCTGACTTGATGGCAGATAAGGCGGAACTGTTACCCTTCATCGAAAAGCTGTCAGCGTTGCGCCATTTTGCTGCCATCGTTCCGGTCAGCGCTCGTCAGGGCAAACAACTCGATACCCTGCTTGATGCCATCCGGCCGTTCATCCCGGAGGGCGAACACCTGTTCGGCGAGGACGAGATCACCGACCGCAACGAGCGATTTCTCGCCGCCGAATTGCTGCGCGAGAAGGTATTCCGTTTCACGGGGGAGGAGCTGCCGTACTCGGTCAGCGTAGTGATCGAACAATTCAAGCTGGAAGGCAAGCTGCGCCGGATCCATGCCGCCATTCTGGTTGACAAGGAGGCGCACAAGGCGATGCTCATCGGCAGCAAGGGTGAAAAACTCAAGGAGATCGCCACCCAGGCGAGACTCGATATGGAAAAGCTGTTCGACGGTAAAGTGTTCCTCGAAGTGTTCGTCAAGGTCCGCAGCGGTTGGGCGGATAGCGCGCAAATGCTGAAATCGTTGGGGTATGAGTAACGTAGCATCCAAACAACGTATCCAGGACGAGCCCTCCTTCGTACTGCACAGCTACCCGTTCCGCGAGACTAGCCTGGTGCTCGAGGTATTTAGCCGGCAGCATGGACGTGTGGCGCTGGTGGCACGCGGTGCACGGAGACCGAGGTCGGCGCTGCGCGGCCTGTTGATGGGGTTCCAGCCGCTGTCATTGAGCTGGTTTGGCAAGCACGAGTTGCGCACGCTGCACAGCGCCGAATGGCAGGGCGGACAGCCGCAATTGCAGGGGACGGCGCTGTTGTGCGGATTCTATCTGAACGAACTGCTGCTCAACCTGATGGCGCGCGACGATCCTCATGAGAGCTTATTCGATTATTATCAGCAAACATTGCAGCGTCTGGCCCAGGAAAGCGATCATGCTTTCACGTTGCGGTGCTTCGAAAAGCACATGTTGCAGGAATTGGGTTACGCGTTGCTGTTGGAGACTGAGGCCGGCAGTAACAAGCCGCTGGTGCCGACCCGGACTTACCGCTATATACTGGAACGCGGTGCGGTAGAGGAAGCGGCGGATGCAACTCAAGGCATGCCGGTGACGGGCAAGACGTTGCTGGACATGGCGGCTGACGATTACCGCGACGTGAACAGCGCGCGCCAAAGCAAACAATTGATGCGCATGTTGCTCGATCATCACCTTGCCGGAAAGACACTGCACACGCGCGAACTGATGAGGGATTTGCAGAAACTATGATCAAGCTCGGACTCAATATCGACCACGTTGCCACACTGCGCCAGGTACGCGGTGCACGCTACCCCAACATTGTCCGTGCGGCGCTGATCTGCGAAGAAGCGGGGGCGGATGCCATCACCATCCACTTACGCGAAGACCGCCGCCACATCCAGGACGCGGATGTGGAGGTCCTGCGCGGCATGTTGCAGACACGCATGAATCTGGAATGCGCCGTCACCGACGAGATGATAGGCAATGCGCTGCGCGTGAAACCGCACGATATCTGCCTCGTGCCGGAGAAGCGCGAAGAACTGACCACTGAAGGCGGGTTGGATGTGGTCAAGCATTTCGATGCGATACAGCGCGCCACGCAGCGCTGTACGGACGCTGGTATTCGCGTTTCGCTGTTTATTGATGCGGACGAAAAGCAACTCGATGCGGCAAAGAAGGCGGGAGCGCCGGTCATTGAGATACATACAGGCAAATATGCCGATGCCGATAGCGTTCCGGCACGGGAACAGGAACTGGCACGCATCCGCGATGCCGTGTTGCATGCCCACGCACTGGGGTTGCAGGTGAATGCCGGACACGGCCTCAACTACCACAACGTTGGTTCAATCGTGTCGATCCCTCATATCGCGGAGCTCAACATCGGCCACGCCATCATTTCCGAGGCGCTGTTCATCGGGTTGGAACCGGCGGTTAAAAAGATGAAAGCGCTCCTGTCAGTATGATCTTCGGCATTGGTACAGACATTGTCGCTGTGGCACGCATTGAGGCGGCCAATGCGCGTCACGGTGCTGCGTTCGCCAAACGCATATTGAGCGCACAGGAACTGGAAGAATATGCTTCTCAAGTCCATCCGGCACGCTTCCTGAGCAAGCGTTTCGCTGCCAAGGAAGCCTTTGCCAAAGCCACGGGATATGGATTGAGACATCCGGTGAGCTTGCATCACATTACTGTCAGCCATGATGAAATGGGCAAGCCGATTTTTCTGTTTGATACCGAGTTATCGGCATATTTGCAGCGGCTCGGTATTGCGCGCCATCATCTGAGTATCAGCGATGAGCGCGACACCGCGGTGGCATTTGTGATACTGGAGGGAATGGATTGATGGGCAATGGACCGGTGATGCTGGATGTTGCGGGAAAAGAACTCACCCCGGAAGACGTGGTGCGCCTGCGTCATCCGCTGGTTGGTGGAGTGATCCTGTTCACGCGAAATTACGATTCACCCGGCCAGCTCGCCGAGTTGACCGCCAGCATCCATGCATTGCGCTCGCCCCCATTGCTGATTGCGGTGGATCACGAGGGGGGGAGGGTCCAGCGCTTTCGCAAGGGATTCACCAGGATCCCGCCGATGCGCGAACTGGGCAGGGTGTGGGACGAGCATCCGAAACGCGCCAGGCATCTGGCGCAACAGACAGGTTTCGTGCTGGCATCGGAGTTGCGTGCTTGCGGAGTGGATTTTAGTTTTACACCCGTACTGGATGTCGATTACGGCGAAAGCTCCGTCATCGGCGACCGGGCTTTCCATTCCGACCCGCAAGCCATTGCCGAGATGGCCCATAGTTTGCTGATGGGCTTGAAACAGGGCGGTATGCCTACCGTGGGCAAGCATTTTCCCGGCCACGGCTTTGTCCGCGGAGATTCGCATCTGGAGATTCCGGTGGACGAGCGCAGCTATACCGACATCGAGTTGAGCGACCTCATTCCTTTCCAGCAGATGGTGAACTATGGCCTTACCGCCGTGATGCCAGCGCATGTCATCTATCCCAAGGTCGATCCCCGACCAGCGGGGTTCTCCAAAATATGGCTGAAGGACATCCTGCGCGGTGAACTCGGTTTCGAAGGCTGTATCTTCAGCGACGATTTGAGCATGGAAGGTGCGACGGTGGCGGGCGGCATCGTTCAGCGCGCAGAAGCGGCGCTGAACGCCGGATGCGACATGGTGCTGGTGTGCAACAAGCCCGAATCGGCCGACGAGCTGCTGGCAGGCTTGAAATGGGTTATGCCCGCAACAAGTCGCGCTCGCCTGGCCCAGATGCACGGGCGTTCCCATCCGAAAACATTGATGCAGCTGCATGAAGAAGCGGAGTTTGTTAAAGCCTTACACGAAGTGGCAGGCATTGGAATGCGCGAAGGTGAACTGCCTTTGGCTTAGCAAGTATCGTGCTCTAAAGAGAATGATAACTTGGACTTCTCGAATCGGATTCGAGGGATTATGATGCGCAACATCCAGATCTGAGTAAGGAGAAAAGAAGAATGGAACTCGTTCAGAATCACCACGATTTACTGAAGGCAGAATATTCTCAACTCCGCATTCGGTTCGATTCAGACCACGGCGTGCTTTGGACTCAGGTTAGCCAGGATGCCGTTCCGTGCGTGACGCCGGAGCTCCTGAAAGATCTCGGAGATCACCATAAAGCTATTGAAAATGCCAAAGGAAAATTGCTGGTCGGAGATGAGCTGCACGAAATCCGCTATTCGGTGCTGGCTTCCATCACGCCGGGAGTGTTCAACTTGGGCGGTCAGCTTGCCCTTTTTAGGCAGTTGATTAGAAACCAGGATCGCGAATCGCTGCTTCATTATGCGGTCGCGTGTATCGATGTCATCTTCCCCAGAATGCGCCATTTTGACCTGCCATTGGCGACAATCACCCTGTTGCAGGGGGATGCGCTGGGTGGCGGCTTGGAGGCGGCACTGGCTAGCGATGTCGTCATCGCCGAACGCAATTGCCAGTTGGGCTTTCCGGAAATATTGTTCAACCTGTTCCCCGGAATGGGGGCCTATAGTTTGATTGCCAGAAAAGTGAGCCCGAAATTCGCCGAAAAAATGATCTTGGGCGGAAAGATTTACGGTGCAGAAGAACTGCATGAAATAGGGCTGATCGACATCATTGCTGAAGAGGGCAAAGGAGTTGAGACAGTTAACGACTACATCAAGAAGCAGGAACGCCGCTCCAATGGTTTCCTGGCTGTCCAGAAAGCTCGTCACAGATTCAATCCGCTAACCTATCAGGAATTGATCGATATCACGACTGTTTGGGTTGATGCGGCACTCAAGCTTAACGAGAAGGATTTGAAGGTAATGGATCGCTTCGTTCGTTCCCAGGAGAAGCTTTTCCTGCACCCCCAGGCCATGCCTGTACGGCTTCCCAGCGCGGCCTGATATTTACAGGATAGCCTGATTGGCGCCGTTCAGATAATGCAGCAGCGAAGCGCGGGTGGCAGGGTGGCTATCCAGTGCTTCAAGCAGTAAATCCTTGGCTGAGTTCTTTAGCTCAGTGTCACTGAGTGCCAGTATTTGGCAGCAGACCTTGAACAACACTTCAGCCCCGACGTTACCGGAGCTCCCCTTTAGTATGTGTGCCAGCTCCTTGAAAGTTGCGTATTCCTGTTTCGATAGTGCGATGCGCATGGCCTCCAGCAACTTTTCGGTTTCGGAAAGAAATCCGTAGATCACCGTTCGCAAAAAATCATCCTGTTCGCCGCCCAGCAGCGTCAGGTGGTGCAGCGTATCTTCATTGATGAATCCGGTTGCAATCTGTTCTGCGTGGTGAGCCAGTTCCGGCGCATCGGATTTGGACGGAGTCAGCGTCAGACGCGCGACAGTATCAAGCAACGTCAACGCGTCGACCGGTTTGGTCAGGTAGGCATCAATGTGGGCGCGTTCGCATTCCAGTTTTGCTTCCAATGTGGCATTTGCAGTCAGGATGATCACCGGCGTATCCATCGGCTGTCTGGACAGGGCACGATGAACCTTGACCACCTCAAGTCCGCCCATCTGCGGCATATTCATGTCCAGTATCAACAAGTCGTAATTGTTTTCCTCCAGCTTGTCCAGCGCCTGTTCGCCGTTTTCGACCAGATCTACCTGGTGGTTGCCGTGCATGAGTATCTTCTCGATGATCTGCTGGCTGGTGCCGTTGTCCTCCGCGACAAGGATACGAACCCCGCGTTTGTTGGCCGTGCTGCGTTCGTAATGTTCCTTGAATGAAATCACGCCTTCCGAAGGACGCGGTGCCATGATCCCGTGCAGCGCGTTAAATAACAACGTTTTGTCGAGTGGCATTCGCAACAGGCAGGAATATCCCGCATCGAGATACTCCTCTTCCCTATGGTTATGCAAATCGGGATTGAGCAGTATTGCAGACAGCCTCTGTTGTCCGCGTAATTCCTGGATGTTTGCTGCAAAATTTTTTGCAGTCATCCCGATGTTCTGCGGAAGGCACAAGATCGCCAGATTGTCCGGACGGGCGATATCCTTATCGATCAAATAGGTGAAGAAATGCGTGAGCGACGCAGCATGTTCGCACCGTAATCCCCAGCTTTTCGTAAAGTTGGTCACTGAGAGTTGATCGGATTGTGGCAAGCCTATGGTCAGTACGTACAATTGTTGCAACGTCGGTTTTGCCTCGCTGAGAATTGCCACCGGCTGCTTGGAGAAGGGGGCTTCAAACCAGAAGATGCTGCCGATACCCGGCTCGCTCTGTACGCCCATGCTGCCGCCCATCAATTCCACCAGTTGCCTCGATATCGTTGTGCCCAGTCCGGTACCGCCATAGATCCGGGTGATGTTGTGATTGGCTTGGGTAAAGCTTTCGAATATCCTCGATTGGGCTTGCGGAGGGATACCTATACCGGTGTCGATCACTTCGAAACGAAGCAGGGTATGGCTGTCGTCCTGGTGCAACGTGCCGATTCTGAGTTCAACACTTCCTTTGTCTGTGAATTTGATTGCATTGCCTATCAGATTGATCAGGATCTGCTGCAGATGCAATGGATCGCCTTGCAGCGTGAAGCAAGTCTCCGGCGTGAAGCGGACGGCCAGCCCAATTTGTTTCTTTTCGACTTGAGGAAGGAACATTTCAAGCGTGCCGTTGACCAGCTTATGCAGGTCGAAATCCGATTTTTCGGAAACCAGTTTTCCACTTTCGATTTTGGAGAGGTCGAGAATATTGTCGATCAGCTTGAGCAGGAGCTGGGCGGATTTTTTCAGGGTCGAGACAAGATCCTTCTGCTCGTCGTCCAGGCGCGTGCTGATCAACAGGTCGCTGGCGCCGATCACCCCGTTAAGCGGAGTGCGCATTTCATGGCTCATGTTGGACAGGAAGTCGCTTTTTGCCTTGCTGGCAGCCCGGGCTTTTTCCAGGGCATCATTCAATTGTCCTCGCAGCTTCAGGATATATAACGGAACGCAAAATAGAGTGAGCCATAGTCCGACTGCAATGCGCAGATGATCATGCCAATAGTCGTTCAGATAGAGAACTACGGAGAAGCCAACAAGACTGGTCACATAGGAGCTGACAAGAGATTCCTTGCCGTAACGAATACCATTTCCGGTGATGACCCATAGATAGATGCCGTAAAACAACACTCCAGCTTCTTGCGTCATCAGCATGCCGACACTCACCGCGGCGATATCGGCAAACATCGCTACCCATTGTCGCCTTCTGGAAGTGTTACGCCGATACAGGACGTAAAGTGCCAGCAGGATGGAGCAGGAGAACCAGACGGCGGAAAAGGCGAAAACAGGGACTCCGACTGAAGTGGGGCTGACAAAATAGAATTCAACAAATAAGTAAATAAATATCGGCAAGGCGAAAAAAACCCTCAACAGAGTTTGTTCATGCTCGCCTTCGCGCTGTCGAACCTGCTGGACGAAATAGGCTAGCCTTTCGTTCATTGCCATACCTGCACTTTCTGTGTGGGCGACGCATCCTGCAGTTGTTGCTGGATGATGCTGACCTTGCTGAATTGCAGCATGAATGCTTCCACGCAGCCCGGGTCGAAATGAGCGCCTTTGTTGGCATCAAGGTATGCCAGTGCATCCTGGTTTGACCACGCCTTTTTGTAAGGGCGTTCGGAAGTCAGGGCATCATAAACGTCGGCCACCGCGACAATGCGCGCGTCGAGAGGGATGGACTTTCCCTTCAGGCCATTCGGATAGCCGCTGCCATCGTATTTTTCATGGTGGGAAAGCGCAATTTCGGCGCCCAGGCTGATGTATTTGGAGTGGCTGTTCTGGAGGATCTGGTAGCCGATAGAGCAATGCGTCTTCATTGTCGCAAACTCCTCGTGATTCAGCTTTCCCGGCTTGAGCAGGATATGGTCGGGAATTCCGATCTTGCCGATGTCATGCATGGGGGCGGCCATCTCGATCAGGCTGCAACGGTTTTCGTCCAATCCCATCCCTTCGGCGATCAGGCGCGAAAACTTCGCCATGCGCAAGACGTGGTTTCCGGTATCCGAATCCCGGTATTCTCCTGCCTTTGCCAAACGGATCAGCGTCTCCTGTTCGCGTTCCCGTATCCGCCGCGTAGCCTCGGCTACGGCTTCTTCCAGTTTTTCGGAACGGAGCAACACTTCCTTATGGTGACGGTGCAGGGCGAGCAGATTGCGGCAGCGGATCTGGCATTCGTAGTGGTTGAAGGGCTTGGAGAGGAATTCGGCGACGCCCAGATCAAGCGCCCTGTGGCGTATCTCGTTGTCGTTCGACACGGTGATCATGATGATAGGGACATGCTCAAGATGGGGAATGCGCCGTATCGTTTTGACAACCTCAAGTCCGGACATCTCGTCCATCAGATAATCGACCAGAATCAGGTCTGGCTGGTTCAGCCTTAACCAATCGATCGCCCCCAGGGGGGAGGCGAATGCCTGAACGAAAATATCTTTTTGCAAACTGTGCACGATCTTGTCGAGGATGATCCGGCTGGTGAATTCATCGTCGATGATCGCGACGGTCGGATGAGACAGGTTCTTGTCATTTTGACTGATGATTTCGAATGGCATGATGGTCGTTCCTTTATAAACGCATCGTGAGATACTCTGCCCCGTCTTTCATGCGGGGTTGTGGATGGAGTGCGGCTGGTCCAAATGGCGGTTCTTTGGAATCGAGCCGACGTAAGTAGAACCTTCCCGGCAGCCATCGTCAACTGCCGGAACGACGGCATGGCCGATCTTACGTTTAGCGACAAGTGGCCGCAATACTTTAAGGCCTGCCATTCTAAGCAAGGATTTGAGATAATTCACGGGTATTTCCCACTTGGTGTACTCCCCGGTATTCGAACATGAGTGAATTTCAGTTGAGTCTGTTGATCATTGGTCTTGTGGTAGTTGCGGGAGTCTTTCTCTATGGCCAATGGCAACAATGGCGATATCGTCGCAGCCAGGGTGAGCCAGTCAATCCGAAACATGCCGGTCCCGCTTTGCAGGTGACATCCGACGCTTTTACTCCTGACAGGCTGTTCGACGCAGAGAACGAACCTTTGTCCGGGTTTGAAGGCAATCCTGACGGCAGGGCGGAGGATGAAGTCTGCAGCCTGCTTAATGATGCAACCGATTATGTCGTCACCTTCCTGCTTAAAACCACGCATACACCTGCGGTACTGGAGGCTCTGTGGTCGCGCCGGTTCGATTTCGGCAAGAGCGTCCATGCCTGCGGACTGAATACCGGCAGCGGCCTATGGGAACGCCTGATTCCCGAAAGCGGACAGACCTATCGCGCATTCCGGGTGGGTCTGCAATTGGTGGACAGATCCGGTGCCGTGAACGAAAACCGGTTGACTGCGTTCCTCGACTTGCTCGGCGATATCGCGTCTCAATTGCATATCGAAGTGAAGTTGCCCCCGGTAGAAGAGGCGCTGCAACGCGCACAGGAACTGGATCGTTTTTGTGCCGATGTGGATCAGATGATCGGTATCAATCTGTTGACCGGCGGGGACCGGAAGCTGTTCGGTACCGAAGTGGCGAGTGCGGCTGCACAGCAAGGGATGAGTTTGCAGACTGATGGCACCTTCCATCTGCTGAATGAGCAGGGCGCTCCCCTGTTCAACCTGAGCGCATCCGACGGCACGGCATTTCACCCGCATACCCTCAATCAGTCGCGAGTGGATAGTCTGACCCTGTTGCTGGACATCCCTCGCGTAGTCGAACCGGTCCGTTGCTTCGACGAGATGGTGGCACTGGCACAGACCCTGGCCAGGGCATTGCGCCTGACGTTGGCAGACGACCAGCGGGTCGCGTTGAGCGACGGAGCGATTGCACAGATACGCGCACAGGTCGCCGCCACCGAAGACCTCATGCTGGTTGGACACATCACCCCGGGCAGCGCGCAAGCCTTGAGATTGTTCTCCTGATGACGGCAGCACAACGTATCGCCCATCTACGCACAGAGCTCGAACGGCACAATCATGCCTACTATGTGCTGGATGCACCGACCATCCCCGATGCGGAATACGACAAGCTATTCCGAGAGCTGCAAGAACTTGAAGCACAGCACCCAGAACTGCTGGCTCTGGATTCCCCCACGCAAAGGGTCGGAGGCAAAGTGCTGGACGGCTTCGCAGCCGTGCGCCATGCCGTGCCGATGCTCTCTATCCGAACGGAGACGGATACAGAGTCCAGCGGTGCGACCAACTTCGACACCCGCGTACGCAACGCATTGGGGACGTCGGGCGAAATCGAATATGCCTGCGAACTCAAGTTCGACGGCCTTGCAGTCAACCTTCGGTACGAGCGCGGTGTGCTGGTACAAGCCGCCACGCGCGGCGACGGAGAAACGGGGGAAGATGTGACGCAGAACGTGCGCACCATCCATTGCATCCCCTTGCACCTCAAGAACTGCATAGCCGAGGTGCTGGAAGTGCGCGGAGAGGTATACATGTCGCGCAGGGATTTCGAGCGCTACAACGAAAAGCAGCGTGCACAGGGTTTGGCGACCCTGGTCAATCCGCGTAACGGTGCCGCGGGCAGTATCCGCCAGCTCGACCCCAGGCTGGCTGCGAGGCGTCCATTGTCGTTCTTCGCTTATGGACTGGGAGATGTGAGAGGTTGGGACTATCCTGACACGCACAGTGGAATCCTCAATGCCTTGAAGCGCTTTGGCCTGCCGGTGTGCGATGAACGGGCTGTAGTGAGTGGTGCTGAGGCACTGGCCGAGTTCCACCGTAGCATTGCTGCCAAACGCGATGCGTTGCCATTCGACATCGATGGTGTGGTCTACAAGGTCAATGACCTGAAGCTGCAGGCCGAACTTGGCTTCGTTTCCCGCGAACCGCGCTGGGCGGTGGCACACAAATTCCCGGCGGAAGAGCAGCTCACTATCGTGCGCGACATTGAGGTGCAAGTCGGGCGTACCGGCAAGCTCACACCCGTCGCCAAGCTGGAGCCGGTATTCGTCGGCGGTACCACTGTGAGCAATGCAACGCTGCACAACGAAGGCGAGATCCGCCGCAAGGACGTGCATATAGGCGATACCGTGATCGTACGCCGTGCGGGCGATGTGATCCCGGAAGTGGTGGGCGTGCTGGCGGAGCGCAGACCTACGGGTGCAAAGGCCTTTGTTATGCCGACAACCTGTCCGGTGTGCGGTAGCCATGTGGTGCGCGAGGAGGGTGAAGCGGATGCGCGCTGTACCGGCGGCTTGTTCTGCGCCGCACAGCGCAAGCAGGCGATCCTGCATTTCGCAGGGCGCCGGGCGATGGACATCGAGGGGCTGGGGGATAAGCTGGTTGATCAGCTTGTAGACGAGAACATCATCCACTCCTTGTCGGATTTGTATGACGAGAAGGTGCTGAACCCGCAGACGCTCGCCGCGCTGGAGCGTATGGCGGAGAAAAGTGCGCAGAATATCGTTGGCGCGCTGGAAAAGAGCAAGCGCACTACGCTCAATCGCTTCCTGTTCGCGCTTGGTATACGGCATGTGGGCGAGACGACGGCCAAGGATTTGGCCCGGCACTTCGGTAAGCTGGATGCCATCATGCTCGCCAGTGCTGAGCAACTTCTAACCGTGCATGACGTGGGGCCAGTGGTGGCGCAAAGCATCGTTGCCTTCTTCGGAGAGGTGCATAACCGCGAAGTGGTGCAGCAGTTGCGTACACTGGGTGTACATTGGGAAGAACATGAAGGCGCAAGTAACGAGGCATTGCCGTTGTCCGGCAAGACCTTCGTGCTCACCGGAACGCTGGTCAGCATGAGCCGCGATGAGGCAAAATCGCGTCTTGAAGCGCTGGGTGCAAAAGTGGCGGGTTCGGTATCGAAGAAGACCGACTGCGTAGTGGCCGGCGAGGAGGCGGGCAGCAAACTGATTAGAGCGCAGGAATTGAATGTGCCGATTTGGAACGAAACGGAATTAATTCAACAATTGAAAGAGTGCGAAAAGACATGAAACAAAAAATCACGAAAGCCGTCTTTCCCGTTGCCGGTATGGGCAGCCGGTTCCTGCCGGCCACCAAGGCGACCGCCAAGGAAATGTTGCCGGTGGTGGACAAACCGCTGATCCAATACGCGGTCGAAGAGGCAGTGGCGGCCGGTATCACCGACATGGTGTTCATCACCGGTCGCAACAAGCGCGCCATCGAGGATCATTTCGACAAGGCCTACGAACTGGAGGCGACGCTCGAAGCGCAGGGCAAGACGGAATTGTTGCGTCTGGTGCAATCCGTCGTACCCAAGCATGTGAACTGCATCTATATCCGTCAGGCGGAACCATTGGGGCTCGGGCATGCCGTACTGTGCGCCAAACCGGTCATCCAGGACGAGCCTTTCGCAGTGATCCTCGCCGACGACCTGATAGACGGCACCCCTCCTATCGTCAAACAGATGGTGGATGTATTCGCAAAGCATCAATGTTCCATCCTCGGTGTGCAGGACGTGCCGCGTGCGCATACCAAACAATACGGCATCGTCAGCAGTACCAATCTGGAAATGAACGTTGAGCGCGTGCACGGCATCGTGGAAAAACCCAAGCCGGAGGTTGCGCCATCCACCCTGGCCGTAGTGGGACGTTACATTCTGACGCCGCGCATCTTCCACCATCTGGAGAGTGTCCAACCCGGCGCAGGGGGCGAGATACAGCTCACCGACGGTATCGCCGAACTGATCAAGGAAGAACAACTGCTGGCGTACCGTTTTAGCGGAACGCGCTACGACTGCGGTTCAAAACTGGGATATTTGCAGGCACAGGTCTCATTCGGATTGAAGCATCCAGAGCTGCGCCAGGATTTCGCTGCTTACCTGAAAACAGTGTCGTGATCCTGGACAATCGGCAAGCCCGCGGCATTCTGCAAGAAGCCGAGCTGATACGTTCGGCGGAAGAGGTGCAGGCTGCCGTGCAACGTGTGGCGTTTGCGATCAACGCCGCGTTGTCGGATCAGCATCCGCTGGTGCTATCGGTAATGGGCGGGGCGGTGGTATTCACCGGCCAATTGCTGCCCTTGCTGGATTTTCCGCTGGATTTCGATTACCTGCATGTGTCGCGTTACGGAAATGAGAAACGGGGCGGGGAATTGCATTGGAAGGTGGCACCGCGCGAAAATGTGCGCGGCAAGGTCGTGCTGGTAGTGGACGATATCCTTGACGAAGGCGAAACGCTGCATGCGATCAGACAGCGCGTGATGGAGCTGGGAGCAAGCAAGTTCTACAGCGCCGTGTTTGCCGACAAACAGAACGGCAAGGTCAAGCCCATACGCGCGGATTTCGTCGGCCTGGAGTTGCCGGACCGTTTCGTGTTCGGTTACGGGATGGATATTCATGGAGCGTGGCGCAATCTGCCCGCGATCTACGCAGTGAAGGAAAAATAATATGTTGGCAATCATCGGCGGCACCGGGCTTACCCAACTGACAAACCTGAAGATCACCCACCGGCAAGTGATGCGTACGCCTTATGGCGAACCTTCCGGGCCGGTGACATTCGGCACCATCAATCAGCATGAAGTGATGTTCCTCGCACGCCACGGTTACGGTCATACCATCCCGCCGCACGAAGTGAACTACCGCGCCAACCTGTGGGCGCTTCGCGACCAGGGTGCGAAGCGTATCATTGCGGCCACCTCCGTCGGCGGTATCCGCGCCGATCTGCTTCCGGGCACGCTGGTGGTTCCGGATCAGATCATCGACTATACCTATGGGCGCGACTTCACTTGTTTTGACGGCAAAGACAGGCCCGTTACACACATCGATTTTACACGCCCGTATAACGAACAGATGCGACGGCAGATATTGGCAGCAGTGAAAAGGGCGGGTGATGCCTGTGTGGACGGCGGCGTACACGCGGTCGCGCAAGGACCAAGACTGGAAACGGCAGCAGAGGTCAACCGGCTGGAACGCGACGGTGCGGACATGGTCGGCATGACGGGCATGCCGGAAGCGTCGCTGGCAAAGGAGCTGGGCCTGGCTTACGCCACCATCGCCGTGGTAGTGAACTATGCCGCCGGGCGTGGAGACAGCCGCGACCGGGTTCCGCTCGAAACGATAGGTGTCGTCATGGGGCCGGCGATGGAGCGCGTGCGCAATATTCTTGAACATGCGGTAGAACAAGATGGCGACTAGGGAAGTCTTGCGTATGGGCGATGCGCGCTTGCTGCGCAGAGCGGAAGAGCTGGTCCTGTTCGACACACTCGAATTGCACGCCTTGCTGGCCGATATGCGCGACACCATGCTTGCCAGGGACGGGGTCGGCCTGGCTGCGCCACAGATCGGAGTGAATCTGCGTGTGGTCATCTTCGAGGTGAACAAGAACCCGCGGTACCCAGATGCCGAAACCGTACCGCAGACGGTACTGATCAATCCAGTCCTCACTCCGCTGACCGATGCCATGGAAGACGGCTGGGAAGGGTGTCTCAGCATCCCCGGCATGCGCGGGCTGGTTCCGCGCTACACGCACTTGCGATATCAGGGCCGCGACGAGTATGGCGCGCTTATCGATCGCACGGTGAGCGGCTTCCATGCGCGAGTGGTGCAGCACGAATGTGACCATCTCGACGGCATCCTTTACCCGATGCGCATTCGCGACATGAAGGACTTCGGCTTCAGCGACGTCCTGTTTCCCGAAGCCGGGGGACAGGACGAATAGCATGGTCGGGCACCACGAATCGAAAGTCATCCGCAATCTCCTTATCGCATTGCTGGCGCTCTTGTCGGTGTTCATCATCGGCACGGTAGGCTATCGAATCCTGGGCGGATCGCAGTACTCCTGGATGGATTGCTTCTACATGACATTCATCACGATCTCCACCATCGGTTATCACGAGGTGGTCGATGTCACGGGGCATGAATACGGGCGTCTGTTCACCGTGTTTATCGGTATCGCGGGCATCGGTGTTCTAGGGTACGTGCTTTCCACAGTGACGGCATTCATGCTGGAAAGCGATCTCAATATCTCTCGGCGGAGAAGGAAGATGAAATCAAGAATAGGGCAATTGAAAAACCATTACATCGTGTGCGGAGTAGGTTTGGTTGGAACCAATGTGGCGCATGATCTCGAGTCGACCGGGCGTCCGACCGTCATCATCGATAACGACCTCGAAAACATCCATCAGTATCTGGAGACGCACCCGGCGCAGCTTTATCTGCAGGGTGACGCGACCGACAACGACGTGTTGTTGGCAGCCGGAGTAATGAACGCCAGGGGGGTATTCGCCGTGGCGCACGACGATAGTGCCAATCTGGTCATCAGTCTGAGCTCGAAACAGCTCAACCCGAAACTGCGCGTGGTAGCGCGTTGCCATTCGCCCAAGAACGCGGAAAAGACGCGCCGCGCCGGCGCGGACGAAGTAATATCGCCGGACTTCAGCGGCGGCTTGCGCATCGTGTCCGCCATGGTGCGGCCGAACGTGATGAATTTCCTTGATGAGATGTTGAAATCGGACAGCAAGCTGCGCATGGAAGAAATCGTGATTCCGGACAGCCTGGCCAGCAAACCATTGAGTGTGCTCTATCAAAGCAACAAGGACTGTATGGTGCTTGCCCTGCAGCGCGATGAAACATGGCAGTTCAATCCGCAGGCAAATCACCATTTGCAGGACAAGGACGTGCTGATGGTGATGGCGACACCTGAAGGCCGTTCCCGTCTGGAACAATTGATACAAGGCATCGATTAAGCCAATACGTGGTCAGGGGCACGGTTATTCAACGACCGGCGCCTCGCGATAAATCGCGACCAAACGAGTCATCCCGGTGCCAGCCAAAGGATGTCGTGATAAAGTGCAACTTCTCAATGCAACATTGGGGGCCGCGGTGGAGCGTATTTTATTGCTGGTTGACGATGAGGAAGATGTCATCGCGTCATTGGAGCGTCTGCTCAGATATGACGGCTACAATATTCTGCATGCGAACAGCGGCCGGCAGGGCCTGGAGATGCTGGCCCGACACGAGGTCGGCGTTGTCATTTCTGACCAGCGCATGCCGGAAATGTCCGGGGTCGAGTTCCTGTCCCAAGTCAAAGAGCTGTATCCAGAGACGATACGTATCGTATTGAGCGGCTCTGCCGATTTCGATTCGGTGAAGGAGGCCATTAATCGGGGCGCGATTTACAAATTCTTTTCCAAGCCCTGGGACAACGAAATCTTGCGCGTGGATGTGATGGAAGCGTTCTGGCGCCAGGAGATGGCGCACGAAAAGGAACACTTGCTGCAGGAGATCCAGTCCGCAAACGATCAACTGGCGCAGGTCAATCTGGAACTTGCGGCCGCCATGGATAGCAAGGACGTGCAGATCGAACGCATCGCGCATTACGACGCACTCACCGGCCTGCCTAACCGCATCTTGTTTCTCGACCGGCTCGAACAGGAGCTGGCCCGCGCACATCGCGACAATCACATGGTAGCGGTCATGTCGTTCGATCTTGACCGGTTCAAGCAGATCAACGACTCTTACGGTCATCCTGTCGGTGACCAGCTGCTGCAGGCGGTGGCGGGTAGGCTGGCCGGCCATGTTCGCGCCTGCGATACGGTGGCGCGGACAGCCGGCGATGAATTCGGGCTTGTGCTGACGGACTTGAAGGCAGCCCACGATGCTGCCGAGGTGGCGCAGAAGCTGCTTGATTCGTTCGCGCACAATCCCATATCGACAGGCGACGGCGAAATCTTCGTCACGTTGAGCATAGGGATCAGTATCTACCCGCTTGACGGTTTGAACACGGCAACGATGCTAAAGAATGCGGAAGCGGCGCAACACCAGGCGAAGGATGAGGGTCGCAATAATTTCCAGTTTTACGCGGGCCACATGAATGCCACTGCATGGCAGCGCCTGAATCTGGAAACCGAATTGCGCCGCGCCATCGAGCGGGAGGAATTCACGCTCCATTACCAGCCGAAGGTCGATATGGACCGCGCAAAGATCGTTGGGATGGAAGCCCTGCTGCGTTGGCAAAGCCCGGAACGCGGACTGGTCATGCCGGGCGAGTTTATTCCGTTGCTCGAAGAAACAGGCCTTATCCTGCCGGTCGGGGAATGGGTCTTGCGAGCTGCATGCAAACAGGCGCGCACATGGAAAGCGGATGGTTTGTCGAATATCCATATCGCCGTCAATCTGTCCGCGCTGCAGTTTAAACAGCCGGATTTTGCCGGCCTGGTGCTGGGCATCCTGAACGAAAATGGTCTCGACCCGGCTTTGGGCGGAATCGAACTCGAGCTGACCGAAAGTCTGTTGATGAACAACGCAGAGGGAGCGATCGATACACTGAACACGTTGCATGAATCGGGCATCCGGTTCTCCATAGACGATTTCGGCACCGGCTATTCGAGCCTGAGCTATCTGAAGCGGATTCCGATAAGCAGCCTCAAGATCGACCAGTCCTTCGTGCGTGACCTGTCCAGCGATCGCGACGACGAAGCGATCGTCGCAGCGATCATTGCGCTGGGCCACAGCCTCGGATTAAGCATCATCGCGGAGGGCGTGGAAACCGCTGGTCAACTGGCGCAGCTGCGCAAAATGGGTTGCAATGAAATGCAGGGATACTTGTTCAGCCGCCCGGTGCCTGCCGCAGAAATGACGTATTTGCTGCAAAAAGGCGAAACCCTGAATTGCGCTCTGGGAGGATGATGGAACGTACGCTGTTGCTGGTCGATGACGAGGAGAATATCACCTCCGCACTCGTGCGCTTGCTGCGCCGGGACGGCTACCGCATCCTGCGTGCCAACAGCGGCGAAGCCGGGTTGGAGTTGCTGGCTCAAAACGAGGTCGGCGTGATCATTTCGGACCAGCGTATGCCCGGAATGACGGGCGTTGAATTCCTGGGGAAGGTGCGGGAACTTTATCCCGATACCGTGCGTGTCGTGCTGAGCGGTTATACCGAACTCAATACGGTGACCGATGCCATCAACCGCGGCGCAGTCTACAAATTTCTCACCAAACCGTGGGAAGACGAACTGCTGAGAGCCAACGTGGAAGAGGCATTCCAGCGTTACGAAATGAAGATGGAAAACGTGCGATTGGCACATGAGTTGGAGGATGCGAACGAAGAGTTGATGCGAATCAACCATGAGCTTGAGTTGCGCGTGGAAGAAAAGACTCGCGAAGTGATGCGGAATCTCGAGATTCTTCAAGTGTCGCAGGAGGTGTTGGAACGCTTGCCGGTCGCGGTGATCGGTATCGGGGTTGACGGGGTGATTGCCATTGCCAACCGGAACGCACACAGCCTTTTTGCAGAAAACGGTGTCCGGCCATTGCTGGGCGAGATAGCCGACAGCGTTATCCCTCCGGAACTGCTCAGCTGTATTCATGACGAGGGTAACTGCAAGTCTGAACGAAAAATACTCTACCGGCTCGCGGATGGCAGGGAATCCCAGTGCTGGTGCAGCCCAATGGGAGAGCTTTCGTCTTCGCAGGGAGTGGTGCTCGTCATTGTGGCCGATCAGGAATGAAAGAGAATATGCCCGCGATTACAGACAAGAAGGCGATCCTGGACAAGCTGCATCAGCTTCCGGCCATGCCGTTGGTGGTGCGGGAAGTGATGTCCAGCTTCAGGAATGCCAATGTGGGCAGCGCCATTATGGCGCACAAGATCGAGCTCGATCAGGGTTTGAGTGCGAGAGTATTGCGAGTGGCGAATTCCTCGTTTTACGGCTTGTCACGCGAGGTCGGATCGATCCAGGATGCCGTAACCGTACTGGGATTCGACACAGTCCGCTCGCTGGTCGTGTCGGCGGGATTCACTCGCGCCTTTCCGGCAAGTGCCGATGACCTGTTTGACCGCCATGACTACTGGATGCGCAGTTTCAAGGTGGCCTCTTACACTGAGGCGCTGGCGCAATGTCTGGGTGGAGTTCGTCAACTGTCGTTTACCTCAGGCTTGTTCCATGAGGTTGGTCAACTTGTATTGAGTATCTGCATTCCGGAAAGGTTTGCCGACATACTGGCACAGCAAAGGACTTCCGGATTGAACCTGATCGAGATCGAACGGGCCATGCTTGGTTTCGACCATGCCGAGATAGGTGCTGAAATGGCCAAACGCTGGAACTTTCCGCCGGAGATCGAGCATGCCATCAATTTTTGGCGTATCCCGGAACATGAACCGTTCGAGCCGATTAGCGGCATGGTGTATATGGCGGTGCTGCTCGAAAGAGGCTTGAATGGTGATGCCTTTATAGACAGCCTGTCTCCAGAGTTGCGCGACCGCTTGAAGATAAACTGGGAACGCATTGGTCCCGGCATGCCGCAACCGGATCAACTGGAGGCCGTGGCCAATCTGATGCTGGAAGCGTAGGTTCCATGAAAGCAAGGCAATGTGAGCGGAGCGTTGACGATGGAAATACAGATGAGTGAAAAACCGAAAATCCCCGCATCGCAGAACGAGCCGGAGGGGAATGCGACCCTGCTATTCGTGGACGATGAAGTCAACATACTTTCCTCGCTGAAGCGTTTGTTCCGCCCCGGTGGTTATCGCATATTCACCGCCGAAAGCGGCGCACAAGGATTGGAAATCATGCAGCACGAAGCAGTCGACCTGGTGGTTTCCGACATGCGCATGCCGGAAATGAGCGGGGCACAATTCCTGGAGCAGGTGAACGCCAGATGGCCGGACACGATACGCATTCTGCTGACCGGGCATGCCGAGATTGGCGCAACCATCGATGCCATCAACAAGGGGCATATATACCGCTATATATCCAAGCCTTGGGAAGATAACGACATCCTCCTGGCCATCAGGCAGGCCTTGCACCAGAAAAAACTGGAATTGGCCAACCAGAGCCTGGAAGAGTTGACGCGCAGGCAGAACGAGGAGTTGAAGGATCTGAACGCCAACCTCGAAGCGAAGGTCAAGGCGCGCACCGAGGAAGTACGCCAGACCATGGGGTTTCTTGAAATTGCACACGATAAGCTCAAACGGGATTTTATTACATCGATCCGGGTATTCTCCAACCTGATCGAGATGCGCGAAGGTGCGATGGCGGGACATTCGCGCAGGGTTGCCGAGCTGTCCCGTGCCATTGCCCAGAAGATGCAAGTGAATGACGCGGATGCGCAGGACATATTTCTTGCAGCACTGCTGCACGATGTCGGAAAGATCGGGTTTCCGGATTATCTGCTGGAAAAGTCATTTGCAAACCTGACCAACGAAGAGCGACTCGACGTGATCAAGCATCCTGTCAAAGGGCAGACCGCGTTAATGGCGCTGGAACCTTTGAATGGGGCGGCAAAACTGATACGCAGCCACCATGAACGTTTTGACGGGCTGGGTTACCCGGACAAGCTGCACGGATTGGCAATCCCTCTGGGGGCGCGGATCATTGCATTGGCGAATGAGTATGATGCAGCCCAGATCGGTATGCTGTTAAGCAAAAGGCTGAAACACGCAGATGCGGTGCTGTTCATTCAGGAAGGAAGGGGCAATCGTTACGATCCGGCAGTGGTGGATGCATTCATGAGTGTGATGGCGTCGACTGCCCACGCTGTTCGTGAACAGGCACTGCATCCGGAGCAGCTCAAACCCGGCATGGCGCTATCACGCGATTTGTTGAGCAGACAAGGCGATCTGTTACTGTCGAAAGATCACCAGCTGGATGCCTCATTGATTGATCAGATCAAGAACTTCAAGCAGTTTGGTGATGAACTGGTCGTTTACGTATCTGATAAATAGTCCGCATGCCTTGGTGGTTCATGCGGAACAGGCTGGGCGACTTATGCCGACCAATTGGGGCTATCCATTGTGATGATAGAGCAGCAATACTGGACTCCTGACGAGGGTTGGCAAATTGAATCGGCCGCGAAACTCGATGGCAAAGCGTCGCTGTTGCTGGTTTTCGGGGCAGGTCATGTTCTGTGCGATGACGCGAGGATGAATGAGGTCAGCGCACGTTATCCCGGCACACCGATGGTTGGTTGTTCCACTTCCGGCGAAATATGCGGCATCCGCGTGCGCGACGATTCCCTTGTCGTTACGGCGCTGCGTTTCGAACATACCGGGCTTAAGCTTGTGCACGAGACCATCGCGGATGGAGGCGATAGCCGGGCAGCCGGCGAACGCTTGGCCAGGTCGCTCCCGATGCGGGAGTTGGTACATGTGCTGGTACTCTCAGATGGGCTGAAGGTCAATGGCAGCGAACTGGCGCGCGGCCTGCGCGAGAGTCTGCCGGCGGGTGTGGCCGTTACCGGGGGACTTGCAGGGGACGGTACAGCTTTCCTGCATACTCTGGTTATTGCGGACCGCGTGCCTTGCGAAGGAGTGATCACCGCGGTGGGCTTCTACGGCAAACGTCTCAAAGTCGGCTTCGGCTCCCTCGGCGGATGGGATTCCTTTGGCGCGGAACGCCGGATAACGCGTTCAAAAGGCAATGTCCTTTATGAGCTGGACGGGCGTTCCGCGCTCGAGCTGTATAAAAAATACCTGGGTGAACAGTATGCGGGGCCAGCGGATGCGTTGCTGTTCCCACTGATGCTGCGCACCGGCGAAGAGGATTTCGGACTGGTACGCACAGTGCTGGCCGTCAATGAAGACGAACAGAGCATGACCTTCGCCGGCGATATGCCCGAGGGAGGATATGCGCGACTGATGAAGGCCAATTTCGACCGCCTTGTCGATGGCGCCGAGGAGGCGGCACGGTCCAGTTACGAGATGCTGGGTTCGGTTGAGCCGGAACTGGCTTTGCTCGTCAGTTGCGTGGGGCGCAAGCTGGTGCTGAAACAGCGTGTCGAGGAGGAAGTCGAAAGCGTTCGCGGGGTGTTGGGAAGAAACGCGGTGCTGGCGGGTTTCTATTCCTACGGCGAAATCTGTCCGCACGGCGCCATCACGCAATGCGAATTGCACAATCAGACGATGACGATCACCACATTTTCGGAGAGATGAACTGTGCACAGGCTGCTTGAGCGCCAGATCAGGCGCTATCTGGATGATCCGGCGACGCTTGCGCCGGAGTTTGAAAAGTTGATTGCTGCGGTGGACGAAGCGTACATCAGCGCAGATGCAGATCGACTGATGATCGAGCGCTCACTCGATTTGATGTCGAGGGAGCTGATGGAAGCCAATGCCGAGTTGCGCAAGGAACTGACAGAGCGCCAGCACACCGAGACAGATCTGAAAAAGGAAAAGGAAGAACAGCGCGTCTTGATCAAGAAGCTGGAAGATGCGTACAGCCTCATGCTGCAATCGGAAAAAATGGCGTCGATTGGCCAGCTTGCGGCCGGCGTAGCTCACGAGTTGAACAATCCGATCGGCTTTGTATATTCCAACCTGGGCATGCTGGAAAAATACGTGCAATCCACTTTTCGCATGATCGAGCTGTATGAACAGGCCGAAGAGGCGATCCCCGATCAGGAAGTTCGGAAATTGCTGCAGGCGGCCAAAAAGGAATTGGACATTGCATTCCTGAAAACGGACCTGAACGCATTGATGGCAGAATCGAAGGACGGCATCACCCGCGTGAAGGTGATCGTGCAGAACCTGAAGGACTTCTCGCATGTGGGCGCTTCCGACGAATGGCATTTCTCCGACCTGCATAAAGGACTCGACAGCACCCTGAGCATCGTCAACAACGAAATCAAATATAAAGCCGTCGTGATCAAGGAGTATGGCGATATTCCCGAAGTGGAGTGTCTGGCTTCGCAACTCAATCAGGTATTCATGAACCTGCTGGTGAATGCCGCGCACGCTATCGTGGAGAAAGGAACGATCACTCTCCGCACCGGGAGAGAAGCCGGCGAAGTGTGGGTGGAAATCTCAGACACCGGACAGGGTATCCCCGCCGAGCACATGCAGAAGATATTCGATCCTTTTTTCACCACCAAACCGGTCGGCAAGGGAACAGGACTGGGGTTGTCGTTATCCTATGGGATCGTCCAGAAACACCATGGGCGCATGGAAGTGCGCAGCGAGCCGGGAAAGGGAGCGACTTTCCGTGTATGCCTGCCGATAAGGCAGGCGCGGTGATTTTTCCGTGAATGCAAGTGATGGCGATAAATATTGGCAGTCTTGAATGGGGACCTGAATGCATACAGAAACTGATCAAGAGTTCGAGGCTTTCGTCTGGGACGATAAATACAACACCGACATGGACGTGGTGGATACCCAGCACCATAAGCTGGTGGATCTTATCAATCAGTTAGGTGCCATCAGTACACACCAGACAAGTCCAGGGGAATTGGGCGCTATCCTGAACGAGTTGGCCAATTACACGGTGTACCATTTCGATACGGAAGAGAGGTTGATGGAACATTACGCCATAGACGAGGCACATCAGGCTATCCATATCAAAGCGCACCAGCATTTCACCAGCCAGGTGACACAGGCGGAGAAGATACTTCTAGGCAGCTCTGAAGTTTCCAATCGACTTTTGGCGCCGTTGCTGAAATACCTGACCAATTGGCTGGTACAGCATATTCTTGGTCTGGACAAACGTATGACGCAGGAACTTCTGGCGTTACAGGCAGGCGATAGTCACGAAGAAGCTGCCAGGAAGGCGGCTGTTTTCATGACCCAGGCCGCGAACGTATTGATGGAAGCCTTGAACGAAATGTACGGCAAGCTCGGGGACAAGACACTGGAGGTGATGAAAAAAAATCAGGAACTGGAAGCCGAGCAGGAAGCACTGCGTGTATTGAACGAGCAACTGGAACAGCGAGTGAAACAGCGAACGACCGCCGTAGAGCATGCCAATCGACAGTTGCTGGCCAATAACGCCGAACTCAAACAGCTCAACGAGCAGCTCGAATCGGCGCAAACCCAGTTACTGCAATCGGAGAAGATGGCCTCCATCGGCCAACTGGCTGCCGGCGTGGCTCACGAGATCAACAACCCCGTCGGCTTCGTCAATTCCAATCTGGGCACGCTGGGTAAATACATCAGCAGCATGTTCAAGGTGATTGACGCTTACGCGGCGGCGGAAGCAGGAAACGAAGCCGGAGTATTCCCCGAGGTGGCACAGATCAAGAAAACCGTGGATTTTCCCTATCTGATCGAGGACATCCCCAATCTCCTGAAAGAATCGCAAGATGGCCTGGCGCGCGTCACGCGCATCGTCCAGGACCTCAAGGATTTTTCCCATGTCGACGAGAGCACTTGGCAGCACGCCAATCTTGAGCAAGGCATGGACAGCACGCTCAACGTCGTGGCGAACGAGATCAAATACAAGGCGGACGTGGCCAGGGAATATGCGGGTATTCCGGATGTGGAGTGCATGCCGTCGCAACTCAACCAGGTGTTCCTGAACCTGTTGATGAACGCCGCCCAGGCGATCGACAAGAAGGGCGTCATCATCGTCCGGACCGGAATTGGCGGCGAGGAGGTCTGGGTGGAAGTGGAAGACACGGGCAAAGGCATCGCGCCGGAGCATATCAATCGCATCTTTGATCCCTTTTTCACCACCAAGCCGATAGGCAAGGGTACCGGGCTGGGTCTGTCGCTATCGTATGGGATCGTGCAGAAGCACCACGGGCGCATTGAAGTAAAGAGTGAAATGGGCAAAGGCACTTGCTTCAGGGTGTGCTTGCCTATGCAGCAGACGTCCTAACCTGGTTTTACCGTCGATCAAGGCTGTCCTATGGCCTCTTCGTGTCCTGGATTTATTGTTACTTTCCTTAATAAACATATCGATAAGCACTAAATCAGAAGCATTCCACGTATTGGTCTCTCGTTGGCATATAATTAATCAATCGTTTTTTGTGATTATTTAAACAAATATAACTAGTTTGATTAATTAATCTTCGTCGCGCATATTCCTGTCCGGCTATCGAGAACAATCATGACCCTGGAACAATTAAGAATCTTTGTTGGTGTTGCCGAGCGGGAACACATGACCAGAGCTGCGGAAGTCCTCAATGTGACTCAGTCGGCAGCGAGTGCGGCCATCGCCGCACTGGAAGCTCGCCATGATGTAGTGCTGTTTCATCGCATTGGGCGACGAATCGAACTGACCGAAGTGGGGCGCGTGTTCCTGGACGAAGCTCGTGCGGTACTTGGCCGCGCTGCCAGTGCGGAGCAGGCGCTCTCAGAGTTCGCCGGCCTGAAGAGAGGTACCTTGCGTCTTGTTGCAAGCCAGACGATCGTCGGTTACTGGCTGCCGCAACATCTGGCCGCGTTTCGCTTGCGATATCCGCAGATCGCGGTCGATCTGGCCATCGCCAATACGGAGCAAGCGGCGCATAGCGTGACTGCCGGAACCGCCGAGCTCGGCTTCGTCGAAGGCACCATAGACGATGGCGCAATATCCCATTGGCCAATTGCGCATGACCGATTGCTGCTGGTCGGAACCGATCCGGTCGAGCGCATCGATAACGAATGGCTGCGCAGTGCGCGCTGGATCATGCGCGAACCGGGATCGGGTACCCGCTCGACCTTTGAAGAAGCACTGCGTATCAGGGGGATTGATCCTGAATCGCTCGATATTGCTTTGACACTGCCGTCAAATGAATCTGTTTTGACTGCAGTTGAAGCCGGCGGCGGGGTAGCCGTGCTTTCCGCGCTTGTGGTCGCGCGTGCACTGAATAACGGAGTGCTGCACGCATTGCCGTTCGAATTTCCGGCCCGCCCGTTTTTTGCGTTGCGCCACAAGGAACGTTATCGAAGCAAACCTGCCGATGCGCTATTGGATTTGATAAAGGAAAATACAAAATGACACACAGCTCTCTTTCTGAACTGGCAACCGAGTTCAAGCCGCATGCCCAAATCGAACGCCCGCGTGAAATGATCCGTCAGTTCACCCCCAATTGGTTTGCGGCCACGATGGGCACCGGCATTCTCGCGCTGGCGTTGCCCCAGGTACCGGGCGCAGGCTCGACGTTGCGTGCCATAGGCGAAGGACTGTGGCTGTTCAACATCGGCTTGTTTACATTATTCACCGTGCTTTATACCGCCCGCTGGATGCTGTTCTGGCACGAGGCCAAGCGGATATTCAGCCACAACATCGTATCCATGTTCATAGGCACCATTCCGATGGGACTGGCTACAATCATCAACGGATTCCTGTTCTTCGGCTTGCCCCGCTGGGGCGAGAGCATGGTTGATGTAGCCCAGGCGCTGTGGTGGATCGATGTCGCCATGTCGATCGGCTGCGGTGTTCTCATACCGTATTTCATGTTTACACGGCAGGCGCACGGCATCGACAAAATGACAGCGATATGGCTGTTGCCCATCGTCGCGGCCGAGGTCGCTGCAGTGAGCGGAGGTCTGCTTGCGCCGCATCTGGTCGATGCAAATGCGCAATTTCATACACTCATCGCCAGTTATGTACTGTGGGCATATTCGGTTCCAGTCGCCTTTGCGATCCTCACGATTTTGTTTTTGCGCATGGCCTTGCACAGGTTGCCGCCCGATAGTATGGCCGCGTCCAGCTGGTTGTCGCTCGGGCCGATCGGAACCGGCGCGCTTGGCCTGATCCTGCTGGGTGCGGATGCCCCTCCGATTTTTGCCGCCCAGGGTATGGCCGGCATCGGCACAATTGCAGAGGGATTCGGTGTGATCGCAGGTACGCTGCTTTGGGGAGTAGGCCTCTGGTGGTTACTGCTTGCCGTTCTCATTACGATCCGTTATTTCCGCGCCGGTGTACCGTTCAACCTGGGTTGGTGGGGTTACACATTTCCGTTGGGCGTCTATACGGTGACGACCTTGAAGCTGGGAGTGGTGCTGAATATTGCCGCGTTTTCCACTTTGGGAACACTTCTGGTCATCGTTCTAGCCGCGATGTGGGTTCTTGTCGCTTCACGCACCATTCATGGAGGCTGGAAAGGCCACCTGTTTGTTTCGCCCTGTCTCGCGGTCGTCAATTAGACATTTTGGGAGGCAGTTGCGCTTTTTTCTCCAGAATGACCAGCGCAACTCCTCCGAGTATGGCTATGGATGCCAGCAGCAAACGCAGGGTCACGGACTCGCCAAGGAAAAGGATGCCGCCCAGGGCGGCAATCACCGGCACACTAAGCTGCACGGTTGCGGCATTCGTTGCCTTCAGCGAGGGTAATACCGTGTACCAAATGGCGTAACCGATTCCGGAAGCGAGTGCGCCCGATGAAACCGCGTACAAAAATCCGGCGCTATCCAGAGAAATGCCATTGTGTGTAAAAAGGCTCAGTGCCGCCGCGACAGGAGCTGCACGCAGAAAATTTCCCGCCGTGACCCTGATGGGATCCCCCGCACCTTTCCCTCGCAAAGAGTAGATGCCCCAGGCAATCCCGGCACACATCATCAATAGGGAACCCAACAAGGGCGGTGCAGAAAGACCGGGCAGCAACAGACTAACCAACCCTCCGAGCGCAAGCACGAGACCGGCGAACTGCGGCCTTGCCAGTTTCTCACCCGTCCAAATGCCATAGCAGATCATCGTTGCCTGGACTGCGCCGAAAAGCAACAGCGCGCCTGTGGCGGCGGGAAGGCTGGTATAAGCAAATGAAAAACCAGCCGCATAGGCAAATAATGCAAATGCCGATAACCAGTTTCCCCTGCCGCTATGAGTGCCGCGATTCATGCGTGCGATCAGCCAAAGCATTGCTGCTCCGGAGAGCAGGCGGATAGTCGTAAAACTCGCCGCATCGATGCCGGTGTGTTTTAGGGCTACGCGACACAGCAGCGAATTACCCGCAAACGCAATCATGGCTAGCGATATCAGGACCGCCAAGCGTGTATTCGACATGTAGCTCCTTCTGGCTGCGTATCAAGGAAACCGACAACGAGTGTGTCCGGAATCTTGTGTGACAGGGGAATGGGTGATCGTGGCGGGAATGCACCGCTTCAAATTCGAACCCGTTTAAAGTTGTGTTACCTGCTGAATTATAAAACGTCCCGGAGCGTCACGGGCCATCCCTCATATTTGCAACTCAGAAAACCCCCTTCTTTTTCAGTTGCGCGACAAGCTCAGTATCCTGTTCCCTGATATGTTCACATAGCCACTCATTCGCATCGTGAGTCAGTTTTGCCAGTTCTTTTTCGTTAAAATTCAAGTTCCCGAATATTGACCTCAGATTTTTCAACTTCACCTGGTGTTCGGTGCGATGTTCATCCAAGCCTTCGATGTCATAGAGCTGCATCATGTCTTCCTCTGTCTTGAAATGTATCCGGCAGAGTTCAACCAGAAGTTCAACCCTCTTCAGCAATTTTGTTGAATGATCGCCATTTTTCAGAGATTCAATGATTCCCTGGATGAAATTGGACATGGCCTTATGCTGTTCATCCAGGATAGATATCCCCAGAATCATGCTGCCGGGAGGGGGCGGAGAAGGCTGGCTCGCCTTTGGAGCCGTCTGCAAGTTTCTGCTGAAACCTATCAGACCCTTGCCGTTGTTCTTGGCAACGTTCATCGCCTGATTTGCGCACTGCATCAATTGCTCGGCCAGGTAACCATCCTGAGGACTCAGGACGATGCCCGCGCTGGCCCCGATTTTGATTTGTGTGCCGTTACCCAACCTGATGGGGGCGGACATTGACTTTATTATTTTGAGGGCAACGATCTCGGCTTCTTTTTTGCTCGTTACGCCATCCAATAAAATGGCGAACTCATCACCGCCCGTTCGCGCGACGGTGTCAACATCGCGCACTGCTGAAGCCAGGTGGTTGGCTACGTCGCACAACACCAGATCGCCGGCATCGTGCCCATTGGCGTCATTGACGGCCTCGAATTCATCCAGATCAAGCATGATCAACGCAAAGCCGCTCTCGTAACGCCGAACGCGAGCCAGTTCACGATTCATCCGTTCAACAAACAAGTCCCGATTGGGCAGCCCGGTTAACGGGTCATGAAATGCAAGATGCCCAAAGTGATTGTGCAGGTGTACATTACCTTCACTTGCTGAAGCGGTGTGTGGGACTTTTTTTTCCACCATGGTTTTCCCCATGTATTGCGGCCAGTGTGTTCGATTTCCATAGGTGAAACTCACCTCTGAAAAATACGGACAGGCCGGAGAAACATTCAATCCATCACTTGTCTTTTATCGGTGCAGTGTTTGTCTGGTCTCGGAGGGAACCTTACATCAATTAAACGCGATTACATATATGCTCAAATACGTATGCCACATTAGCCATTTTCAAATCGGGGGTAAGTTGGGTGCCGATGCGGCTCTTCTGTCAGGGAAACAAGATCAGGGGGCGGGATGCCTTTTTTTCCAGAGTTGCGGCGAGGGATTTCAGGCTGGGTCTGCCGCTCACTTGAAAGACTCGCCGGCCGGCGACCAGAATCCCTGTGTTATCGGACGATGCCTGAGCTAAAAGGACTTCGGTGGGGTCGCCCGCATGAACGGAGAAACAGGATTGTTCCATTCCTTGCGTGGCTTGTTCAAATTGTGCGTGCGCCGCCTCGGCCTGTTCTTCCTGTTCCTTGCGGATATAGTCGAGGAAGCCCTGTCTTGCGCCTTTGGCTGACTGCCAGTCGTTGCCGATAAAATCGGCCCATTGGGTATCGATGATGAAGATGCCCGTCAGGGATGCGTTGCTCTGACGGGCAAGATCAACGGCGTGGTCCAACGCCTCTTGCGAGGCGTCGGAACCATCTACCGCGACAACAATATTGTTGTAGCTCATGCAGATTTACTTCATTTTAAGCAGCACGATGACGGCAACAATTAACACGGTAAGGATGATCGCCCCAATATCCTCCGCTCGGTCGTCCTTGAACAGCGTCATCTTGCTTTTAGGGCCGGCTGCACCGATGGTTTCGCTTCCCGTTTTCTGTTGAGTAGCCATAATCGAATTCTCCTCGCAACGTTTTAGATTGAGACCAGATAATCTTTAATCAGATACACGACGGCCAGCGCCAAAACATATTTGGTGGTGCCCACGATCAGGCCCAGCTTGAGCGGCGTGCCGCCTGCCTGGCGCAGTTCCTTGAAGTCGATGAATCCGCCCAGGCCAACCAGGCCGAAGCCGAATATCCATTGCATCACAAGACGCAGGGTTTTGATGGTCTCCGAGGCAGGAGGGCCTCCCTTGATGCCGACGTCGCCGAAAGCGCCCATGCTGGTAAAGAACACCATGACCATGAAACCTATCACGAACACCGGAAATTTTTCCACCAGCAGCGTACCCAGGCTTTTCTTCTTTCCAGAGCTGTCAGATTCTTCCTTTCCAGCCCAATACCAGATCGTTACCGCGAATACGGCGAAGGGAATGGAGATCACACGCATGATGTTCCATATCTCGGCGATCGACACTGCAGTACCCGGCGCCACGTTGGGATTGAAAGCGAGGGCTGCAGCCAGTACTTGGCCGGAATTGAGTATGCCGGTTCCGATCCATGCGCCGTACTGCAGGTCGGTCAGGCCGAGTTCGTGACCGATGAAAGGGCTGATGAACATGGTCAGGATGCCGAAACCCAGTATGGTAGCGATTGCGTAGGCAACATGACTTGCCTTGGCCTCGACTGCCGGTGAAGTGGCCACCGCGGCGCTAACGCCGCAAATGCTCAGGGCATTGGCCAGTACTGCGGTCATGGAACGGTCCAGCCCGAACATCTTGCCCAGCCACAGCACCATGATGATGGTCATGATGACGAAGCCGCCGATCAGAAAGATCGCCATGGATCCCAGCTGGACGATGGCCGAGAAGGTATAGAGTGAGCCCAGCATGATGATGCCGGTCTTGATCATGAGACGGGACAGCTTGAAACCGTCAACAAATATCTCCGGCATTTTCCCGCCGAAAATCACATTGCGATAAAGCAGTCCGCAGAGGATGCCGAGCAGAATATAGTTGAGGTGGAATGCGTCGGTAAGCGGCTTTTCCATGCCAAGTATCTTGGTGTGAGCCATCCATGGTTCGACCCACAGGCGTATCACCACCATGGTGATGATTATCAAAGCAAGACCGGGAAGTGCGCTGGGAAGCTGACGAAAAAAGCCATGCGATTCTTTATGCATAATTACTCCTTGTGGTATGAGTGGAGATGCTGAACTCTAACGTTTGGGGTAAAAATATTTCTGTGAGGCTTTGATTTTAAAACAGATGGAAACTCATTCGCGTGTATCTACTTCGAATCCATAATCGAACGATTGCAGATATTCATGTCGCCCCCTTCGACAAAAGTAACCACGCAACGAGAAGCATATGCCTATTTGGATTGATAGGATAGCTCGGATAACAATGAAGAGCGCATTGAATTCAGTGGTGAAAAATGCGTGGGGTGGGTAGAATCGAACGCGCATCTCCGGAAAATACGGATGATCATGCGGACTGTTTCGGACATTTCAGAAGAACCCTGCGTTTCCGCAAGACGACACAAATCGGTTTTTATTATTCGTTTTAACACTGAGCTTCGTAAATGCAGCATGAAAATCACACCAGAATGAAATCGTCAGGCAAGTTATCTTCAGGCAGTTTGTCGGTGCAAATTGATACGGATGCATTGATAAACTTCCAGAGCGCCATACTTAAAGCAGTGGCATTCGGCAGTGACGACAAAGAAATAATAGACCATGTTTGCCGGCTTGGAGAGGAACTGGTTCCAGGGTGCCTTGCTACAGTCATGCTCCTTGATAACCGGGGATTGCTCAACGTTCATTCCGCACCTAGTGCCGCGCCCGAAATCACAATCAAACTGAATGGTCTCTGTCCAGGCCCGGAGTCCGGCCCGTGCGGGAATGCCGTCTATCGTCAGGAGCCCGTTTTTGTCGAGGATACGCTGAACGATCCAAGATGGAATGGGCTGAAGACAGTGGCGGAGGAATTCAGGTTCGGATCATGTTGGTCAATGCCTGTATTTTCAGAAGGTCGAATAGTGGTTGGTACGTTCGCCCTGACAGGCTTTGAGAACCGTATGCCCACATCCTTTCAGCGCAAGCTGATGGAAACTGCCGCATCCATCATCGCCATCGTTCTGGAGCGCGGAAAAAAGAATGTCGCACTGCAACGAAGCGAAGAGCGCTTCAAGCAACTCTTTGAGGGAGCGACAGATAGCAAGATGCTGATTTCGGATGATGGCCGCATTCTGGATGTTAATCGCATTGCTCATGAGCGACTCGGCTATGCAAAATCAGAAATGATTGGCAGGCTCGTCTCTGATTTTGTTACCACTGAAAATATCGACAAGGTCAATCAAAGGCTTGATCGGGTTACGCGTGACGGTCATGCGACCTACGAATCTGCGCAATTGCGCAGAGATGGTTCAATCATGCCGGTAGAAATCAGTACAGTCGTCATCGATATGGATGACGGTAAGGCTTACTACAGCATCCTTCGCGACATTACAGAGCGCAAAAGGATAGAGATGGCGCTCCATCAGAGTGAGAAACGTTTCCGTGATCTTGTGGAAACAACGACAGATTGGATATGGGAGGTTGATGATAAGTGGCGCTATGTCTATGTCAGCCCGCGCGTTCAGGATCTGTTTGGCTATAGTTCCGGCGACTTGATTGGCAAGACCCCATTTGACTTCATGCCAGAGAATGAAATATCTCCCAGGAAGGAGCAGTCCAGGGCACTGGCGAAAAATGGGGAAGCGATATATCAGATCGAGTCCAGGCGGATTCACAAAGACGGGCACGAGGTAATTGTCGAGACGAGCGGTTTGCCCATGTTTGATGATGCAGGAAGACTGATTGGCTACCGCGGTATTACGCGTGATATCAGCCATCGAAAAAAAATGGAACTTGCCCTGAGGGAAAACGAGGCTCATCTTCGTGACATCATGCAACATGCGCCAATCGGATTGGCGACTGTCTCTCTCGAAGGACGCTTCATGGAGGCCAACCAGTCTCTTTGTGAGATTGTCGGATACACCAAGAACGAACTTAAGAAGCTGACGTTCCAGGAAATCACTTATCCAGATGACCTCTCGTCCGACCTTGGCAATGTAAAACGCCTGCTCGCCGGAGAAATTTCATTCTACAAGATGGAAAAGCGCTACATCAAAAAGAGCGGCGATATCGTGTGGATTCAGCTGACCGGATCGTTGCTAAGAGATGCGGCAGGTGTGCCCAGTCATTTCATCGCGCAAATCGAGGATATATCAGAGCGTAAGGTTTTTGAAAAACGGTTGCGGCTCGAGAGGGACTTCTCGAACAGTATCCTCGATACGGCAAAGAGCATGGTGATGGTAATTGACCGTGAAGGAAAAATTGTCCGCCTCAATCATGAAGCCCTGGAGTTCACTGGTTATACTTTTGACGAGATCAAGAATCGGGCGTTTTTCTGGGAAAGATTTTTGCCTCCGGAACAGAAGGGGGAAGTGCGGAAGGTTTTTGATAAATTGATTAGCGGCGATGTCGTCGCACGTTACGAGAATTTTTGGTTTCGTCGAGACGGCAGCAAACGGCTGTTCGACTGGTCCAATTCCATTCTGAGGGGACTCGACGGAAAAGTGGAGTACCTGGTTACCGTTGGTATCGATATTACCGAAAGGAAGCAGTCGGAAGCCAGGCTGCAATTGGCAGCGAGCGTGTTCACCCATGCTCGTGAGGGCATCATGATTACAGATGCCCAAGGAGATATCCTTGAGGTCAATAATACCTTTACCCTCATCACCGGCTACAAGCGGGAGGAAGTATTGGGCAGGAATCCGAGGATTCTTCAGTCCGGCAGGCATGAGCCGGGTTTCTTTGAGGCGATGTGGCGGTCCCTCGTCAACGAAGATTTTTGGACGGGTGAAATCTGGAATCGACGCAAGAACGGGGAAGTCTATGCCGAAATGCTTACGATCAGTACCGTGCGCGATGCTGACGGGAAAATCCTGAACCATGTTTCGCTGTTCACCGACATCACCGAATTGAAGTTATATCAAAAACAACTCGAATATATCGCGCACTCCGACATGCTCACCGGCCTGCCCAACCGGGTGTTGCTGGCCGACCGCCTGCGCCAGGCAATGTCCCAGTGCTTGAGGCGAGATAGCTCGCTGGCAGTCGTCTATCTTGATCTGGATGGCTTCAAGGCGATTAACGATGGATACGGCCATGACGTCGGTGATCAATTGCTGATCAATATTTCGCAGCGCATGAAGGATGTGCTTCGTGAATGCGACACGCTTGCGCGGATCGGCGGCGACGAGTTCGTGGCTGTTTTGGCTGATTTGGATAAACCGCACGATTGCGAACCGGTGCTTGCACGCCTGCTGCAGGCAGCCGCCGATCCGGTCAAGTTGGGCGATGCAGTACTCCAGGTTTCGGCCAGCATCGGTGTCTCGTTCTATCCCAAGGACAATGTGGATGCTGATCAACTGATGCGCCAAGCCGACCATGCGATGTATCAGGCCAAGCAGGCTGGTAAAAACCGTTACCAGCTGTTCGGCATGAATCGGGATGGCTAAGGCTCCGGTTGCAGTATGCGACTTGCCCCTGGGGTTGTATCGATGTGTCCGGCGAAATGTTTCGTAACATGCAGAAAACCCTTGCCTATAGGTTAAGACAAGGGCGATCCAACATTCTCTTGCTTACTTGCCCACCAATTCCTTAAGCACATACGGCAGGATGCCGCCCGCACGGTAGTAATCCACTTCAATCGGAGTATCGATGCGCAGCAGCAGGCTGACGTTCTGCTTGCTGCCATCCTTGCGGGCAATGGTCAGCGTCACGTCCTGTTGGGGCTTCATGTTGTCGCTGATGCCGACCAGGTCGAACGTTTCCTCGCCGGTCAGGTTCAGGCTGGTTGCGCTGTCGCTGCCCTTGAACTGCAATGGCAACACGCCCATGCCCACCAGGTTGCTGCGGTGGATGCGTTCGTAGCTCTTGGCGATGACGGCCTTCACGCCCAGCAACTGGGTGCCTTTCGCAGCCCAGTCGCGCGACGAACCCGTGCCATATTCCTCTCCGGCAAAGATCACCGTCGGCGTGCCGTCGTGGATGTGCTTCATTGCGGCATCGTAGATTGCCATCTGTTCGCCCTTGTACAGGGTGTAGCCGCCTTCGACGCGGCTGCCATCGGCATTCGGCGGCAGCATCAGGTTCTTGATGCGCACATTGGCGAAAGTGCCGCGCATCATCACCTCGTGGTTGCCGCGACGAGAACCGTAGCTGTTGAAGTCTTTCACAGCCACATGATGTTCTTGCAGATACTTGCCCGCGGGCGTGGTGGGCTTGAAGCTGCCGGCCGGGCTGATATGATCGGTGGTCACCGAGTCGCCCATGAGCGCCAATGCCTTCGCACCCTTGATGTCGCCGACCTTGGGTACGGCAGCATCGAAGAACGGCGGACGCGCGATATAGGTGGAATCATCCCACTGATAGCGTTCGCCTGTGGGTGCCTTGATTGCGTTCCACAATGGCAGGTCCTTGGTCAGGTCGGAATACAGCTTCTGGTACACGGTGGGATCGGCTGCGAACTTCATCACGGTCTGTATCTCGGCGCTGTTCGGCCAGATGTCTTTCAGGAATACCGGTTGACCATCCTTGCCCGTGCCCAGCGGTTCGGTGTCGAGGTTGATGTTCATCCTGCCTGCGATGGCATAAGCGACCACCAGCGGCGGCGAAGCGAGGAAATTGGCTTTCAGGTTCGGGTGGATGCGCGCCTCGAAATTACGGTTGCCGGAGAGTACTGCCGCGCAGATCAGGCCGTTGTCGGTGATGGTCTTGTCGATGTCTTCGCGCAAGGGGCCGGCATTGCCGATACAGGTCGTGCAGCCATAAGCGGCCACGCTGAAGCCCAGTTGTTCCAGGGATTGCAGCAGGCCCGCATTGGTCAGGTATTCCGTGACCACCCGCGATCCGGGAGCCAGCGAAGTCTTGATGTGGGGCGCAACGGTCAAGCCTTTTGCAACCGCCTTCTTCGCCAGCAAGCCAGCGGCCAGCAGCACGCCGGGGTTGGAGGTGTTGGTACAGCTGGTGATGGCGGCGATCATCACGTCGCCGTTGCCGATAACCGTGTTGTTCTTGCCGGTCGGGAAACGCTTGGCCAGCTTGTCGGCGGGCTGGTTGAAGCCGTTCTCTGCGATGGGCTTGCCGTACAGCGTGTTGAACGACTCTTTCATTTTGGACAGGGTGATGCGGTCTTGCGGGCGTTTCGGGCCGGCCAGCGAAGGCTCGATGCTGTCCAGGTCCAGTTCCACCACGCCGCTGTAATCGATGCTGCCGTCTTTGGGTACGCCGAACAGGCCCTGTGCCTTGAAGTAGGCCTCGAAGGCTGCCACTTCTTCATCCGTGCGTCCGGTACTGCGCATGAAATTGACGGTGACTTCGTCCACCGGGAAGAAGCCCATGGTGGCGCCGTATTCCGGTGCCATGTTGGCGATGGTCGCGCGGTCGGGCAGGGTGAGGGCGGAGGTACCCTCGCCGAAGAACTCGACGAATTTACCAACCACTTTTTGTTTGCGCAGCAATTCGGTGACGGTCAGTACCAGGTCGGTCGCGGTGACGCCTTCGCGCAGTTTGCCTTTCAGATGCACGCCGACGACATCCGGTGTCAGGAAATACACGGGCTGGCCCAGCATGCCGGCTTCCGCCTCGATGCCGCCCACGCCCCAGCCGACCACGCCGATGCCATTGATCATGGTGGTGTGGCTGTCGGTACCCACCAGCGTGTCGGGATAGGTCACGCCGTCCTTTTGCAGCACGCCGCGCGCAAGATATTCCAGGTTCACCTGGTGCACGATGCCGATGCCGGGCGGCACGACCTTGAATGTGTCGAACGCCTGCATGCCCCATTTCATGAAGCGGTAGCGCTCGGTGTTGCGCTCGAATTCCATCTCCATGTTCAGCTTCAGCGCGTCGGGCTGGTTGAAGTAGTCGATCTGTACCGAGTGGTCGACTACCAGATTCACGGGAACCAGCGGCTCGATGATCTTGGGATTCTTGCCTATCTTGGCGGCGGCATCGCGCATGGCAGCGAGGTCGGCCAGCAGCGGGACGCCGGTGAAGTCCTGCAGCACGATGCGCGCAACCACAAAGGGGATCTCATCGGTGCGCGCCGCATTCGGCTTCCAGTTCGCCAGTTGTCGCACATGCGTTTCGGTAACCTTCTTGCCGTCGCAATTGCGCAGTACCGATTCCAGCACGATGCGGATGGAGACCGGCAGGCGCGAAATTTTGCCTACACCCGCTGCTTCCAGCGCGGGCAGGGAGTACATTGCCGATTGTTTGTTGCCGGACAGGTTAAAAGTTTTGCGGGTATCGAACAGATTGTGGGACATGACGAATGGCTCCAAAGTATGAAACGAGAAAGATGCATTAGCTTCAAAGGGCAAAACGGTGATGGCGAACGATTATAGCGCGGCGTGCAGGCTGCAGGGAGGCGTAGTAAATGTTCAGGGTGTTTCCGGAAAGGCCGTTGTAAAAGGACTTCTGGGCGATCGGCTGTTCAATTTGCCGGATTTTCTGAATTAGTAATAATCAGTATTAACTTCCGCGCAAATGACGGCGGAATGAACGGCAGGATCGAAATATTCTCACGCAGACGTTATTTGCAGTGTTCCCGGTGTTGTCCGGCACGCTAGTCCAGGATTACCTCGGGTTGTGGTGCGGCTGCACTCTTCTTCGGTGTGCGCACCAGCAACAAGAGAGGCAGCATCATCACGAAGTTGAGCGTGGCGAACCAGAAACTGTCGATATAGCCGATATTCTGCGCCTGATGCAGCACTGCCCGGGCAGCCATGGCGATGCCTTGCGGGTCTTGTACGCCGAGATGGAGTGGGGCGAGATAGGCCTTCAGTGATTCGCTATACGGTGTGATGTCCCCGCGCAGCAGGCTCCAACTTTGCTGCGTGCTGCGCGAAAAGTAGGTGGCGAGGATGGAAATGCCGAACGAGGACCCGACCGCGCGGATCAGGCTGTAGATACCCGCCGCTTCCGCAGCCGTCTCTCTGGGCAAGGTTGTGAAGGCGAGGGTGGAGATGGGCACGAAGATCAGACCCATGCCCACTCCCTGCAGCATCATCGGCAAGATCAAATCGCTTGCAGTGATATCGCCGGTGAATCGCGTCATCAGATAATTGCCCGCGATACTGGCGCAGATGCCGGTGAGGATGAAATTGCGCGGTGGGATCTTGTTCACGAACTTGCCGACGAAGATCATTACCAGGAACGAAGCCAGTCCGCGCGGCGCCATGTAGAGACCGGCTTCGAAGGTGGGATAGTTCAGGAAGTTCTGCAGGAACAGCGATTGCAGCAGCATGCCGCCGAAGAAGCCGATACCGATGGTGGTCATGATCAGGCTGGCGACCAGGAAGTTGCGGTCGCGGAAGATGCGCAGGTCGAACAAGGGATGATGCTTGCCGGTGAGCGTGTAAACGACGAAGAAGGCCAATGAGACTACCGTGACGCAGGCGGCAAAGATCAGGGTCTGCGAGCTGAACCAGTCGTCCTGGTTGCCGCGGTCCAGGATCAGTTGCAGCGCGCCGATGCCCAATGCCAACGTCGCGAAGCCCAGCCAGTCCATGCGCCGTTCGCGGGTGGGGGTGTCGGGAACATGGCGCATGGCGAGCACGAAGGAAGCGATGCCGACCGGCAGGTTGATATAGAACGTCCAGCGCCAGCTGATTGCTTCGGTGAGCCAGCCGCCCAGGGTCGGTCCCATGATGGGGGCGACCATCACACCCATGCTCCAGATCGCCATCGCCTTGCCGCGCTGTTCGCCTGGAAAGACTTGCAGCATGATGGACTGCGACAGCGGCACCAGTGCGGCGCCGAACACACCCTGCAGAAATCGGAACAGCACCATCTGAGCGAGGCTGGTTGCCATGCCGCACAAAGCCGAAGTGATGACGAAGCCGGCGATGCTGATCAGCAAGAAGCGCTTCTGGCCGATGCGGTCCGTGATGAAACCGGTGAGCGGCATGATGATGGCCGACGCGATCAGGTAGGACGTGAGCACCCAGCTGATGTTGTCGGGCGTGGCATCGAGCTGACCCGCCATGTTGGGCAGCGCCACGTTGATGATGGTGGTGTCCAGCACCTGCATGATGGTCGCGGCCATCACGGCGGCGCTGATCAGTATCCTGTTGCCGCTCATGCCGGCGCTACTTCAGTTGTACGCTCACGGTCGCGGTGGCACCGATGCGCAGCGGATGTGCGGCATCCGTGGGGGCGAACTTGATACGCACCGGCACGCGCTGTGCGATCTTCACCCAATTCCCGGTCGCGTTCTGCGGCGGCAGCAGCGAGAAGGCTGTGCCAGTGCCGCCGGAGAGGCTTTCCACCGTGCCTTTGAAATGCTGGCCGGGATACATATCGATCTGGATATCCACATCCTGGCCGGGGTGGATGCCGACCAGCTCGGTCTCCTTGTAGTTGGCATCGATATGAAAGCTGTTATCCGCGATCAGCGCGAACAAGGGGGTACCGGCGCCGACCAGCGATCCTGCAGTGAGCGACAGGTTGCTGATCTGCCCGTCCTGCGCTGCAATGACATGCGTGTGTTCCAGGTCGAGTTTGGCCTGATCGATGGCGGCCTGTGCCTTCAGCACATCACCGCGCTCGCTGGTCTTTTCCGGAGCCGACAGGGCCTTGGCCAGTTTGGCATGTGCCTGTTCCAGCGTCGCCTGCAAAGCCTGCATGCGGGTCTGGGCATCCTCCAGAGATTGCTGGGAGAGGAAATGTTGCTCAACCAGTTCCTTGTCGCGGGTGTAGGTGTTGCGAGCATTGGCCAGATCGCTTTCAGCCTGGGAGACCAGCGCGCGTGCGGCTGCGACTTCAGCATTATCCTGGCGGGCAGATTGACGCGCCAACGCAAGGTCTGCCTGGGCTCGTTCGAGGGCGATGGAGAACGGTTCGGGATCGATATCGAACAGCGCATCGCCTTTGTGTACGTGCTGGTTGTCTTTGATGTGCACGGCAATGACACGACCGCTGACCTGCGCGGCCACATTCACCACATCCGCATTGATATAGGCATTTTCGGTGCTACGCGAAAGTCCGGCGAAATAGGCAAATGACAGACCGGCAATCAACGCAACAATCACCAGTACGATGATGATCTTCTTTTTATGCGCTTTCAGGCGTTCCATGAGTCATTTCCCGTTGTTACGGCTCTCCGGCCAGTTTGTCGCGGACGTTCTGCAGCACGGTGATGGCGTTGCCGATATCTTCCTTGCTCGATCCGTCCAGAATCTCTTTGCGCAACTCGGCGGCGTTGCTGCGTATGATCTCCACCGCCTTCTTGCCGTCGGGCGACAGGTAAAGGTGTTTGACGCGCCGATCAGTCTCGCTGCCACAGCGTTTGAGCAGCCCTTCCTGTTCCATGTGATCGACCTGCTTGACCAGGGTTGCAGCTTCTATGCCCATGTGTTGTGCCAGTTCGCAATGAGTGCAGCCGTCGTGGCGCGAAAGATGCATCAACAACAGCCAGCGCGAATGCGAAAACCCCAACGGGCGCAGCCGTCTGTCCAACTCGGTGCGCCAGGCGTGCGCGACCAGATGTAATGTTTCAGCGAATTGTTCGTCCAGAGGTTTCATGCAGTTGTTGGCGTACTAATTGTTAGCTTGCTAAGTATTTTCGTGCAATCGGGCGGTTTTGTCGAGTAAATAATTGTTTAGTAGGGTTATAGCGAGGCGGCGGTAGCTGCACGTAGCGTGGCGTCATCAAGATTGTCGAGCAGAAGTACTTTTGCTGCGGACAGCCGGGTGAAGTTGCTGGCAGTGGAGCGCCGATAGGCCGGGTCATAATGCTGGGTCAATAGCTTTTCAACCAGAGCAGCCCATTCCCCTTGTTCGGCCAGCATTTGCCAGTGATCAAGGACTTGACGGCCATGCAGCGGCAACAGGGGGGTGAGACGCTGCACGAGCAGAGCCGGGTCGCTTAAAAAGTGTTTGTAGTCTTCGATGAGCAACTGCACACGCGCCGCAACAGGCGCTTCGATCAGCAGGCAATCCGAGGTGCGCATTTTTAGCAACAGCGATTCTGGCGCGTTGATGAGGCCGATTTTCTTGCTTTCGGCCTCTACAAATACAGGGTGCCGGGCATCGAAACGGCGCAGTGCATCCCACAAACGGCTGTCGAACATCTTCTGTGCGGGTTGAACTTCGTCAGGAAGATTGCCGAGCAGGGAGCCGCGATGCTGCGCCAGCGCTTCCAGGTCGAGCACCTGCGATCCCTGTTCCCGTAGCACGCGCAGCAAGCGGCTTTTGCCGGAACCGGTCGGGCCGCAGACCACGCGGAACTGCAAAGTGGCGGGCAATGATTCAAGTTCGGCGAGGACATGGCGGCGGTAGGTCTTGTAACCGCCGTTCAGTCTGCCGGTGGACCAGCCGACCTGCGCCAGAATGTGCGCCATCGCGCCGCTGCGCTGGCCGCCGCGCCAGCAATACACCAGCGGCTTCCATTGTTTCGGCTTGTCGCTGAAGGAGGTTTCCAGATGCTGCGCGATGTTGCGCGCAATGAGCGCTGCTCCGCGCTTCTTGGCCACGAACGGCGAGACTTGCGTGTAGAGCGTGCCGACCTCGGCGCGCTGCTCATCGTTCAGCACAGGGGCGCTGATTGCGCCGGGGATATGGTCTTCCGCGTATTCGGCGGGGGAGCGAACGTCGATGATTTCGTCGAAATCGGACAGTTGTGATACGGTGGCGACCCTTGGATTTTGCATAGACTATTTTGTATGAACGACGCGATCAAATTGACACAGTATTCCCACGGCGGCGGCTGCGGCTGCAAGATCGCACCCGCGGTGTTGGCCGAGATGCTGGCTGCGATGCCGCTACCGCCATCTTACCCGAACCTGATGGTGGGCACCGAAAGCAGCGACGACGCGGCAGTCTATAAACTCAACGACTCTCAAGCCATCGTCGTGACCACCGATTTTTTCATGCCCATCGTGGACGACGCCCGCGACTTCGGGCGCATCGCCGCGACCAATGCCTTGTCCGACGTGTACGCCATGGGCGCGACCCCGATTCTCGCGCTGGCGGTCGTCGGTATGCCGATCAATAAATTACCGCTGGACACCATACGCGACATCCTCGCGGGAGGGGCCTCGGTATGCGAAGCGGCAGGGATCCCGATCGCCGGCGGACATTCCATCGATGCACCCGAACCGATCTATGGTTTGGTTGCGGTAGGTGTGGCGCATCCAGATCACATCAAACGCAACGACCGGGCGCAGGTGGGAGATGTGCTCATTCTCGGCAAGCCGCTGGGCGTGGGGGTGTTGAGCGCGGCGCTGAAGAAAGGCGATCTGGATGCCGAAGGTTACCGGCAAATGGTGGATACGACCACGCAGCTCAACCGAGTCGGTGCGGTTCTGGGCGGGATGCCGGGCGTGCATGCGATGACCGACGTCACCGGCTTCGCATTGCTCGGACATCTGCTGGAAGTGTGTCGCGGTTCGACGCTGGGCGCAGAGCTGGATTACGACATGTTGCCGTTCCTGCCGGTGGCGTTGCGTCTGGCCGAACAGGGTTACAGCACGGGTGCGGCGGATCGCAATTGGAGCAGCTACGGCGCGGAAGTGGATCTGCCGCAAGGCTTTCCCGAGTGGCAGCGCAAACTGCTGTGCGACCCGCAGACCAGTGGCGGATTGCTGGTGGCTTGTGCGGCGAACGAGGCAGACCGGATACTGGCTATCTTCGGTGAACAGGGATTTTCTGCAGCGTGCGTGATCGGGAAGATGGTTTCCGGAGAAGCTCGGGTCAGGATACGTTGAACGCGCCCGGTTACGGCTCCAGGCGTGAACCCGGTGTTTGGGAATCCGGTGCGGCCTGGAACTTTGCATACTGATTCAACAAGGCAACGATGTCCTGATGATTTGCCTTGATGGCAAGGTCGATCGGCATGCTGCCGTCCTGGTATTTCACAAAACAGTTGGCGCCTTTGCTGAGAAGCAACTTGACGACTTCGGTATGCCCGTTGTTGGAAGCCTTGTGCAATGACGTCCAGCCGTCGGTGGTCGCCGAATTGACGTCTGCATTCCTGAAGATCAGGTAGGCGCAGGCAAGCAGATGTCCGCGGGTCGCGGCCTGCATCAACGGGGTCCAGCCGGTATGGCTGCGCGTATCCGGTTCGGCACCCTTTTCGATCAGCAACTTCAACACGTCGACGTGGCCGTTGTAGGCAGCCCAGTGCAGCGGCGTGTAACCGTTCTTGTCTCTGGTGGTGACCTTGGCGCCGCATTTGATCAGCAAGCGTGCGAAATCCAGATTGCCGTTGAACGCGGAGACCATCAGCGGCGTCCAGTTGCGGTCGTCGCGCACCTCCAGGTCAACTCCGCAGGACAGGAATATCTGCACCGCGTTCTGATTGTTGTCATCGACCGATTGCAGTAGCCCATGCCCCGTGAAGTCGTAGCCGTATTGCACGAGCTCCTGGCGTTTGTATTCCGGGATGTCGTCCCATGCATTGATCTTTTTGCCCTGGTTATGCAACGCGTGGAGATAATTGCCGAGCCGGATGATTTCTCCAGCCGCTTCGATCGGAAACCCTTCCCGGGTCCCGCCGCGTTTGTCCACCATCAGGTCCTGCAGGTATTGTTCGATGTGAGGTGTTTCCAATAGTTCGAGCAGCTTGTTGAACACGCGCGGGAATTTTTCCTCCAGCATGTGGGGATAGAGGTCCTCGTCGCCGCCGAGCAGGTTGAGTAGTCTTGGATTCATTCGTCTTGATATTTTTCGGCGATCAGCCGGAACTCATCCTGTATTGCCAGAAAGGCATCCGCCACGTCGGGATCGAAATGCTTGCCATGTCCGTGCAATATGTATGCCACCGCATCAGTGTGCGAAAACGGCTGCTTGTAGATGCGACGACTGATGAGAGCGTCATATACATCGGCCACCGCCATCAGACGTGCCGAGATGGGAATGGTTTCTCCCTCGAGCCCCAGCGGATAACCGCTACCGTCCCATTTTTCGTGATGCCCGGTGGCGATCTCGCGGGCGATATGCAGGAAACGGTTGGGTGTGGGCAATCCGCTCTCCGCCATGGCTATGGCATTCCCGCCAAGCGTGGGATGTGTCTTCATGATCTCGAATTCTTCCGGCGTGAGCTTGCCTTTCTTGAGCAGGATGGCATCCGGAATGCCGACCTTGCCGATGTCATGCAGGGGGGCGAGCTTGTACAGCGATTCGATGTTGTCCTCGGTGAGGAAATCCTGAAAGCGCGGATGGTCGCGCAACTTGACGGCCAGCGCACGCATATATTTTTGCGTGCGCTTGAGATGGTTGCCCGTCTCATTGTCGCGCGTCTCCGCCAGCGAAGCCATCGCCATGATGGTCACATCGCGTACTTGCGCGACTTCCGCGGTACGTTCTTCCACTTTGTGTTCCAGCACATCGTTCATCGAGGCGAGTTGCTGGGCAAGAGATTCGTTTTCGAACCGTTGTCGCAGCGAAAGCATGATGAACTTGCTGAGAAAATGGCCCGAGCTCAGCATCACCAGCAGGAACAGCAGCAACATCGATCCGAGTGCGACGTGTGTTTCGTCCTGTTCCACCATCACACGGAAGACAAGCGGCAGCATCAGGCCGAGGACATAGGCGTAGAAGGCGGGCGGATGCATCGAATTCATGGTGGCTGCACCTGCGGTAAGCCCCATCAGCACGCAGACCAGCAGCACCTGGGTGAGCAGATCACCCGGAAAGAAGAATAGTGTGCCGACCCCCCACATCATGCCGAAAACCAGCGCGAAGTTGAAAAAATCCTGGCTCCAGCGCTGGCATTCCTCGATGCTGTCGAGTTTTTCCCGGTTCTGGAACCAAAGTGTCAATTCGGCAAGATGCAGCAGAACGGCCACACCCAGCCAGATGATGAGTTGCCGGTGAGATGCAATATCCCACATCAGCCACACAAAAAGCGGCTCGATCAGCATCTGGGCAAGCAGCATCAAGGGTAACAGCTTCAAACGCGCGCGCAATTGTTCGGCGCGTACGAAGAGATTGTCTTCGTCGATATGGAATCTCAGATCGTCGAAGAAAGTGCTCTCGGAATTCATGGTCGCAAGTGGATACTGATGCATTTGTCGACAGTGGACATCAAACCGGGGGGTGCAGTCAATCATTCTCCCACGAAGTACCGACAACAAAAATGGCCCGAATGCGTTCGGGGTACAATGCCATGGAAAAATAGAATAACAAGCAGGCCTGATGGAGGAGCGAAGGATGAAACACAGCAAAATCGAGGATTTTGCGGCCGACTGGCAACAATTGCATCAGCATATACCCGAAGCAACAAAGAAACTGATCAGCGACACGGTCAATCGACACGCGCCCGATCTGGCAACGCTTTTTTACGAGCATATGCTGGCCGACAAGGAAGCCAAGCCATACATCAGCCACGATGTCGTGAGCCAGCGGCTGCACGCTTCGATGCAAGGCTGGCTGCGCGAATTGTTCTCCCTGAAGCAGCAAGACCCGAAAGAGATCTACAAATACCAGTGCCATGTGGGTGTGGTGCATGCGCGCATCCAGATGCCGATTTCGCTGGTGTTGCGGGGGACGCGCCTGTTGAAACAGGCGATCACCGGATACCTGGTGGGAACCGAACTTGACCGTGCCGGGCTGGTGCAGGCGACACGCTTCGTTTCCGAAGTGATGGAACTGAGCATGTCCGCGATGACCGATTCCTATATCGTCAATGTGGGTAAAAGCGTGCGTACCGACGAATCGTACCGCATGTTTGCGCTGGGACAGAACATGCTGGCCGAACGCGAACGCCAGCGCGCGGCACTTTCGGAATGGGCGCAGCACATCCTTCTGCATCTGCTCGGGGATGAGGCTGCGGGAGTGCCCGAGATGCGGCACTCCGAATTCGGTTTGTGGCTGCAGCACAAGGCCAGCATCATCTTTCACGAAGCGCCGGAACTGGAGCGCATACGCGTTTGCGTCGACAGGCTGGAACGCAAACTGCTGCCCAGCCTGATCGAAAAGCGCCGGAGCGGAGGCGATGCGCGCGCAGCGATGAGGCAGGTCGAGGCCGATATCGGAGAGGTGAAATTCTTGCTGACGGGCCTGTTTGACCGTTTCATCGAAGTGGAGAGCGGGCGCGACAGCCTGACCCGTTTGCTCAATCGCCGTTACCTGCCCACGATCCTGATGCGCGAGCTGGCACTGGCCAGGAACAGCGACGTACCGTTCGCGATCCTGCTGCTCGACATCGATCACTTCAAGAATATCAACGACACTCATGGGCACGATGGGGGCGATCTGGTGCTGCAACAGGCAGCCGACTTGGTCACGTCCAGTGTGCGCGTGGGCGATTTCATCTTCCGTTACGGCGGCGAGGAGTTGCTCATCGTGCTGGTCGAGATAGGCAAGGAGCAGGCGCTGCAAGTGGCCGAGACCATACGCGAGCGTTTTGCCGCCGAACCGATGCGAGTCGGCGATGGCAAGATGATGCCGGTCACCGTGAGTATCGGCGTAGCCGCCTACAACGGGCATCCCGATTACGAAAGGATCGTCAAGGATGCCGACGATGCGCTCTACCGCGCGAAGAACAACGGGCGCAACCGCTGCGAGTTGGCGAATTAGGTCTTTTTAAAGAAAGCGGCTGCCTCCGCCGCGTCGCGCGTGCGTTTGAACGGCGGCAGGCTCTGCCAGATGCGCTTGCCGTAGTGTTTTGAGATCAGGCGCGGGTCGCAGATCATCAGCACACCGCGGTCGTTCTCGTCGCGTATCAGCCGTCCCGCTCCCTGTTTCAGGTTGATGATGGCGCGCGGCAACTGGAACTCCATGAAGGCGTTCCGCCCCTGCCTGTTCAGCTCGGCGATGCGTGCCGCCAGCACCGGATCGTCCGGCGGCGCGAACGGCAGCTTGTCGATGATGACCAGCGACAATGCTTCGCCGCGCACATCCACCCCTTCCCAGAACGACTGGCTGCCCAGCAGCACCGCGTTGCCGTGTTCACGGAAGCGCGTGAGCAGCTCGTTGCGCGAACCTTCGCCCTGTATCAGCAGCGGGTACTTCAGGTTCTTGCGGTCGAACTCAGCCAGCAGAATTTCATGGGCAAGCTGCATCGCTCGCAAGCTGGTGAACAGCAGGAAAGCCCGCCCCTGGCTGGCCTCGACAAGCGGCAATGCGGCCTGCACCACCGCCTCCGTATAGCCATCGCTGTTCGGCTCAGGCAGGTTCTGCGGTACATAAAGCAGTGCCTGCTCCTGGTAGTTGAACGGACTGTCCCAGCACGCGGTACGGGCCTCGGTTAAGCCCATTTCGTTCTGGTAGTGCGAGAAATTCTGTTTCACCGCCAGCGTCGCCGACGTGAATATCCAGGCGCGAGGGTGGCCGCTGATCTGCTTCTTGAATATATCGGCGATGGAGAGCGGCGTGGTGTTGAGTTGCAGCGAGTGGTGGAAGACTTCCAGCCATCGCACCGTTTCCGGCACATCGCCGTCCTGCCAATGCTTCAATTGCTGTACCAACCCCTGCGCCCGCTGCCAGCAATTCTCCAAGCCCTCACTCCGCTCCGCCTGTTTCTCCAGTAATCCCGTAAGGTTCTTCAGCTTCTCGCCCAGCATCTTCAACGTTGGCGCGAAATCCTTGATGTTCTGCGTTGCATCTGCCGCCAAGCGGCCTTCCTTTTTGAACGCCAGTCGCAGGTCGCGCGCAGCCTTATCCAGTTCATCGCAAGCCACCGGCAGCGCCGCGAAGTCTTTTGCTCCACTTAGCGCTTCGATGCGCGCATCTTGCGACAGGTCGAACAACTGCGAAGTAGAGAGGCTCTCGCCAAAGAACAGGCTCGCTGTCTCCGGAAGTTGGTGCGCCTCGTCGAAGATCACCGTGTTGCAGGCAGGCAGCAGTTCAGCCACACCTTCGTCGCGCAGCATCACATCGGCAAAGAACAGGTGATGGTTCACCACCACCACATCCGCTTCCATCGCCTCCTTGCGGGCCTTCAGCACGAAGCATTCATCGTGCTGCGGGCACTCCTGCCCGAGGCAGTTGTCGCGCGTCGAGGTCACATGCATCCAGATCGGCGCGTTCTCGGGCACGTCGGCCAGCCCGCTCTTGTCGCCGCTCTGCGTCACCTTGGCGTAGTTAACGATCCTGGCGAGATGCTTCACATCCTCGCGCGTCTTGAACAGCCCGTTCGATTGCGCCAATTCCAGATGGTAGTGGCACACATAGTTCGAGCGCCCCTTGAGCAAGGCCACCGACACCGGCGCTTTCAACGCATCGCGCACCATCGGCAGGTCTTTCTGGAACAACTGGTCTTGCAGGTTCTTCGTGCCGGTGGAAATGACTACCTTGCCGCCCGCCAGCAGCGCGGGCACCAGGTAGGCGAAGGTCTTGCCTGTGCCCGTTCCCGCCTCCGCCACGAGGATGGCGTTGTCGCGTATGGCCTCCGCCACGGCCATTGCCATCTCGCGCTGCTGGGCACGCGGACGGAATGATGCAACCTCGGAGGCGAGCGGGCTTTGTTCGGAAAAGAAACGTTCTACTTCGGTGGTCACAATGGGATGGGTAGCTGGGACAGTCGGCATATGGTTATTCGCCGAAGTCGGCGTTATAGTGCGGCAGCGATTTTACGCGATGGGTGCGTGCAGTGTGTCGGATTTCAGGTGCCCTTTTGTCAGGGGCACCCGCTTGCCCCGCGCATAATGGGTGTTATCCAATACTTTCACCCGTTTCGCCCATGGATGGTTTCTGCAAAAAGGACTAGTGAGCTTCTATGAACGATAAATGGTTCCGCGTATATCAGGGCGTAGCGCAGGGCGTCGAATACATTGAAGAGAATTCAACGACTACAGCAACCAATTTTCACCTGGAAGGATCGGATGACGCTTTGGTAAATGTGCCGGGACAAGCCAAAAACCTCAGATTGATCAAAGAAGGCGATACGGTCGATTTTTGCGGGCGCCCCTCGTTGCTCGATAAAAGCAAGACTGTGTGTCTCGCATACCGAATCAATGGCGGCGACATCTATTCAATAAACGAGTTGCGGCATGTGACGATGGTGATCATGGGTTGCATTTTCGGGTCTATTTATGTGATGTATACCGGTTGGAAATGGCCGCTGGTGATCATTGCTGTCATATCGATGTTCTACGCCGTTTCGTCATATTGGAGTTTTCATGCTCGGGGATGCTTGTCGAGAACCGGGCGGCAGTCAAGGTGAGAGGTTTTGCGAAGATCACAAATGCGTGCTTACTGATGTGTCCCCGACGGAAGAAAATGGCTCCAAAATAATCGATGCGGAGCAAACAGGGTCGGTTTCGGGTTTCCTTTGATGAAAGGAGCATTACGATGGCAAAGAAAAATTTTCCGTTGTCCAAAGTGTACGGCTTGCTCGAAACCGGACCGGTGGTGCTGGTGACGACCTCACACAAAGGCAAGGCGAACATCATGACCCAGTCGTGGCACACGATGATGGAATTCGAGCCGCCGCTGGTGGGCTGCGTGATCAGCGGACGCAACCACAGTTTCGATGCATTGGTGGCGACGAAGGAATGCGTGCTCAATATCCCGGCAGTGGAACTGGCGAAGCAGGTAGTGGGCGTGGGCAACTGCTCGGGCAGCAAGGTGGACAAGTTCGCGAAGTTCAGGCTGACGCCGCTGCCCGCTTCCCAAGTGCAGCCGCCGCTTATCGCGGAGTGTTTCGCCAACCTGGAATGCAGGGTGGCCGACAGCAGGATGGTCAACAAGTACAACTTCTTCGTGCTGGAAGTGGTCAAGGCCTGGATCGATCCCTCCGTGAAGAATCCGCGTACGCTTCATCATCGGGGCAAGGGCATTTTCATGGTGGCGGGCGATACGCTCAGACTTCCTTCGAAGATGGCTTGATTGATGCGCATTCTTCTGACGTGGCTCGTGATGTTGATGGCCGCGATTGCCAATGGTGCGTTGCGCGACCTCACTTACGGCAAGCTGCTTCCCGCATTGCTCGCGAACCAGCTTTCCTGCCTGAGCGGGATCATGCTGCTCGCTGCAGTGATCTATCTTTATGCTGGCCGTTGGCCATTCTCATCTGCAAGACAGGCATGGCTCACCGGGTCGTTCTGGATGACCCTCACGGTGGCATTCGAGTTCCTATTTTTTCATTACGTCGCCGGCCATTCCTGGGAGACGCTGCTGGCGAACTATGATGTAATGAGCGGACATCTGTGGCCCCTGATTCTGCTTTGGGTGTGGGTCGCACCTTATCTCTTTTATCGGTTTATCAATAAGCGCGAACTGAATGACGCACAAGATCAATAAAGAAGTATTGACCGGTATGCCGAGAGGGGTGTGGGTACTGGGCTTTGTCAGCCTGCTGATGGACATCTCTTCCGAAATGATACACAGCCTGCTGCCGTTGTTCATGGTCACCGTGCTGGGCGTCAGCGGTTTGACGGTCGGGGTGATCGAGGGCATCGGCGAATCCACGGCGTTGCTGGTGAAGGTATTCTCCGGTGTATTGAGCGACTACCTCGGCAAGCGCAAGATGCTCACGTTGTTCGGCTATGCGCTGGGTGCACTGACCAAACCGATGTTCGCGCTGGCTTCGGGCATCGGCACAGTGCTGACCGCACGCTTCCTCGACAGGATCGGCAAGGGCATACGCGGCGCACCGCGTGATGCGCTGATCGCCGATATCGCACCTGCCGGGATGCGCGGAGCGGCATTTGGTTTGCGCCAGTCACTGGACACGGTGGGCGCCTTGCTTGGCCCCTTGCTGGCGGCCGGACTGATGCTGTTGTGGGCCAACGATTTTCGTGCGGTATTCTGGGTGGCTGTGATACCCGGTTTGATGGCGGTGGCGTTGCTGTTGTTCGGTTTGCGAGAGCCGGAAAAGAAGGAAACGCACAAGCCGTCCAATCCGATCAGCCGCGTGAATCTGCAACGTCTGGGCGTTGCCTATTGGTGGGTGGTCGGCATCGGTGCGGTGTTCACACTGGCGCGTTTCAGCGAAGCGTTCCTTGTTCTGCGCGCCGCCCAAGGCGGTATTCCCGTTGCGTTTGTGCCGCTGGTGATGGTGGCCATGAATGTGATCTACGCCGCAACGGCTTATCCGTTCGGCAGGCTTTCAGACAGGATGGACCACAACAAACTGCTGGCACTGGGACTGGTGGTGTTGGTTGCCGCCGATCTTGTTCTGGCGAGCGACAACCGCTGGACGACAGTGCTGCAGGGCGTCGCATTATGGGGCTTGCACATGGGCATCACGCAGGGGCTGCTGGCCCGGATGGTGGCCGACGTGACGCCTGCCGATCTGCGCGGCACCGCTTACGGCCTCTTCAATCTGCTGAGCGGGTTGGCGATGCTGTTCGCCAGTGTGCTGGCGGGGCTGTTGTGGGATCGCCTCGGCGCGTCCTATACCTTTTATGCGGGTGCGGTTTTTTGTTTGATTGCGGCGATTGCCATGGCATGGAGGCAAGTCATGGCAGGGCGTATCAGCGGCACTTGAGATCCCTGCAGGCCAAAACAATGGGACTTTGCATATGTTAAATTTCGGGTAAAATCCGCACCCGTTTTGGCAGGTCTTTGAAAAAATCTGCATTACCAATCGAGCCAACTTAGTTACCCAAGCCGGAGGCACGCTGTGCTGATTTATGAAGTGAAGCACAGCCGCCGCTGGCGTTTTTTTACCTGTTTTCAGGCGGTGTATGCAGCAAGTTGATACAAAACATGTCGGGATCGACAAAGCCACCGCAACCGTGAAGGTGTGGGATCTGTTCATCCGTTGTTTCCATTGGACAATGGCATTGGGCTGTGCAGCGGCTTACATTTCGGGCGAGGTGCATGTTTCCGGAATCCATGTAGTGGTCGGTTACGCGCTGTGCGCGTTGCTTGCGGCGCGGGTAATTTGGGGATTCATGGGCAGCGGGTATGCGCGTTTCCATTCCTTCGTTTTCCCGGCGGGGGAGACGCTAGCCTACGTGCGAGGCATGCTGAAGGGACATCCCCGGCATTATTTTGGACATAACCCGGCAGGCGCCTTGATGGTGTTCGCGCTGCTCGGGTTTCTGGCCTTGCTCTTTGCTTCCGGCCTGTCGACGCTGGGGATGATCGACTTTGAGGGACCGCTGGCATTCCTGGCAAACAGTGTGAGCGATGAAACCAGCTATATGATTCGTCATCTGCACGAGTTCCTTCCCACTGTCGGGTTGGTGCTGGTAATACTGCACGTGGCCGGAGTGGTGGTGGGCAGCATCCAGCACAATGAAAACCTGGTGAGGGCGATGCTCACCGGAAAGAAGAAATCGCTATCGCTATCCGGTACAGATAATTTTAACGATAAATGAGGAGAGTCAAATGAAGGGCATCCAGTTCATGATCGCTGCCGTGCTGTGTTTTACGGCGCAATCCGGAACGGCGTCGGCACAGGATGCGGCAATCGATCTGCCGCTGGCATCCCATGCTTACGTCAAGGACTATGAGTCGTTCAAGCTGGCAGCAGCTAACGATCCCGAAGTATTGGTGAATAAATCGAATGGCGCCGCGCCTGCGGTGAAACCAACTCCGTTCGAACCGCCGCTCATCACGGGAAGCAAGGTGCACCAGTATCTGGGGTTGGGAACCATCGTATTGGCGGCTTTGACGGCCGCAACCGCGCCGGATAGCGAGTGTGAGGCCAACTGCGCGGCCGTGGCGAACCAGCCGCGTCAGACCAACGGCACGCATGCCCATCTGGCAAAGGCCACGGTAGCGATGGCAGCGGCAACCATCGTGACGGGTTTGATAGTGCATTGGGATGATTTCAAGTTGTCCGACGGTTTCACGGACCCCGACAACTTGCACATAATGCTGGGGGTGACGGGCGCTGCTCTGATGGCTTACGCCGTGAACAAATCCAAGAACTCAGCCGTGCCGGTCAGCCATGCGGGTATCGCCGAGATGGGCGCGCTGGGCATGCTGGCTGCGATCAAAATCACCTGGTAACGGAGATACAAGAATGAAGAAAATGTACGCATTGATGGCATTGATAGCTGGATTGCTTATCGCGTCCGCCGCCTCGGCGACGCCGGCCAGCGACGAATTGTTTGCACGCTACAAATCCGAAGGAGCGGCCGGTTTCGATGCCGATCATGGCAAGAAGGACTGGACCAAAGAGGGCAAAGTGGAAGACGGCAAGGCCATGAATTGTACTGTTTGCCACGGCGACGACCTGAGCAAGCCCGGCAAGCACCACAAGACCGGCAAGGTCATCGACCCGATGGCGCCCAGCGCCAATCCGGAACGCTTCACCGATGCAAAGAAGATCGAAAAATGGTTCAAGCGCAATTGCAATGACGCTTGGGGACGCGAATGCACCGCACAGGAAAAGGGCGATATCCTTAAATTCCTGCTGGGCAAGTAAGGATCGGAGAAATGATGATGCATACCAAATTCAAGGCAGCGCTGTTGACTGTGGCACTGCTGACGAGCAGCAGTGCCGCAATGGCGGAAGAAAATTTCTGGCAATGGCTGGTTACGTTCACGCGCCAGAAGGAAGTGAAGCCGGTCGACAACAAGACTTATGCGGACGAATGCGGTTCTTGCCACTATGCCTATCCGCCCGGCCTCTTGCCTGGCAAGTCCTGGGCGAAGCTGCTGGATGAAAAAGCCTTGAACGACCATTTCGGCGAGAATGCCTCGCTGGACAAGGCCACACTGAAGGCCATCTACGACTATGCGATGGAAAATGCGGCCGAGAAGTCCTGGTACAAGCGTTCACGCAAGATCGCGGTCGCGACGGAAGATGAAACGCCATTGCGTATCACCGACGTGCGCTATATCAAGCGCAAGCACCACGACATCCCCGAGAAGATGATCAAGGGCAACAAGGATGTGAAATCGCTGAGCTATTGCAACGCCTGCCACACCCAGGCGGATAAGGGCATATTCGATAGCGACACCGTCTCCATCCCGAACTACCCGGATTGGGACTGATACGATCCATTTTCTGACCAAAGGGCAGTCCGGGCTGCCCTTGTCATTTCTTGCATAGCCGGTGCGGTGTTATCATCGCCGATCATGAAAAATCCATCCGATTCCCTGCGCCGCTTCCTGTTCGAACACGCCCCGATACGCGGCGAGATCGTGCGCCTCGACGCCGTCTGGCAGAGCGTGATCGAACGTCATGACTATCCACCTGTGCTGCGCGACCTGATGGGCGAACTGTGCGCCGCTGCAGTATTGCTTGCCGCGACGCTCAAATTGAAGGGGTCCATGATCCTGCAGATACACGGCAAGGGCGCAGTGAAGCTGTTGGTAGTGGAGTGTTCCGGCGATCTGGAAGTGCGTGCCACCGCAAAGTGGGAAGGCGATCTGTTACACGGCACGCTGCAGGAACTGGTGGGTGACGGGCGTTTTGTCATCACGCTGGATCCCAAGGACGGCAATCAGGCGTATCAGGGCATCGTCGCGCTGGAAGGAGAGAGCATTGCCGCGATACTGCAAAACTACATGATGCGTTCGGAACAACTGGAAACGCGCCTGTGGTTGGCAACGGATGGGAAAATTGCTGCCGGCATGCTGCTGCAAAGACTCCCCGAACAGCCCGAGTCCGAGGACGACGATGCCTGGGGGCGCGCGTCGCAGCTAGCCGATACGCTCAAGCCGGAAGAACTGCTGACCTTGCCGGCCGTCGAGCTGGTGCATCGGCTATACCACGAAGAAGATATCCGGTTGTTCGAGGCGCAGGATGTCGTGTTTCGCTGCACTTGTTCGCGCGAGAATGTGGCCAGGATGTTGCGCATGCTCGGACGGGACGAGGTGGAGTCGATCATCGCGGAGCGCGGCGACGTTGAAGTGCACTGCGAATTCTGCAATCAGCGCTACGTCTTCGACCGTGTGGATGCCGACGCGGTGTTCGCCGACATCATGGCGATTGCAGCGAACCAGACCCTGCATTGATATTCCCGTTTGCACGAGGAAAACAAGTTCGGGTTTTCCGCAGGAGACTTTCAAAGTCTTTTGCCGATAGCGGTTTGGAGAACAGGTAACCTTGTCCGAAGTCACAGCCCGCGGCAATCAGCAGGTCACGCTGTTCCGGCGTTTCCACACCTTCGGCGATGACCTTGATGCCCAGTTTATGGGCCATCATGATCATGGCTTCGCAGAGCGCAAGGTCGCTTGAATCGGGCGCGAGATTGCGAACGAAAGACTGGTCGATCTTGATGTAATCGATGTCGAATATCTTCAGATAGGAAAGCGACGAGTATCCCGTCCCGAAGTCGTCCAGTGCAACCTGCATCCCGTTGTCCCTGAAGGCCAGCAGTTTTCTTTTGACAATGGCATCGCTGCCTTCCATTAGCAGACCTTCGGTGATCTCCACCACGATGCTGTTTCCCGACAGGCCCAGTTCATGCAAATGCTCAAACCATGTTAACTGGATATCGTTATCGTTTCTGAATTGAACCGGCGACTTGTTGATGCTGATCTGCACATCTTTTCCGTCGATAGCTTGCCAGTGCTTTACCAGAAGCGCCGCCTGGCGGAATACCCAGTCGCCGATCTTTATGATCAGTCCGCTCTGTTCCGCTATCGGGATGAATTCCGTAGGGCTGACCAGGCCGCGCATTGGATGTTGCCAGCGAATCAGCGCTTCGGCTTTGCGTATAGAGCCCGTCGCCAACTCTACAATAGGCTGAAATACCAGCTTGAACTGGTCGTCTTCCAGTGCACTGCGCAAATCATTGGACAGACTCATCCGGTTTTTCGCTACCAACTGCATGGCTTCGGTATAGTAACTGTAACGGTTGCGGCCCGCATTCTTGGCGGCATACATTGCCTGGTCGGCATTACTGAGCAGGGCGTCTGTTTCCGTTGCATCGGACGGATAAATCGTGATCCCGATACTGACCGATACATAGACTAATTCGCCGCCCAACTGGAATGGTGCCGAGAGCTTGTCCAGTATGCATTCGTTGATCCGTTCAACGCAGTCTGTGTCGCCGAGGTCGCTCAGGATGAGCACAAACTCGTCCCCGCCAAAGCGGGCAACCGTGTCGGATTCGCGCACACAACCCAAAAGACGCTGAGCCGCTTCCTTCAGCAATATGTCGCCCTTGGCATGACCCAGAGTGTCATTGACCTCCTTGAAGTGGTCTATATCGAGAAACATCACTGCAAGCGGAAGCGCACTGCGGTGAGATTTCTTCATTTCCTGCTTCAGGCGGTCGTGAAACATGCGCGAATTGGGCAAGCCGGTCAGGTGATCGAAATTGGCCTGTTGCCAGATCTGTTCTTCGGACTCTTTCTTTTGGGTGATATCGGTGAACAGAGCGATCCGGTGATGCACCTTTCCTTCATTGCTGAAAACGGTGTTGATGGTCAGCCATTTGGGATAAATTTCGCCGTTCTTGCGTCTATCCCATATTTCACCTGTCCACTTGCCGCTGGAATTGATTTCGTTCCACATGGACTGATAGAACTCCGTGTCGTGGTAGCTCGATTTCAGAATACCGGGGCTCTTTCCGGCTACCTCCCCAACGTCGTAACCGGTGATCCGTGTGAAAGCAGGATTGACAGCTATGATCAAATTGTCGGCATCGGTAATCATCATGCCTTCGCTGCTGTTTTCGTAGATGGATGCTGCCAGTTGCAGGGATTTTTCTGCCGTTTTTCGCTGGGCTTCCCGGTCAAAATTATCCAGTGAGAAGGAAATATCCCGCGACATCTCATCCAGCAAGGCAATGGCTTCTTCGTCGAAGGCTCCGGCCAGCGCGTGATACACCGAAAGCACGGCAAACGGCCGGTCACCCCGCTGTATCGGGAAGGTTGCCGCCGAATGCCAGCCATTCTCCGACGCGCGTCCCCTCCATGGGGCCGTGACGGGGTCGGCGTGATAGTCATTCACTATCACTGACCTGTTCTCGCGGTAGGCGATGCCGATCGGGCCGTTGCCTTCCGGTACGTCAGCAAGCGGCGAAATGACGATGCCATCCAGGAATTCGCGCCCGTCGCCGTAACTGGCGGACGGGTAGAACAGATTGCTCTTTTCATCCACCCGCGCTACAAAGGCCATGCTCATCCCGCCGAATTCGACTGCGCAACGGCATACCAGAGGAAATAACTGCGCTTCCTGTTCCATGCGCACGATGGCCTGGTTGATTTCGCTCAGTGCGTTGTACAGCCTCGTGATACGCCTGGCCTTGAAAGCTTCTTTTCTGCTATGAATGACGAAGTAAAGCAGGAATGAAACCAGGATGGAAAAGGCAAGGAATATTCCCGCAAATTGCGTCGCAAATTTTTGCTGGCCCTGATACACGGAGTCCAGGCTCACGCGAATCAGAACCGTCGCCTGTTCCCGGTATGAATAGGAGATGTCGGTTTGCAGCTGCAGGATATGTTTATCCGCTGCGGGACGGAGATAGTTTGCTATTTTGAAGCCATTGGCGGAGACCAGCTGCAGCTCGACGATACTCCCGTTCGCTTTCGCCCATTGATTGAACAGCGTATCGATATTCTGGTAATTCGCCTGATTCAGTTCCGAGGAAAGGACGGATGTGATCAACTGCAATTGCTGTGATGCCGACGCGCGTGCAAGCTTCAGATCATCGGCGAATTTATTGGCCAGGAAAACGATCGAAGCAGCGCCCAACAAAGCCAGGAAGGCAAAAAGAAAGAGCCATGGCAATTTTTCAAAATATGTCTTGGGATTCATCAAGGCTCAATGCGGTTGGGAGGTTGATTTCGATTTCATCAAAACGCGCAGCTTGTTGTAGTCGCTGTCCTTGGCCGGCACCAACGCGGTCATTTCGGGGTGTATCCCTGTCATGATGGGGGCGCCTTCGGGCAACTCGTTCAGTATCATAAACAGCTTGCGAAGCTTGGCCACCAGTGATGCCGGCAGCCGCGCACTGGTCACAAACACATGGTCGGCGACCAAAGGCAACTCGGCCAAAGCGCGCAGGCCCCTGGGTTCATATTCATGGAACACTTCGCTTTTGACCGCCCCGGCATCGCAGCTGCCGGCAAGTACCGCCAGTGCGACGTTCTTGTGCCCCGCCAGGGATTTGTAACTGCCGAGCCTGTTTAACGGGATGCCTGCACTTTCGAGCATGCGCTGGGGCAATACATAGCTCATGGTGGAGTTGTTGTCACCGAACAAAAAGCATTTTCCTTTCAGGTCGGCGAGCGTTTGGAAAGGGCTGTCTTGCCGGACGATGATCTCGCCCCTCAAATAGGGATCCCCGTTGATCACCTGCCGCGCGAGCAGCGGCTTTTTTCCGAACTTTTCCACCATTTCCACATAGGGGGCAGGTCCCATATAGGCGATATCGATAGCGTCATTGCCTATGGCGTTGATGTGTTCGTTGTAGGTGCGGCCGATGCGCACTTCAACCGGGCGGCCAATGGAGCGCGAGAGGTAATTGGCAAGAGGGGTAAAGCGGGCGATGATCTCGTCGTGAGGCAAATAGGGGTGTACGCCGAGGATGAGCGGTTCCGGTCCGGCAGGTTGGTCTGCAGCCGCTGCGCTTGCTGCCGTTCCGCAAATGAAGCCGGCTAGCAGAAGCATTCTGACTAGATCACGCATACTCCCCCTTATATGCTTAAGAGAACTGCCAATCCTGATATTTGCGAAGTATTGTACTGTATTACATCACTATAACCGATTCGCCCCGTTCGCAACCATATCCAGCGCGACCGCCTCGGCCACCTCGATGCCGTCCACTGCGGCAGAAAGAATACCGCCGGCATACCCTGCACCTTCGCCTGCCGGGTACAGCCCCTTGATGTTGGTGCTCTGGAAATTCTCGCCGCGCCTGATGCGCACCGGTGAGGAAGTTCGCGTTTCCACGCCGGTCAGCACCGCATCTTCCATGGCAAAGCCTTTGATCTGTTTTCCGAACGCGGGCAATGCTTCGCGGATGGCGGCAATGGCATAGTCGGGCAGGGCGGTAGATAGATCGGTGGGCGTCACGCCCGGAGTGTAGGACGGTACGACTTCGCCGAGATGATCGGAAGGATGGCCCGCCAGGAAATCGCCGACAAGCTGTCCCGGCGCGCAATAGTTCCTGCCGCCCAACTCGAACGCGCGAGCTTCCCATTTGCGCTGGAATTCGACACCCGCGAGGACATCTCCCGGAAAGTCCTCCGGCGTGATGCCCACGACGATGCCGCTGTTGGCGTTGCGCTCGTTGCGCGAATACTGGCTCATGCCGTTGGTGACCACACGGCCTTCTTCTGAAGTCGCGGCCACCACCGTGCCGCCCGGGCACATGCAGAAGCTGTAGACCGAACGGCCGTTGCTGGCATGGTGCACCAGCTTGTAATCCGCCGCGCCCAGCAAGGGATTGCCCGCGTTGGGACCGAAGCGGGCACGGTCGATGACCGACTGCGGATGCTCGATGCGGAAGCCGATGGAGAAAGGCTTGGCTTCCATGTAGACACCGCGCTTGTGCAGCATCTCGAAGGTGTCGCGCGCGCTGTGTCCGACGGCAAGCACGACATGACCGGTCGCGATGCGTTCGCCGTTCGCCAGCACCACGCCGCGCACCTGTCCGTTCTCGATCTCGATGTCCTCCACACGGCTCTGAAAGCGTATTTCCGCCCCCAGCGCCTCCATGTTGCGGCGCATCTCCTCCACCATGCTCACCAGGCGGAAGGTGCCGATATGCGGCTTGCTCACGTACATGATTTCTTCCGGCGCACCGGCCTTCACGAACTCGGTGAGCACCTTGCGCCCGTAGAACTTCGGGTCCTTGATCTGGCTGTGCAGCTTGCCGTCCGAGAAGGTACCGGCACCGCCCTCGCCGAACTGCACATTGGATTCGGGGTCGAGTTTGCCTTTGCGCCACAAGCCCCAGGTATCCTTGGTGCGCTCGCGCACCTCTTTGCCGCGCTCCAGGATGATGGGGCAAAAGCCCATCTGGGCGAGCAACAAGCCGGCAAAGATACCGCAGGGCCCGGTGCCGATGACGACAGGCCGCTCGGCCAGCCCTTGCGGAGCTTGTGCCACAACGTGGTAGCTCATGTCCGGTGCGGTCGCGACATGCGGGATATTCTTCTTGAGCAGCGCCGCTTCGTTTGCTACTTCGATGTCCACGGTATAAACCAGGACGATGGCGTTCCTTTTGCGCGCGTCGTATCCACGGCGAAAGATCGCAAGACTGAGCAATTCAGAAGCGGCGATACCCAGCCGCTTCAGAATGGCGGCGGATAAAGCATCTGCGGGATGTTCGAGAGGGAGTCTGATTTCGGTGAGGCGTAGCATGTTGCTATTCTACCCGATGAGAACTGCGCTATCCTCACACCCTCCGAATTTTGAGGCTCACATGGCGAAAATAAAGACGGTCTATAGCTGCACTGAATGCGGCGGACAATCCCCCAAATGGCAAGGCCAATGTCCGAATTGCGGCGAATGGAACACGCTGGTTGAATCGGTGGCGGAAGCGCTGCCAGCGGCCGGCAAGAACCGCTACAGTGCGCTGGCTGCATCGGGCAAGTTGCAGCAACTGGCGGAGGTGGAGGCAAGCGAAGTATCGCGTACGCCGACCGGCATCGACGAATTCGACCGTGTGCTGGGCGGCGGGCTGGTGGAAGGCGGGGTGGTGCTGATCGGCGGCGATCCGGGTATCGGCAAATCCACTCTCTTGTTGCAGGCATTGGCGCATCTCTCCACCACAAAGAAAGTGCTGTATGTGAGCGGTGAAGAATCGGCGCAGCAGATCGCGCTACGCGCCAAGCGCCTCTCCCTGGATGCGCGCGAAGTGCACCTGCTGCCAGAGATCCAGCTCGAAAAGATTCAGGCCACCGTCGCGCACGAAAAACCCGATGTCGTGGTGATCGACTCCATCCAGACCGTGTATTCCGAACAACTCACCTCCGCGCCCGGCTCGGTGGCGCAGGTGCGCGAATGCGCGGCACAACTCACGCGTCTGGCCAAGAGCAGCGGCGTGACCATCATCCTTGTCGGCCACGTCACCAAGGAAGGCGCGCTGGCAGGTCCCAGGGTGCTGGAACATATCGTCGATACCGTGCTGTATTTCGAGGGCGATACCCATTCCAGCTTCCGCCTGATACGCGCGTTCAAGAACCGGTTTGGTGCAGTGAACGAACTCGGCGTGTTCGCGATGACCGAAAAGGGGCTGCGCGAAGTGAGCAACCCGTCCGCACTCTTTCTCTCCCAGCACGGCGCACAGGTGGCTGGCTCGTGCGTCATGGTCACGCAGGAAGGCACGCGTCCATTGCTGGTGGAGATACAGGCGCTGCTCGATGATTCGCATGCACCCACGCCGCGGCGATTGTCGCTGGGCCTGGAGCAGAACCGGCTGGCGATGCTGCTGGCCGTGCTGCATCGCCACGCGGGCATCGCCTGTTTCGACCAGGATGTGTTCATCAACGCCGTGGGCGGTGTGAAGATCACCGAACCGGGTGCGGACCTCGCCGTATTGCTCGCCATTGTTTCCAGTCTGCGCAACAGGCCGCTACCGGAAAAGATGGTGGTGTTCGGCGAAGTGGGGCTGGCAGGCGAAGTGCGGCCGGTGCAGCGCGGGCAGGAGCGCCTGAAGGAAGCCGCCAAACTCGGCTTCACCCACGCCATCATCCCCAAAGCGAACGCGCCCAAGCACAAGATCGACGGCATGGAGATCATTGCGGTGGAACGCGTGGAAGACGCGGTGGCTAAAATGCGTTGATCGGTTGTTGCCGGTCCCTGAACGCGATACGCTGTTCCGGGGATGATCGAGCCTGAAACCTGCCATTGATCTTTACCGACTCATTTCAACCTGTCACTACACGAAAGCGGATTTAATGCTACACAACCATACACATGACCACAGCGGGCACTCGCACGAAGGGCATCACCATCACCACGGCGATCCGAACAACCACGGCCGCGCTTTCGTGATCGCGATTGCCCTGAATACCGCCTTTGTGGCAGTCGAGTTCGCCTATGGCATCATCGCCCACTCGACCGCGCTCATGGCCGATGCCGGCCACAATCTTTCCGACGTGCTGGGCCTGTTGCTGGCGTTGGGTGCGGCGATCCTTGCGCGCAAAACGCCGAGCGGGCGGTTTACTTACGGGCTGCGCAGCACGTCGATACTGGCCGCGCTGACCAATGCCATGTTCCTGATGGTGGCCTGCGGGGGGATCGCGTGGGAGGCCATACAGCGCTTCTCTGAACCTCATGTCGTCGCCGGACTGACGGTCTCGCTGGTGGCAGTTGTCGGCATCGGGATCAACGGCGTGTCGGCATGGTTGTTCGTCAAGGGAAGCGAGGGCGACCTGAACATTCGCGGCGCTTACCTGCACATGATGGCCGATGCGGCCGTCTCGCTGGGTGTTGCAGTTGCAGGCGTGGTGATGCTGTATACCGGCTGGTACTGGCTTGATCCGGCGGTCAGCCTGGCGATCGTGGCAGTGGTCGTGATCGGCACCTGGGGGCTGCTGCGCGAGTCGCTGCAACTGGCGTTGAACGCGATCCCCGCTCACATCGATGCAGCCGCGCTGGAAGACTATCTGCGCGAATGCCCCGGGGTCGCCGATATCCACGATCTGCACATCTGGGGCATGAGCACGACAGAGAGCGCGCTGACCGTCCATCTGGTGATGCCGGGAGGTTATCCGGGCGACGCTTTCATGGACGACATCATGTGCACGCTCAGGGAAAGATACTCCATCCACCACAGCACGCTGCAGGTGGAGCAGGGAACGACGGATCATATCTGTGTGCTGCACCCGGCAGAGACAGCGTCGACGCATATTCATTGAGGCGAAGAAAAATGGGAAAGACGCGTCTGGAAGCGTTCAGCGACGGGGTGCTGGCCGTCATCATCACCATCATGGTGCTGGAGATGAAAGTGCCGCACGGTTCCGACTGGCAGGCCCTGCAACCGTTGCTGCCCGTTTTCTTGAGCTACATCCTCAGCTTCGTTTACATCGGCATTTACTGGAACAACCATCACCACATGCTGCACACGCTGCGGCGCGTGAATGGCAGCATCCTGTGGGCCAATCTGCATCTGCTGTTCTGGCTGTCGCTGGTGCCGTTCGTGACCGGATGGATGGGAGAGAACCATTTTTCAGCGCTGCCTACCGCCTTGTATGGGGTGGTGCTGTTCATGGCGGCGCTGTCCTACATCATCTTGCAGAAGTGCATCATTCTGGCCGAAGGCGGCAGGGAATCCCTGCTGGCCAAAGCGGTGGAACGTGACTGGAAGGGCAAGCTATCGCAAGTCCTGTATGCCGTCGCCATTCCGTCTGCCTTCTGGTACCAATGGCTCGCGGACGCATTGTATCTGCTGGTCGCCATCATCTGGCTGGTGCCGGACCGGCGCATTGAGCGGGTATTGGAAGAATAGCGATATGGATGATTTTGTTCCCGTATCAGCGCAGCAATGATTCCTGGTTCAGTTATCCGGAGGTGCCATGAAGAAGCTGAAAAATGAAGCAGCACTGTTCAAGGAAGCATTCCATGCCGGGGTGGAGTATGCCGAAGGGCGCGGCGTGGTCGAGTTCGAACCGAACGACTCGGTAAGCGAGAAACTCCTGTATATCTACAGGCTGCTGGTCCACGACAAGGTCATTCAGCCCTTGCCGGAAGACCAGGTGGCCGAAAAGACCCTGCGCCACAAACTTGCGATCTGGTACTCAAAACAACTGCCCAAGGATCATCCGCTATTGAAGTAAAGGTGCAGATGCTGAATTAACTACACGATCGTGAATCGCGTATTGTTGACAAAATTGATCAACAGTTTGATGATTGACGAGAGCTTTGCGTACAGCAACAAGCAACATTCCTCCGCAGGAGAGTCTCATCATGTTCGACACCGGAGAACCCATCACGCAGTCTATTTCATCCAAGGTCTTTGAATATAACCACTGAATTTTTCAGGACAATCGAAACAAGGAGGCTTCATGGATAGCGTAGATCTTTCGGTCCTGAAAACCCTGCAAGCGTGGCAAGCAGGGGAACTCCCGTTGTGGCTTGTGACGGTGGTGGAGACTTTCGGTTCCAGCCCGCGACCCCAGGGTGCCATGCTGGCCCTGCGTGGCGACGGCCTCGCTGTGGGTTCGGTATCGGGTGGATGCATCGAGGACGACCTCGTCAGGCGGGCGCTGCAAGGGCAGTTGAAGATCGACCGTTGCGAAGTGGTGACGTATGGCGTCACGCAGGAAGAAGCCCGGAACTTCGGACTGCCCTGCGGCGGGGCACTGCGCCTCGTCATCGAACCGGTACGCGATCCGGACTGGATCGAGCGGGTGCTGCTGTCGGTTCAGGCGCATCGGCTGATCAGCCGCACCCTGCATCTTGAATCCATGCAGATACTGTTGAACGACGCCAGCCGCGCCGACGCGTTCAGTTTCGACGGTGCAAGGCTGACAACCGTGCACGGTCCGCGCTGGCGATTGCTGATCATCGGCGCCGGCCAGACATCCGGCTATCTCGCGCGCATGGCCCAGGCGCTCGATTACCATGTCACTGTCTGCGACCCGGGCGACGAGATGCGCCAGACCTGGAATGTGCCGGACACCGTTCTGGTGAGCGAGATGCCGGACGATGCGGTGCTGGCTTTCCAGGTGGATGCATGCACGGCCATCGTGGCCCTCTCGCACGACCCCAAGATGGATGACATGGCACTGCTGGAAGCGCTCAAGACACCGGCCTTCTATATCGGTGCACTGGGCTCCAAAGCCAACAATGCGAAGCGGCGCGAGAGGCTGGCATTGTTCGACCTCAGCCAGGAAGAGATCGCACGCTTGCACGGGCCCGTGGGTCTTCCCATCGGCAGCCGCACACCGCCCGAGATCGCAGTGTCCATACTGGCGCACATGATCTCCATCAGAAACCAGAAGACCGAATCCAGCCAAGTCAGTCAATCCAACAACCAGGAGATATGCTCATGATTTCTTTCAACCTCAACGGCAAGGCCACCAAGGTCGATGTGGACCCCGGTACGCCATTGCTATGGGTGCTGCGCGACCACCTGCACCTGACCGGAACCAAATATGGCTGCGGCATCTCGCAGTGCGGTGCCTGCACCGTGCATCTGGATGGCAAGGCGATCCGCTCCTGCGTGACACCGGTTTCCACGGCAAACGGGAAGCACGTCACCACGATCGAGGGGCTGGCCGAGACCACGCTGGGCAAAGCCGTGCAGGCTGCCTGGCTGGAGGTGGATGTGCCCCAATGCGGATACTGCCAGTCTGGACAGATCATGTCGGCCACCGCCTTGCTCAAGGAGAATCCGCACCCGAGCGAGTCGCAAATATCGGCCGCGATGGACGGCAACCTTTGCCGCTGCGGGACCTACAACCGTATCCGCTCGGCGATCCAGAAAGCGTCTGAACAACTGGGAGCGGCCAAATGAAAAACACGACCCTGCAAGATTCTTCCCGCCGTGCATTCCTCAAGGATGGCGCCTTATTGATGGGCGGACTGGTGATCAGTTTCTACATGCCCGTGAAAGGCGGCCGTGCCTTTGCCGCCGAAGCGCAACCCAAAGCAGTCTTCCCGCCCAACGCTTTCATCCGCATCGCTGCGGACAACAGCATCACGATCGTCGTCAACAAATCCGAGATGGGGCAGGGTGTCTATACCTCGTTGCCGATGCTGGTCGCGGAAGAACTGGAAGCCGACTGGAGCAGCATACGCATCGAGTCGGCACCCGTGGCCGCCGTGTATAACCACACGGGCTTCGGTATGCAACTGACGGGCGGCAGTTCCAGTGTTCCTTCGTCATGGGAGCAATTGCGCCGGGTCGGTGCCAGCGGCCGGATCATGCTGATCCGTGCCGCGGCCGGGCAATGGGGCGTACCGGAAAGCGAATGCCATGCCGAGAACAGCCAGGTGATCCATGCCAGGAGCGGCAAGAGATTGAGTTACGGCGAGCTGGCCGACGCAGCAGCCAAACTGCCGCTCCCGGATAGTGTCGAGCTCAAGTCGCCCAAGGATTTCAAGCTGATCGGCAAGCCGGTCAAGCGCATCGATACACCGGTCAAGATAAACGGCAGCGCACAGTTCGGCCTCGATGTCTATCTGCCGGGCATGCTGACGGTATTGATCGCACGCAGCCCCGTTTTCGGCGGCAAGGTGAAACGATACGATGCGACCGAGGCCGCCAAGCTGCCCGGCGTGCAGGGAATCTACCAGGTACCCAGCGGCATCGCGGTGGCTGCAAGCGGTTTCTGGCCCGCCAAAACGGCGCGCGACCTGCTGGAGATCGAATGGGACGAAGGTCCCGGTGCGGCACTTTCCACGCCGAAGATGCGCATGGAATACCTTGAGCTCGCGAAACAGCCCGGCACAGTTGCACGCAAGGACGGAAATACCGAGCAGGGTTTCAAGGAAGCACACAAGTCCGTCAGCGCCGAATACGAGGTTCCCTATCTGGCGCACGCCACGATGGAGCCGCTCAACGTGGTGGTGGACCTGACGCCGGATCACTGCACCATCTGGACCGGCACGCAGGCGCAGACCATGGATAGGGGCATGGCGGCAGCAACAGCCGGACTCAAGCCGGAGCAGGTTGAGATACATACCATGTACCTGGGCGGAGGTTTCGGCCGACGCGCCAATCCCCGGTCCGACTTTGTCCAGGAAGCGGTGCAGGTCGCCAAGGTGATCGGCAAGCCGATCAAGGTGGTATGGGCGCGCGAGGACGACATGCGCGGAGGCTACTACCGTCCGATGTGGGCGGACCATATCGAAGTCGGGATCGCAAAAGACGGAAGACCGGTGGCCTGGAAACATACTATCGTCGGGCAGTCCATCACTGCCGATACCATGTTCGAATCATTCATGATCAAGAACGGCATCGATGCCACTTCAGTCGAGGGCGCATCGACGCTGCCGTACATGATCCCCAACCTGCAGGTCGAATTGCACAGCACCAGGAATGTGGTGCCGGTGCAGTGGTGGCGCTCGGTCGGCCACTCGCATACCGCGTTCGTGGTGGAAACCATGATCGACGAACTGGCGCATCTTGCCGGCAAGGATCCGGTCGCCTACCGGCTCGACATCCTGCCCGCCGCGTCCCGCTACAGGGGGGCGCTGAAACTGGCCGCGGAAAAATCCGGCTGGGGAAAAAGGAAGCTGCCTGCCGGTCATGCCTATGGAGTGGCGGTGCACCAGTCGTTCGAAAGCTATGTGGCAGAGATCGCCGAAGTGTCGCTGGAAAACGGCAAGATCAAGGTGCATCGCGTTGTTGCAGCGGTGGATTGCGGTATGGTCGTCAATCCGGACGGCGTGCAGCAACAGGTCGAAGGGGCCATCGTCTACGGACTCTCTGCCGCCCTGCATGGGGCAATCACGCTGGAGAATGGCCGCGTGATGCAATCCAACTTCGACAGCTATGCTCCGCTGCGCTATTCCGAAATGCCGCAGGTGGATGTGCACATCGTTGCGAGCAACGAGCGTCCCACCGGTATAGGCGAGCCCGGCACGCCGCCAATCGCGCCGGCCGTCGCGAATGCGGTGTTCGCGCTGACAGGCAAGCGTTTGCGCCGTATGCCGTTCGACCAGGAAACCCTTGCCTGATCCGGGTGGAATAGCTGCCATCGTTCTGGCAGCGGGAGGTTCCAGTCGGTTCGGCTCGGACAAGTTGTTGCATCCGGTCACGCTGGGTGGGGTGACGCTGCCGCTCGCCGCGCACAGCCTGCTGCCCTGGCTGGAAAACTTCGAGCAAATCACGGTAGTCGTCAGACCCCGATCGGAGGCACTTCGCAGCGCGATCACGGCAGCGCTCGGGGCAAACAGGTCGGCATCGATATGCTGGCTTATATGCCAGGAAGCGGCACAGGGCATGGCCGCCAGTCTCGCTTGCGGCGTGCGTGCGAACCGTGAAGCTGCAGGCTGGCTGATCGGTTTGGCCGATATGCCTGCCGTACCGTCGGCAGCAGTTGCCGGAGTTCGGGATGCACTGCTGGCAGGGGCGTATCTGTCGGCAACCACGCATGAGGGCAGGCGCGGACATCCGGTTGGATTCTCCCGTCATTACGGCGAAGAGTTGCTTGCACTGAAAGGCGATGCGGGAGCGAGGCATCTGATCGAGCGCGACAAATCAAATCTGGTGCAAATGGAAATTGGCGATAATGGCATCTTTGCCGACGTCGACATCCCGGGCGATCTGCATCGTTTGTGAAAGCGTTTCATCGGACCAGGTATTGGGAGCCAGCTCATGACCACCAGGATAAACGGAATCCTGTTTTTGCTATTGCTGCTGTTGTCCAGCCATGCCGGCGCTGTCCTGTTGCCCAAGCTGGATGAAATGAAACGGAAGGTGGCCGAACCGCCGGTGGAGATCGAAGTGATCGAGCCGCTATTGATCGACGGCAAGCGCCAGCCGCATGTCGTTTACCTGGGATATCCCGTAGAAAAGGTGCTCCGGGCGATACTGGGCGATCAATGGAAGACTGTGGCTGCCGAGATCGAATTCAGGGCGCTCGACGGTTATGTCTCGCATATTCCGACCGAACGCTTCGATCAGTATCGTGCTTATCTGGTCTTCGCCAAAAAACACTCACGTGCGTTCAATGTGAAAAGCCGTGCGCCAGACGCAAAGAGCATATCGCTGGGTCCTTATTATCTGGTGTGGGACAATATTCGCCAGCCTGATCTGATCGAGGAAGGCGCTACCTACTGGCCCTACCAGGTGAACGAGATCGTGATATCCAGGGCACCGGAAAAGAATACCGTTTCGGGAGAGATGTCCCAGCCGGCGCGTGAACTGGAGAAATACTGCCTCAGCTGTCACCGTGTAAACGGCTACGGCGGAAACAAGGCTCCGCTGGATCTGGCCGAGCAGACGAAAATACTGGGCGAAAAGAAGTTCTATGCCTGGGTGCTGAAGCCATCCTCGATCAAACCGGATACGCAGATGCCCGCCATGGTCGAGGGTATGCCCGAACCGGATCGCGAGGCGCTTGCCGGGAGGCTGTTCCATTATCTGAATGCTCTGCCTCGCAAGCAGGCAGATGAGGGACCCTGAACGGCGAATCGGCAATTTTCAGGTAACCACCAATCAGCACATGAAAGGATATTAATGAATCGCAATGTAATCCTGTCGTGCCTTTGTGCCGCAGGAGTTTCTTTCGGTGCTCATGCCGCCGAAACAGCGCCTGTCGCAATGGAAAAGCAGATCGAAGTCCATGGGGAAAATTATGTGCCCGGAATGGGCGAGATCATGGGCGCGACGCAGATGCGCCACGCCAAACTCTGGTTTGCCGGCAAAGCCGGGAACTGGGATTTGGCTGGCTACGAACTGGATGAGATCAGGGAAGGAATGGATGACGCCGTCAAATACCATCCCGTGTTCAAGAAAGATGCGCCGATTGCAGACATACTGGACAAATTTATTGCTCAACCGCTTAACGATCTGGAAAGTGCGATCAAGGCAAAGGACAACGTAAAGTTCAGGAAGTCATTCGATCACCTGACCCGGGCATGCAATGAATGCCACCAGGCAGTCAGCCAAGGGTTCATCGTTATCAAGCGTCCGGGCACCTTGCAATATACCAATCAGGAATTTGCTGTCAGGAAAAATTGACCGAACAGAGATTCAGAATACAGTTTCATGTTGAGTAGATTTTTAATGGAGGCATTAAGGAAATGATTTTAGGTTTAGTACAAATTTTGTTTTTCCAGAGTTTGGGAGAGCTGGTGTCGAAGTTCGTCTTCCCATCGCTGCCCGGGCCGGTGATCGGCCTGGTTCTGCTATTGATCTGGCTCGTCATCAACAAGAATATCAGCGAGTCGCTGGCTTTTGTCGCGGACGGATTCAGCAAATACCTGGGCATACTGTTCGTGCCGGCGGCTGTCGGCGTCGTTCTTTTTCTGCCGCAACTGAAAGCCAATGCGGTGCCGATTGTTGGCGCGCTGGTCGTCAGCGTCGTGTTGACCATCGCCTGCAGTGCGCTCGTCTTAAAGCTGCTCACCAAAAAGACCGATACCCATGAATGAGAAAAATTCAATCGTAGAAATCTGGGTCTACCTTTCCGGCAGTCCATTACTGGCGCTATTCATCACGCTGGCCGCATTTCAGGTCGGACTTTTTGTCTATCAGAAGAGCAAACAAAGTCCCCTGGCCAATCCGGTGGCAATTGCCGTGATACTGGTGGCGACATTCATCCAGGTCATTGACATGCCCTATGCCACTTATTTTCAGGGGGCACAATTCATTCACTTTTTACTTGGCTCGGCCACGGTCTCCTTGGCGATCCCCATCTATCGGGGGTTGGGCAGCCTGAAAAAACGTTCATTCCCTCTGATTGTGGCATTGCTTGCGGGGGGAGGCGCCTCGATACTCAGCGCGGTCGGCATAGCCACATTGCTTGGCGCAGATAAAACCATCATCGGTGCGATGTATTCGAAATCCGTCACCGCCCCCATCGCAATGGGAATAGCCGAACGGATCGGCGCTTCGCCGACGCTTACCGCGATCTTTGCAGTTGCCACGGGAATTCTCGGGGCGATCCTGGCGCCGTTTGTACTGAATGCGCTCGGCATGAAGTCATGGTGGCAGAGGGGCTTTCCAATTGGCGTTGCCGCGCACGGATTGGGAACTTCCCGCGCGTTCAGTATCAATCATGAGGCGGGTGCTTATGCGAGTCTGGCGATGGGGATGCATGGCATCGTCGGTGCGATTGCCATTCCTGTTCTATTTCATTTTTTCAATAGCTAAAAATACCGGTGAGTATCGATAAAAGTGCCAGTTCCATTGCTCTTTCCGTAATGCATTACACATAATTTTGCGAATTACCGTCATTCCGGCGAAGGCCGGAATCCAGCCTGTCAAATAATACCGCGTAGCGGACAAAGCCATATTTGGGGGTGTTGTCCCACTGCGTGGGGCTAAGCCAACTACCTGGATTCCGGCCTTCGCCGGAATGACGAAGTAGCGGGTTTTGCATGTTGTCGCCAATTTTGGAAACTTCAATAATCCGCACGCACACAAGGGTTGATAACGAAAAAATTTTTCACGAATTTAATTGTGGAATAGTCGGTCTGAAGATAAATTGAACTCGGCAATTCGATGTTAAGATTTGACGCATTATTTTTTCATTCTCAGAGAGGTCTTGTTTATGCCACACGCGATCCGAATCCATCAAACCGGCGGTCCCGAGGTGCTCAAATGGGAAGAGATCGAGGTCGGCTCTCCCGGCCCCGGCCAGGTCAAGTTGAAGCAAACCGTCGTCGGCCTCAACTACATCGATGTCTATCATCGCACCGGACTTTATCCGGTACCGTTGCCTGCCATACTGGGCACCGAGGGAGCCGGCGTCGTGGAGGCGGTTGGCGAAGGCGTCACGCACCTGAAAGTGGGGGACCGGGTCGCGTATGCATCGGTGATCGGTTCCTATGCCGAGGCAAGACTTATTGCAGCGGACCGGCTGGTCAAGTTGCCGGGCAACATCGACGACCGCACTGCGGCGGCCATGATGTTGCAGGGCATGACCGCGCGCTACCTGATACGCGACATCTACAAGGTCGGTCCGGGCGACACGATACTCATACACGCAGCGGCCGGCGGTGTCGGCTTGATCGTCAGCCAGTGGGCCTCGGCTCTGGGAGCGACCGTCATCGGCACCGTATCCAGTGACGAAAAAGCGGCGCTGGCAAAGGCCAACGGTTGCCACCACACCATCGTTTATACCCGCGAGGATTTCCAGGCACGCGTGCTTGAGATAACCGGCGGGAAGAAATTGCCTGTGGTCTACGACTCGGTCGGCAAGGACACCTTCATGAAATCGCTCGACTGCCTGCAGCCGCGCGGCCTCATGGTGCTGTTCGGTTCATCGTCCGGCGCGGTTCCGCCATTCGATCTGACGGTGCTGTCGCAAAAGGGATCTTTGTTGGTCACAAGGCCGACGCTTGCCACCTTCATTGCGACCAGAGCCCTGCTGGAAGAAAATTCGGCCGATCTGTTCGATGCGGTCAGTTCTGGCAAGGTGAAGATCAACATCAACCAGAGCTATCCCTTGAAGGACACGGCACAGGCGCATCGCGATCTTGAAGCACGCAAGACGACCGGGTCGACGGCCCTGACCGTATGAGCGGGTCAAGTCCCGAAAGCTGGAAAGCTTTCATCCAATGGAAGATGAATACGTCAGCTTGAGGAGGGCTGAATTGCGAATATTCATTAAGCGTCATTCATTTATGTGCGCCTGGGCGTTGGCGCTGTGGATTGTGGCATTGATGGCCGGATGCGGCGGCAGTTCCGGCCAGCCGACATCCGGCCAAGGCAATATCAGTGTGAGCGTTAACGGATTGCTGGCAAATACGTCGGTGGTGCTGCAAAACAACGGAGGCGATAACCTGACCATTTCCGTGAATGGCACTGCCAGCTTCAACAGGATCTATGCGGTTGGTTCAACATACTCGATCACGGTATTGACGCAGCCCTTGGGCGAAAGCTGCACAGTCACCTCGAATTCCAGCGGCGTGATTCAAAATGCCGTCGTTCTTGTTGCCGTCACCTGCATCCCAAATGCTGTCGGCGGCACATTGTTACCCGTCCCTTCAGTGACCGGCATAAACTACATGCCCATCGTGCTGGATTCGGGACCGTCGGGAATCGCAACCAGGCAGATCAACGTGCCTTATGTATCGGTCACGGTCTGTCCTCCGAACTCATCCGGAGTGACACTGGCATGCCAGACTATTGATCACGTGCAGCTGGATACGGGCTCGACCGGGTTGCGGCTACTCAATTCCGCACTGTATTCCAACCTGAACTTGCCGTCAGCCAATCCGAGCGGCCCAGCCATCGGCGAATGTGTAACCTTTGGAGTTGGCGTCACTTGGGGTTCGGTCGTTCTTGCCGACATCTATCTCGGGGGGGAAGTAGCGAGAAGTGTTCCCATTCAGAACATCGGTGCCCAGCCCGGAGGCGTGACCGCAGTTCCTGCCGAGTGCTCCAATACCGGCGCCATACAGATCACCCAGGATGCGCTGGGTGCGAATGGCATACTGGGCGTCGGGTTGTTTGCCAACGATTGCGATCTCTGCCTCCAGCAGCCCGTACCTGCAACCTATTACACCTGCTATGCGACCGGTTGCACCAATAGTATGGTCACGCAACTTCAGGTCGTCCAAAATCCGGTGGCGTCATTTGCGAAGGATAATAATGGGGTATTGATCCAGCTACCCACTGTCGTGGCGTCCGGCGCGAGCGCTCCTTTCGGCGGCACCCTGTTTTTTGGTATCGGTACAAACACCAATAACCTGTTAGGCACTTTAACCAAGGTGTATTCAACCGATATATACGGAACCATCACCACCACGTACAACGGGAGTACTTACACGAGTGTTATTGATAGCGGCTCCAATGCGTTGTTCTTTGACGATGCGAGTATCCCGTTATGTAAATACAGTACCTGGGCGTACTGCCCTTTGTCCCCGTTTGCGGTAAATGCGACGAATATCGCGGCAACAGGGACGCCTTCAGGGCCTGTATCGGTCAGCATCGTGGGTGTGGACCCGCTAGCCTCAAGCGTGGTTGCGGCAAATATCGGTGGGCCCGCAGGCGGCTATTTCGATTGGGGTCTCCCATTCTTTTTCGGAAAGAATGTATATACGGCCATCTCAGGAAAATCTACATCGGGAGGTCCCGGTCCTTATTTTGCCTACTGATCAGCGAGCCCGTTCCGCGGATTTTGTGACGTTTGCCGGTCGGGATGCGAAATCGCCCTCACGCAATTTTGGTTTACTCAGAGGTTGAAATGCTTACTCACATCCACACTGAAAATTTGAATGAACCGCCAAATTTTGCAGCCATGAGCTACTCGCTGGCAGGGCTGTTGATGCTGGCTGCGATCTGTTATGCAGCGCCGGCCCGTGCGGTGTTGGGCGGCGATGCCGCAAGCGTGGAGACGGATCGCTTGCACATGAAGGTGGCGCAGGCTGCCAGCCAGCTGCCATCGGCGAGCGGCAGCTACACCGTGCATGAAACGATCCTGCCCACCGGCACGCGCGTCCGGCAATATGTGTCGAAGGCAGGCACGGTGTTCGCGGTCACCTGGTCGGGGCCGTTCATGCCCGACCTGCGGCAACTGATGGGAACGCATTTCGATACGATGATCGCGCGCCAGGCGCAAAACAGGCATGCCGGCCAACGTGTCTACAGCCAGCATGACCCGGACCTGGTGATTGAATCGGGAGGTCGTCCGCGCCACTTCGTCGGGCGCGCATACTTGCCGGGCGCTCTTCCTGCGGGTGTTACGGGGCAGGATATCAAACAATAGGGCAGGCGCTGCGGAGTCGGCTCGATCGCTTTGGTAAGGCGTCCGGCTGTTTCAGTAATGACCACAAAAAAAGCCTGCTCCATCCGGAGCAGGCTTCCTATACCTCAGACAGTAAAGTAAATATCACGCCTGCGTGCTGATCACCGATCCGCTCATGTTCTGCACGTTTCCAATGTTCTGCATCAGGTTTTGCAGGAAAGTCTGCAGTGAAGGCGCATTGGCTGCCGATGCGCTTTGTCCCTGGCTCGCATCCAGTGAACTGACCAGATTCTGGAAGCTGGAATTCAGGCTGCTGATCGCGCTGGAGCCGCTGCCATTGCTGCTGTCGGTACCGGAAGCGGTGTTCTGGCTGCTGGCATTCAATTGCTGCAGCAGGTTTTGAATTCCCGCTGCCATTTCCGCTCCGCCGCCGTGATGGCCATGATGGACATGGCTGGTCGATCCCGTGGCAGACGTGCCGCTGGTCGCACTATTCCCGTTGGTTGGGCTTGCATCATTGGCCTGTCCGATGGAAGCAAACAGGTTTTGCAGAAATGCCTGCAATGCCGCATCCGGACTCTGCGTCGAACTCGCGGAAGACGCCGAATTGTTTGAGGTTGTCGAACCCGTGCCTGATGTCGTAGCCGAAGAACTGGAGCTACTCGACAAGCTTTGTTCGAGCGCCTGCACGATGGAGTTTATGAAATTCGATTTGCCGACTCTTCCGGCGCTACCGCTGCCATCGCTATCGCCGTCAGAATCTGTGCCTCCGGCTTGCTGGGTTGAAGCGGTTGAGTTTGTTGAACTGGACGTCTGTTGTAGCCAGGATAAATAGTTTGAACCCGAAATGTTGTTTATTGTGCTCATGGCTTTTCCTTAGATTATTTGAACTTGAATTGACTGAGATGGCTGTCTCATCGACCGCATCTTCGGCAGTTCATGCACGAACCAAAGGGCAAACAGAGGGTGAAAACCGGTTCAATTCGGAATGTATCAGCCCGGCAACAATCAAAACAGCGCAGATGGCTATAATCTAATATAAAACAATAGATTAATAACGATCTCTTGTAGATCGTGAATGATTTGTACCAGAACGTTTGCAAAATAATCCGGTATCAGTCCGGTTACAGAAAATGCATTTTCAAATACAGCCTGAACATGCTTCGGTCGCGTGACTGCATCGCAATCGTCTATTTGCGATTGATCGCGACGATCGTCCAATGACGCTTTTCGTCTTGCATCAATTCAAAATGCACCGCATCGCCGACGCGGATATCCCCGGGTAACGGGCAGTCCAATGCGAACCACATGTTCATAGCCGGCCAGCCCAGGTCGGCTATGGCCTCATGCGCGATCTGTACCTTCCCGGCTTTCTCGTTTACCGCCTTAAGTACGCCGATGCCTTCGTGCCTGGCCGGTTCGGCCGCATGTTGCATCGTCATCTGATGTTGCGACATGTCGTGATCTTGAGCCGCGGCCTGTGTCGTTCCGGTCAGGCCGGAGATGGCCAGGATAAATGCGAGTGAGGATTTTTTCATCGTGTATTCCTTTTCGATGGGTGCATGTGTTAAAGGGAAATTTTTTCCGCTTGCGGGCTAAAGCTTGATGCTACGCAACCGCAGCGCATTCGTGATGACCGATACCGAACTGAAGCTCATCGCGGCCGCCGCGATGATGGGTGAGAGCAGCAAACCGAAGAACGGATACAGCACGCCCGCGGCCACGGGGATGCCGATCACGTTGTAGATGAACGCGAAGAACAGGTTCTGCCGGATGTTGCGCATGGTGGCACGGCTCAGGCGTAAGGCACGCACGATGCCGCGCAGGTCGCCTTTGATCAGGGTGATGCCCGCGCTTTCCATCGCCACGTCGGTGCCGGTACCCATGGCGATGCCTACCTGTGCTTGGGCCAGTGCCGGGGCATCGTTGATGCCGTCGCCCGCCATGGCCACGATGCGACCTTGTGTCTGCAGTTGCTTGATAACGGCGGATTTTTGTTCCGGCAGTACTTCTGCTTCGACACGGTCTATTTGCAGTTTTGTTGCCACCGCTTCTGCGGTGATGCGGTTGTCACCGGTGAGCATGATGACCTGCACGCCTTCCGCATGCAGCGCGCGGATCGCTTCCGCCGTGGACTCCTTGACCGGATCGGCCACACCGATCAGACCTGCAGCCTTGCCGTCGATGGCCAACAGCATCACGGTCTGGCCGTCGCTACGCAGTGTTTTCGCCCGTGCGGGCAAATCGCCTGCATCAATACCCAGTTCTTCGAGCAATTTGAGGTTGCCCAGAGCCACCGTTCGACCCTCGATTGATCCTGTCACACCTTTGCCGGTGATAGAGCGGAACTCGCTTACCGCCGTGAGTTTGACTCCTTTTTCCTGAGCGCCATTCACGATGGCCGCTGCCAGCGGATGTTCACTGGCGCGTTCCAGACTGGCACTCAGCCACAGCACTACACCCTCGTCGAACCCCACCAGCGGAATGACCGAGGTCAGTTTCGGTTTGCCCTCGGTCAATGTACCGGTCTTGTCCACCACCAGCGTGTTCACTTTCTCCATGGTTTCCAGCGCTTCGGCGTTCTTGATCAGCACACCGGCCTGCGCACCGCGTCCGGTGCCGACCATGATGGACATCGGTGTGGCCAACCCCAGTGCGCAAGGGCAGGCGATGATCAGCACGGCCACCGCATTGACAATGGCATGTGCCAGTCGCGGTTCAGGCCCCCAGATGCCCCATACCGCCAGTGTGGCGAGCGAAGCCAGTATCACCGCCGGAACGAAATATCCGGCAGCAACATCGGCCAGTCGCTGGATAGGCGCTCGCGAACGCTGCGCCTCGCTCACCATATGCACGATCTGCGCAAGCAGTGTATCGGAGCCTACACGTTCGGCGCGCATCAACAGGCTACCGGTTCCATTCACTGTGGCACCGATCAGGTGTGCGCCGGCTGTCTTTTCTACCGGAATGGATTCGCCGGTCACCATGGATTCGTCCAGTGAACTTGCACCGTCCAGTACAACACCATCCACCGGCACTTTCTCGCCGGGACGCACGCGCAGCACATCGCCCGGATGCGCCTGTTCCAGCGGGATGTCTTCTTCCTTGCCGTCTGCACGCACGATGCGTGCGGTTTTCGGGGCGAGACCCAACAGCAGTTTGATCGCGGCGCTGGTCTGGCTGCGCGCGCGCAGCTCCATTACCTGGCCCATCAGCACCAGGGCCATGATCGTGGCGGCCGCCTCGAAATACACCGGTATCGAACCGCCCATGGTGTGCATCGAGGGCGGGAAACTTTCCGGCAGCAGCATCGCCACGACGCTGTAGCTCCAGGCCACGCCGACGCCGAGCGCGATCAGGCTGAACATGTTGAGGCTGCGGTTAACGATCGATGTCCAGCCGCGCTGGAAGATCGGCCAGCCGGCCCAAAGCACTACCGGGGTGGCCAGCGCGAATTCGAGCCATTGCAACACGGTCATCGAAACAGAACTCGGGATGAGTTTGGGTGCCAGATCGGATGTCATCGCGATGAGGAATAACGGCAAGGCAAGTGCGACGCTTGCTTTGAAGCGGCGCGTCATGTCGTTCAATTCGGTATTGTCTTCCGAAGGACCAGTGCGCGGTTCCAATGCCATGCCGCACTTCGGGCAACTGCCGGGTTCGTTGCGCACTATTTCGGGATGCATGGGGCAAGTGTATTCGGTGGCATTCGACCTGGTTGCGGCAGGCTCCACGGGTTCCAGCGCCATCCCGCACTTGGGGCAATTGCCGGGGCCGTTTTGTCGAACTTCCGGATGCATCGGGCAGGTATACAGCGCAGCGGATTGCTCCTGTGTTGCGGCCTGCGGCTTCAGGTAGGCAGACGGGTTTGCCTGGAATTTGTCCAGACAGTGCTGCGAACAAAAGTAATAACGTTCGGACGCGTAATCAGCGCGCAGGGTGCCATCTTCTGCAGTGACCTGCATCTTGCAAACCGGATCGGTAGTCTTGGTCGTCATGGCATTCCCCTCTCGATTTCAACAATCTGTTGTTTTTTGTGTCATGCAAAAAGGCGCATGAGCGATTTCAAACCGAAAATTGCCGGTGTACGGCATTGTGTCTCGCCGCACACCAAGGCGATATTTAGTGCTTATCTTGAGTATGGTCATGCATAGGCATGTCTTTATCCATGGTTTCTCGATGGCTTTTGCCGGGTTTGGATTCTGCTGCAGGTATACCTCTTTCTGCAGCGTGATTGTGTTTCTTCGCCGGCATCTTTGCTTCGGCCTTCTCTGTTGTCGGAGCATCGGCTTTCCTGGTCATGGCGACGTCGGCAGCATAAACGGTAGAAGCGGCAAACGTTGCCAGGGTTACTGCAAGCAGGGTTGATTTCAGTTTCATTTCTTTCTCCTGGATTATGGGTTAACAAATAGGTTGCGATTCGAATCAAATGTGGTCCTTGGATGCATCCTTTCTTGTGGCCGAAACATAATCAGTCATAACGTTTAGTGTTGAACATCCGGTGATGGTCTGGTTTCAGCTGAATGTGCTGAAGCCTCGCGTCGCTTAATCAGCGCGTAGATCGCCGGGATCACCAGCAGTGTCAGCACCGCCGAGGAAATCATGCCGCCGACCATCGGGGCCGCGATGCGGCGCATCACTTCCGAACCGGTGCCCGTCCCCCACAGGATAGGTAATAGTCCCGCCATGATTGCCACCACGGTCATCATCTTCGGGCGCACACGTTCCACCGCGCCGTGCATGATGGCCTCATGCAGATCGGCAATTGTCGGGGAGCGGCCTTCGTGGATGCAGCGCGCCTGGACGTCCTGCCAGGCGTGTTCCAGATAGATCAGCATCACCACGCCTGTCTCCGCCGCCACACCCGCCAGGGCGATGAAGCCGACCGCCACCGCGACGCTCAGGTTGTAGTCGAGCAGCCACAGCAGCCATATGCCGCCGACCAGCGCGAACGGTACGGACAGCATAACGACCAGCGATTCTGTGACGCGTTTGAAATTGAGATACAGCAACAGGAAGATGATCAGCAGCGTGATGGGGATCACGACCTTCATCTTCGCGGCGGCGCGTTCCATGTACTCGAATTGTCCGCTCCAGGTCGCGTAGTAGCCGGGCGGGAACTTGACCTGTGCCGCCACCGCCTTGCGTGCTTCGGCCACATATGAACCGATGTCGCGGTCGCGGATGTCCACGTAGATATAGGCGGAAAGCAGGGCGTTCTCGGTGCGGATGGAAGGGGCGCCCTTGCTGATGCTGATGTGTGCGAGCTGGCCGAGCGGAATCATGGCGCCGTCCGGTGCGGACACCAGCACTTCGCGTGCGATCTGTTCAGGCGTGCTGCGCAGATCGCGCGGGTAGCGCACGCTGACTCCGAAGCGCTCCAGTCCTTCCACCGTGGTGGTGACAGTTTCACCGCCCAGTGCCGTGGCGATCACATCCTGTACTTCACCCACCGTCAGCCCGTAGCGCGCCAGCGCCAGCCGGTCCGGTTCAATATTGAGATAGAAGCCTCCGGTGATGCGTTCGGCGAAGGCGCTGGTCGTGCCCGGCACCTTGCGCACCACGGCCTCGATCTCCCGGGCGAGGCGTTCCATCTCGTCCAGGTTCTTGCCGAATACCTTGATGCCGATGGGCGTGCGGATACCGGTGGAAAGCATGTCGATGCGCGCCTTGATCGGCATGGTCCACGAGTTGGCCACACCCGGGAACTGCAGCGCGCGGTCCATCTCGGCGATCAGCTTGTCGGTCGTCATGCCGGATCGCCATTCTTCCTGCGGCTTGAGGTTGATCACCGTCTCGAACATCTCCATCGGTGCCGGGTCGGTGGCAGTCTGCGCCCGCCCAGCCTTGCCGAATACCGAAGCGACCTCGGGAAAACTCTTGATGATCTTGTTCTGTGTCTGCAGCAATTCGGCCGCCTTGGTCACAGACATGCCGGGCAGGGAGGCAGGCATGTAGAACAGGGTGCCCTCGTTCAGCGTCGGCATGAACTCGCTGCCCAAACGCATGGCAGGCCAGGCGGACAACAGCAATACCAGCGCGGCGATAGCGAGCGTGGTCTTCTTGCTTTGAAGTACCGCTTTGATGAGCGGACGGTAGCCCGCGATCAGCCAGCGGTTCAGCGGATTTTCCGCTTCCGGTCTGATGCGGCCGCGGATGAACAGCAGCATCAGCACCGGCACCAGCGTGACGGAGAGCAGGGCTGCACCTGCCATCGCAAAGGTCTTGGTGTAGGCCAGCGGAGCGAACAGCCGTCCTTCCTGTGATTCCAGCGTGAATACCGGCAGGAAGGAGACGGTGATGATGAGCAGCGAGAAGAACAGGGAGGGGCCGACTTCCTTGCAGGCGGCGAGGATGGCGGCGGCACGGGCATTTACCACATTCCCGTTCGCCCTGAGCCTGTCGAAGGGTGTACGGTTCACCGTGCCAAGTTCAACACCGGTTCCGACAATTTTGTTCGGAGCGCCGTTCGTTCCTTCGACTAGCTCAGGACGAACGGAATTAGGGGGCGCAGGACGAACGGAATTGGAAGGCTCAGGTTGATCGGAGGGACGAGTAGCCAGTCTCTCCAGATGCTTGTGCGCATTCTCGATCATCACGATCGCCGCATCCACCATCGCGCCTATCGCAATTGCGATCCCGCCCAGGCTCATGATGTTGGAGTTCAATCCGAGCGCATGCATGGCAATGAAAGCCATCAGCACTCCGATGGGCAGCATCACGATGGCAACCAAGGCACTGCGTGCGTGCATCAGGAACACCATGCATACCAGTGCCACGATCAGGCCTTCTTCGATCAGTGTGTGCTTGAGTGTGGCGATGGCGCGCAGGATCAGCTCGGAACGGTCATACACCGCCCGGATGCTGACGCCCTCCGGCAAGCCGGGCGTGATCTCGGCGATCTTGTCCTTGATGTTCCGGATCACCTCCAGCGCGTTCTCGCCATAGCGCGCCATGGCGATACCGGCCACCACCTCGCCCTCGCCGTTGAGTTCGGCGATGCCGCGCCGCTCGTCCGGGCCAAGCTCTACATGCGCGATGTCGCGCAGCAGCACCGGTGTGCCGCGTGAGGCGTTCACCACCAGGTTCTCGATGTCGCTCTTGCCGTGCAGATAACCTTTGCCGCGCACCATGTATTCGGTCTCGGCCATTTCCACCGTGCGGCCGCCAACGTCGCGGTTCGAGTCGCGTATCACCTGCGAGACTTTGCTCAATGGGATGCCGTAGGCGCGCAGTTTCACCGGGTCGACCGTCACCTGGTATTGCTGCACGAAGCCGCCGACGGAGGCGACCTCGGCCACGCCATGCGCCTTGGTCAGTTGATAGCGCAAATACCAGTCCTGCATGGTGCGCAACTCGGCGAGATTGTGTTTGTCGCTGAGTACGGCGTACTGGTACACCCAGCCCACGCCGCTCGCATCCGGCCCCAGTTGCGGCGATACACCGGAGGGCATGCGTCCGGCGATGCTGTTCAGGTATTCCAGCACGCGGGAACGCGCCCAGTAGATGTCGGTGCCGTCCTCGAAGATCACATATACGAACGAGGCGCCGAAGAAGGAGAAGCCGCGCACCACCTTGGATTTAGGCACTGAAAGCATCGCCGTGGTCAGCGGGTAGGTGACCTGGTCTTCCACCACTTGCGGGGCCTGTCCGGGATACTCGGTATAGACGATCACCTGCACGTCGGACAGGTCGGGCAGCGCGTCCAGCGGGGTTTTGACCACAGCATAAACGCCCGCCAGTGTGATGAACAGGGTGGCGAGCAACACCAGGAAGCGGTTGCGTGCCGACCATACGATGATTTTGGAAAGCATGTCAGTGCCCTCCGTGTAGCGCTTGCAGGGTGGTGATCACGAATTCGCCCGGCTTGCGCTCGACGAGCTCGAAGCTGATCGCAGTGCCCGGCTTGATACCCGCAGCCAGGGACGCGTTCGCGAGTGCGAAGTCCATGGTCATGCCGGGCCAGCCTAGCGATTTGATCGGCTCATGCGTGATGCTTACCGTGCCATCCGGGTTGACGGCGTCGAGAACACCTTGTCCCTGATGACCGACCGTTTTTTGCATCGGCTGCGCTGTGGCGGAATGTCCCGTGTGGTCTGCCGGTGCGGAGACAGGAGCGGAATTGCCGGTGGTGTGCGCGTCCATGCCGTTTAGTGCGGCTTTGAGATTGCTTTCCGCATCGATCAGGAAGTTGGCTGAAGTGACCACCTGTTCTCCTTCCGTAACGCCATTCATTACCTCGCTATAGTCATCGCTGCGGCCGCCCAGCGTGACTGTGCGCGGCTCGAAGCGCCCTTCAGCCAGACGTACCAGTACGATCTGGCGGGTGCCGCTGTCGATCACCGCGGAAGCCGGAACAGTGAGCACTTTGCCGCTCTTGCCCGCTGCGATCTGTGCATTGGCGAACATGGCTGGTTTGAGCAGGCCATTCGGGTTGGCGATCTCCATGCGAACCTGCACCGTGCGCGTCGCGCTGTCCAGCGTCGGGTAGATGAAGGTCACCCTGCCGTCGAATGTGCGATCCGGATAGGCATCGACGGTGACCTGGGTGCGGCTGCCCAGGTGCACTTGGCCGATGTCCTGCTCCGGCACTTCGGCAATGGCCCAGACGGTTGAGAGGTCGGCGATCTGGTACAGCGTATCGCCGGGCATGAAACGCATGCCCTGCACGGCCTTTTTCTCCAGCACGATGCCGGTGACGGGTGCCCGGAAAGTCACGTGCGGCCGGGAATCGGCGGCTGCGGGCGCATCGGATGGTGCGTCCGCAATATCCCAGTTCTTAAGGCGCGCTGCGCTGGCCGCGACCAGTTGCTGCATGCTCTTCCTGGCGTCGTCATCGGCGTTTTGCATAGAAGCCAGGCCCTGCAAGGCCAGTGCGTGTTCGCGTTGCGCCGAGACCAGCTCGGGGCTATATACATCGAACAGCGTCTGGCCTTTGCTGACGGCCTGTCCGGTGGTGTTCACGTAAAGGCGATCCACCCAACCCTCGAACTTCGGCGCGATGGTGTAAGTGCGGCGTTCGTCGACTTCGATCCGGCCCGTCACGCGCAGTGTCGCGTGCAATTCGCGCATCGCAGCGGCTTCGCTCTTCACGCCCAGTTTTTGCACCTTGTCGAGGCTCATGCCGAGCTGGCCCTCCGGCTCCGCTTCGCCCTCATACACCGGCACATAGTCCATGCCCATGGCGTCCTTCTTCGGCACGGGCGAGGTGTCCGGCAAGCCCATCGGGTTGCGGTAGTACAGCAACCTGCGCTCCCCGCTTTTCACCGTATCCCTTACCCCGTGTCCCGTATCCTGTTTTCCTAACCAGTATCCTGTTGCAGCCACTGCCAGCAACAGCAGAACGGCCAGGATGGCCTTTGCGAGTTTGTTCATAATTCTTCTCCCAACAGTTTTTCGATATCTGCCAGCCGCGATTGCGCTTCCAGTTGCGTTTTCAGTTGCTGCTGCCGTGCCTGCAGTATCTGCCGCTGCGCGTCGATCAGCGTGGCGAAATCGACCTTGCCGGTCTCATATCCGGCCAGGGCGGATTGATAAGTGAGTTCGCTTTGCGGCAGCAAGCGGGTTGCGATCAGGGCTTCAGTGCGTCTTGCCGATTCCAGCGCGGAGAGGTTCTCCGACAGGCTGGATTCCGCCTGGTTGAGGGTGGATTGTTTGCGCGCACTGGCCGCGGCCCGCATTGCCGCTGCCTCGTGCTCCTGCGAGCGGCGCACGGATTGTTGCAGCGGGATGCTGAATTCGACCATCACATCCCAGGTATTTATTGAACTGTATTGAGTACGGGCAACGCCCAGCGTGAAGCCCGGATAGCGGTTGGAATAGGCCAGGTCGCGGCTTTTATCTGCGGACTGTATCTGTGCCTCCGCGATCTGCAATTGCGGGTTGTGCGCGCGCAGCCGTTCCAGCAAGGCATCCTCGTCCAGCTTGGCGGCGGCGGGGAGCGGACGCGGCTGTATGGGGTCGGCCAGTGGAGAATTGACCGGACGCGAAAGCAGGCTATTCAATTTGGCATGCTCATGGTGTCGTTCGTTCTGGATCCCGATCAGTTCGCCGAGCAGCGTGGTCGTTTCGACTTGCACGCGGACGACATCCTGCTGGGAACTCAAGCCGTTGGAATAGCGCTCCCTGACGATCTGTTCCAGGTGTTCGAGCAGCCCGAGATTCTGTTGTGTCAGCTGTTCGCTGGCCGCGAGGTAATAACTGGTTGCATAGCCTGTCTTGAGCCGGTTCGCCAGGTCGGACCAATCGGCGGCCGTCTGTCCGTTGGCCTGGTCCATTTGCGCGGTGGCGATCCCGCGCTGCAGATCGCGCTTGCCGAACCATGGCACGAATTGGCTCAACTGGTAGCTTTGAACGGGCATCACGTTTGGAATCATGTTGGCGGCCTGGCTGGTGATGTCATAGCGCTGGGTACGCAATACCGGGTCCGGCAGTGCGCTGGCAGGTTCAGTCCTCTGTTGCGCCGCCTCTGCATCAAGGCGTAAGGCCGCAAGTTCCGGATTGTGCTCGCGCGCGTAGTCCAGCAATCCGGTCAGGCTGCTGCCCAAGGGTTCATCGGCGACGGCCGGCGTGAGCCAGAGCGCGCATAGCACCGTGAAAATAGATAGAGATGGTTTCATGTTCCGCATCCTCGTTGCATTGGCAATGCAGGCGGACAGTCGCGAGCGACTGCCGAACGGCGCGGGACGAGGTCAGACTATGACAACAACGACGATGGATTCAACAGACGGACTCGTCCCGTATCAGGCGCGGACGAGAGGCGGGGGAACCAGCGGAGCAGAAACAAGGGAATCGAAGGCAACCAGATAGGGAGTGATTTCACTTGCACCAGTTTGCACGGGGATCATTTCCATGCCGGGTACAGCGAGGTAACCCGTGCAGGCCAGATGACAGACACCGCAAGCGCTGCAGGACGAGCCATGTTCATCCGTTGCAGCGTGCATCTTGCAGGGGGGCTGATGATGCATGTCCATGCCGGCATGCGGCATCATGTGGACAGCGGCAGCTTCATGACTTCTGCCTTGCTGCATCTGCATGGATACCGTTGCCGCCAGCGCGCTACCGGTAAAAAGCGGCAGCCATAGCAGCAAAAACAGTGCGACAAATTTTCTGGATGAACGATACATGCGTGCAGTGTGGCGAAGTCCGGTGCGATAGTCAATCGCCTGGCTGTGCCGCAATTTTTATTGCAGGAATATATCCATTGTCAGCACACCGGGCTGCGGTTAAAGTTAGTGCTATCCACGTACAAGAATTAAGAGGGAAGAAGATGGCAATATTGATATTAGTGGTGCTGGTAGTGGCCTTATTGCTGGCCTTCTTCCGCTCTTCCATCTGGGGATGGCTGATCGCTTTCGCGGTACTCGTGCCGCTGGTGGCAATGGTAAGCCGAATTTCCGACGGAGCCCTGCAAACGGTTTACATCGCGCTCGGCATCTTCCTCGCTGTCCTGGGCATTCCCACCTTGCGCCGTCTGCTGGTCAGCAGCTTCATTCTTGGCATTTTCCGCAAAATACTGCCGCAGGTTTCGCAGACAGAGCAAGAGGCGCTGGACGCCGGTACGGTCGGCTGGGACGGCGAATTGTTCAGCGGCAACCCGCACTGGAGGCAATTGCTGGCCTTGCCCAAGACCGGCCTGAGCGAGCGCGAGCAAGCTTTTCTCGATAACGAAGTCGAGCAGCTTTGCGCGATGGTGGACGACTGGGATGTCACCCACACAAGACAGGACTTGTCGCCGGAAGCCTGGCAGTTCATCAAGGACAAAGGGTTCTTCGGCATGATCATCCCGAAGGAATACGGCGGCCTGGAATTCTCCGCACAGGCGCAATCGGCAGTGGTGGCAAAGGTCGCTTCGCGTAGCGGCACGGCGGCGGTGACGGTGATGGTGCCCAACTCGTTGGGGCCGGCCGAATTGCTGCTGCATTACGGCACGCAGGAACAAAAGGAAAAATACCTGCGCAACCTGGCATGCGGCAAGGAAATCCCCTGCTTCGCCCTGACCGGGCCGCTCGCCGGTTCGGATGCGGGTGCGATCCCCGATTACGGCGTCGTCTGCTACGGCGATTTCAACGGACACAGCAATGTACTCGGCGTGCGTGTCACCTGGGAGAAGCGCTACATCACGCTGGCTCCGGTCGCAACGCTGCTCGGCCTGGCTTTCAAGCTCTTCGATCCGCAAAACCTGCTGGGCGCCGAAGTCTCGCGCGGCATCACGCTGGCGCTGATCCCGACCGATACCCCCGGCGTCAATGTGGGTCGCCGTCACTTCCCGCTCAACTCCGCCTTCCTGAACGGCCCGACCACGGGCAAGGACGTATTCATCCCCATGGACTACATCATCGGTGGCACCATGCGCATCGGGCAAGGCTGGCGCATGCTGATGGAATGTCTGGCGGCGGGACGCTCCATCTCGCTACCGGCCAGCGCGACAGGCGGCGTCAAGCTGGCGGCGCGTACCAGCGGCGCCTATTGCCGCGTGCGCAAACAGTTCAAGGTACCAGTGGGCAAGTTCGAAGGCGTGGAAGAAGCGCTGACCCGCATCGGCGGCAATCTGTATGTGATGGATGCGGCGCGCACGATGACGGCGCAAGCGCTGGATCTGGGCGGCAAACCGTCTGTCATCTCCGCCATCGTCAAATACCATTGCACCGAGCGCGGACGTATCGCCATCAACGATGCGATGGACGTGCACGGGGGCAAGGGGATATGCCTGGGGCCCGATAACTATCTGGGGCGTGCTTACCAGCAAACACCGATCGGCATCACGGTGGAAGGAGCGAATATCCTCACGCGCAGTCTGATCATATTCGGACAGGGTGCCGTGCGCTCGCATCCTTACGTGCTGAAAGAGATCCATGCCGCGCACGATGAGGACACCAAACGTGCCGTGCGCGAATTCGATGCCGCCCTGTTCGGGCATATCAGTTTCAGCCTGAGCAACGCGGTGCGCAGCCTGGTCTACGGTCTGACCGGCGGGCGCATCATCGGCGTGCCGACCGAGCAACCGACCAAAGGCTACTATCAGGCGCTGACGCGTTATTCAGCCGCGTTCGCTTTCGCTTCGGATGTTTCCATGCTGGTGTTGGGTGGCGCACTCAAACGCCGCGAGAAGCTGTCCGCGCGTCTCGGCGATGTATTGAGCCAGATGTACCTCTGCTCCGCGGTGCTGAAACGTTTCGAGGACGACGGACGTCCCGAAGAGGACCTGCCGCTGTTGCACTGGGGAATGCAGGACGGCCTTTATCGCATCCAGACAGCGCTCGACGGCGTGCTGCAGAACTTTCCCAACCGCTTTGCCGCGCTGGTGTTGCGCGCCATGATCTTCCCGCTGGGACAATGCCGCAAGCCGCCCAGCGACCATGTCGGCCATCAGGTCGCCTCGTTGTTGCTCAAACCCGGCGCGGCACGGGATCGCCTGACGGCGGGCATGTTCATCCCGAAGGCGCATCGTAATGCGCCTTCCCCTCTCATCAATCCTCTCCCGCAAGCGGGCGAGGAGGCAAACGAATCGCTGCGCGACTCTCCCACTTACGACGAGAAAGACGCCGTCGGCGCTTTGGAGGCCGCGCTTGCCAGCACCCTGGTGTGCGAGCCGTTGCAGGCCGTTCTGGAGAAGGCGCGCAAGGAAGGCAAGATCAAAGCGCGCGAAGAACTGCAGCAGATAAGCGAAGCACGCGAACTCGGCTACATCGATGCCGGGCAGGCGCAGCAGCTGGAACGCGATTACGCCTTGCGCCGCAAGGTCATCATGGTTGACGACTTCGCGCCGGAAACATTGAGGGCGAATCAGGGATGACCGGCCTGCGCGACAAGGTGATCTTCATCACCGGATCCAGCCGCGGCATCGGACGCGAGATCGCGTTGCGTTGCGCACGCGATGGGGCCAGGGTGGTCATCACCGGCAAGACGGTTGAGGCGCATCCCAAGCTGCCCGGAACCATACACAGCGTGGCGGAAGAAGCGGTCGCCGCGGGCGGCCAGGCGCTGGCGATCCAGCTCGACGTGCGCGACGAGCAAGCCATTCATGCGGCGGTCGAGCAGGCGGCAGCCCACTTCGGCGGCATCGACGTGCTGGTCAACAATGCCAGTGCCATCAGTCTCACGCCCACGCTGCAAACTCCCGCCAAGCGTCTCGACCTGATGTGGGACGTGAACATGCGCGCGACCTTTCTTGCTTCGCAGGCCTGCATTCCGCATCTCCGGAAAGCGGCGAATCCTCATATCCTGACGCTGTCGCCGCCGCTCAATTTCGAGGCGAAATGGTTCGCGCCGCACGTCGCCTATTCCATCTCCAAATTCGGCATGAGCCTGTGCGCCCTGGGCATGGCGAAGGAATTCGCGGACGACGGTATCGCGGTGAACTGCCTGTGGCCGCGCACGACCATCGCGACTGCCGCCATCGAATTCAACTTCCCCGAAGCCATCCTGCTTGCTTCGCGCAAGCCGGCCATCGTGGCGGACGCGGCGCATGCCATCCTGTTGCGCGACAGCAAGACATTCAGCGGCCACTTCTTCATCGACGATGAAGTGCTGCGCGCGGAAGGTGTGAAGGACTTTGAACAATATGCGGTCAGCCCGGGCAAGCAACTGTTCAGCGATCTGTTCTTGTAGCATACATAATAAAAACAGGGAATATGGGATGACGACACCAGAAAATGACGATGTGATATCGCCACAACAGGCGGTGACTTTGCACGGTTTGTTCCTGGAACGGGTGCGCAGGACGAGGGACAAGATCGCATACCGTTATTTCGACAACCGGCAGTCGGTGTGGGTCGATCTGAGCTGGGGACAGATGCTGGAACAGGTGGCGCGCTGGCAGGCGGCTTTGGCGCAAGAGGGACTGGCCAAGGGCGACCGTGTCGCGCTCATGCTGCGCAATTGCCCGCAATGGGTCTTGTTCGATCAGGCGGCGATGTCGCTGGGTCTGGTCGTGGTGCCGCTCTACACGGTGGATCGGGCCGAGAACATCGCCTACATCGTCAACGACGCGCAAGTGAAAGTGGTGCTGTTCGAGACCGCCGAGCAATGGCGGGAACTCAGCGGCGTGGTAGGCCAGATGGGCTGTGTGCAACGCTTCATCTCGCTGGACGATTTCAAGAGCCAGGAGGCGCGCCTGGTGCCGGCCGCGAAATACCTGCACGCACAGTCGGTTGAGTTGCTGCCCGCCGTCCCGTGCGAGAGCGGCGAACTGGCAAGCATCATCTACACGTCGGGCACCACCGGCAAGCCCAAGGGCGTGATGCTGAGCCATTCCAATATGCTGAGCAATATTTATGACGGCAGGGCCACTTTTGCGGTATTCCAGAGCGATCTGATGCTTTCCTTCCTTCCTTTATCCCACACGTTCGAACGTACCTGCGGCTATTACATGCAGGTGATGACTGGAGCGACGGTCGCCTATGCGCGGTCCATTCCTTTACTGTCGGAAGATCTGCAAATCATACGCCCGACCCTCCTGATCTCCGTTCCGCGTATCTACGAGCGCATATACGGTGCGATCAACACCAAGCTGCGGGATGGTTCACCGCTCAAACGCATGTTGTTCAAGCTGGCAGTGGATGTCGGCTGGTCGCGCTTTCAACATGCCCAGGGGCGTGCAGGCTGGAAATTCTCATTTCTGCTTTGGCCCCTGTTGCAAAGGCTGGTGGCGCAAAAGATCATGGACAGGCTCGGCGGACGCTTGCGCACTGCCGTCACCAGCGGTGCGGCGCTGGCACCGGAGATCTCGCGCATGTTCATCGGCCTGGGTCTGCCCGTGGTGCAGGGCTACGGACTCACCGAGACCAGCCCCATCGTGGCGGGCAACAAACTGGACAACAATTTCCCGGACAGCGTGGGGCAAGCGATACGCGGCGTGCAGGTGAAGGTGGGCGAGCAGAGTGCGCTACTGGTGAAGGGGCCGAACGTGATGATGGGATACTGGAACAATCCCGAGGCGACCAGGGCCATGATCGACGCGGACGGCTGGCTGAACACCGGCGACACTGCGCGCATCAGCGAGACGGGGCACATCTATATCACCGGTCGTCTTAAGGAGATCATCGTGCTGTCCAACGGGGAGAAGATGCCACCCGCCGACATCGAGGCCGCCATCCTGCATGATCCCCTGATCGACCAGGTGATGATATGCGGCGAGGCCCGCCCTTACCTGGTTGCGCTGGCCGTGCTTAATCCGGAGGTGTGGCCCGCAGTCGCCGCAAAGGTCGGCGTGCGGTCGGACATGCCGGAATCGCTGACCGACAGCAACGTGGAAGCGAAGGTATTGCGGCGTATCGCGCGCAACATGAGCGAGTTTCCCGGCTATGCCAATGTGCATCGCGTGCTGCTGCTGCGGGAGCCGTGGACCATAGACAACGGGTTGCTCACGCCGACTTTGAAACTCAAACGTGCCGTCGTCGCGCAACGATTTGCGGCGCAGATCGACGAACTTTACAAGGGACACTGAACGATGAATACAACATCAGCAACACTACCGGACCGCCAGCCTACCTTGCGCGTGGCGGCCATGCCTTCGGATGCCAACTACACCGGAGATATCTTCGGCGGCTGGTTGATGGGGCAAGTGGATATCGCCGGCAGCATCCCGGCGGTGCACCGCGCCAAAGGAAGGGTGGCGACCATAGCGGTCAATTCATTCGTGTTCAAACAGCCCATCTTTGTCGGCGATATCGTCAGTTTTTACACCAGGATATTGAAGGTGGGGACGACATCGGTCACTGTGGATGTCGAAGTCTTTGTGCAGCGCGATCCCGAGAATCCGACCTGCCTCAAGGTGACCGAAGCGACGCTGACTTATGTCGCCGTGGGAGATGATCGCAAGCCCCGGCCTTTGCCGCCTCAGGAATAGCTGGTTGGCACAGCTGTTGTGTGCAGCCGGGGAATCTTTGGTTTCAGGAAAAAGAGTCAGTCATGAAGTTATATAAATCGTTGATCGCCATGTCCGTGACAAGCGCATTGGTGGCGATGTCGGGAAATGCCGCGGCGGCCGCGTTTGCATTGATCGAGCAAAGCAGCGGACTGGGCAATGCCTTTGCCGGTGGCGCGGCCGGGGCCGAAGATGCGACCACCATCTTCTTCAACCCGGCCGGCATGTCCAGGCTGAAGGGTAACCAGGTGACCGTTGCCGGCAGCCTGATCCAGCCCTCGATCAAATTCTCGAACACCGGATCGACGGGCGCAGCGCTGCAACCTTTTGGCGACAATGGGGGCGATGCAGGCAGCTTGGTACTGGTGCCCAACACCTATCTGGTGATGGAGATCGAGCCTGCCCTGCGCTTCGGCCTGGGCATCAATTCTCCATTCGGTTTGCAGACCCAATACGACCCGACCTGGGTTGGACGCTTTCAGGCGATCAACTCCAGGATTCGAACCATCAACCTGAATCCCTCGCTTTCATACGAGATGAACGACACCGTCAGCCTGGGTATCGGGCTGAGCTATCAGCACATCACCGGCGATCTTTCCAATGCGGTGAACTACACCGCGCTCTCGGGCGGGTTCGCACCCGGTGAAGGAGTCAGCTCGATGAGCGGCAGCGATTCGGCCTGGGGCTACAACTTCGGGGTTTTGTTCAATGTCACCCCGGATACCCGCATCGGGCTGTCGTATCGCTCGAAGATCAACTACAACCTGAATGGCTCGGTCAGCTTCAGCAATGTCCCTGCCGCATTGCAAGGGCAGGCGACACTTCAGAATGGCAATGTGTCGCTGCCGATCAGCATGCCCGATATGGCCTCGATCAGCGGCTTTCGTCGATTGAACGACAAGTGGGACGTGATGGCCGATGCAAGCTGGACAGGATGGAGTGTCATGCAGCAAATGGTGGTCACCCGTACCAACGGGAGCGTTTTGCAGACAACGCCGGAAAACTGGACCAACACCTGGCGTTTCAGCCTGGGATCGACCTATCACTACAACGAACAATGGCTGGCTCGCTTTGGTGTGGCCTACGATCAGACGCCGGTGCCCGCTGCTTACCTCACCGCGCGCATTCCGGACAACAACCGCACCTGGCTGACGTTCGGCGGCCAGTACAAAATTTCCGATGCCAGCAAGGTGGATTTCGGTTATGCCCACTTGTTCGTCAAGGATACCTCCATTGCCAACGACCAGACTGCAACCGGCGCAGGCAATCTGGTGGGGGCCTACAGCAGCGGCATCGATATCGTGACTATGCAGTACGCGTATAGTTTCTAACCAGCCGGATCGGTTGGTTGATTGAAAGCGTTCGCCGGAAGGGGCGGCCGAAGAAGATCGATGTATCAAGCTGGGAATGATTTTTTCGCAATAGTTTAGCGTGGGTTCAAATGTAATACGGGGAATGACAGTCGTCTTCGTCCGAGATTTGCTCGAATCGGGCGATTGCAGTAATGACGGTCAGGAATTTTGCTTGTACAACTAAGGAGAATTCAAATGCATCAGTTGAAAATTGTTTCGGCAATTCTGATTTCCATCATTCTTGCAGGTTGCGGTGGGGGTGGGAGCAACAGCGATTTGCCCGCAAAACCCAGGTTCACCTCGCAAGTCTCGTTCGGTGATAGTTTGAGCGATGTCGGTTCCTACAAGGTGGGACCGATCCTTGCTGCAGGAGGGGGGCAATTCACGATCAATGCCGCTTCCGCCACGCCACCTACGCTAACCAATTGGACAGAACTGACAGCCGCATCACTTGGCCTAGGGACATGTGCGGCTTTGACCGGCGGTTTTGGTGTTGTACCAGTTGCTCACCCAGGATGTTTTGGATATGCAGAAGGGGGAGCTCGGGTCACTTTGCAGCCGGGGGTAGGAAATACTGATTCGACTTTGGGGCCGGGTTCTGGCGCGATGACAGTGCCGGTACTTCAGCAAATTCAAAATCATCTGGCTGCTATTACCGGCAACAAGTTCTCGGGCAGTGAGTTAGTGCTGGTTATGGCAGGTGCGAATGATGTGTTTACACAAGCAGCCTATGTCGCGGCTAGTGCAGTAAGCCCAGCAAGTGCCGTCGCAGCTGTACAAACGGCAGCTGCCGAATTGGCAAATGATGTGAAAACACAGATCATCGCCAACGGGGCGAAATACGTCGTAGTGGCGAACATTCCCGATATTGGCCAGACTCCTTATGGGGTATCGCTTGGTGCTAATGTTGCCCTGATTGACACCTTGGTTTCAGCATTCAATGCGCAGCTGAAAGCCGATTTGCCGGACAGCCCCAATGTACTCAATGTTGATGCGTTTACAGCAAGCGGAGATGAAGTGGCTAATCCCGCCAAATACAACCTGAGCAATGTAATAGCCCCAGCCTGCAATATCGCGGCGTTACCGAACAACTCATCGTTGTTCTGTACGCCCTCCACGCTGATTCCTGCTGTAGATGCACACTATCTTTATGCCGATGCCGTTCACCCGACGCCATATGGTTATGCACTGTTTGCTACATATATTCTGCAGGCAATGACCAACAAAGGCTGGTACTGATTCTTTGGATGTCCCAAATAAAGGCATCCTGATAAATTCTTAAAAGAGGAAATCATCATGTTCAAGCAGACAATGATAAGCTGGTCCGTGGCAAGTGCGTTGCTGGTGATGTCGGGTGCGGCTTCCGCCTCCGGATTTGCCTTGATCGAGCAAAGCGCCAGCGGTTTGGGAAATGCTTTCGCGGGCGGTTCAGCCAGCGCCGAAGATGCCAGCACGGTGTTCTTCAATCCGGCCGGCATGTCGCGCCTGAGTGGCAATCAGGTGGTCGTTGCAGCCCATGCGATCACGCCCTCGGCAAAGTACACGTCTTCAAGCGGCGTTCCAAGCGGGGGTGATGCAGGAGGCACTTCGATCGTGCCGAATGCCTATTTGACGATGGAATTGAAACCGGGTTTGACAGCCGGTCTGGGGTTGAATGCTCCGTTCGGATTGCAGACCGAATATCCTGCCGGTTGGGCCGGGCAGAACCAGGCTCTCAAGTCCAGGCTGGATACCGTCAACCTCAACCCTTCCATCGCGTATCAGGTGAATGATGCGCTGAGTGTTGGCGCCGGGCTTGATTACCAGCACATCAGCGGCGAGTTGAGCAACTACGGGGGGCCGGTACTCGGCACATCGGTGGTGCAGGGAACAGACAATGCCTGGGGATATAACGTGGGTGCGCTGTACAACGTCGATGACAAGACACGTATCGGTACGGCTTATCGTTCTTCGGTCAGCTACACACTGCATGGCACGGTGGCAACATCCTTGCCCGCGGCCAACGGCCCTGTGTCATTGGCGATCAAGCTGCCGGATTCGTGGTCGTTCAGTGTATTTCACCAGATGAACGACACCTATGAAGTCATGGCCGATATCACCTGGACAGGCTGGAGCACGTTCAAGCAGGTCAATGTGGTGAATGCTTCCGGTGCTTCCATTTCAAATACCGTTGAGAACTGGAAAGATACCTTGCGCTACTCGGTAGGAGCGACCCATCACTACAACGAGCAATGGACGGCGCGCGCCGGATTGGCGTATGACCAGTCACCCGTTCCGGATGCAAGCCGCACTGCGCGTATTCCCGATAACAACCGCACCTGGCTGGCCTTGGGTGGGCAGTACAAACCCAAAAAAGACAATGCGATCGATTTCGGCTATGCGCATTTGTTCGTGAAAGATTCTTCCATCAATTCGCCAACACCTGCGCCGGCCCTCGTGGGAACCTATAGCAACAAGGTTGATATCCTGAGCGTGCAATACACTCAGAACTTTTAGGATGTAATGGATGCAAAGGGAAGACTTCGCGTCTTCCCTCTTTATTGTTTCTGGAGAAATGCTATGAGCAAGAATTTTCAAATACGCAAAGTCGCCGTGCTCGGTGCCGGGGTGATGGGCGCGCAGATCGCCGCGCACCTGGTCAATGCCAACGTCGAAACGCTGTTGTTCGAGTTGCCGGCGAAGGAGGGCGACCCGAACGGCAACGTGAACAAGGCACTGGACGGTTTGAAAAAGCTTGAGCCTGCACCCATCTCCAGTCCCACGAAGATCACTTACATCCAGCCTGCGAACTACGAGCAGCACCTGGAAAAACTGCGCGAGTGCGACCTGATCATCGAAGCCATCGCCGAGCGTATGGACTGGAAATCCGACCTGTACCGCAAGGTCGCACCGTTCGTGAATGCGAACGCCATTTTTGCTACCAATACTTCCGGCTTGTCCATCAACAAACTTGCAGAAGCGTTCCCCGAGAACCTGCGCCATCGTTTCTGCGGCATCCACTTTTTCAACCCGCCGCGCTATATGCATCTGGTCGAACTCATTCCATGCAAAGGTACAGAAGTGGAACTGCTCGACCAACTGGAAACCTTCCTTGTCTCCACGCTGGGCAAGGGTGTGGTACGCGCCAAGGACACGCCCAACTTCATCGCCAACCGCATTGGCGTGTTTTCCATGCTCGCCACCAAGCACCATGCAGCGGCGTTCAATCTCGGCTTCGACATGGTGGATGCTCTCACCGGGCGCTACCTCGGTCGCCCCAAGAGCGCAACCTTCCGCACGCTGGACGTGGTCGGACTGGATGTGTTCGCGCATGTGGTCAACACCATGCGCGAGAACCTGACCGACGATCCCTGGCACAAGCACTTCGAGCTGCCGAGCTGGTTCAAATACCTGGTCGACCAGGGCTCCCTGGGGCAGAAGACCAAACGCGGCGTCTACATGAAGATCGGCAAGGAGATCCATGTGCTGGACCTGCACACGCGGGAATACCGCCTCTCCGATGCCAAAGTGGACGACGGCGTGAAGGACATCCTGCGCGAACGCGACTGGGCGAAGAAACTCGCCGGACTGCGCAGCAACCCGCATCCGCAGGCGCAGTTCCTGTGGGCGACTTTCCGCGACGTGTTCCACTATTGCGCCTTGCAACTCGAATCCATTGCGAACAACACACGCGACCTCGACTTGGCCGTGCGCTGGGGCTTCGGTTGGGACAACGGCCCGTTCGAGATCTGGCAGGCGGCAGGCTGGCAGCAAGTGGCGGGATGGATCAGCGACGATATCGCCGCCGGCAAGGCGATGGCAACTACACCGCTGCCCGCGTGGGCCACAGATCCGTCACGCACTGCAGTGCACGGCATGCAAGGTTCCTATTCCCCTCTCCCTCCGGGGGAGGGGCTAGGGGTGGGGGAACCAGCGTCGAATAAAGCCGGACACTACCAACCCCGATCCACCCTCCCGGTCTACCAGCGCCAGCTCTACCCGGACCGGCTCCTCGGCGAGGAGCGCCACTACGGCGAAACCGTATTCGAGACCGACGAAGTGCGCCTGTGGCACACGGGAGATACGATTGCCATCCTGAGCTTCAAGAGCAAGATGCACACCGTCAGCAACGAAGTGCTGGACGGCATCCTGCGCGCGGTGAACGAAGCCGAGGCGCATTTCAGCGCGCTGATCCTGTGGCAGACCGAGCCGCCGTTCTCGGCCGGGGCCAACCTGCTGCAACTGATGCAGGGCATGCAGGAACCGGCACCGGACGAAGGCCTGTTCGGCCGCTTCAAGCAGGCAGCCAGCCGCGTCAAATACACCATCGCTGGCGGCGGCGGGCTGGGCGAGATCGTCAATGCAGCCACCGGCAACGTGCCCAAGGTGGAGGCAGTGGTGGCCAAGTTCCAGCAAGTCTCGATGCGCCTGAAATATGCGCTCGTGCCCACCATCGCTGCGGTGGACGGGCTGGCGCTAGGCGGCGGCTGCGAATTCTCCATTCATTGCACGCGCATCGTCGCCACGCTGGAAACCTACATCGGACTGGTCGAGGTTGGCGTGGGGCTGTTGCCCGCAGGCGGCGGCTGCAAGGAGATGGCGCAGCGCGCGGCACAAGAGGCGCAGCGCTTCGCCAGCGACAACCGCGTCGACGTCTTCCCATACCTGCGCAGATATTTCCAGAACATCGCCATGGGCGAGGTCGCCAAGAGCGCCGAGATGGCGCGCGAGATGGGCTACCTCAGGCAGTCCGACCGCATCGTGCTGAACCGCTTCGAACTGCTGCACATCGCCAAGGAAGAGGCAAAAGCACTTAACGCCACTGCCTACCGTCCGCCGCTGCACCAGCGCCAGATCACTGTGGCCGGCCGCACCGGCATCGCCACCCTGCAGGCAGCGATGGTCAACATGCTCGAAGGCAACTTCATCTCCGAGTACGACTACAACATCGGCAGCCGTGTCGCCGAGACCCTGTGCGGCGGCGATGTGGATGCGGGTAGTGTGGTGGACGAACAATGGCTGCTCGACCTGGAGCGGCGCCACTTCATGGAGCTGCTGGGGCATTTCAAGACGCAGGACCGGATCGAGTACATGCTGAAGAATGGGAAGCCGTTGAGGAACTGACTATGGAATCGAAGGCGTTCAGTTAACTACGGTACGCCTCTAACGCTTTATTGTTCCTTGAACTGTTGAGCAAGACTAAATTTGCTGCTGCATTAAAAAAGCACCAGCTCAAGACTAACTCTGGATATTGGTACTCACTGATAAAATGATTGATTCAATAAAGAACTTATGGGAAGTGATCAAGCCCTATGGGGCGGTCATGATTACAGGATTAGTAATTATCGCTGGGGCTTTTGCATCAAAAAAATACCTACAATTAGATTTACCAAATTGGCAGGTAATCCTACTTATTTCGCTAGGACTTATTTTATTGCTGTATGGCTTTTCCAAGACTAAAAGCGCTGCTAGTGCTGAAAAGTTGAGAATTACGCAAGAAAGCGACAACCTTATAATCAAAAGCGCTAATGCCAATGCATCGAATTCAAGAATAAGAATCAAGATTGAAAATATTGAAAGTGAAAGATGTTTGGGGGATAAGGTTGTTGGCCTTCCAGTGAATGCAGAATTTCAGGATGAATGCTTAAAGCGTAAAAACAGTTCAGCTGGCGCGTACATCAATGCATGCCTTGGAGGTGGCGTTGAGGCGCGCTACGGCGAAATCCTAAATCTATTTGATAATGTTCCAAAAAAAGTTGGCTCAACAAAGTTAATAAAGGATTTTCTGAATAAAGGTGACAACATAATATTTACGGCAGTCACTGAAAAGAACGATCAAGGAATACTCACCACAACACCGATAAACATTTCATATGCTTCGCAGGAATTAGTCAAAACAGCGAGAGCGAATAATTACCTAGAGATTTCTTGCCCAGTTTTTGGAAGTGGTCATGGCGGAGTGGTATCAAAGATGGCTATAAAGGCCATGATAGATGGCATCTTAGGTGCCTTTGGAGTGTTCGGCTGCAACAATATGACAGTTACCATCAGGGTTCATAGTAACGCATTCGCCAGCGTGAAGGATATTAAGAAGGCGCTCGAAAATGGATGATTCAATTGTTGCTTTCCTCAGGATGGAGAGGCCTGATAATCGCGGAAGAATGGTTTCAGATATATGGAATTATTCAAATGAAGATTTGGAGAGCACGCATGATTACATTCAATGGATATTCCCTCTTTTTGAGAGAAGTGCCCATTCACCTAGCGCCCCAATTTTAACAACCAATTTAGCAGAGCGAATAGTTGCAGATGAAGTCTGCAATTATTCGCTTAATCGTTCATTATCCATAATGCGATCTTTTTACGGTAAGGAGTCGCTTTGGGCAAAACCAAACAATCACAATCTCTTGCGAATCACAAGAATACTAAAATCTTCAGCGCTCTTACTTGGAAAAGTACCTTCGATGAAGTTTTATGATTTCATCATGCAGCGATGTAACGAATTAGGGTTCAAGCCGTCTAGTACCGCGGTAGATTTTTGGAATGAAGCCATGTCCGCAGAGTTGGCACAATATCAGGTAAAGAATTGCTAAAGCTCTCTCTGTGGACAGAATAGGATGTTTTGAGCTTGAAGATAAATTTTGACAGGAAAATGATCGATCAGCTTGAGTTGGCTAATCATGTTGTCGTATTTACCGGTGCTGGAGTTTCTCAAGAAAGCGGAATACCGACTTTTCGAGATGCCATGACTGGTATGTGGGAAGAATTTGATGCCGAGAGCCTTGCGACAAGGGAGGCTTTTTCCAAGGATCGAGATTTTGTTTGGGGTTGGTATGAATGGCGTCGCGCGATGGTGCAACGTTGTCCTCCGAATTCTGCACATTTAGCGATAGCCGCAATGGTTTCCTGCTTTCCAAAGCTTACTTTGATTACTCAGAATGTTGATGATCTTCATGAACGAGCCGGTAGTAAAGATGTCATCCATCTACATGGGAGCCTTCAGCAACCGCGTTGCTACTCTTGTGGCGATCCATATGTGTTGCCATCACGAATCCCTGGTGAGCTTCCTGATGGAGGCCGGTTAGCGCCACCGCAGTGCCCATCATGTGGTGGGTGGATAAGGCCGGGGGTTGTTTGGTTTGGGGAAGACTTGCCGGCGGACTCATGGATGCAAGCCAAGATGGCTGTTAAAACGTGTGATGTATTTTTTTGTATCGGGACATCTTCCTCAGTTTATCCTGCGGCAGATTTGCCTTTTGAGGCAGCGGAGCGTGGCGCCTGTGTTATTCAGGTAAATCGGACCCCCACTGAACTTGATCGTGTATCAAACTACAACTTAAAAGGTAAGGCTGGTGAGATCATGAATGCTCTGTATAGAGTGATATGGGGTCAGCATCGCAATTGTTTCTGAGTGGCGTACATTGCATTCGGAAGTGTGATTCGAAGGAGCAAGAAGAATGACAATGCAACCATACAAAGGCAGTTGCCACTGCGGCGCGATCCGGTTCTCGTTCGAGGCCGAGCCATTCGCCCATGGGATACGCTGCAACTGCTCGTTCTGTGCCAAACGAGGAGCCATGATGCATCTGGTGCCGGGGGCGAAGTTCCAGATTGAGGCGCAAGATGGCGCGCTGGGCATGTACCAGTGGGGCACGAAGTCGGCGAAGCATTATTTTTGCAGGAACTGTGGCGTCGCCGCTTTCAGCGAAACGAGCAAGTGGCCGGGACAATACATTGTGAACCTCGGCTGCGTGGATGGCGTGGATACCTTCGCGCTGGAGACGAAGGTGTTCGATGGCAAGAATTTGTTGTAGACAGGAAGGGAAACAAGGATGCATGCGCTGGATGTAAGCGAAGCAGATTTTGAAGAGAAGGTGGTTGCGGCCTCGTTCAAGCTGCCGGTGGTGATCGATTTCTGGGCGCCGTGGTGCGCGCCTTGCAAGGTGTTGAAGCCCATCCTGGAAAAGCTGGCGGGGGAATATGGCGGCAAGTTCCGGCTTGCCAAGGTGAACTCTGACGAGAACCCGAACATCTCGGCCAGGTTCGGCGTGCGCGGGATACCGTCCGTGAAGGCGGTTGTGAATGGCAAGGTGGTGGACGAGTTCACCGGTGCCTTGCCGGAAGGGCAAGTGCGTGCATGGCTGGAGAGGATCATTCCAAGCCCTTCCGAGGAATTGCGTCTTGCCGCGCAGCAACTGGCGGCAGGAGGCGATGTGGATGGCGCGATGCAGAAGCTGAACGAAGCCTCCGCGCTCGACCCGGCCAACGAGTGGGTGCGCGTGGATGCCGCGGAGCTCTTGTTGCACAAGGGCGAGATGCATGAGGCGCAGCGCCTGCTCGACAGCCTGAAGGATGTGGATGTGCTGAAGGATGCACGAGTGCTGCAGCTGAAGGCGCAGACCCGGCTGGCCGAGATGAGCGCGACCGGCGAGAGCGAGGCAACGCTTGCCGCCGCGGTGGCTGCGGATGGCAACGACCTGGAAGCGCGGTTGAAGCTCGCCAACGTGCTGATCGCCGGTAACCGTCCTGCCGAAGGCATGGACCAGTTGCTGGAGATCGTTGCGCGCGACCGCAAATTCAAGGACGACATCGGGCGCAAGACCTTGCTCGACGTGTTCAACCTGCTTGGCGGCGGCGGGATCGTGCCGGAATACCGGCGCAAACTTTCGGGGCTGTTGAATCGCTGAAGTACATAATGCAATCCAATCGTGAGGTGAAGCCATGAGCAAACAAGTACAGGAAGCCTATATCGTTGCCGCAACACGCACGCCGGTCGGCAAGGCGCCGCGCGGCATGTTCCGCAACACCCGCCCCGACGACCTGCTGGCGCATGTGCTGAAGAGCGTGCTGGCGCAGGCGCCGTCGCTGGACCCGGCCAGTATCGGCGATGTGATCGTCGGCTGCGCGATGCCGGAAGCGGAGCAGGGCATGAACGTGGCGCGTATCGCCTTGCTGCTGGCGGGGTTGCCGGATTCGGTACCGGGAATGACGGTGAACCGCTTCTGTTCCTCCGGCGTGCAGGCTGTCGCGCTGGCCGCAGACCGCATCCGCCTGGGCGAGGCCGACGTGATGGTGGCGGCGGGCGTGGAAAGCATGAGCATGGTGCCGATGATGGGCAACAAGGTGGCGTTCAATCCGGCCATCTTCGAGAACGAGCATGTCGGCATCGCCTACGGCATGGGAATGACCGCGGAGAAGGTGGCGGAGCGCTGGAAGGTAAGTCGTGAAGCGCAGGATGCATTTGCCTTGCAGAGCCATCTGCGTGCTGTCGCGGCGATCAACAACGGCGAGTTCGAGGACGAGATCACGCCGTACCGCATCACCGACAATGTGCCGGACCTGAATAGCCGCGAGATCAGGATCAAGACACGCGACGTGGCGCAGGACGAAGGCCCGCGCTCCGATACTTCGCTGGAAGCCCTGGGCAAGCTCAAGACGGTGTTCATGCAGAAGGGCTCGGTGACCGCGGGCAACAGCTCGCAGATGTCGGATGGTGCGGGCGCGGTACTGCTGTGCTCTGAGTCCGCGCTGAAACGTTACAACCTCACCCCCATCGGCAAGTTCCTTGGTTTCAGCGTGGCAGGCGTGCCGCCCGAGATCATGGGCATAGGCCCGAAAGAAGCAATCCCGCGCGCATTGAAGCAGGTTGGCCTCACCTTGAATGATATCGGCTGGATCGAACTCAACGAAGCGTTTGCGGCACAATCGCTGGCGGTGATCCATGACCTTGGGCTCGATCCGGCCAAGGTCAATCCGCTGGGAGGGGCGATCGCTTTGGGCCACCCGTTGGGTGCAACCGGGGCGATCCGCACGGCGACGCTGATGCATGGCCTGCGCCGGCACAGGCAGAAGTACGGCATGGTGACGATGTGCATCGGCACGGGCATGGGGGCGGCTGGCGTATTTGAGGCCCTGTAAGGAATTGCGGGCTTTTATCGTTGTTCGCACTGAGCTCGTCGAAGTGCTGCTTCAGAACAAATCCGTTCATGGTTCGACAGGCTCACCACGAACGGATCTATTGGGCGTTTAACCAGATGAAAGGCGGAAAATGAGAAGGATATTGTTGCTGGTTGGTGGTTTGCTGCTGAGCTGCAGCGTCAGTGCAATCGAAGTGGCTGGTGTGCAACTGGCCGACAAGGTGCAGGCAGGCAACGCGAGTTTGCAGTTGAACGGCGCGGGCATACGTACCAAATGGTTCTTCAAGGTCTATGTCGCAGCGCTATACCTGCCGCAGAAGCAGACTTCAGGTGCGGCGATCATCGCAGATGAGCATCCGCATCGCATGGCAATGCACATGCTGCGAGAGTTGGCGAGCAAGAAACTGTATGGGGCGTTCAGCGAGGCCATCGAGATGAACCGGACTCCCGCAGAACTGGCCGCCATGGATGCGCAGATGAAGCAGATGAAACAGATATTCGATGCGGTGGGCGAGGTGAAGGAAGGCGACATCGTCACGCTGGACTATCTGCCCGGCAGCGGCACACAGATCAGCGTGAACGGAAAGGCGTTCGGCACGATTGCGGGAGCGGAATTCAATCGCGTCCTGCTGGGAATCTGGATCGGCAGCAATCCGGTGCAGGATGACCTGAAGAAAGGATTGCTGGGTGGTTGATTCCAGTGCTCCCGATGAAGCCAGGGAAAGCTTCGATGTGGACCATGCGTTCATCGCGCATCTGAACGGCGAATGCCTCGACTGGGCGGGTATGGATGGCGAGGCATTGCAGCGCGAGATACAGGCACAGGGCGACGACTGGAGCAGTCTGGTGAAGGAGCGCTGCCCGCATGTATTTGCCGCCGCACCGGTCTTCATCAGCGAGTTGCAGCTGCAGCAGATGCGTGCCGTCATTGCAGCCGTGGAGGAAGTTGCCGGAGCACCACAAGCCAAATCGGCGCTGGGTGTGTTTTACGGCTACGACTTCCATCTGAACGAGCAGGGCGCGCACCTCATCGAGATTAATACCAATGCGGGAGGGGCGTTCCTGAATGCATTGCTGGTCGGGAGCCAGCATGGCCTCTTCCTGTATGGCACGGCGGTGGCCGAGAGCCGCCTGGAGCAGGTGTTCATCGACATGTTTCGCAACGAATGGCGACTGGTTCGCGGCGATGCCCCGCTCAAGACCATCGCCATCGTGGATGAACAGCCGGAGTCCCAATATCTCTATCCGGAATTCCTGCTGATGCAGAAGATCTTCGAGCGTGAGGGTTACGCTGTGCTTATCATCGATCCTTCAGCTCTCCAGGCGCGCGAGGACGGTTTGTATTGCGATGAACAGCGCGTCGATCTGGTCTACAACCGTCTCACCGATTTCGATCTGCATCAATTTCCGCATATTCGCGCGGCCTGGGACGAACAGCAGGTGGTGTTGACACCGAACCCGGCGCATTACCGGCGCTATGCGGACAAACGCAAACTGACGCAATTGTCGGACAAGGAATGGCTGCGTTCCGCGGGAGTCTCGCAAGCGAGCATCGATGCGCTTGTGCTGGGCGTTCCGCAGACCCGTCTGGTTCGGGCGCAAGAGGCCGATCAATGGTGGAGCGAACGCAAGCAATGGTTCTTCAAGCCGGTGAGCGGCTACGGCAGCAAGGGGGCATATCGCGGCGACAAGCTCACCAAGCGCGTGTTCGAGGAGATCATGCAGTCCGATTATGTCGCGCAACGACTGGCGCTGCCGGACGAGCGCACGGTATGCATGGAAGGTGCCGAACCGCAATCGCTCAAATACGACGTGCGCTGCTATGTGTACGACGGGCATATCCAGTTTGTCGCGGCGCGTCTCTACCAGGGCCAGACCACCAACTTCCGCACACCGGGCGGCGGCTTTGCGCTGGTGCGCGAGGTAAGCTGATTACGAATGACCTTGTGCCGCTGAAGGGCAAAGTATCTAGGCAGGTATCTAGATACCGGTCTAGGTAATCGTGCATATTGTGGGGGGTGGGGCTTCGTCGCAGAATCCAGACTTGGCCGGCGATTGTCTATTGGCCGTAATGGGGAACAGCGATGAGTACTTCCTTTCTCGGCCGGCATGCGTTCTGGTTCAGTCTGGATGACTTTATCTTCCGCATAGATCAGGACAACCTGCGTGTTCGAACCGAGCAACTTCGCACGCGGCTTTCGGCCTATCCCTGGCTCGTCTTGAGCCAAATCGTTTTACAGTTCCTGTTTGTTTTGCTGTTCTGGAACCAAGCACCGCATGGGCTGCTGCTATCGTGGCTTGCAGTTCTTTATGCCTTGCATGCTGTGGAACTCGTCAGGTGGTCTACGCATCGGAATGAATTGAAGACCTTGCAGGACTGCAGGGATTGGCATCTTCACTTCACGATCTTCGCGATCGCGGCGGGCGTCATGTGGGGTGCGGCTACGGCGATCTTCTTTCCGTCCGACATCGGCTATCAAAGCCTGTTGATCTGCGTGATGCTGGGGTTGGTTGCGGGAGCGGTCACCATGAACTCGGTGCATCTGCCTTCGCTATACGGCTATTTTCTCGGGATCATGATCCCGCTGATACTCCGTGTGTCATTCGAGAATGACGCTATCCACTGGATACTCACGTTGATGCTGAGTGTATATGTGGCGGTGGTCATGCTGGAAGGACATGGGCTGAACAAGACATTCATGCTTTCGCTACAGCAGCGCTTTGAAAATACCTCGTTGCTGCAGCAACTGACGGCGCAAAAGGCAGAAACCGAAGAGGCCCGCAATCAACTGGAGCGAACCAATATCGTTTTGCACCATAACGAAACGAGGCTGGAACAGATGGTGCGCGAACGGACCGCTCAACTTCAGCAAAGAGCCGATGAAATCGTGGCGATCAAGGACACGACTATCCTGGCGCTGACTTCACTGGCGGGGACGCGGGACAACGAAACGGGAAACCATATCCTGCGCACGCAACATTATGTCCGCACTCTGGCGATTCAGTTGCGCGACCACCCGCGCTTCAAATATTTTCTGACCGACGAGAATATCGAGACGCTCTTCAAGATTGCGGCCTTGCATGATATCGGTAAGGTCGGCATTCCCGATCGCATACTTCACAAGCCGGGCAAACTGACGCCGGAAGAGTTCGAGATCATGAAGACGCACACCACACTCGGCGGCAACGCGATATCGGGTGCCGAGAACATGACGAATGTCCGCAACAGCCCGTTCCTGAAAGCTGCCCGCCAGATCGCGATCGGCCATCACGAAAAGTGGGACGGAAGCGGATATCCGTTCGCCTTGCGCGAGGATCACATTTCGATTCCGGCACGTTTGATGGCCCTGGCTGACGTCTATGACGCGATGTCATGCCGGCGCGTATACAAGTCTGCGATGGTTCACGACGAGGTTGCGGAAGTCATCATCGACGGCAAGTGGAAGCACTTCGACCCCGATGTGGTCGATGCGTTTGTGGCAGCCATCGGCGAATTCAAGGAAATCGCCATGAGGTATCGCGACAACGAGGCCGATGTCCCCGGCTGGAAAGCGGCTGCCTAGAATCGCTTCGGAATACCTCAGACTTCCCGATACTCAATTGCCGCGTATCACCAGCGGAATACGCTGCCTGCCGAACTGTCCATCGAATTTGCCGAAGTGCCCTGCCAGTGTTGTGCCGCAATGCGGGCAGGTCCCGTTGTCGGTGACCGTGTAATCGCGGATGAGGTGCCAGTCACGGACGATCAGCGGCTGCTGGCAGTTGGCGCAGAGCGTTGTCCCGCCGCTCAGGTCATGCACATTGCCGGTATAGACGTGCTGCAATCCGGCGGCATGGGCGATCGCGCGCGCCTGCGTCAGTTTGCCAGCGGGTGTGGGAGCAATGTCGGTCATCTTGTAGTCGGGGTGGAACGCGGTGAAGTGCAGCGGCACCTCCGTCCCCAGTTCCTTCGCGATCCATTCGCTCATCCGGCCGATCTCATGAGCACTGTCGTTGTAGCCCGGTATCAACAGTGTTGTCAGTTCGACCCATACCTCTGTTTCCTGGCGCAGATATTTCAACGTGTCCAGCACGGGTTGCAGGTGTGCGCCGGTCTGCTTCAAATAGAACTCATCCGTGAACGCTTTCAGGTCCACGTTCGCGGCATCCATCTTTGCGTAGAACTCGCGGCGGGGCTGGTCGTGCATATAGCCTGCCGTGACCGCCACGGCCTTGACACCAAGTTCATGACAGGCGTCGGCCACGTCCATCGCGTACTCGGCGAAGATCACCGGATCGTTGTAGGTGAATGCCACGCTTTTGCATTTCAGTTCGGCCGCGCTACGTGCGATAGCCTCGGGCGTGGCCTGATCGGCGAGTTTGTCGAAACTACGCGACTTGGAGATATCCCAGTTCTGGCAGAATTTGCAGGCGAGGTTGCAGCCGGCCGTGCCGAACGACAGGATGCTGCTACCGGGATAGAAATGGTTGAGGGGTTTCTTCTCGATGGGGTCGACGCAGAAACCGGAACTGCGACCGTACGTGGTCAGCACCATCGCGTCATCGATACGCCCCCGCACAAAGCATGCGCCGCGCTGTCCTTCCCTTAATTTGCAGTCGCGCGGACACAGGTCGCACTGTATGCGCCCGTCGTCCAGCTTGTGCCAATATCTGGCCGGATAGCGTTCGGAAATGCTGATAGGTTCATCCATCTCAGTATGCCCCGGTAAAATCAGCCTCGCGCCACTTGCTTACGGTATAACGCGACAGCCTAATTTCTTGCGCCCAGAAAGTGTCGGGCAACCCGGCTTTGCGCTTGAGGTGTGCCATGAAATGGCGCGTCTCCGGCAGTTGTTCCCATACCTGCGGCAGAAAAGTGCTGCGGTAACGCCCGTATTCGAAGATAACGCCATCCACGCCCGGGCGCAGTTGTGACAGGGCATCATGCTCGTCGAGGAACTCCATCGCTTCGGCCGATGACAACAGGGAAACCTCGCACTGCGTCACTGGCAACTCGTGTTGGCCGAGCGGTTCGAAACGTGGGTCGCGGAATGCCGCGGCGAGCGCGTTGCGATGAACATCCTCGCCTAGCGGGCGATGCGCCTGCAACGAACCGATGCAGCCTCGCAACTCGCCGTTCTGCGTCAGTGTGACGAATGTTGCGCCTTTCTCGTCCAGCCATTGTTCTGGCGATACCGGCGAACGCACTCCACCCAGCGCCTCGGAGATTGCGCCGCGCGCGATGCCGACAAGTACTTTTCCACGGTTTGAATCAGCCATTCTCTTCTCCTTCTGTGAAGGCGATGGAAACATATCCCACCACTCTATCCTTTGATCCGGCAGTGTCGCCGGAGTTTCGCAGATCTAGCAGATGGGGTGTTAGCCGATGCCTGCGCGCGGCGAGAAGCAGCCCGTTGATGGGCGTCGCACCACAGGCTCGATCGTGGGCGACAGGCTGACGCAGATCGAGGATGTTGCCGACGGTTGTGTTGTCGACGGATTGTGCGTCAGCGTAGGGCAGGTAATGCGACAGATCTGAGCTGATGACGATCAACGTTTCTTCTCCACCCCATACTTTTTCCAGCACTTCGGCCACTTCTTCCGCTGTTGCCATGCCGACTGCCAACGGCAGCAAAGTGAAATCCTTCAATACGCTCTGCAGGAATGGCAACTGCACTTCCAGCGAGTGTTCCTGCCGGTGTGCCTCATCGCTGACACGCACTTGGGGAAAATCCGCAATGGTGCGCATCGCTTTGGTATCCAGAGGTATGCGTCCCAGCGGCGTATCGAATGCTTCGGCGTCCGGCAATGCCAATCCATGTATCGCTGCCCGGTGGGCGGGGCCCAGTAACACCACGCGGCGGACGCGCGGCGCGATGTCATGCAATACGGCGTAGGCACTGGCAGCGATCGCGCCGGAATAGATGTAGCCGGCGTGTGGGCAGATCAGAACTTTGGGGTTCAAGGCTCGCGGCTGTGCCTCATGCAGGAATTCCTGCACATCATGTGCAAGTTGCAGTGGATCGGCCGGGTAGAACATTCCAGCCACAGCAGGTGGGCGAACGGCAGGCATGATGATCTCCTGATTGTAATATTTCGTAATATTGAGGCAGAACAGGAAGAATCAAGCCCCCGCCAGGCTTGAAGCTGGGTATTTTTTCGGGACTTATGTGACATGCATCACTGACATTGTTCGATTGCAGATGTAACATGTGTCTATTCTTTCATAGCGGGATGGTATGGAAGGATGAAATGAGATTTCCACTGAACTTTTTGAGCCATCCCAAATTCGGTTGGAGGGCATTATGAACAAGAAAGTCATATTGTTAAGCGTGTCTGTCGCTGCGTTGTTGTCTGGAATGGCTGCCATGGCTGCCGATCAGATCCAAACCAGGGATCAGACACAAGACCAGATCAAGGACCAGACACAGGATCGGGTCAAGGACCAGACACAGGATCGGACGAAGACGCAAGATCGGACGCAAATACAGGATCGCACGCGGCAAACAACAGGCAGGGAGTTGTCGACTCCCGAAGAGCGTCAACAGCAACGTGCGAAGATGCGCAGCACTACCACCAAGGAAGAACGTGAAAAAGTGCGCGCCGAGCATCATGAAAGAATGAAGGAACGTGCGAAGGAGCAGGGTACGTCCATTCCCGACAGCCCTCCAGCGGGTGGCATGGGGGGTGGAATGGGGCCCGGTGGCAGTAAGCGATAAGGCACGTCCTGGAAAATAAAGATGGCTCGCGGATCCGCGGGCCATTTTTTATTGGATTTTCTGAATATCGTAAGTACATCTATCGCCTGTAAATGTCTCGAGTCCGGCTGCCGGGATTTTGAGTGGCAAGCCTGCTGCTGCACATTTCGCCATTTCGAATGGACAAATAATAATCATTATGAAATATGGGGGAGGTGGCATTCGGTATTGCCTGTCGGCGTGACAAATAGTGCGTTCTGCGTCAGTATTATCAAGTTACGGCTGACGAGCATATGGCCGCTGACGCAGCCGCAAATTCCGGATAAGTTCGCTGGAAATGAAGTTGAGATCTGCATTTATTTCGCGCGGTTTCCTTGGATGGCTGGCGGGCCGATGGCCGAAATGCGTGCTCAATGTTTCTTACATATATGAGGAAAAGTCATGACAACACCAAAGATTTATTGGACTAAAGTCGATGAGGCGCCGGGACTGGCAACGTACTCCTTATTACCTATCGTTCAAGCTTTCACCAAGGCAGCAGGTGTTGTTGTCGAAACGAAAAATATCTCCCTCGCCGGCAGGATCATCGCCAATTTTCCGGAAAATCTGACACCCGGTCAGCGTATCGCGGATGAATTGACCGAATTGGGTGAGCTGACTCTCAGGCCTGAGGCCAACATTATCAAGCTGCCGAATGTCAGTGCGTCCTCTCCCCAGTTGAAAGCGGCCATCAAGGAATTGCAGTCGCTGGGCTACAAAGTGCCGGACTATCCCGAAGATCCGAAAAGCGACGCAGAAAAGGAAATCAAGGCGCGCTACGGCAAAGTGCTCGGCAGTGCGGTCAATCCGGTGCTGCGCGAAGGTAACTCGGATCGCCGAGCGGCGGCATCGGTCAAACAGTTTGCACGTAAAAATCCGCACAAGATGGGCGCCTGGAGTGCGGATTCCAAGACCCATGTGGCTCATATGAGCAGCGGCGATTTTTACGGCAGCGAGAAATCGGTCACGGTCGCCGAGGCAGGTAGCTTCAAGATCGAGTTTGTCGGTGCGGACGGCAAGACGACTGTGCTCAAGGACAAGACTCCGCTCAAGGCGGGCGAAGTGATCGATGCCTGTGTCATGAGTCGACGCGCCTTGCGCGATTTCTATGAGGCGCAGATGCAGGACGCGAAGCAAAAAGGCGTCATGCTGTCTCTGCACCTCAAGGCCACGATGATGAAGGTATCCGACCCCATCATGTTCGGTCATGCGGTCACCGTTTTCTTCAAGGATGTTTTCGAGAAGCACGCTGCGACAATCAAACAACTGGGTGTCAACGTCAACAACGGTTTCGGCGACCTGCTCGCGAAGATCGCATCCTTGCCTGAGGCCAAGCGTGCCGAGATCGAGGCCGACATCAAAGCCTGCTACGAGGCGAGGCCTGAACTGGCAATGGTCAATTCGGACAAGGGCATCACCAATCTGCATGTGCCCAGCGATGTGATCGTGGATGCTTCCATGCCCGCGATGATTCGCGAATCCGGAAAGATGTGGGGTGCAGACGGCAAGCTGCACGATACCAAGGCTATGATCCCGGACCGTTGCTATGCGCGGATTTACCAGGTGGTCATCGATGATTGCAAGAAACACGGCGCATTCGATCCGAAGACTATGGGCAGCGTGCCCAACGTCGGGTTGATGGCGCAACAGGCTGAAGAATACGGTTCCCACAACAAGACCTTCGAGGCGCCGGGTAACGGCAAGGTGCGTGCGGTGGACGAGTCGGGCAAGACGCTGCTGGAACAGGACGTGGAGCAGGGCGACATCTTCCGCATGTGTCAGGCGAAAGACGCGCCGATCCGTGATTGGGTCAAGCTGGCGGTCTCCCGTGCGCGTTTGAGCAATACGCCTGCCGTGTTCTGGCTGGACAAGAACCGTGCGCACGATGCGCAGATCATCCGGAAAGTGGAGCGCTATCTGAAGGATCACGATACCGGCGGTCTGGACATCCGCATCATGACGCCGGAAGACGCGATCCAGTTCTCTCTGGATCGCATCCGCGCGGGTAAAGATACGATATCGGTTACCGGTAATGTGTTGCGCGATTATTTGACTGACCTGTTTCCCATCCTTGAGCTGGGGACCAGCGCCAAGATGCTGTCCATCGTGCCGTTGATGGCCGGCGGCGGGCTGTTTGAAACCGGCGCGGGCGGCTCGGCTCCCAAGCATGTGCAGCAGTTCCAGGAAGAAGGCTATTTGCGCTGGGATTCCCTGGGCGAGTTCTTGGCGCTGGGGGTGTCGCTGGAACACCTGGCGCAGACTTTCAAGAATCCTAAAGCGCAGGTTTTGGCGGATACACTCGATCAGGCCAACGGCAAAATCCTGGAAAACAACAAGTCTCCGTCACGCAAAGTTGGTGAGATCGACAACCGCGGCAGCCATTTTTATCTCGCGTTGTATTGGGCCGAGGCGCTGGCGGCGCAGACCAGTGACAAGGATATCCAGGCGCGATTCGCTCCGTTGGCGAAGATGCTGAAGGACAACGAAGCCAAGATCAATGCCGAGTTGATCGCCGCTCAAGGAAAACCGGTGGATATGGGAGGTTACTACCTCCCCGATTTTGAAAAGACGTCGAAGGCCATGCGTCCCAGCGAGACCTTCAATACGGCGCTGAACCTCCTGGCTTGACAGGCAGAATCCGGGGTTGGATCGGAATATGCAAATGGCCGCGTAAGCGGCCATTTGATTTATGCGTACCGGCAGTTCAACCCGCGGGTTGTTTCCTCAAGGCATCAAACAGCAGATGCCTTGAGGAAGTGGCTTAACCCAGTAGTTGCTTCACCATGTCGCGCTCACCGAGCAATTCGTTGTAACTGTCCATCATATGCTTGCGGCCAAGGTCGCTGATGGGCAGGTCCTGCACGATGTGGTAATGGCCGTTGCGGCAGGTGACGGGAAAGCCGTATATGACTCCTTCCGGAATTCCATAACTGCCATCGGAAGGCACGCCCATGCTGACCCAGTCATTGTGATGAGAATGCAATAACCAGTCGTGAATGTGGGAAATGGCGGCATTGGCGGCGCTCGCTGCGCTGCTCAGGCCGCGCGCTTCGATCACCGCGGCACCGCGTTTTTGAACGGTTGGGATGAAAGTGCTCTCGATCCAGTCGTGGTCTTGCAGCACTTCAGTTACCTTGCGCCCCCGAATCTCGGAATGCGACAGGTCGGGGTACTGTGTGCCGGAGTGATTGCCCCAGATAACCATTTTCTTGACATCGCGTATCGGCTGGAACAGTTTCAAGGCCACCTGCGCGATTCCGCGATTGTGATCCAGGCGCATCATGGAAGTGAAATTGCGCGGATCGAGGTCGGGAGCATTCTTCATCGCGATGAGCGCATTCGTGTTGGCGGGGTTGCCGACCACCAGTACCTTTACATGGCGTGCCGCCACCTCGTTGAGGATGCGACCTTGTTCCGAAAAGATCGCACCGTTGGCTTCCAGCAGGTCCTTGCGTTCCATGCCCTTGCCGCGCGGACGCGCGCCAACCAGTATCACGACTTCGGCGTCGCGGAAGGCGACCCGGGGATCGTCGGTGGTGATGATTTGTTGCAGATTGGGGAATGCGCAGTCTTCCAGTTCCATCGCCACGCCGTGCAGCATCGGTTGGGCCGGGGGTATGTCCAGCAGTTGCAGGATGATCGGTTGCTCGCCACCTAGCATGTCACCATTGGCGATTCGGAACAGCAGGTTGTAACCGATTTGTCCTGCGGCGCCGGTAATTGCTACGCGGATAGGTGCTTTCATGGTGTCCTCGCTTGGGGTTAAAAATTTATTATAAATCCGGATTTACAGAATGGATTATTAAATATTCAGCGCCGAATTATAAATTTTGTACGTGTGGAAACTTTATGGTCTTTAATGCTTTTCACTCGCCAAGTGTAGGTGTAGCATCGGGCCCTTGGAATTTGGTTGTGGAAGAAATCAATGAACAAAATAATTAAACGCCGTCCCAAGCATCTCGCATTACACAAGATTCAATTTCCTCTCCCCAGTTATGTCTCCATCCTTCATCGCGTCAGTGGAGCTGTTCTATTTCTCTCCCTGCCGCTGTTGTTGCTGCTATTCGATCAGAGTCTGCGTTCGATCGAAACTTACACCAATCTGACCGAATATATGGTGCATCCCTTGGTGAAGCTGCCCCTGCTGGGCTTGATGTGGGCGTTTCTGCATCACTTCTGTGCCGGGCTGCGCTATTTGGCGATAGATTTGCATCTGCTGCCGACTCTTGCGCTGGCGCGCAGCAGCAGTAAATGGGTGTTGGCCGTGAGTCTGGCGTTGACCGTCTTGTTGGGAGTGAGGCTATGGTGAATCGAATCGTGACTGGCGCGCATTTTGGTCTGCGCGATTGGCTGGTGCAGCGAGTTACTGCTGTTGTGATGGCGATCTATGCCGTGGTGATCGTCGTTTATCTGCTGATGCAGCCATCCTTCGGTTATGACACGTGGGCCGAGCTGTTTTCCGGCAATGTGATGCGCACCTTCTCCATGCTGTTCCTGCTGAGCCTGTTTTATCACGCATGGATCGGTGTGCGTGACATCGTGATGGATTATGTGAAGCCGGCAAGCATCCGTCTGTTGATTCATGTGTTGGTCATTCTTGCACTGGTTCTATATACGATCTGGTCGGTGCAGATTCTTTGGGGACTTTAATGGGATTGGCGAAAAGAACATTCGATGTAGTGGTGGTGGGAGCCGGCGGTGCAGGGATGCGTGCCGCACTGACTTTGTCGGAGGCCGGACTCAAGGTCGCGGTCCTGTCGAAGGTGTTTCCTACACGTTCCCATACAGTTGCGGCTCAGGGCGGTATCGCAGCTTCATTGGGCAATGTGAATGAAGACAACTGGCATTGGCATATGTACGACACCGTGAAAGGGTCGGATTATCTGGGTGACCAGGATGCCATTGAATATATGTGTCGCGCCGCTCCGGAAGTGGTGTACGAACTTGAACATTTCGGCATGCCGTTCGACCGGCTGGACAGCGGCAAGATCTACCAGCGCCCTTTCGGCGGACACATGCAGGATTACGGCAAGAATCCGGTGCCGCGCGCCTGCGCTGCAGCTGACCGTACCGGACATGCCTTGTTGCACACGCTGTATCAGCAGAACGTACGCGCGAATACGAATTTCTTCGTCGAGTGGATGGCGCTTGATCTGATCCGCGACCAGGACGGCGACGTGCTGGGCGTGGTGGCGATGGAGATCGAAACCAGCGAGGTGATGATCCTGCAGGCACGGGCCACCCTGTTTGCCACAGGCGGAGCCGGGCGCATCTTCTCGGCGAGCACCAATGCCTATATCAATACCGGAGACGGGCTCGGCATGGCAGCTCGAGCAGGCATTCCACTGGAGGACATGGAATTCTTCCAGTTCCACCCGACCGGGGTGCATGGCTCGGGAGTGCTTATTACCGAAGGGGTGCGCGGTGAAGGCGGCTATCTGGTGAACAAGGATGGCGAGCGCTTCATGCCGCGTTATGCGCCGACCGCAAAGGATCTGGCCAGCCGCGATGTCGTATCGCGTGCCATGGCGACCGAGATAAAGGAAGGACGGGGCTGCGGGCCGCACGGGGACCACGTCATGCTCAAACTGGATCATCTGGGGGACGAAGTGATACGCCATCGTCTGCCGGGTATCCGCGACATTGCCCTCAAATTCGCGCATGTCGATCCGTCCAAAGCGCCGATCCCGGTGGTGCCTACCGCGCATTACATGATGGGTGGTATCCCGACCAATTATCGCGGACAGGTCGTGGCGCCTCACGGTACGGCACCGGAAGACGTCGTGCAGGGCTTCTACGCGGTAGGGGAATGCGCCTGTGTATCGGTGCATGGTGCGAACCGTCTGGGTTGCAACTCGCTGCTCGATCTGATCGTGTTCGGACGTGCAGCCGCGCGGCAGATCATTGAGGATTTGAAAATCAATCCGAATCCCAAGCCGTTGCCTGCCGATGCGGCGGATCGTCCGCTGGCACGCCTGGCACGGTTGGAAAACCAGAAAAATGGCGAAAGGGTTGCTGATGTCGGGGATTCGATGCGCAGGGTGATGCAGGCGCATTGCGGCGTATTCCGTTTCCCGGATCTGCTGGCAGAAGGGGTGACCAAGATCCGCGAAGTGGCCGAGCGCGTGCGCAACACCGAGATCACGGACAAGAGCAAGGTGTTCAATACGGCGCGTATCGAAGCCTTGGAACTGGATAACCTGATCGAGGTTGCGCAGGCCACGATGACTGCCGCCGAGGCGCGCAAGGAAAGCCGCGGTGCCCATGCGCGGGAGGACTTCTCGGAGCGCGATGACAAAAACTGGCTGAAACATTCGCTGTACTACAGCGAGGGGTATCGGCTCGACTATAAACCTGTGCACTTGAAACCGCTGACGGTGGAATCGTTCCCGCTCAAAGCGCGTGTGTATTGATGAATCAACTAACCAATCCGCCAGGCTGTCAAAAGCGACAACCAGGTGGCTGGTTATAGGAGCCAGGCAATGAAATTCAGAATTTACCGTTACAACCCCGATACCGACACTGCACCTTACATGCAGGATTTCGATCTGAGTCTGGATGCGGGCGATGCCATGCTGCTGGATGCGCTGATGTTGCTGAGGCAACAGGACGACAGTATCGGTTTTCGCAAATCCTGTCGCGAAGGCGTGTGCGGATCGGATGCGATGAATATCAACGGGCGCAACGGCCTGGCTTGTATCACGGCGCTCTCTTCACTTAAGCAGCCGATAGAGATACGTCCGCTGCCGGGATTGCCGGTTATCCGCGATCTGATCGTGGATATGACGCAGTTCTTTAAACAATACCATTCGATCAAGCCGTATCTGGTGAACAATGATCCGCCGCCGGAGACCGAGAGGCTGCAGTCTCCAAAGGATCGCCTGGAGTTGGACGGTTTGTACGAATGCATCTTGTGCGGTTGCTGCACGACCTCATGCCCCTCGTTCTGGTGGAATCCGGACAAATTCGTCGGGCCGGCAGGGCTGTTGCAGGCGTACCGCTTCATCGCCGATACGCGCGATCAGGATACGGCAGCGCGTTTGGATAATCTGGAAGACCCTTATCGTTTGTTCCGTTGCCATACCATCATGAATTGTGTCGATGTGTGCCCTAAAGAACTGAACCCGACCGAGGCCATCGGTAAAATAAAAGACATGATGGTGAAGCGAGCGGTATGACAAAGCAGGATACTGGAGACGGGATACAGGATACGGAAGCTGGACAGAGGGTTTTGAATCCTGAATCCGGTACCCTGGATTCGGAATCTTGTCTTCTCGATCCTGTCGCTTTGGAGCGGGTACGCTGGCGTTGCCGTCGCGGCTTGCTGGAATTGGATATTGTGTTGGGGCGTTTTGTCAAGCAACGATACACGATGTTGAACAACGAACAACGAATTATCTTCGATGAATTGCTGGATTTGCCTGATACGGAACTCTGGGATTTGATCACGGGGAAAAAGGAGCCGGCACTTGCGCATCAGCGTGTGGTGTTGGAATGGCTAAAGGAAGCTTGAACGAGGCGAGGGTTGAAAATGGAAAGCAAACGTATCGCAACATTGACTTTGGATGATGGTCGCAGCATTGAATTGCCAATCTTTTCCGGTACGCTTGGACCCGATGTGATCGACATCAGGGCCTTGGGGAAATTGGGTGTATTTACTTATGACCCCGCGTTCTTTTCCACCTCGAGTTGCACCTCGGAGATCACCTTCATCGATGGCGATGCGGGGTTGCTGTACTACCGTGGCTATCCGATCGAACAATTGGCGGAAAAATCCGATTTTCTGGAAGTGTGTTACCTGCTTCTGAATGGTGAGTTGCCGACCTCTGAGCAGAAGACGCAGTTTACTTACAACATCACGCATCACACCATGGTGCACGATCAGCTTGCACGATTCTTCAACGGATTCCGCCGCGATGCCCATCCGATGGCGGTGATGGTCGGTGTGGTCGGTGCGCTTTCCGCGTTCTACCACGATTCGCTCGACATCAATGACCCGCAACACCGGGCGGTTTCGGCGCAGCGCCTGCTGGCCAAGGTGCCGACCATTGCTGCGATGACGCATAAATACAGTGTCGGTGAGCCGTTCATCTATCCCAAGAACAAATTCGGTTTCGTCGAGAATCTGATGTACATGATGTTCGCCACGCCCGCGGAAGAGTATGTGCCGAACCCGATACTCGTACGCGCGCTGGAACGCATCCTCATTTTGCATGCCGACCACGAGCAGAACGCCTCCACTTCGACCGTGCGTCTGGCCGGATCGAGCGGCGCCAACCCGTTCGCCTGTATCGCTTCGGGCATCGCGGCCTTGTGGGGCCCGGCTCACGGCGGGGCGAACGAAGCTGCGCTGAAGATGCTGGAAGAGATCGGGGACGTGTCTCGCGTCGCCGAATATGTGCAGGGCGTGAAGGACAAGAAATACAAATTGATGGGGTTTGGCCATCGCGTATACAAGAACATGGATCCGCGCGCATCGGTGATGCGCCAGACTTGTCACGAAGTCCTATCGGAACTGAAGCTGGAGAACAATAAACTGTTCGAGCTTGCGATGGTGCTGGAAAAGACTGCTTTGAGCGATCCGTATTTCATCGAGCGCAAACTGTATCCGAACGTGGACTTCTATTCCGGCATCGTGCTGCGCGCGCTGGGTATCCCGTCCAACATGTTCACGGTGATCTTTGCCGTGGCTCGCACCATCGGCTGGGTATCGCAGTGGAACGAGATGATCGCGGATTCGGAATACAAGATCGGCCGTCCGCGCCAATTGTACCGTGGAGCGGTGCGTCGCGATTTTGTGCCGCTTGCAAAACGCTGAGGGAAGCGAGGTAGATCATGAATGCTCCGGGAAACAACTATCTGCAAATGATGCAAAATACCTCCCTGCTGTCGGGGGGCAACAATGCCTTCGTCGAGGGTTTGTATGAAGACTATCTGCAGGATGCGTCTTCCGTTCCGGCGGAATGGCGCGCCTATTTCGACAAACTGCAAGCCGCAAACCTCCAGCAGGATGTGGCGCATAGCCCGATCCAGCGCGGCTTTCTGGAGCTGGGAAAGAGTCGTGCGGAGGCGCCGGTACATGCCGACGAATCTCGCAAGCAGGCCAAGGTTCTTCAGCTCATCAATGCCTATCGTTTTCTGGGTGCACGCATTGCCGAACTCGATCCGCTGAAGCGCCACCCCGCTCCGGAAGTGGCGGAACTGAACCCGTCCTATTACGGGCTGAGCGAAGCCGACATGGATGCGACCTTCTTTACCGGATCGCTGGAGGGCGGCAAGCGCATGACCCTGCGCGAGATACTGCAGCGCCTGCGTCGCATCTATTGCAGCAGTGTCGGCGCCGAGTACATGTACATCAGCAGTGTCGTTGAGAAACGCTGGATACAAGCGCGTCTGGAGGGCGTTGCCGGCGAGCCGCATTATCCCAATGAAACCAGGAAGCGCATTCTTGAAAGACTGACCGCAGCCGAAGGACTGGAGCGCTATCTGCATACCAAGTATGTCGGGCAAAAGCGGTTTTCCCTGGAAGGCGGCGATACGCTGATCCCGATGCTGGACCATTTGTTGCAGCGGGCCGGCAATCAGGGCGTCAAGGAGTCTGTCATCGGTATGGCACACCGTGGTCGTCTGAATGTGCTGATCAATACATTGGGCAAGCTGCCCAAGGAATTGTTTGCAGAATTCGAAGGTATCCATACGGAACATCTGGCTGCGGGCGATGTGAAATACCATCAGGGTTTCTCGTCGGATATCGCCACGCCGGGCGGCCCTATGCATCTCACACTGGCGTTCAATCCGTCGCATCTGGAGATCGTCAATCCTGTCGTCGAGGGGTCGGTACGCGCGCGGCAGCATCGCCGTCACGACGTCAAAGGCAAGCAGGTGTTGCCGATCCTGCTTCACGGCGACTCGGCTTTCGGCGGCCAGGGCGTTAATCAGGAAACGTTCAACCTGTCGCAAACGCGCGGCTATGGTACCGGCGGGACCGTGCATATCGTGGTCAACAACCAGATCGGCTTTACCACATCCGACCCGCGTGACATGCGCTCATCGCTGTATTGCACCGATGTGGCGAAGATGGTCGATGCGCCGATTCTGCATGTGAATGCAGACGATCCGGAGGCGGTGTTGCTGATCACCGAGATCGCAATCGATTATCGTATGCATTTCGGCAAGGACGTGGTGGTGGACCTGGTGTGCTTCCGCAAGCTGGGACACAACGAACAAGACGAACCTTTGGTCACTCAACCGTTGATGTATCGCAAGGTCAATCAGCACCCGGGCACGCGTGCCTTGTACGCAAAGCGTCTGGTTGAGCAGGGCGTGCTGACTGCGGACGAACCGGATGCGATGGTCGCAGCCTATCGGCAAGCGATGGACGAAGGCAGGAATCCGATACAGCCGGTGCTGACCGAGTTCAAGCATGAGTTTGCAGTGAGCTGGTCGAAATTCATCGGCGGCATTTCCTGGAAGACGCCCGCAGTGACCGCTGTTCCGCTTGAGCGCCTGCGGCAACTGGCTGAACGTCTGGTCGCGATCCCCGGGAATTTCAAGTTGCACTCGCGCGTGGAGAAGATCATCGCAGACCGTGTCTCGATGGGCAAAGGCGAGTTGGCACTGGACTGGGGTATGGCCGAAAATCTCGCCTATGCAAGCCTGGTTTCAGAAGGCTATCCGGTGCGCCTGTCCGGCGAGGATACCGGTCGCGGCACTTTCTTCCACCGGCATGCCGTGTTGCACGACCAGAACCGCGAACAATGGGACAAAGGATTGTATATTCCCTTGCAACACATCGCTCCGGATCAGGCCGATTTTATCGTGATCGATTCGATACTCTCGGAAGAGGCGGTATTGGGATTCGAATACGGTTATGCCACGGCCGAGCCGAATACCCTGACGATATGGGAAGCCCAGTTCGGCGATTTCGTGAACGGTGCGCAAGTGGTCATCGACCAGTTCATCGCTTCCGGCGAAGCAAAGTGGGGCAGGTTGTGCGGCCTTACCATGCTGTTGCCACATGGTTACGAGGGGCAGGGGCCGGAACACTCTTCAGGGCGTATCGAGCGTTACCTGCAACTGTGTGCCGACTACAATATCCAGGTGTGCGTCCCGACCACGTCCGCCCAGATATTCCACTTGTTGCGCCGTCAGATGCTGCGCCCCTACCGCAAACCCCTTGTTGTGTTCACACCCAAGAGCTTGCTGCGCAGCAAGGATGCTGCTTCTCCGATGCAAATGCTGGCGGAAGGAGCCTTCCAGACCGTGATACCTGAGGTCGATACAGTGGATGCCGCAAAGGTGAAACGTGTCATCGTGTGCAGTGGCAAGGTGTACTTCGACCTCATCAAACATCGTCGCGAAAAGGGTATAGAGAACACTCCCGTCATCCGGCTGGAGCAGCTCTATCCTTTCCCGCACGACGAATTCGCCGCGCAGATCGCAGCGTATCCAAAGGCGACCGAGGTGGTCTGGTGTCAGGAAGAACCGGGAAATCAGGGTGCATGGCATCGGGTTCAGCACTACCTTGTTCGCCATATGCGCAAAGGGATGCGGCTCGAATATGCGTTGCGTCCTTCTTCAGCCTCACCTGCGGCCGGTTATCTGGCCACACATAGTGAACAGCAAAAAGCGGTGATCGAAGCTGCATTCCGTCCCGATCTCGATGTAAAGAACATACCAGGAGCGCACCATGAGCATCATTGAAGTCAAAGTCCCGCAACTTTCCGAATCGGTATCCGAAGCTTCATTGCTGACCTGGCATAAGCAAGTCGGCCAGGCAGTGAAGGAAGGCGAGAATCTGATCGATATCGAAACCGATAAAGTGGTGTTGGAGTTGCCGGCGATAAAAAGCGGTGTTCTGGTAAAGATCATCAAGGCTGATGGAGCGAAAGTGGGCAGCGGTGAAGTCATCGCCCAGATCGACACGGCGGCTGTCGCGCAAGTTGCAGTGGCAGCGCCTGTTGAAGCTTCTGCTGCAGCACCCGTTGCCACAGCCAGCGCCCCCAAGGCTCAGTCACAAGCTGCAGCCGTTTCTCCCTCGGCGCGCAAAATGGCGAATGCGCTTGATGTGGATACTGCAGGCTTGCAGGGCAGCGGCCGCAAGGGGCTGGTGACCAAGGAAGACGTGTTGGGTGCGGTCCAGCAACCAGCACCGAGCCAGCCAATGATCGCACCAGTTGCCGTACCTGCGGGGGACCGCCCCGAGCAGCGTGTGCCGATGACGCGCATACGCCAGCGTATCGCTGAGCGCCTGCTGCAATCGCAGCAGAATTCCGCGATCCTGACCACGTTCAACGAAGTGAACATGCAACCGGTGATCGAGCTGCGCAACAAATACAAAGAAGCCTTCGAGAAGAAACACGGCGTCAAACTGGGCTTCTCCTCGTTCTTCGTCAAGGCGGTCGTGATCGCCTTGCAGAAATTCCCTATCGTCAACGCTTCGGTGGACGGCACCGACATCATTTACCACGGCTACTTCGACATCGGTATGGCGATAGGCAGCGAACGCGGTCTGGTTGTGCCGATTCTGCGTGACGCGGACAAGATGTCCATTGCGGAAATCGAGAAGAGCATCGCTGAATATGCCGCGCGCGCCAAAGTCGGCAAGATCACGATGGAAGAATTGACCGGTGGTACTTTCTCCATCACCAATGGCGGCGTATTCGGTTCCATGCTTTCAACGCCCATCATCAATCCGCCTCAGAGCGCGATTCTCGGCATCCATGCCACCAAGGATCGTCCGGTGGCAGAGAACGGCCAGGTAGTCATCCGCCCGATGAACTACCTGGCGCTTTCCTACGATCACCGCATCATCGATGGTCGCGAAGCCGTGCAATTCCTCGTCACCATCAAAGAGGTGCTGGAAGAGTTTTCGGCACGTGTACTGCTGGATCTGTAAATGAAGACTTTTCGCGCCTACCAGATTGTTGAAGAAGGCGGTAAATCCGCGGGCCGTTTCGTCGAGTTATCGCAGGACAATTTTGACACCGGTGAAGTAGTCATCCGCACCCATTACTCCGGTGTCAATTACAAGGATGCGCTCGCTGCCACAGGGGCTGGCAAAGTCATTCGCCGCTTCCCCTGTGTGGGAGGTATAGACGTTGCCGGGGTTGTTGAGTCTTCGCAGGATGCGCGTTACAAAGCGGGCGATCAGGTATTGGTCACCGGCTATGACATGGGCGTGGCGCATGACGGCGGTTTTGCCGAATATGTGCGCGTTCCGGCGGATTGGATAGTGCCGCTGCCGTCCGGGCTTACCCTGTTCGAATCGATGGCTTTGGGTACGGCCGGATTCACTGCCGCCCTTGCGATCCATCGCCTGGAACAAAACGATCTTACGCCCAAAAATGGCAAAGTGATCGTCACCGGTGCGACAGGCGGTGTGGGTAGTATCGCAATCCAGATGATGTCGCAACTCGGTTATCACGTGGTCGCACTGACCGGAAAAGCCGGCGAACACGATTACCTGAAATCGATCGGTGCCAGCGAGATACTGGCGCGTAACGAGATCGACATGAAGAGCACGCGTCCGCTGGAAAAGGCTTTGTGGGCGGGTGCGCTGGATGCGGTGGGCGGAGATACACTGGCCTGGCTTGCACGGACCATGCAACAGGAAGGTGCCATTGCCAGTTTCGGTAACGCGGGTGGCGCCGAGTTGCATACTTCGGTGTTCCCCTTCATCCTGCGCGGGGTGAAACTGCTCGGCGTGGACTCCTCCGCGACATTGATGCCGCTGCGCAAGCAGTTATGGCAACGCATGGCCGGCGATCTGCGCATCTCGCAATTTGACAAGATTGCGCACCGTATCGCGTTTTCCGAGCTTCCCGAAGCCTGCGCAAAGCTGATCAGGGGTGAGGCGCATGGCCGTTCTGTGGTGGAATTCGTTCCGAACTAGGAATCACTCGGTTATAATGCGCGCCCTTTGGGGCCTTCAGTGCTCCGAATGCGAAAGTGGCGGAATTGGTAGACGCACTGGATTTAGGTTCCAGCGCCGCAAGGCGTGAGAGTTCGAGTCTCTCCTTTCGCACCAGATTGTTATTGGAAATGCGAGAGCGCATCACACATCAGTCAGAGGCGGTTAATACCGCCTCTTTTTTTTAAAATCAAATTAGCTGACACAGATATCGCCTTTTACAGAACATACGGCGCGGTAATCCATGAAGAAGCGTCACATGCTTTGGCGACGTAGCGGATGGCCTTCAACGGGATCATAAATCCCTTCGAATTTCTGACCATTCCTGGTTTTCAAGACGGCCTTGTAGCAGGTGTTGTCAGGATTTAAGCTGATGACCTGATAGCCTTGCTGTACCAATTTATTTTGCATTTCACCAGCAGGAAGCCAATGAGCCTTGTCCAAATTCGTGCAATTGAAAGTCCGGGCAAGCAGAGGTGTCGAAAGAGTGACCAGGCTGATGGCGATGACAATATGTCTTATGCGCATGATGATTCCTTTCATGAGATTGTGAGCGTTTCGGTAGATATCATGTTCACCCGATCATCTTAAGAAAACCTTAAAGCGCTACTCGGCAAGCGCATATCGGACTGAATGACCGAAATTCAGGCGCTTATGAACTTCTCCCGACTCGTGTTCCTGTTTGATGTCAAAAGAACTCGTATTCCACGCGGAACAGAAGAGTCCTGTCAGGCGCGCCCTGATTGATGCCATGTACCACGCCAAGGCTGTATTCAAATTCTTTTCCGGCATCCGTCCGGATTTCCCCATAAAGCACGGGCCCGATCTGATAGGCATTGTCATTGGGGCGCATGTAGACTTCGATGCCAGGCGAAAATGAAGCCTTGTTAAAGTCCATTTTGTAACTGACGCTGTAGGCAGATCGGAATACATATGAACTGCTCGCTCCGGCACCGATTTCTTTTTCCCAGATCAGATTCAGACGCTGATCAAAATGTCCGGACCACTTTTCCAGCAGTGGCCCAAATTCGGCCCTGCTTAATACGCCTGGTTGCTTGTTGTGCGCATACGACGCCAAAAAACCCACATCCGCCCAGTATTCACCCCGGGTGGTAAGCTGAAATGTGTTCTCGAATTCATAGCCCGAAGGATGCGTTGACGCGCCCGGATCACGATTGAATTCACCGATATATATCTCGGGTTTCCACCAACTGGTAAATGCATGTGCAACCGAGATGTTGTAACCGCTCGCGCCATTGAGATCGCTGCGGCCATCTTGCGTGCTGAAACCGTACATTTCCACTTCGCTTTGCCCTTGAACGACATAAGGCGAATAGACGATGAAGTCGTTGTCCGCACGGGCCACGTTTGCCGCCAGACTTATAGCGATTGCGAGTCCGGCGATTGGTGCAATCATCCGATTCGGTTGCATAAATATTCTTCCATTCATATTTGTATGGTGAGTGAGGAGATCTATTCCTCGAATAGTGTTGCTTGAATTACGTCAGTATCGGTACTTGTGATTTAACCTGGGTTTTCAGCGGCCTTTACCTGTTCACTTCGTTTTTTTCCGGACATGCGCATCAAAATCAGGATCGTCAGGAATGTGCCGACATAGAACACGACCTCAATGCCTGACGGACGGGCAATGTATCCCACCAGAATATGCAACAGCTGCCCGAGCAGGCTGGTTTGGCTCAGTATGTTTGAAGTGTTCCAAAGCCCGTTTCCCAATGCCGGCAACAGGCCGACCTGGTTCAGGAAGGCAGCCGCTTGTGCTGCAAGCCCGGCTGCAAGAAGAAGGATCAGCCAGCTCGTGATTGAAAAGAAATGCCGGACGGGGATGCGCAACAAGCCGAGGTACAGCAACAGCCCTGCCATAACGCCAGCGACCACGCCTCCAAGACCGCCCATAGCCATATTCAGGCTTTGCTCGCCGCTGGTGGCAATGGCCCAAAGAAAGAGCACCGCTTCGGAACCTTCACGCATTACCGCTACCAGTGTGATGACCATCAATGCTGCCAGAGGACGCTGACCGGATTGAACGGCTGAGCCGACTTCCTTTATGTCAGTTGAAAATTGCCGGGCATTGGAGCTCATCCATACGTTATGCCATGTAAGCATGGCTACAGCACTTAGCAGAATCGCCGCGTTGAGAATTGCCTGTCCATTACCGGAAAATTCAGAGGAAGCAACATTGGCCAAGATTGCCACAATGGAGGCGCCGAGCAAACCCAGTGCTACACCACCGGCTACCCAGCGACCCCGACCGCGAATCCCGCGGCTCGCGCCAAGCACGATTGCAATGATGAGTGCCGCTTCCAGCACTTCACGAAACATGATGATTGCCGTTGCAAGCATGTTCAGTTCTCCTTCTTGACACCGGGTTTCGCCACAATCGAACCCTGCATTTCGTGATTGAAGTCATTAAAGAACTGGTAGCTTCCCGGATCCATCGGCCCGATATAAATCGCCGTTTCTCCATGACCCGGCACAACAACCTCGCGCGAAAGGTCATAGCTTTCGAACTCGGCCGGAATGGCATCCAGATTGCGGACTACCAGTTTCAGCTTGACGCCGGACGGGAGTGTCAGCTGGTTCGGTTCGAACTTGCCGTTGCGGATCGTCAGCACGGTCGGTGTTTCATCGGCAGCGAGCGCAAAGCTATTGATTGCAAATGCGCCAGCCAGGAAAGCAGGTAATAAAAGTGAAATCCGCATAATTGTTCCTTTCGTTGGAGATAGGGATCAGCTGCCGGTAATGGTAATCATTCTCATTTGCATTTGCAACTGCATTCGTATATTATTTTCCCTATACGCAGATAACGGGGAGCTCACCATGGATCATTTGACTCATCTCAAGACGGCCGGGCTGAAATCCACCCTGCCGCGTCTCAAGGTGTTAAACCTGTTTGGAAACGGAAATGAGCGCCATTTAAGTGCCGAGGATGTCTATAAGAAACTGCTGGCCAGCGGCGATGATGTAGGGTTAGCGACGGTTTACCGGGTACTGACCCAGTTTGAGCAAGCCGGGTTGCTGATAAGACACCACTTCGAAGGCGACAAGTCGGTGTTTGAATTGAATGAAGGCAAGCATCACGATCACATCGTGTGCCTGCAATGCGGAAGGATCGAAGAGTTCTACGATGCGACCATCGAGTCGCGCCAAAAAAAGGCGGCTGCCGACCGTGGATATTCAGTTCACGATCATTCGCTCTATATCTACGCCGATTGCATCAAGCCGAAGTGTCCAAATAGACTCTGATGCAGATGGGCGATCTGGCGGGAGAGACTAAGCTGCACGTGCAACCTCGGCCCGGCTAGTCGCTGGCCAGTTCAGTTCGGTTGCCGAAATGCGCCAGCGCCTCCGGATTCAACAACGCCTCGAGATTTTTTACCGGCTCGCCGTGGATGACGTTGCGCACGGCAATCTCCACCAATTTTCCGCTCTTGGTGCGCGGCATGTCGGGCACCGCAAGGATCTTCGCCGGCACATGCCGAGGGGTCGTGTTTTCGCGGATGGTAGATTTGATCCGCTTTACCAATTCTTCGGTCAGAACCGTGCCCTCGCGCAGTCTGACGAATAGCACGATGCGCACATCGCCGAGACTGCCGGGTGGCCAGGTTTGAGCGATGACCAGTGACTCCATCACCTCCGACAGACGCTCCACCTGCCGGTAGATTTCTGCGGTGCCTATGCGTACGCCGCCGGGATTGAGTGTGGCGTCCGAGCGACCATGGATGATCAGGCCGCCGTGCTCCGTGATCTCGCAGAAGTCACCGTGGCACCACACCCCCGGGAAGCGTTCGAAATACGCGGCCCGATATTTGGCACCGTCGGCATCGTTCCAGAAACCCAGGGGCATCGAAGGAAAGGGCTGGGTGCAGACCAGTTCGCCCTTCTCCCCGCGTAGAGGTTTGCCGTTGTCATCGAAGACATCCACCGCCATGCCAAGTCCCCGGCACTGGATTTCGCCGCGCCTCACCGGCAAGATCGGGCTGCCCAAAACAAAGCAGGAAACAATGTCGGTGCCGCCTGAGATCGACGATAGCTGTACCTCAGGTTTGATGGACCGGTACACGAAATCGAATCCTTCCGCCGACAGGGGGCTGCCGGTAGAGAAGATCGCGCGCAAGGCAGAAAGATCGAAGCGCTCCCTCGGCACCAGCCCGGACTTGGCCAGGGCGTCGATATATTTGGCGGAGGTCCCGAAATGGGTCATGCGTTCTGCTTGCGCATAATCGAAAAGGATACGGCCGTCACGCACGAAGGGATTGCCATCGTAGAGCAGAAGCGTTGCGCCGCTGGCGAGCCCGCTCGCCAGCCAGTTCCACATCATCCAGCCGCAGGTGGTGAAGTAGAACAGCCGGTCGCCTTCGCGTATATCGCTGTGCAACTGGTGTTCCTTCAGGTGCTGCAACAGGGTGCCGCCCGCGCCGTGGACGATGCACTTGGGCACGCCGGTGGTGCCCGAGGAATACAGGATGTAGAGAGGATGATCGAAAGGCAGGGCGGCAAAATCAATGGTATCCGCCTTGGTGAAGGGCGCGACGAACTCCCTCCATCCCGTTGCTTTGGGGATCGCGTCGTACGAACTCGCTTCGGATACGTAGGAAACGACGATCACTTTCTCGACCGTGTGAAGCTGGCTCGCAACTTCACCCAGCTTGCACAGCACGTCGATCGTTTTGCCGTTGTAGAAGTAGCCATCGACGCCGATGAGTACTTTGGGCGTCACTTGGCCAAAGCGATCCAGTGCACCCTGCACGCCGAAATCGGGAGACGCGGAGGTGAAAATCGCGCCGATGCTCGCGACGGCCAGCATCGCGATGATCGCCTCCGGCATGTTGGGGAGCCAGACGGCCACGCGATCCCCGGCTACAACGCCCAGGTTGCGCAGGGCGGCAGCCAATTGCGCCACTTCGCTGTGCAGTTCCTTGCGCGAAAGTCTGCGCTGTACCCGATCCTCGCCCCAGAATACCAGCGCATCTGCATTTGCCGAAGGGCGCAACAGGTTCTCGGCGAAATTGAGTTGCGCATCCGGGAACCAATGCGCACCCAGCATTCCCTGTTGCGGATCGCGCTTCAAGATGCACTTGCCCGGTTCGCCGATGACGCCGGCGAAATCCCAGACGGCACGCCAGAACGCTTCCGGTTGTTCTATCGACCAGCGCCACAGTGCCTCATAGCCTTCCAGCTCGCCTGCAAGGGGTTTCAAATTGTGCATGAAGGCCGTAACGCGCGCGGCGGCGACTTTTTCGGCAGACGGTGTCCAGCAGAGATCGGTCATGGTATTTTTTATCTTGAAACTAATTTTGAATTCATCATGGATGCAGTACCGCAAATTTCCGGATTTCAGACTCCATCTTCATGTCGACAGCCGCCACGCAGAACGCGAGGCGACTGTCGTTACTTGAAGAAAAACCGTCCCGGACTCAAGGCAAAATTGGAGCCACAAAGGGCATGGTCATGGAAAGCAGCCACAGCAGGAAGATCGTGACCGGGGCCAGGAATATCAGTTGCAGCATGGTGTAACCGGCCAGTTCGCGCGCCTTCACGCCAACCAAGCCCATCAAAGGCAGCATAAAGAAGGGATTGATGAAGTTCGGCAAAGCTTCGGACGCGTTATAGCACTGCACCACCCATGCCAGGTTGACCTTGAGTTCGGTTGCTGCCTGCAGCAGATATGGTGCTTCGACTACCCACTTGCCACCGCCGGACGGAAGGAACAAGCCCAGGATCGCCGAATACACCCCCACAACCGCAGCCAATGTATCTTGTGTCGAGATGGAAACAAAGAATTTCGCCAGAATCTCATTGATGCCGGAGCCCATCAATATTCCGAATATACCGGCATAGAGCGGAAACTGGATCAGGATGCCGCCGGTCATCGGTACCGCTTTGGCGATGGCGCGCAAGAAAGCGCGGGGCCTCCAGTGCAACAGCAATCCGACGATGATGAACATGAAGTTGTAAGTGTTCAAATCCAGCGCGGCCAGCCCTCCCTTGGTGGCAAAGACGTCCACCAGATAGAGCACGCCCAAGGCGACAAGTACTACCGTCAGGAAAGGACTGAATTCCAGGTTTTCGCCGGGCGTTTTTGCGACCCCGATATCTTCGGACTCTTGGTGTTTTACGCCCGCCATCTCAAAGGTCTTCGCCAAATGCGCGGCCGGGGTAGATGAATAGCAGATCCATGTGGAAATCACCATGGGCGTAAGAATCATCACCAGGTTTTGCCAGGTAAACAAAGTCTGTTCGAGCGAGATCACCCCGCTGATCTTGAGCAATGCCGGAGGAATGGATCCCTTCGTAGCCATCATCAATGCTGCGGAAGATGACAAGCCGAGCGCCCACACCGTGCCGAGGCCGAGAAAGCCTGCTGCGCTGATCGCGCGATAATCCACCCCGTCCAGACGCTTGCAGATTTCGCGCATCAGGATGCCTGAAAAGATCAGGCTGAAACCCCAGCTCAGCAATGAAGTGAGCATCGCCATGAAACCGACATAGGCAACGGCACCCTTGGGAGTCTTCGGAAACCTGGCCAGCACGACGATCAGCTTTTGTACGGGTTTCGACACCGCCACTACATAGCCGCCGATCACGACGAAGGCCATTTGCATGGTGAAGGGAATCAGGTTCCAGAAGGATTTGCCAAAATCAACCGAGACTTGGGAAGGGGTCCTGCCCATTGCCAGCGCGCCGAGACTGACGATGACCACAGCCAGCGCGGCAAAGACAAAGGCGTCCGGAAACCATCTTTCGCTCCAGTTGGCCAGGCTGATGCCCATTCTTGCGATAGCGCCTTCCTTTTCCTGGCCTTCGATTGCCTGAGAACTTTTTTTATTCATTTTATTTCTCTCCCCTTCACTAAGTTAAGATCCAAACTGTTAACGATAGTACCCACCAGCACTTGATTTGGAGTCACAATTCTTTGAACTTGCGCCCGCGGAATCTACCATGCATAACGGGTCCAGAGGACGCGCGCTCCATCCGAACCGTATTTTCAGAACATTCCTACAAGACAACAAGACTCTTCCTACAGAGAGTCATCTGGCAATGCCCCAGCATATTAATTCCACTGTGACGGGGAAGCCACCAAAATGGATTCCTCAATGTGGAAGAGGTCTTTAATCGCGGACTGATCAAAGGTTTTGCCCGACAGGCTGGCCGTGGACAAGACACCAGCCGTGAAGGCGCATCGACAGACAAGAAGGCCAGAGGGAACGCGACATGAACAAACGTATTGCATTGGTAACGGGCGGTACAGGCGGTATCGGCAGCAGCATCTGCAGGCAGCTTTCTGCCGATGGTTTTGTGGTTGTGGCCAATTACATCGCGGCAGAGAAGGAAAGGGCTCATTCCTGGCAGATATCCGAACGCGCTGCCGGCAGGGATGTGCATATCGCGGAGGGCGATGTTTCAGATTATGATTCCGTCGTGGTCATGATGGCAAAAATAAGGGCAGACATCGGTCCCGTGAGCGTGCTGGTAAATAACGCCGGCATCACCAAGGACGGCGTGTTCCGGAAAATGCCGCTGGAGAACTGGATGGATGTGCTTAACGTCAATCTCAACAGCGTGTTTAACGTCACGCGCCAGGTAGTGGATGATATGCTGGCAGAAGGCTGGGGCCGTATCATCAATATGTCCTCAGTCAACGGTCAAAAGGGCCAGTTCGGACAGACCAATTATTCTGCTGCAAAAGCGGGGATGCATGGTTTCACCAAAGCGCTGGCGCAGGAAATGGCCGCGAAAGGTATTACCGTCAATACCATCTCGCCCGGCTATATCGGCACCGAAATGCTCATGGCGATCAAGCCGGAGATACTCGACCAGATCGTTTCGACCATCCCGGTAGGACGGCTGGGCAAGCCGGAGGAGATCGCCAAACTGGTGTCTTATCTTGCTTCGGACGATGCGGCGTTCATCACCGGTGCCAACATCGCCATCAATGGCGGTCTGCACATGTACTGAAAACGAATTTCATATTGTTTCTTTAAGATCGGGTGAGTTTACAAATGAGCAAAGAAGTCGTGGTCCTTAGCGCTGTCCGTTCCGCCATCGGTACTTATGGCGGCTCCCTGGCCGATATCGAACCGGCCGAACTGGCAGGCACCGTGATGAAGGAATCGGTGGCGCGTTCCGGAGTCGATCCCAAAGTCATCAACTACGTGACCGTGGGCAACACCATCCCCACCGAGAGCCGGTTTGCCTACGTCGCCCGTGTGGCGGCGATCCAGGCCGGCCTGCCGATGGAGTCGGTCGCCATGTCGGTGAACCGTCTTTGCTCGTCCGGTTTGCAGGCCATCGTGACGACGGCGCAGAACATCCTGCTCGGCGATTGCGACTATGGCATAGGTGGCGGCGTCGAAGTGATGAGCCGCGGCGGTTACCTGTCCAGCGCGATGCGCACCGGTGCACGCATGGGCGACACCCATCTGATCGACACCATGGTTGCAACGCTGACCGACCCGTTCGGCGTGGGCCACATGGGCATCACCGCCGAGAATCTCGTGACCAAGTGGGGCATCACGCGCGAGGAGCAGGATGCCCTTGCCGTCGAGTCGCACCGCCGTGCCACTGCGGCGATCGGCGAAGGCCGTTTCGGCTCTCAGATCGTTCCCATCGTCAAGCAGACCCGCAAGGGTGCGGTGGTCTTCGATACCGACGAGCATGTCAGGCCCGGCACGACGATGGAGACGCTGGCCAAGATGAAACCCGTGTTCAAGAAAGACGGCTCCGTGACCGCCGGCAATGCCTCGGGCATCAACGACGGCGCCGCATTCCTGGTGCTTGCCGATGCTGCAGTGGCGGGCGCGGCAGGGCACAAGCCGATGGCGCGGCTGGTGTCGTATGCCGTGGCCGGTGTGCCCAACGAGATCATGGGAGAAGGCCCCATCCCTGCAACCAGACTGGCGCTGAAGAAAGGCGGACTCACGCTTGCCCAGATGGATGTGATCGAGAGCAACGAAGCCTTTGCGGCGCAGGCCATCGCGGTAGCGCGCGGACTGGATTTCGATCCGGAAAAGGTCAATCCGAACGGCGGTGCGATCGCACTGGGTCATCCGGTTGGGTGTTCGGGTGCATTCCTTGCAACCAAGGCCATTTACGAATTGCACCGCACCGGCGGGCGCTATGCCCTGGTGACCATGTGCATCGGGGGCGGTCAGGGTTTTGCAGTGATTTTTGAAAGGTATTGAGTACGCCCTGCATACTCGACTTTGAATCCTTTCCTGCGCTCAAAGGAACGGCCCATGATTGATCAAGAAGACCAATATTTTCCTTCAATCCCGTTTCGCGCCATTGTCGAACAATCACTGGCGGGTATCTACGTGCTACAGGACGAGCACTTTGCCTATGCAAATGCCACCTGGGCGGAAATGATAGGAAGGACGCCGGAAGAAATGATCGGCGGCCACCTGCGCGAGTTCGTGGATCCCGGCTTTCTCGACGAATTGATGGCACTGTATTGGCGCCGCATCAACGGTGACCTGAAAAGCCTGAGGTTCGTTACGCGTCTGGTGCATAAAGACGGTCGCGTCATACTGATCGAAGTGCATGGCACGCGGATGGACTACAAGGGACGCCCTGCCATTGTCGGTATCGGGGTCGATGTCACCGAGCGTTTGAAAAGGGACGAGGAACTGATCCGCTCCAAAGCCCAATTGCAGGAACTTGCAGCGAATATCAACAGATTGCGCGAAGAGCAGCGTGCCAAATTCGCCCGTGACCTCCACGATGTACTCGGAGGCATGCTGACTTCCATCAAGATGGATGTCAGCAGGATCATGCGCAGGGTCGATTCGCCCGAGGTGCAGGAGATCACCCACGGCCTGCTCGCACTGACCCAGGATACGATCAATACGGTCAGGGAGATATCGGAGGAACTCAGGCCCAGTGCACTTGACCATATCGGTCTCGTGGCCGCGATCGAGAAAGAGATCGCCGTATTTTCCAATCGCTACAACATCGCCACCTGCATGGCTCCCTGCGAAGTGACCACCAGACTCTCGCCCAAACGGAATATCGCCATCTACCGGATCTTTCAGGAAGCGTTGACCAACATCGCGCGTCACGCAGACGCCACTTCCGTATTCATACGCCTGGAATTCAACGACGACGATTTTCGAATGGAGATCGTCGATAACGGTCGGGGTATCGACATGGAGTCACAAACAATGACACCCATCGGTCTCCTTGGCATGTCGGAGAGAGCCAGGGAGATCGGCGGGACCCTGGAGATCGGGTCCAATCCGGGCGGAGGTACCCGGCTTTGCCTGTTTGCTCCCTTAGTGCATCAAGGAGTTCAATGACATGATCAGAGTACTCATCGTGGATGACCACACTATCTTTCGCTCGGGGCTCAAGCGTCTTTTCTCCGATGAAAACGACATCTCTGTCGTCGATGAGGCGTCCAACAGCACAGACGCATTGGACAAGATCCGCAAGCACGAACTCGACCTCGTCCTGATGGACGTCAGCATGGCAGGCCGTAGCGGCCTGGAAGCCCTCGAATCGCTTCGAATCGAATTCCCGCAATTGCCGGTACTGATCCTTTCGATGTATTCCGAAGAACAGTACGCCGTGGTCGCCATGAAGGCCGGGGCCAACGGCTATCTTTCCAAGGATGCCGAGCCTGCCGAATTGATCGGAGCGATCAGGAAGATCGCCGCAGGCGGCCGCTATCTGACCAACCGCGGAACCGAACTCATGCTGATGCAATTCAGCGGAAAAGACGACCGGCCAACTCACCAGAAACTTTCGACCCGCGAATTCGAGATCATGAGAATGATCGCCAATGGGATCTCGCTGACCGAGATCGGGGAACGCCTGAACATCAGCGTCAAGACGGTCAGTACCTATCGCACCCGCATACTTGAGAAGATCGGCGTCAAAAGCAATGCCGAACTCGCCAAGTTCGCCTTGCGCAATGAAATCGTCTGAGTCACTGCAGGATATCCCGGAGCGGCAGTTGCCCGGGCTATCAGGCACATACGCACGTCATGTCAGTTTTTTCCTACGCGCTGATTAGAACCTTCTGACTACCGCCATCAGACATAGCCCATTACGATTCCGGCACTGGGCATCGTCGAGGCAGGTCTCGAAAGTTGGATCATGCCGATCGGGTTGCCCGCCATAAAGACACGGCAGTTTCCATAACGACGACACGTGTCGCAGATTTCTAACGCGAAATTACCTACAACAACCATGGGAGAGTGATTCATGGACTTCATCATCGTACTTGCAGCCTTGTGCTTTCTGATGTTTGTCGCCTATCGCGGCTACAGCGTCATTCTTTTCGCCCCCGTGGCCGCGCTCGGTGCAGTGCTGCTGACCGATCCGACGCTGGTCGCGCCGATGTTCACCGGCCTCTTCATGGACAAGATGGTCGGCTTCGTCAAACTGTATTTCCCTGTCTTCCTGCTCGGGGCCATCTTCGGCAAGGTGATCGAACTGTCCGGTTTCTCCAAATCCATCGTCTCTGCCATCATCAGCATCGTCGGGCGTGAACGGGCCATATTGTCCATCGTCGCCGTGTGCGCCATCCTGACCTATGGTGGCGTCTCCCTGTTTGTCGTGGTCTTCGCGGTCTATCCTTTCGCAGCCGAAATGTTCAGGCAAAGCGACATACCGAAGCGATTGATCCCAGGCACGATCGCACTCGGCGCTTTTACGTTCACGATGGATTCGCTGCCGGGCACACCGCAGATACAGAACATCATCCCGACCACATTCTTCAAGACCGACATCTATGCCGCGCCGTGGCTCGGCACCATTGGTGCCGTCTTCATCCTGATCGCCGGTCTCACCTACCTCGAATGGCGCCGTCGCCAGGCTGCGGCAGCCGGTGAAGGTTACGGCACCAATCTGGTCAACGAACCGGAACCCTTCGAACGCGAGAAGCTGGCCAATCCCTGGATCGCGATCCTGCCGCTGGTCCTCGTCGGTGTCATGAACAAGGTGTTCACCATCGCGATACCGGCGGCCTATGGCAAGACGCATTCCTTCATTCCGTCGGTCGTCGGCAAGGCAGCACCGGTGGTTCAGGAGATCTCCAAGATCACGGCCATCTGGGCAGTGGAAGGCGCGTTGCTGGTCGGCATCCTCATCGTGCTGGTCTTCGCCGGCAAGACGGTATTCTCCAGGTTCGCCGAAGGCTCGAAATCGGCCATCAGCGGAGCCCTGCTGGCTTCGATGAATACTGCGTCGGAATACGGCTTCGGAGCCGTGATCGCAGCCTTACCTGGTTTTCTTTCCGTCTCCAATGCGCTCACTTCCATCCCCAACCCGCTAGTCAATGAGGCGATCACAGTCACTTCGTTGGCTGGCATCACCGGCTCGGCGTCGGGTGGCATGAGCATCGCGCTCGCGGCCATGGCCGACACCTTCATCCAGAACGCGCAGGCGGCGGGCATCCCGCTCGAAGTCTTCCACCGTGTCGCCGCGATGGCCAGCGGCGGCATGGATACGCTCCCGCACAATGGGGCCGTGATCACTTTGCTGGCGGTGACGGGACTGACTCACCGCGTTTCCTACAAGGACATCTTCGCGATCACCGTCATCAAGACCTCCGCGGTATTCGTCGTCATCGCGGCGTTCTACCTCACCGGCGTGGTCTGAAGCAACGCGAAAGCGACAAGAAGAAACCAGCCATGCCTACATCACAGCTTACCGCGGCGAATTCGCTGCGTGTGTCCGATACCGGCAAGATCATGACTGCGCGCGAAGCTGTTTGCCGTATCCGCGACGGCGACACTCTCGCAACCAGCGGCTTTGTCGGCATCGGTTTTCCAGAGAACATCGCCGTTGCACTTGAAGCCCTGTATCTGGAAGGGAAGGGGGCCGACGCGCATAGCCACGGACACCCGCGCGACCTGACTCTTGTTTATGCCGCCGGCCAGGGCGACGGCAAGGAGCGCGGCCTCAACCATCTCGGCCACGAGGGTTTGCTGAGCCGTGTGATCGGCGGGCACTGGGGGCTGGTACCCAAGCTGCAACAACTTGCCGTATCGAACCGCATTGAAGCCTGGAACCTGCCGCAGGGCGTCATCACCCATCTCTACCGCGACATCGCCGCCGGCAAACCCGGAACGCTGACGCGTATCGGCCTGGGCACGTTTGTTGACCCGCGCTTCGGCGGCGGCAAACTCAACGAGAAGACTACTGCCGACCTGGTGCGATTGATGGAGATCGACGGCGAGGAATACCTGTTCTACAAGGCTTTCCCCATCCATGTCGGCATCATCCGCGGCACCACCGCCGATCCCGACGGCAATATCACGATGGAAAAGGAAGCGCTGACGCTGGAGGCGCTGGCCATCGCCATGGCCGCGCACAATTCCGGCGGCATCGTCATCGCCCAGGTCGAGCGCATCGCAGAGCGGGGCGCACTCAGTCCCCGCCAGGTGAAGATCCCAGGCATATTGGTGAATTGCGTGGTCGTGGCCGAAAAACCCGAATACCACATGCAGACATTTATCGAGCAATACAGTGCAGCCTTCGCAGGAGAGGTCCGCGTGCCGTTGTCGGAGATTCCGGTCATGGCGATGTCCGACCGCAAGATCATCGCGCGCCGTGCCGCCATGGAACTGTCCGCCAATGCCGTTGTGAATCTCGGCATCGGCATGCCCGAGGGTGTGGCCTCTGTCGCCACCGAAGAAAGTATCCTCGACCTGATGACCCTCACCGCCGAACCCGGCGTGATCGGCGGCATTCCGGCCGGCGGTCTCAACTTCGGCGCTGCCACCAACACCCAGTCCATCATCGATCAGCCGAGTCAGTTCGACTTCTACGATGGCGGCGGACTGGACATCGCCTTTCTCGGCCTGGCGCAGGCGGACCGCCAGGGCAACCTGAACGTCTCGAAGTTTGGCTCGCGGCTGGCTGGCGCGGGCGGCTTCATCAACATTTCGCAGAGCGCCAGAAAAGTCGTGTTCGTCGGCACCTTCACCGCCGGCATTCAGGAAATTGTCGTCGAAGACGGCAAGCTGAAAATCGTCCAGGACGGGGATGTGATGAAATTCGTCGACGAAGTCGAACACCGCACCTTCAGCGGCATCGAAGCCACCAAATGCGGCAAGACCGTGCTCTACATTACCGAGCGCTGCGTCTTCCGACTTTGCGCGGAAGGACTCGAACTGATCGAGATCGCACCCGGCATCGATATCGAACGTGACATTCTCGCGCTCATGGCCTTTCGTCCGGTCATGAAATCCATGCCCGCATTGATGGACGAACGGATCTTCCAGAACGGTCCCATGAATCTTCGCCCCACGTTGTTGGCACCATAAAAACGGCTTATTTATCAAGCAACCAGAATCGAGCCATCGCAAAGCAGCTTTTACGACACCATCTTAAGTTGACCATATTGGTATGGCAAGAGTAGTATTTGTACAAAGAAATCCCCCGCATCGTTTGGAGAGTTTTTCGCAGTTCTCCACCCTTAAAAAAATTCCTTGATGTTGATTTTTAGAGCAGTCCATTGAAGTTGCCTTAAGGAAACGCTGAATAAGTCCGTTCGCCCTGAGCTTGTCGAAGGGTGAACTTCGCAAGCCGCTGATTTGTATCGCGCCTCCGTTCATGGTTCGACAAACTCACCACGAACGGAGGACTCATTCAGCGTTTCCCTAAAAGTATCAAACTGGATCGGGTGTAACTTTTATGACCTATCGGTATTCAAAACGATTGGTGATTTTCCAACTTGCCGCAGCCTTGGCAATGCTGATCGCCTTGTACATCGGCACAAAGCCGATGATTTGGGGATGGCTGCTGTTCTCGCCGCTATTTCTGTTTGTTGTAGTCAAAGCTGTTCGCACGTACAAGTATTCATTAACGATCAATGACGATTGCATCACTGTTGTAGATTTCAATAAGCGCGCTCAATACCAGGTTTCCGATATCACGGCGATCAACGTCTGGCCTGCCAAGGGGGAACGGATCGCTATCATTACCTTTCCGGACTGGAAAAAACTGAGTTTTCCAAGTCACCTGGAAGGATTCGACGATCTGGTAGCGTTATTAACAACAAAAACAAAACTGCAAAAGCAAACTTTAGAATCTTGGTAGGTATGACATCGCCGGTTGATTCCTTCAATGTTGGAACAAGGAGGCATCATGTCGACAGATATCCCCGCAAAATTTCCCCCGCATCAATACCGGCGCACCGCAGATATCACGCCGGCAAGCAGAGCGGGATCCAATACGCAAAACCCTCCCACCTCGCCAAAAATACATGAATTGCGGGAAAGGTATGAAGCGCTGATGGAAAAGAAGAATGGCTCGAATTCGAGTTGAGGTTGAATAGCGCACTGATTAAGCCGCTGCGGGCCAAATACTGAATTTTGGTATCATGTACTCGTTGGCTCGCCGATTCGGACAAATCAGGTAATTGGACTATCACTATTCTATTTTTGGTGAAGGCGCACTCGAAGAGATAAATCCGGGTGCTGAGCAGTGCTTTCTTACTAACTTGCTGACCTAATAATCATTTAGATGGAACCACTAATACTTAGCAATCTGTAGTACCTTGTTGCAGTGCTGACTCGCACCATATACGTCTGGGAACAGCGTTAGATGATTGATGTTCATTTTGTTTAGAGTTCGCAGACATTCGGTTCTTTCTTTTTCTGGAAGTACAATCTTAACCATTGGTGCCTTCGTCGATTCCCCAAGGTAGTGCCTTTCAATCCACGAGTCCACAGTATCCCCCAATGGCGTCCGTGAGAACAATCCAGCTTGACTAACCAAGCGCGCATTCTCATCTTGATGTGGTCTGACAAACTCTAGGATTGGCGGCCGTTCAGCTCCCTTGTGCGTTGACGTAATTTCAGCATTCTTACTACCAATCCCTCCAAGTGCCCACACAGCTCTTCTTCCAGATGATGGCTTTTCTTGTTTTTCAAACGCAAAATACAATGCGACGAATGGCGACTCGGTCCAATCCAGCAAGGGAGTTGCCAGACCTTGATGTTGGCCGAGAGCCCACCACTCATTCTCGCTTTCTATTTTTGAGGGGTTAGAGCCGCGACGGCCACGAATTGAAAGCTTAAATTTTTCGAGGTGTCCATTTGCGAGCCTCTCTCGTTCAGATTTAGGTTTGAACGTCATTAGACGGTCAAAACTTGATTCGAGCTTCCAAGCTGAGTCTCGCTGACCTCGCCATACATAATGCGAGTGGTCTAGCATCTCCTTGCGAACAAAATCATGAAACCACTTCCATGATGAAAGTTCAATTTCCCATATTCCGTTTTTTGTTCCTTTATTCGTCCATTTTGAAAGTCCAGCCATAAGTCCTCCACTTGTCCCCGTCCAAGTAACACGGGTGCTATAAATATATGGGACCGCAATCTATCGGCAATAATCTTCCCATGCAAGTGCAAAAGGCCTATGCATTTTAGAGATAGTTCGAATCGGAACAGGCGGGCCTGATTTGAAACTAAGAAGAGATTTCAATTCGCCGCGATTGCCATCGGCGCAACATAAGCCGCACGGGCAGCGCGCACCGCGTCGTGATTTTCCAGCGCCCATTCGATCATGCTTTGCAGCGGTTTCAGCAAGGAGTGTCCCAACGGTGTAAGGGTATATTCCACCCGCAACGGCACCGTGGCGAATACCTGCCTCGATACCAGGCCATCCTGTTCCAGGCGGCGCAGCGTCTGCGCCAGCATGCGTTGCGAAACGTCTCCGATACGGTTCCTGAGTTCGCTGAAGCGCAGGGTTCCTGCTTCCAGTTCGTGGATCACCAATAACGACCAGCGGTCTCCCAGACGATCAAGCACATCGCGGATCGGGCACAGGCAGGCCTTGGGATCTTTGGGTTTATGCAGTGTCATGGCTATCTCCTTTCATGGTTACTAGGTAGTAACCAGGTAACTTTCGGCGCCCTACTTGTGTGGGGTTTGCGCCGTGGTGCAATATAGTAATCAGATTCTGGTTTTGAATCCAACCTAATTTTAAAGGAAAAAGTCATGAGCAAGAAAACCCTGGTTGTCGTCGCCCACCCCGATCTGGGCAAGTCCCGCATCAACCGCACCTGGATCGAGCACCTGCGCCCGCACGCGGGCAAGGCTACTGTGCATGAGTTATACAAGGCCTATCCGGACGGCAAGATCGATGTGGCCGCCGAGCAAAAACTGCTGGAAGCGCATGACCGCATCATTTTGCAATTCCCGATGTTCTGGTTCAGCACGCCCTCGTTGCTGAAGCAATGGCTGGACGATGTGTTGTCCTATGGCTGGGCGTTCGGCCCCGGGGGCGACAAGCTCGAAGGCAAGGAGATCGGCGTTGCTGTTTCCACAGGTGGCCCCGCGCATGCGTATCAGGCGGGTGCGCAGAACCAGTACACGCTGAGCGAGTTGCTGCGCCCGCTGCAGATGACGGCGCAATACACGCGCGCCAAATATCTGCCTGTATTCTCGATGCAGGGCGCGCTCTATAATCCGACGGAAGAGGAAGTCAAAAGCAATGCACAGGCCTATGTGCAGCATGTATTGAGCGCAGCTTAAAAAATCACGGAAATATTCCGTTCATGGAGACCCTTCGACAAACTCAGGGCGAACGGAATTAATCCGGATTGGTAGATACAGAAAGGTAACTTGATCATGAGCACCTCTGCACGTTTGCCCACTTTGTTCATCCCGCACGGCGGCGGCCCCTGTTTTTTCATGGAGCCGATGCCGGGCATGCCGGCGGATACCTGGGACAGGATGGCGGCGTATCTGAGCGGTATTCCCAAAGCGCTGGGGCAGCGTCCCAAGGCGGTGCTCGTCATCTCCGGGCACTGGGAAACCGAACAAGCCACCGTGCTCAACACGGACAACTATGAACTGTTGTACGACTACTACGGCTTCCCCGAGCACACCTACAGCCTCACTTACCCGGCGCATGGCTCGGCACCCGTGGCAGCGCGCGTGCGCGAACTGCTGGGGCAAGCCGGCATCGATACGGATGAACAATACGAACGCGGTCTTGATCATGGCGTGTTCATCCCGTTCAAGCTGATCTATCCCGATGCCGACATCCCCATCGTGCAGCTTTCGCTGCTGCACAGTCTCGACCCCGCCGCGCATTTCGCCATCGGCAAGGCCCTCGCACCTTTGCGCGACGAAGGCGTGCTCATCGTCGGCAGCGGTCTGAGCTATCACAATCTGCGCTATTTCTTCAGGACGGATGCAACTTCAAAGGCCGCGTCGGATAACTTCGATACCTGGCTGGGCGAGGCTGTCACCGCAGAACCTTCGAAACGCGAACAGTTGCTGATCAACTGGCAACAGGCGCCCAATGCCCTCGATTGCCACCCGCGCAGCGAACACCTGATCCCGCTGATGGTGGCTGCGGGCGCGGCGGCGAACGATGCCGGACATATCGCCTACAACGACAAGGTGCTGGGCAAGAGCGTGTCAGGGTTCCTGTTCGGCAACGCCGCGGCCTGATGGCATCATCCCCCAAGTAAACCCGCGTACTTGCCCGTTCTAACGGGCATGCAGGGCGATTTGAAACATCCAGTTGTTGCATCGGTTGTCATTCAAGAAATCAAGTCGGCACATGGCTAGCCAGATTCGGAAGCATGGCGGTGTGCGTATGCGTTTGCGCAATCCTGACAGCGAGAATAGCAAGCTGAGGCCGCCGCCGCAGGTGTGTAACCTGAACCTGGAATGCCCATCCGGGAGTTCTGAATTGGTGTTCGCCAAACCGCTTGGCAGCCAGGGTTAGGCTCTTTCGGATATCAGTGCTGGATAACTTTGATGATACAATTTGAAAAAAACGGTATGGCCGAGATTGTGTCGCTTTGGGCTATTTCAGGCTGTCCGGTGGCGTCTGTTGAGTGGGCTTGCTGGTGTTTCCTGGTTCATTCCCTGCGGTGTTTTTACGTCGCTTAAGAAGCGTGATCTTGGCATTCGCAGGTTCGAGCGTGGTCAGCCAGCCCATATACTGCAGCAATAATAATAACTACTCGGTTTGTGCGAGGTGTCATGAGTCATGGCTTCGCTGTTGTAAAAAGGGGTGTTCTTGCGCTGCTTTGTGGCTCGATCTGTATCGCGTCAAACGAAGTTGTTGCTGCCGATGATGCACTTTCAGAACAAGCCTATCTGCAAGACCTCCCCGTAATTCTAAGCGCTTCGCGTTTATCGCAACCTCTTTCCGAAGCACCCAATGCTGTGACGGTGATCGATCGCCAGATGATCAAGGCATCCGGCTTCAGAACGATAGCGGATCTTTTTCGTCTGGTTCCCGGTATGTATGTTGGCAACGCGGGAGCGAATTTTCCGATCGTCTCGCTCAATGGCGTGACCGACCAGTATTCCCGGCGGATGCAGGTGCTGGTTGACGGGCGCAGCGTCTACCTTCCCCCGTTGGGCGGGGTTGATTGGCTGGATCTTCCTTTGCTGATCGAGGATATCGAGCGCATCGAGGTGGTTCGGGGACCCGCTGCCGCTTCGCACGGTTCAAATTCGTTTTACGGTGTCATCAACATCATCACACGCGATGCGGCCAGCATGAACGTCAATACCGTCTCTGCAAACAAGGGTGAGATGGGAATCTCCGATGTATCGGCACATCTGGGCAGGGCCGGAAATGATTTCGATTACAGGCTCTCCTTCGGCTATCGCTCGGATGGGGGCGACAATCCGCAGATATTGAATGACACCAGTTCGAATCGCCTGCTCAATCTGCGTACCGCTTACCGGCCGGATACTGATAACAGTATCGATTTCCAGTTTGGAATGAACGACGGGGTATATGGCTTGGGAACAGCGGGGCGTCCCCAGGATGCTTTTAGAGATATGAGCACCACAAATGATTTTCAGCAACTGGGCTGGACCCATCTCTGGTCCGGCGGGGATGAAACCAAACTGACTTACAACCGCACCGCTCGCGATTTCACAGATCCTTACAAGTGCGTCGATATTCCCTTATGCAAAACCAGCCTCTCCTTGCAGGGATTCGGGCAGGATGCGGCCACGATTCAACGGCAGGATACGGAACTCCAGAATACGACGCAGCTGGGCAACTATAACCGTGCCGTGTGGGGCGGCGGTGTGCGTTACGACTATGTCGACCAGCCTTTGATATTTACGTCTCCGATAACATTGCGTGAAACGCGCATCTTTGCGCATGACGAATGGCGGATGACCGAATCGGCGTTGATGAACGTGGGTGGAATGTACGAGGATGACGGTGCAGGTCACAAGAGCACATCGCCCAGAATTGCGATGAACTATCACCTGGTTCCGCAGCATACCCTGCGAGCTTCTGTCTCATCGGCCACGAGAAATCCGATGATGGCCGAAATGTACATGAACACAGCGCACGGGGCCTATTGGACCAACGCATATGCACCGCCGGCCTACAATCTCCGGCCCGAGAAGATACTTTCAAAAGAGATCGGTTACGTAGGGCAGTTCGATGCAGTCACCATGGATGCAAGAGTCTATTATGACAAGGTGCGGGATATCATCATGCTCGATGCTTATGTCGACGGCAATTTGAACAACCGGACCGACAGCTTCAAGAATCTGTTCGATGCCACTTACAAAGGCTTGGATGTATCGGTCAAGTATCACTGGGAAAGCGGCAATGTCACTGCGAACTATTCCCGTCAACAGGCCAGTTGCGCATTCAGTTCATACCCGACCCAGTATTTCAACCCGGTGATCGGCCCGACTCTCGCACAAGCCTACCAAACGGATTACCTGAACTTGTGCAGCCAGTCTGTGCCGACGAACGGCGGCAGCATGTTGTTGAGCCAGCAGCTATTTGAATCATTCCAGTACAGCGTCGGCTACTATTTGAGGAGTCAGGTCAGAGTCACTGATGTGACGTCCGGTTTTCCGCCGGAATCGCAGATGCGCAGGGTGGACATGCGCCTCGCAAGAACATTCGGTCAAAAAGAAAAACCGGGAGGAGGGGAACTGGCGGTGGTGGTGCAAAACGCGTTCCAGGATAACTATACGGGATATGGCAATGTGCCGCAGCGTATGGATCTCTTGTTCAATCGGCGGGCATATTTTACTGCGACCCTTAATTTCTAGCCGGGCCGTTTTCATCAGCCCCGTTTACCGGCACATGCACCGAATCGTATTCCCGGCGGTGGCGCTCCTGCTTGTCTGCATCTCGACGGTGCAGGCCGATCCATTGCATGTGACTGTGGTGCTGAGCGACGAAGGCGGGGCATACCAGACATTCAGCGATTCGTTGCGCAGCCAATTGCAAACCGACAGGATCGCGCTGAATGTACAGCGTGCCACCCAGACATTGGGTCAATCGGATATCTACGTCGCAGTCGGCATGAATGCAACTGCGGCTTTGTCTTCCAGAGATGTCCCCACCCTCAGCGTACTCGTTCCCCAGGCCGGATACGAGCAATTGCTGAAAACCTCCGTGCAACATGGCAAGCCGCACTCCGCCGTTTTCCTTGATCAGCCTCTGCAGCGGCAAGTGGCATTGTTGTTGGCTGCTTTGCCCGCCACGCGGCAAGTCGGAGTGCTTTACGAGATTCCGCAGCCTGAATTGCAGAGTTTGCGCCGTCTGTTGGCGGATAAAGGCATACATCTGCACGATCGAATCGTCGACAAGACGCAATCGCTGAACGATGCACTGGAAAGCATACTGAACGAGAGCGAAGTTCTCTTCGTGTTGCCTGATTCCGAAGTCTATAACGGTGGAACGATACGCAATATTCTGTTGACGGCATATCGCAAACAGGTTCCGCTGGTGGGAATCTCGCAGGCCTATGTCAAAGCGGGTGCCTTGTGTGCGGTGTTCACCACGCCGGAACAAGTGGCCAGACAGGCGGCGGGTCTGATCGAGCGATATGCGGAATCGGGCAAACTGCCCGCCCCCCAGTTTCCTTCCGATTTTGAAGTATCAGTCAATAAGCAGGTGGCGCGTTCACTTGAAATACATATCAAGGATGCAGACCAGCTGCGCGATGCAATCAGGAGAGCTCAATGAAGCGCCATGGAATTGAAAGGCAAATGGTGGCCGTGACGGTCATTCCTATTCTGATTCTGGCATTGCTGCTGGAAGGCTATTTTACTTACGCCCGTTTTGCCGATCGGGATCGGGCCCTGCTGGATCGCGCCAGACTGATCGTTCGCCAGCTTGCCTTGTCAGGCGAATATCCGGTCTTTTCCGGCAATCAGGGGCTGTTGCAGCAGCAAGTCGACGCGGCATTCAAACAGAGAGATGTCCGTTCCATCACCGTGCTGGATGCCAATTCGAAATATCTGGCCGGTGCGGGTGACATTTCCAATATCAACGAATTCGAATTCTTCGAAAAATTGCCGTCCAGGGACGGCGATCTGATTGTTTTTCATGAAGACAACAATGCCATATGGCTCTATAAATCCATTGTCGCGACGCAGATCAAGCTCGATGACATGGACATAGGCAATTCCCAGAATCTGCCGACCAAGTTGTTGGGCAGCGTGTTTGTCGAAATCGGCAAAGACAGATTGAATAGCGAAAAATTCGAGATGCTGGCCCTCAATCTCTTCATATTGCTGCTCGTGTTGATGGCTACCGTGTTGATCGCCATGCGTATGTCGCGCCGCATCATATTGCCGGTGAGGGAAATGAATAACGGCGTCCGCCGCATCGGAGAGGGTCATCTGAATACACAGATCAACGGGAACAAAATTCTGGAGCTCGATGCGCTCGCTTCCGGCATTAACGAAATGGTGCGCCAGTTGCAGCAAGACAGGAATACCTTGCAGCAGCGTATCGACGATGCCACGCAAGAACTTCGCCGGAAAAAGGAAGAGGCGGAGAAAGCCAATTTCGACAAGAGCCGCTTCCTTGCGGCGGCGAGTCACGACCGGCAACCCATGCATGCGCTCGGCTTGTTCATCGGCGAATTGCACAGCAGGCTGGATACCCAGGAACAGCGGAAGATCGCGAACAAGGTCGAGGAATCGGTCGAGGCGCTGTCCAGCCTGCTTGATTCGTTGCTGGATATCTCAAAACTGGATGCCGGAATAGTGATTCCGCAGATACAAAGTGTCGATATCGACGCAATGATCAAGCGTCTGGCACAGGATTTTGTGACCGTCGCGCAGCGCAAAAACATCACCTTGCGCGTCCGCAGTATGAGCGCCATGGTACTGAGCGATCCGGTGTTGCTGGAACGGGTCCTTCTCAACCTGCTGGGCAATGCGATTCGCTACACACCGCAGAACGGCACAGTGATGCTGGCCTGCCGACTGCGCGGCGATGACATTCGCATCGAAGTTCGCGACAATGGGATCGGTATCCCGGCTGAGGAGCAGCAGAACGTCTTTCGTGAATTCGTGCAGCTTGCAAACAGTGCGCGCGACCGAAGCAAGGGAATCGGGCTTGGTCTCGCGATCGTGGATAGGCTCACCAAACTGTTGCATCATCCGCTGAGTCTGCGTTCGGCACCCGGCCTGGGTTCAACATTTTCAATTACCGTCCCCCGCGTATTCGGCATAGAGGAATTGCTTGCCGAGCCGCAAGCACCTGTTGCAGCGTTGTACAAACATGACAGGCTGGAAAACCTCCAGGTATTGGTGGTGGACGACGATACGCTGGTGCGCTTCAGCACTGCCGGCATTCTTGAGTCATGGGGGTGTCACGTTTCGGTTGCCGAGGATCTGCAAGATGTGATGGATAAATATCCGGATGCATGCTTCGACCTGGTGGTCTGCGACTACCGCCTTCCGGACGGAGACGGCCTGATGCTTGCGGATATCATTAAAAGGCAATGCAAAATACAGCCTGCCTTTATTCTCGTCAGCGGCGACACTGCGCCTGAAATCCTGCAGGCTGCCAATCTGGGCGGAGTACATTTGATGCACAAACCGGTACGCCCTGCCAAGCTGCGTTCGCTGATGCTGTTCCTGCTGAAAAAGCGCAGCGAATCGATCTAAACCGCTGCATGTTCGAGAATGAGTGCCCTGCGGCAGGGCCGCAGGGCTGGTAAGTCACAGAGGACGTTTGATGCTTACTCCGCCGCGGACCTGACCTGGGGTATAGCCGGTTGCCTGGTCATAAGGATAGTCTTCAGCCAGACGTGCCTTGACGCCGTCCGACAGCTGGTCCCGGTTTCCATGGCAGGCAACGCAGCCTTGCTGCAGCACGATCGCCTTCATGTATCGGAAATATCTTCCGTTCGGTTCGTTCACGATCTCCGCAGACTCGAGTGCTTCCGGCTTTTCTCCGCCGGCCAGACGAACTTCGAATTGCTTCAAGGTCTTTTGTTCCCACTCGTCTGCTGTGCCCAGCAGTGGATTGCGCACCTTGAGGCTGACGCGGGTGACCTTGATGCCGTGCTGCCGCGAAAGATCGTTTGCCATCCGGGGTGCGATCTCTTTGCAGACATCGATGGCCGATTCCGGGCCGCCTTCCATGATGGCCTTTTTGTTTGCGGCCATCAGTTGCTGCATGAACGGTGTGACGATAGCGCGGCTTTCATTTTCGTATTTTCCGAGGTCGTCGGCCAATGCGGGCGCTGCAGAAAGTGCAAGCAGCGTGTACAGGACAATCTTTTTGCTCATGAGTTTTCCCCAATAAAAAGCGCCCGGCGTCAGCACGGGCGCGATATGAGTCCGGGCGATTATTTATTTTCCATCGGGCAAGTGTTCATGCCGAACAGGGCATAGGCCGGGCAGAACTTGAATACGCCGGTCAGCAAGGGAACAACGCCTATCCAGCCCCATACGCCGATCATGCCGGCCAGTGTGGCGCCGATCAGGGCCAGACCAACGACGATACGAAGGATGCGGTCGATACCACCAACGTTGAGTTTCATTTTTTCTCCTTGGATGAGGTTAGAGGAGGTGTCAGGATATGCGGAAAGCGCGGGCGTGTCTGTGACATAAATCACATACCTGCACATCGGGGTTCAATGAGGTTGCAAGTCGCGGGCGAGCGCGGTCTCTTTTGACCCGAAAGACAAACTGTCCGCGCTTACCGGTTTTGTCCCCGGTCAGATATTCGATGCAAATATCCAATGGATATCGCTTGCCATCGACATGTCTGAACGTTTGGGATGCAGGCGGATTATTTCTTTTCCAGCGGGCAGGTCTGCAGGCCGAAAATGGCATAAGCCGGGCAGAACTTGAATATGCCGGTCAGCAAGGGAACAACCCCTATCCATCCCCACACTCCGATCGCACCGGAAAGTGTCAGGCCGACGAATACCAAGCCGATGGCAATGCGCAGGAAACGATCAATACCGCAGACGTTGAGTCTCATGTTATCTCCCCGAATTTGTTTACAGGAGCATACAGGATAGGCTTAAAAAGGCCGGTTGTCTGTAAAAAACACAGACCCGGAAGTCATAGCTCGGTGAAGCGCTTAAGTGCAGTCTTATCAGTGATTTCTATATGTTCGCGTGCCAATGATACCCAGCCCTGATCGGCAAATCCCTTCAGCAAACGACTGACAATCTCGCGTGCACTGCCAAGTTCGTCCGCGAGGGCTTGATGCGTCGTATGCAGCGGATTGGGTTTGGCGATGAGCAGGGCTGCGAGGCGCTGGTCCAGTTTCTGGAACGCGACAGCGGAAATCAGCTGCATCAGGTCGGTCAGGCGGTCGGAGAAGAGGTGAAACACATAATTGCGGAACGCGTCATGTTTTGCCAGCAAATCATGAAACGAAGGTGCCGGCAAAACCACCATTTCCAGCGGCTGCTCGACGATTCCCCGCGCCTGGTAGCGGGTATTTCCAAGCAGGCAGCTGCTGGTGAGGATGCAACTTTCCCCGGGTGCGATACGGTAGAGCTGCAATTCACGCCCGTTCGGAGCTGTTTTGATGACACGAATGCTGCCGGAAAGCAGCATTGGAAAGCCCTGGCAAGGCTGATTCTCATCGAATACGACAGTTCCGGCCGCCAGCGGCATCACCATTGCCTTGGCCAACAATGCATCCAGTTCGGCTGCCGGCAGCTCGGCCAGCGTCGGGTAGAGCTGCAACACTCGAGTGCGAATGTCCGGGGCCAGCATTTATTCCGGCCGCATGTGCGGGAACAGGATCACGTCCCGGATGTTGGCACTGTCGGTAAGCAACATCACCAGGCGGTCGATGCCGATGCCTTGACCGGCTGTGGGCGGAAGGCCGTATTCCAGCGCGCGCACAAAGTCGTTGTCCTTGAACATCGCTTCTTCATCTCCGGCATCCTTTGCCGCGACCTGGGCATCGAAACGCGCTTCCTGGTCTTCCGCATCGTTCAGTTCGGAGAAGCCGTTCGCGATCTCGCGCCCGACGATGAACAGCTCGAAGCGTTCGGTGATCTCGGGACGGGCGTCGCTGCTTCGCGCCAGCGGTGAGACTTCGATCGGGTAATCGACGATGAAGGTTGGCTCGAACAGGTGGGATTCGGCCAGTTCCTCGAACAGGGACAACTGCAAGCCGCCGATGCCGTCTTCGGGTTTGTATTTCGCTTTCAGGTCTTGCAGTTCGTTGATCAGGAACTCGCGGTTGTTCAGCTGCGCATCGGTGAACTGCGGGTGATATTTCTGGACAGCCTGCACCATGGTCAGGCGATGGAAGGGCTTGCCCAAGTCCAGCTCCTTGCCCTGATACGTGACGACCGTGGTGCCCAATACCTTCATGGCGACTTCGCGGAACAGTTTCTCGCTGAAGTCCATCAGGTATCTGTAATCTCGATAGGCCTCGTAGAACTCGATCATGGTGAACTCGGGGTTGTGCCGCGTGGAAACCCCCTCGTTGCGGAAGTTGCGGTTGATCTCGAACACCTTTTCGAAACCGCCCACGACCAGGCGTTTCAGGTACAGCTCGGGCGCGATACGCAGATACATCTTCATATCGAGCGCATTGTGATGCGTTTCGAAAGGCTTGGCCGACGCGCCGCCGGGAATGGGATGCATCATCGGCGTTTCCACTTCCAGGTACCCGTGGCGCACGAAGAAATCGCGGATGGCCTGGATGATCCGCGTGCGGGCGACGAAGACTTTGCGCGAATCCTCGTTGGTGATCAGATCGAGGTAGCGCTGGCGGTACTTCTGTTCCTGGTCGGTCAGCCCGTGGAATTTCTCGGGCAAAGGGCGCAGCGCCTTGGTCAGCAGGCGTACCTGCGTCACCCGCACGGAAAGCTCGCCGGTCTTGGTCTTGAACAGCACACCGGTGGCGCCGAGTATGTCGCCCAGGTCGTAATGCTTGAATTCGCCATGTGCAGCTTCGCCGGTATTGTCATTGCTGATGAACAACTGCATGCGGCCGCTCATGTCCTGCACCGTGGCAAAGCTGGCCTTGCCCATCACGCGCTTCAACATCATGCGTCCGGCCACCGCGACGTGGACCTGCGCGGCTTCCAGTTCATCGTGCGTCTTCTCGCCGAACTCGGCATGCAGATCGCCTGCCAGGTTCTGGCGGTCGAAATCGTTGGGGAAGGCGACGCCTTTCCCGCGGATCGCTTTCAACTTGGCGCGGCGTTCCGCGATGATCTGGTTCTCGTCCTGGACTGGGATGGTGGGTTCGTTGCTCATGATGTTCTGGGTAGTGGGTTAATTATTTTGCGGCGTGAAATATAGCACAGGGGCGGGGTTTTCAGGACTACAGATACCCCTCTTGCTCTCCCTTTTCACCCTGTTTCAGCATCCATTCCAACAGCTCGCTAAGCGCGGAGGGAAGTGTGGTTGCTTGCTGCAAGGTGCCCAGTTGCAGCTTGTCGCCCTCGGTCAGGGGTTTGCGCACGCGCAAGGAAGCAAGGTCGTTGACGGACATTTTGCAAGGCTCCCACGCGATTCTGCGTTCGCGCCATAGTTCTGCGGCCTTGAGCGCAATGGCGATGCCGGCCGGGTCTGGATCGCAGGCGATATAGGCGGGAGCCGGGACGAGATCAAGCAGGTGGCCGACCGCTTCGCGCCACCAGGTCGGCGGGAAACCTGGCAGCCAGATCACCCCGGTGCCGGCATCGCGTTTTTTAGCAACGTTCTCAAAGCTGGTGCGGTTCTCTACCAGTTGCCAGCGGCTGGTCGTGCCAGACGCCACCATCACCGCTTGTACGGTGGCGGGTGTGAGCGCGGCGAAATCGGCGCAGCTTGCCAGATCAAGTTGCCCATTCGGCAAGGTCAACTTGAGCGGGGCGGCAATCAGCAATAGCGGCGTATGGCGTTCAATGCCGAATTCTGCAAGATCGAGCACAGACTCCAGCCAATTCCATTCGCCGTCGCTGACAGCTTTGGTGTCGTCGCGTGCAAACAGGGCAAAGTTACGGCGCGTGCCGCTTTGTTGCTGTGTCTGCCAGTCATGTAGTTTGAAAATCAAATCCTGCCGCGCCAGCGCGCGTTGCACCGGCAATTCATCAAGGGCGAAGAGGGCTGGAGAGAGTGTTGTGTTATTCAGCTCGTGCAGCAAGGCACGGCATTCCAGCCAGCGTTGCGCATCGCTGTCTTTGTCACGCAGGCCGAGCGCGGCACGCAGTTGCGGCAGGTGCAGAAGTTCCACGTGTTGTGGCCACCACTCGCTGTGTTGACGCTGCTCGGTCACTGCCACCCAGCCAGCGCGCAACAGCCAATCCAGCACGTCCTGCGCCATTTGCACATGGGTGTTGCCCGCATCGTTGCGCAGCGTTTCCCAGCGGCTGTTGCCGCCGCGCCGTACCCAGCGGGCAAGCAGTTCGCGCCATTCGGCGGGGAGGGTGTCGAGGGTCTGTGGCGCAATCTGCGCTGTGCGCCGCCGCTTCTGGCAAACGGCGCGATTGTCCAGCGGCTCGATCAGCCACTCAGCCATTGCGCTCGCGCACCAGCACCTTCACGCCCGGCGCCCACGGCTCGTCCGGTTTCTTCTTGAAAGTCACCAGCGTGAGCATGGACGGGTCGTACACGCTGACGTTATGGGTGACCGGCGTGGTCAGCAGGTATTGGGCACGGGTGGCCTTGAGGAATTTTGCCACGCGCTCGATGTTGACGATGTCGAGGTGGGCGAACGGTTCGTCGATGAACACGAAACCGCCGGGACGCGATTCTTCCATCATCAGTGCCACCAGCAGGATCAGGGACTTCATCACCTGCTGGCCGCCGGAAGCGTCGCCGTCGTTCATGCCCATGAATCCCTTGTCGTCGAAGTTGAAGCGCACCGCAAGGCCGGCCTGTGCCAGGGACAGATCGTTGTTCTCGAGCAGCACTTGCTCGTGATCGACCTTGATGCCCGCCAGTTCGCCCAGCAGCTTGATGTTTTTCACGTAACGCCCGACGGTGTGGCGCAGCACGGCGATGTACTGCTCGCGCGCCGTTTCGGTCTGGCTGCGCGCCATCTCGTTGTCGCGGCGGCGCGTGGCGAGGTCTTGTTCCATGCGCTGGTAGTCGTCGCGGATCTTGTCGCGCAGGGCGACCACCGTGTCGTCGGTCTCCCAGGATTCTTCCTTGAAGCGGAATTCGATTTCCTCGATACGGCGGTCGATGTTGGTGGTGTCGCGGTATTTCTCGGCGATCTGCTGGTTGGCTGCGTCGTCGCACCAGCCCGCAGGGAATTGCCTGCGGTTGTGGCGCAGGGTTTGCAGGCGGCGGATCTGCTCCTCGCGCGCGGCACGGTTTTCCTTGCCGGAGATTTCTTTTTCCAGTGTCTGCAGCGTGAACTGGATCTTCTGCGAGCTGCTGTAGGCCGCAGTGACGGCCTTGTCGGCCTGTTCGCGCTCCTGCTGCGCCTGCAAGACCGAGTTGTCGCGGCGGCGCAGCACCAGCGCATCGTACTGCTGGCGTGCTTCGGCGAACTCCGCTGCGCGGGCGGCGAGCTGCGCACTGGCGCTGACTCCGGCCAACTGCGCCTGCTGGTTGCGGATGCGGGCGGTGAGGTCGTCGCGCTGCTCGCGCAACGGGGAGATGCTTTTTTCGATGCTGCTGCGTTGTTCGCGCAGGGCTTCCAGGCGCGCCTTGCCGAAACGTGCCTGTTCCTGCGCTGCGTAGCGACCGCCGCGCCGTTCGCGCAAATAACCCTGGCGCGTGATCCAGTCTTCGCCACGCGGCAGCTTGGCGCCGGCCACGGCATCTTCCACGCGACGTGTGCGTTCCAGCGTGCGCAGCAGCCATTCCGGCACCGGCTTGGTGAAGCGCACCACTTCCAGCAGGGATCCCTTGGGTGGTAACCCTGCAGGCATACAATCCGGCACGATGAAGTGGCGGTAGCGCAGCTTCTCGCCCAGCGCCATTGCTGCTTCTGTGTCCTTCTCTTTGGCGAGCAACACGATGTGGGCGGACGGGGCGAGCACGGCTTCCACCGCTGCTTGCCAGGATGGATCGGCGATCTCCACCACGTCGGCGAGCAGATCATGCGCGATACCGGCCTGGGTCAACGCTTGACGGAAGGCGGCGACATCCACCGGATCGGCACGGCGTCCCGCAGCGAGGTTCTCCAGCATCTCGTCGAGCTGGCGCAGCTTTTGTTCCTGTTCGGCGATGCGCACCAGCAGGTTGGCGCGATCGCTTTCCATGTGTTCGATCTCGCGCGCGTCGGCGATCTTGCCGCTTTCTTTGGCTTGAGCCTGTTGTTCCAGACGCTTCTGCTGTTCGACGACGGTTTCCCATCGTCCCAGTTCGCGGTTGAGTTCATTCAGCGCGCGTTGCTGATTCTGCTCGTTGTCTGTGGCAGCCTGACGGCGCAGTTGCGCAGCCTCCAGCGCCTGTTGCTGCATCTGCAATTCCAGTTGCAACTCCTTGCGCTCGACGCGCTTCGCACGCCACTCCTTGCGCATGGATTGCAGCGTGCGCCGTGCGTTGTCGGTTTCGCGTTGCAGCAGGTAATGTTCCAGGCGGGGGCGCGTTTCGGAGAACAGGTCGGTACGCTCCTGATTGAGGCGATGCCATTCCAGGTAGCGGTTCACTTTCTGCTCATGCTTTTCCAGATTGTTGCCCAGCGCTTCCAGTTGATTTTGTGCCGCATCCAGCTCGCGCGAGGTGTGTTCCTGATGGTGGCGCGCTTCCTGGTAGCGCTCCAGCACTTCCTTGTCGCCGAACACCTGGAACACCAGGTCGAGCAAGTCCTTGTGCGACAGTTCGCACAGCTTGTCTGTCTGTCCCTGTTCCAGCGACAGCACGCGGGCGATGGCGGGAGAGAGGCCGGCGCTATGCAGGATGCGCTGGTAATCACGCACGCCGAACTCTTCGCCTTTCTGCTCGATCTCCTGCAGGCTCACCTCGCCGTCTGCGATCCAGTATTTGCGCGACCAGTCGCCGCCCTTCTTGTCGATGCGGCAGGCCAGCGTGATCTTGTCCTGCTGGTAGGGCAGGCGGAACGGGCGGTAGCTGGCGCCGGGCGGGCACCGGTTGTCCACCACGCCGCGCAGCCAGCAGAAGTCCTCGCCGTTGCGGCGCACGTAGCGCTTGTAATCGCGCTTCTTCGAGCACTCCAGTGCCAGCAGGGTGCGCATGGCGTCGAGCAGGGTGGTCTTGCCCGAACCGTTGGGGCCGGAGATGGTGATGATGGGCGCATCCAGCGGCAGCTTGAAACTGCGCCAGTAGTCCCAGTGGACTGTCTCCAGTTCCATCAACCTAAACATTGTGCAGCTCCTCAAGTGTCACATCGCGCAGAATGCCGCGCTGTTTCAGCAGGTCGGACAAGGCGCCGTTGAGGATGCGCGGCGCCATTTCGGCGTAGTCGAAGGCGAGGTCGAGCAGCGGGCCTTCATGGATCACCTTGTTCTTGCGCTCGATGAAGCCGAGGCGCGACAACTGCGGCAGCGCGAACTGTTGCAGGCGCGCCTTGCCGCCCAGCAGTTTGCCGTAGTCTTCCAGCAGAAGGTTCTCGGCGATGCCGCGCGAGGCTTCATGCGCCAGCGGTGTGAGCTTGACGGTCTCGAACATCTCGCCTTGTTCTTCCTTCTGCGCGGCTTCGCCGGACAACTGGCGTTCGCGTTTGGGCAGGATGATCAGCGCCCACAGGATCACTAGCAGCGCTACGGCGTCCTTGGGCAGGCCGAGGTTGCTGGATTGCCAGGTGTCGTTCTGCTCGAAAACGGCGCTTTCACATTCGCGCGTGAGCGCGATGCCGACATGGGCAGAGAAGGGGTGCGCCAGCAGGCGCAGGCCGCTGGCGGCGAGGCGTTGTTCCACTTCGTCGCGGAAGCCGGCATCCACCAGCAGGCGACGCACTTCCTTGTCTTCGCGCGGCAGGTAGCGCAACGCCAGCAGGCGTGCGATCAGGCGGGCGGCGTGATCCTGGTTCATGGGGTTTTCTCCTGTTGCGGTTCGATGCGACCGTCGCTCATGGCGGCGATCTCATCGCGTCCTATGGTTTTCAGTTCCAGACTTTCATTCCAGCGCAGGCGTAGCGGCAGGTGTGCCAGCGGGGCCAGTTCGGGATCGACGTTCTGTTCACCGAGGAACGACAGCAGCGACAGGCGATACGAGGCATCGCTGAAGTTGCCGCCGACGATGCCATCGGCCAGGTTCATCGGCTCCTCCAGTCCGGCAAGCAGGCGCGTCAGCGCGACCAGCTGATACGGCGGTTCGTGCTGGATGTCGTCCACGTATTCGACTTCGGCGGGAGCGGGCATTGCGGAGACGCGGCGATCTGACTGCTCGCGCGCGACGAATTCCTCGGTGTTGTCCAGCATCACGTCGGGCAGGATGAAAGTGGGCTCCGGCGTGATGACAAGCTGTCCTGCAGCAAGACCAACCAGCTCGTCCACGTTGCGCTCCTTGAGCCATGCCGCCAGTTCGGAGGAGCTGAGTCCGCCATGCGACAGGTGCACCTGCTGGCGCGAGATCTCGGCCAGCTCACGCTGGAACACCGACGACATGCGCATGATGCGCGACTGGCGCGAACCGATCTCCTGTGCCAGCCGCCAACTGGCATCGTCGGCAAAGCCTTCGGCAGACAGGTTGCGCAGCACTTCGTTGGCTTTCTCCATCCATTGCCATACCGAAGCCAGTTTGCTTTGCGCGGCACGCAGGCGGAATTCGGAACCGGAGGCGACGGCTTGCGAGAACTCTTCTTCCAGTTCGGCCAGCCGTGCCAGCAGGTGCGACAGCGCTTCCGGCGACAATTTGCCGACGGCGGCACCGGCGGCGATCTGTGCGGCGAAAAATTCGCCATCCTGTTCGGTGCTGAACGAAAGCAGGCTGGACAGCGCGGACAGCACCATGCGTCCGGCGGAGGATATCTGGTAGACGTGGCGCTCGCTGTCCCACAACAGCAGCTCGTGCTCGCGCAGGCGGCCGAGCACGGTATTGAGTTTGGATTGATTGATAAAGGCGAAGTGGCTCTGCAATTCGCGCGGCGTCCATTCCGGTGCAGTGGCACGCAGACCGATCTCGCGCAGCACCATCAGACGCACCATCACCTCGTCGTCGCCGCCGCGGAACAGTGCGATCATCGCACCGATCAGCGGTTTGGCTTCGACCAGCGGAAAGAACTGGGGCACATCGGCGGGGTTGACCCCGTCGACGAAGAACTCGGCGAGTCCGCTATCTTCCTGCACGGACATCAGTCTTAAACGCCTTGTTTCAAACTGGCCGAGATGAAATCGTCGAGGTCGCCATCCAGCACGGCTTGAGTGTTGCCGACTTCAAAGTTCGTGCGCAGGTCCTTGATGCGCGACTGGTCCAGCACATAGCTGCGGATCTGGTGTCCCCAGCCGATGTCGGTCTTGGAATCTTCCAGTGCCTGCTGTGCGGACTGACGCTTGCGCAACTCGGCTTCGTACAGCCGTGACTTCAACATCGCCATGGCCTCGGCGCGGTTGCGGTGCTGCGAACGGTCGCTCTGGCACTGCACCACGATGTTGGTCGGGATGTGGGTGATACGCACCGCGGAGTCGGTCTTGTTGATGTGCTGTCCGCCCGCGCCGGAGGCACGGTAAGTATCCACGCGCAGATCGGCAGGGTTGATGTCGACCTCGATGGAGTCGTCCACTTCGGGATAGACGAACACGCTGGAGAACGAGGTGTGACGGCGGTTGCCGGAGTCGAACGGCGACTTGCGCACGAGGCGGTGCACGCCTGATTCGGTGCGCAGGTGGCCGTAGGCATATTCGCCGCTGATCTTGATGGATGCGCCCTTGATGCCCGCAACTTCACCGTCCGATTGTTCCAGGATCTCCACTTGGAAGCCCTTGCGTTCGGCGTAGCGCACATACATGCGCAGCAGCATCGCGCCCCAGTCCTGGGCTTCGGTGCCGCCGGAGCCTGCCTGGATGTCGAGGAAGCAATTGGCTGAATCCAGCTCGCCGGAAAACATGCGACGGAACTCCATGTCGGCCACCAGCTTTTCGGTCTGCGCAATGTCGTTGGCGATGCCTTGCAGGCTCTCGTCGTCGTTTTCCGCCAGCGCCATCTCCATGAGTTCGCCCGCGTCATTGAGCGCGGTTTCGACTTTTTGCAGATTGAGCACGACGCCTTCCAGCATCTTGCGCTCGCGCCCGAGTTCCTGGGAGCGTTTGTTGTCCTGCCAGATGGCGGGGTCTTCCGCGAGGACGACGACTTCGGCTAAACGTTCCTGTTTGCCGTCGTAGTCAAAGATACCTCCGCAGTTCGACGTTGCGGGTGCGCAGGTCTTGGATTTTATTCGTCAGGGCGTTGAGTTGTTCGGCTTCCATTTTTGTGTGTTCTATCGCTGCTTGGAAAGGGCGCGATTATACACGTCCTGAGTGTGTCCAAGGAGTCAGAGGCCGTATCTGTTCACAGGAGAAGCAATCCAAGTGCGACACCCGCAGCGATGGCGATGAAGCCGATGGCAAGGTGTCTGGCTAGCGCCAGGCCGCCTATGGAAGCTGCCATCCCGAATTTGAACATCATGTTGGAGAGAAAGGCGAGAGAGATGGCCGTCACTGTCTGTACGTTGCTCAGTTTGTCCATATGAAATAGCCGCAAGCTGGAAAGCGCGATGGCATCGACGTCGGTCAGTCCGGAAATAATGGCCACGATATACAGGCCGCCGCTGCCTGCCACATCCGAAAGCCAGGCAGAGCAGAACAGCACAGCCACGAACAACAGGCCGAAAGTCAGCGCTGCATGGATCTCGGTCGGGTTGGAGGTTTCCGGCATCGGCAATTCCCCGGTGTTTTTCAGGCGTTTCCAATTGAACAGGGTGGCGATCAGGCCGAACAGCAGTCCCAGACCCATTACCGGGGCGAGCTGCCTGAGAATGCCGGGGGAAACGATGCCGCTGACCACGACGAGTCGGATCAGCACAACCTGGCTGGCGATCAGGATGACCACGGCCGAAAGGTGCAGCATGTTGCTGTTGAGCTTGCTGTGTCTGGCGTAGACCAGCGTCGTTGCCGTGCTGGAAACCAGCCCGCCCAGGAAACCCAGCAACGGTGCACCGTAGCGCTGCCCAGTCCAGCGCAGGGCGACATAGCCGGCCAAACTCAGGCCCGAGATCAACACCACCATCGTCCATGCCTGGTAGGGGTTGAATGCGCCGTATGGGCCGTAGTTCTGGTCGGGCAGTATGGGCAGGATGACGAAACTGAGTACTGAAAATTGCAGGATCGATACCAGGTCACGTCGCGTCAGTCGCTGGCTCATGCCTTGCAGTTCCGGCTTGAAATAAAGCAGGGTGGTGGTGGCGATGGCCAGCATCACGGCGAGTCTGGATGAACCATACCAGACCAGCACGCCGAGCGCGTAACAGATCAGCAGCGCGGCGACTGTGGTTGTGCCGGGGTCGTTATTTTCAGTGGGAAAGTTGATATAAGCCGCGATGATCATGCCGGCGACAGCCAGTAGGCCGGCTATCAATAGCCAGGGGGTGCCGCCCTTGTCGGCCAGCAGGGCGATGAGTGTGCCGAACAGGGAAACCAGTGCAAAGGTGCGCAGGCCGGCTTTTGCGGAAGGGTTGCGCTCGCGCTCAAGGCCGATCAGGAGGCCGATGGCTAGACTGGTCAGGAATTGGGGCAGCGCCTCGATGCCGTTGACCTGTAACAGGTTGGATTCCATCAATCTCCTATCCAGTGGCGCACGATAAGCTGCAAAGTCTCGCTGCCATTGTATTCATTGACACTCAGACTGTACACCGCATGGATGGCATCTGGCGCGGGTTCGGCGGAAAAGAAGCGGATGGCGTCGAAACTGCCGGTGGGCGACGACAATTTCAGCTTGAGATGTTTCTCGCCGACCACGCGCTGGGTTTGCACCCGAAAATCGCCCTCGAACAGCGGCTCCGGGAAACCCTGTCCCCAAACCTGGCGTTGCAGATCGCGCGCGATATTCAAGGTGAATTCGCCAGCGTCGAGTGTGCCGTCGGTTGCAATGGTTTTGACTAATGCCTCGGCGTCGAGCAGTTCCTGCGCAACTTTTTCGAAAGCTGACCGGAAGTCGTTCAGCTTATCTTCATTGATGCTCAGGCCTGCTGCCATGGCGTGCCCGCCGAACTTCAGGATCAGGTGCGGATGGCGTTTGGATACCAGATCGAGTGCATCGCGCAGGTGCAACCCCGCGATGCTGCGCCCGGAGCCTTTGAGTTCGCCTGCGGAAGGGTCGCCGCGATGCGGCGGGGCACCCACCGGCGTACCCCTTGCGGGTGCCGTTTGCGAGCGTGCGAAGGCGATCACCGGGCGGTGGAACTTATCCTTGAGTCGCGAGGCGAGGATGCCTATCACCCCCTGGTGCCAATCCTCGTTGAACAGCGAAAGCGAAAAGCCATCTTCCGGGTCGAAGGCATTGAGGGTGGCCAGTGCGCTGTCCTGCATGTCGGCCTCGATGCTGCGCCGTTCGTGGTTCAAGGCATCCAGCTTCGCCGCGATCTCGCCGGCTTCGGCGGCATCGTCGGTCAGCAGGCAATGGATACCAAGACTCATGTCTTCCAGCCGCCCGGCTGCGTTCAGGCGCGGCCCGACGATAAAACCCATTTCATAGGCTGTTGCCTGCGCGGCCGGTCTGCGCGCCACGTGTAACAACGCCTGAATGCCGGCACAACTGCGTCCGGCACGGATACGCTGCAAGCCCTGCTGGACGAGGATACGATTGTTGTCGTCCAGCCTGACTACATCCGCTACCGTGCCGAGTGCGACAAGGTCGAGCAGGTTGCCGAGATTGGGTTCGGCTTTTACGGCAAACGCACCGCGCTTGCGCATCTCGGCCCGCAACGCCATCAATACATAGAACATGACGCCCACACCGGCCAGATTTTTGCTGGGAAAGCTGCAGCCGGGCTGGTTGGGATTAACAATGCACAGCGCATCCGGCAACGCATCGCCGGGCAGGTGATGATCGGTCACCAATACTTGCATGCCCAGCCGTTTGGCTTCTGCCACTCCCTCCACACTGGCGATGCCGTTGTCCACGGTGAGTAAAATATCCGGCGTGCTCTTTGCAGCCAGTTGCACGATCTCCGGCGTCAGGCCGTAACCATACTCAAAACGGTTGGGCACGATAAAGTCCGCTCTGGCGCCGAGGGCACTCAAACCGCGCATGGCGACTGCGCAGGCCGTAGCGCCGTCGGCATCGTAATCGGCCACGATCAAGATCCTTTTCCGGTCTGCGATCGCATCGGCCAGCAAGCCAGCCATCTTTTCCACATTCTTGAGCAGGGTAAAGGGCAGAAGGTGTTTGATGTCTGTGTCGAGCTGTGTCGAAGACTCGATGCCGCGTGCCGCATAGATGCGCGCCAGCAAAGGTGCAACACCGGATCGGATCAGGCGCTGGGTGGTGTCGGCGGGATAAGGGCGTTGGGTAATTTTGTTCATGGGAACGGGTCGCTGGATTTTTCGCAGTGTAGCAGAGGGGTAATCGTCTTTTTGCGTCAGTTCAGTTAGAATGCCGCCCACTTTTAAATCGACGCAGGCATATCGTGGCATTGATAGTTCAGAAATACGGCGGCACTTCCGTCGGCAGTCCGGAGCGCATCAAGAATGTTGCGCAGCGCGTAGCAAAATACAAGGCTCAGGGACATCAGGTCGTGGTCGTGGTCTCCGCCATGAGCGGCGAGACCAATCGCCTGATCGCACTGGCCAAGGAAATCCAGAAACACCCCGATCCGCGCGAACTCGATGTGATCATCTCTACCGGCGAGCAAGTGACGATCGGGCTACTGGCGATGGCACTCAAGGAGGCCGGTCTGGAAGCCAAGAGTTACACTGGGGCGCAGGTCAAGATATTAACCGACAGTGCCTTTACCAAAGCACGCATCCTGAGCATCGATGAACAGAACATCCGCACGGATCTGGCCAATGGCAACGTGGTCGTGGTGGCGGGATTCCAGGGTATGGACGAGGCCGGCAACATCACCACGCTGGGGCGCGGCGGGTCGGATACCACGGGCGTCGCGATTGCCGCTGCATTGCGTGCAGACGAATGCCAGATCTACACCGACGTGGACGGCGTCTACACCACAGACCCGCGCATGGTGCCGGAAGCGCGCCGTCTGAAGAGCATCACTTTCGAAGAGATGCTGGAGATGGCGAGCCTGGGTTCCAAGGTATTGCAGATACGCTCGGTCGAGTTCGCCGGCAAATACAAAGTCAAATTGCGTGTGCTCTCCAGTTTTACCGAAGAGGGCGAAGGTACGCTGATCACATTCGAGGAAGGCAATAAAATGGAACAGGCAATCATTTCAGGGATCGCGTTCAATCGCGATGAGGCGAAGATCACCGTACGCGGCGTGCCGGACAAGCCCGGGATCGCTTACCAGATCCTCGGCCCGGTGAGCGAATCCAATATCGATGTCGACATGATCATCCAGAACGTCGGCGTGGACGGTTTGACGGACTTCTCCTTCACTGTGCATCGCAACGAATTCAACAAGGCGATGGACATCCTGAAGGGCAAGGTGCAGCCGCACATCGGGGCACGCGACGTCATCGGCGACAACAAGACCGCCAAAGTCTCGGTGGTGGGTGTCGGTATGCGTTCGCATGTGGGGATCGCCAGCAAGATGTTCCGTACCCTGGCGGAGGAGGGCATCAATATCCAGATGATTTCCACCTCCGAAATCAAGATTTCCGTGGTCATAGACGAAAAATATCTGGAACTGGCTGTGCGAGTACTGCACAAAGCTTTCGATCTGGACCAGGAAAACGCATAAATCGTTTGACCGCGTAGCCTCTAATCAGTATTATTCGCGGCCTTCGGAGAGGTGGCCGAGAGGTCGAAGGCACGCCCCTGCTAAGGGCGCATACGAGCTTAAACTTGTATCGAGGGTTCGAATCCCTCCTTCTCCGCCAAGTAGTCTGAGCCCTTCCCTGTGAAGGGCTTTTTCTATGGTGTAAGCCAACAGTACACTGGCTTCAGGGCTATACCGATATTCTCTAATCGAGAAATCGCAGGCAATCTCCCCGTTCCAGTCGGAACTTTCTCTGTTGGCAATTCTGGCAATACCAGTTTGCCATTCGGGATTGAGATTTTCATCATTATGCTTGTTGAAATGATGCAGGCCTGCGATCGCTGGCCTGCATTTCATGAGCCTTCTGTGAATTTAACCGTTCATACCAGGCGGTTTTCGTTGTTCTTCCCAGCTTTTCGGCAGCGGCACCATCCGGATCAATCGCTCGGCGTTCAACTCAGGGGAACGAACTTCCCGCAGGATTTTCTGAATAATGCCGGGAGCGAGGAATGCCAGATTGACTGCCCAGTTCACATAGGAGCCGCCAACGCTTTTCTCTCTGGCGATGGCTTTATTGCCTGAGTCGTGATTCGAGGTCAGCTTTGCAAGCAAAGTGCGACTTTGGCGATCAAGGAAACCAGCGTGGCAGCCGGCTTTCGATTTGACGTATTAGCCCGGGGTTTTCACAATCGGCCTAACGGCCATTCGGTCCCGTTTCAACTGCACTGGAAGGCCAATTGAGGTCGTTGCTTCTTCGATTATCGGAGCGTGATCAGCCGACCATGTTTCACCTGCTGACTCTTTCTTCCTCTTGGTCCCATTTACCGCTCCTTTCGTCATTGCAAAAAGCGTCAACTTATTTCAGGACGCGTCATGCTGAAAAGATAAGCCCGGCACTGCCGGGCTTATTTAGCCGATACCTGTATTATTTAACGCTCTGGAAGCTGCTGGTTCCTTTACCGACCATCGTATCGTCAAAGCGGGCAAGCAATACATCCACTGCCTTGCCGCCAATCTCAATGGCAGAGGGATGGAGTTTCTCGAAATTGGTATCCGTCATGTTTGATGTATCGATGAGGACAATCGCCTTGGAATCGCCAGGTTCTGCCTCTTTCATAGTGGAATCCTTCCAGATAACCTTGCCGTCCTTGTTGTAGGCGATGGCTGTTATCGTGGCCATTGCGCTATAACTCTTCTTGCCAAGGCTTAATGGTCCGAGGTTGAATTGCCCGCCACCCTGAGAAACCGTGAAATTCAAGGTAATGCCGATAACGCCATCTACACCTAGATCCTTGGCCAATTGCACATATTTTTTTTCATCGGAAACGTACTTGTAGTTATTCGCCACATTCATCGGTACACTGATGAACAGTACTTTTATAACTTTTTCATCTTCTGCGAGACTCTTATATGCCTTGCTCATTAGCACCTTATTTTCAGGTACCAAGGTAAAATACTTGGAGCTGCCAAGTGCTTGAATGATTTTTTGATCGAGTTTATTGATGATCGGTTGGGTGTTCATACCCGGAATGTTGTCGTCGCTTGTAAACTTTTGTCCAATGCCTTGTTCTCCCTGAAACCTTTTCATCGAGGCAATTGATACCACTGCGAATCTCTTCTTGGCGCCGAAGGAGTTTTTGTCAACGTCGGCAGAGCCGGTAATGGCCATATGGGCACATCCTGAAACCAGGACGCCGATGATTACAGTCAAGGTCAAGCTGTATGTTCTTATAATTTGCATGTCATCTCCCCAAAAGTTCTACATCATTAAATAAGCCTGCCAGCTCGTGTGTTCGAGCCTTGCAGCAACAAACAATAACAACCGATTCGCCTCAGATGAATTGAGAATCCGGGTTGTTTTCGGAATGGAGGGAGATTGAATAGAAGGTAGATGTGCACGCTGGACGTACGGGCACTACTAAATCTATGTGGCGATCCCGCTGTCTTAAAACTTCATAGCTCCTTAGACCGGTGACTCTGCGTCCCTGCCTTTCGACAGGTTTGCCCTTACACATTTGCAGCACTGCTTCAGGAGGTAGCCCCCTGTTGCGGCAAGAATTTCATCTTATGATGTTGTCCTTGTCAAGCATTTTTACTTTCTCACCGAGCAATGGCACTCATCTACAAGAGCAAGTAAAGGGAATGTCATTGTGCGTTTTGGACTTGATTGCCAAACGCGCCGCAAATTTCCTGTTTGCTAATAAATCATTCCCTGAAAAGTTATTCAACCAATTCGAAGGGAAGGTGCCGGAAATGGCTTCTGGACTGCTTTTTCCGGATGCAATGCTTAAAGCAAGACCGGAAAATCGCGAGAGTTCCCTGTGAAGGGCTGTTTCTATGGTGTAGGCGTGCAGTACATCGCCTGCTGCGCTATGCCTGCATTCACTGCATAACAGTGGGCTGGAAATTTACCGTTTCTTACCGGGACTTCCTCTGAAAGCTGCCTGCCAGCGGGAATTCCCGAGCAATGCCGGCAGCCTGTTTTGACCTCCGGAAATAATGACTTCCAGAGTTGCTCCAAATTCTAATTGGAAATGAACATCACATCTTCCTGTTGATTGATCTTCATTCGCCTCAGCACATTCATGCCGAGCAATGCATCCACGCCCAAAGACGGCAATATGTTCACGGTCACATCGTTAAGATGGAAAGTCCCGAATGACAGTCTCGGGATCGTTACCGAGCAGGTGCGAACCACACCATTGCCCGTTGCAACAAGGCCTGCCCCGGTGCAGCTTTTGATGCCCGCGCTTCGAGCAACACGCTCAGAAATCGTCGTGACCGAAGCACCCGTATCCACGACAAAGGTGACCGGCAAGTCGTTGATCGAGCCTTGCGCGGTAAAGCTGTGATGGGCATTCAAATACAATGTCAGGTTGCCGTGTTCGCTGACGGGCTGTTCGCTCGCGCTTGACAACACCTGCGCATTCTCCGCGCATTTTGTGCCGCTATAAGTCATTTTCCCGTGGTTGTCGCATTTGAATACTGCCGCCATGGTGTCGCAGGGAAATAGTATGGAGTTCAATCCTGCGAGGACAAGGACGAGTCTGGCCGTCGAAAGGCGGCAAGACGAAACGAAAGTACTTGGTAACGCTGCTTCAGGCAATAGCGGGATGCGCATGGCAATGTCCAATCGTATGCAATTGATATTTTGAACGCTCAAGACAGGCGGAATTTACTCCGATATCGGCGAGGCAGCCAGCGCGTTGATTTTTGCTGCCGGCAACGGATGTCCTTGGACGGCGGCACGTACGGCAGGCAAATATGATCAGGATGCCGGTGCGTTTCCGCCGGTTCTTTACAGTGTGCGAGCTTGGCTTTACCGATATCCACAATGCCGGACAGGTGACTCATCTCCTCTTGCGAACAGCGGATGTTTGAGCTAACTTAATGTCGGCATGAAGAATCTCTGAAAAAATCGGGGGAGCATTCTGAATGTACAGCCCTAAAAGATTGCTGGCTATACTGATCATTTCAGTGTTCGCTGCTGAATTGCTGATCATGAGTGTGTTGTCTCTGTTTGAACCCATCCCAGAGTGGGTCGAGAACTCGCTTGACGCTTTCCTGCTGGTTGTCCTGGTTTCTCCCATGCTCTATTTCTGGGTGTTCAGGCCTTTAAAGATGCTCAATGCGGAATTGGAGGCAAGAACCCGGGATGCCGAGTCGGCAAACCGCGCCAAAAGCGCTTTCATGGCCAATATCAGCCACGAAATACGCACTCCGTTGCATGTCCTTATCGGATTGGGGCAGCTATTGCGGCGCGATCCGGATCACCCTGTCCAATTGCAACGGCTCGACCAGCTCTGCGCCACTTCCGACCATCTGCTTGCCCTGGTCAACGACATTCTCGATCTGTCCAAAATAGAATCCGGCCGTTTTGTTCTCGATGATAGCGCCTTCATTCTTGGGTCGGTCATCGACCAGGTAAGGGAGGTCGTCACGCAACTGGCATTCGTCAAGAAGCTGGCGCTGAAAATCGATATTTCACCTGCATGTTTCAACGCGGTAGTGCGCGGAGATGCGCTTCGTTTGTCTCAGATTCTCATTAATCTTGGAGGTAACGCCGTAAAATTCAGCAACCACGGGAAAATACAAATAGGAGTCTCTATTCTTGAAGAGAACGCAGCGACTCTGAGGCTGTGCTTCAGCGTACTGGACAGCGGTATCGGTATCGCGAAGGAGGATCAAACGCGCATCTTCCTTCCCTTCGAGCAAATTGACGGATCGATCACGCGCGAATATGGCGGTACGGGCCTGGGTCTTGCGATCTGTCATCGACTCGTTTCCATGATGGGCGGCAGGATATGGGTTGATAGCCAGCCGGGAGTCGGCAGCACGTTCAGCTTTGAATTGACTCTTGCGCGCGGGGACAAGGTTCCGGAAACCGCGAGTGTAATGCCGACGGCTCCCGATCTTGTGGGCTTGCGGGTGCTGGTTGCCGAGGACCACCCGTTGAGTCAGGAAATCATCCTCGAGATGCTGGAAGACCTGGGCTGTATCGCCGAGATAGCGACAGATGGAGTGGAGGCGGTCGAATGCGCCCTGGTCCATGACTTCGACCTTATTCTGATGGATATGCAGATGCCGAAGATGGACGGGTTGGCGGCCACCCGTATCATCCGCACTTTGCCGGGACACCGGGACAAGCCCATCATCGCCCTGACGGCAAATGCCTTTGTTGAAGATCGCCAGCGCTGTCAGGACGCCGGGATGAATGATCATATCAGCAAGCCGGTTACGCCTGCCAAACTTGCGTCCATCCTGAGTAAATGGCTTCCCGATCTGGTCGTTCCAAGCGAGCAGGGTGCGCAATGCGAATGCGAATTGAGCGAGGCGCTCGCGAAAATTTCGGGGTTGGAGGTGGCGATATCCTGGTGGCGCTCACCGGAACGGCTGGCCGATTATTGTGCACTGTTGATCAAGTTTGTGAAACTGCACGGCCAGGACATATCGCTGTTGCGGGAACACCTGGCAGCCGGGGAATTTTATGCCGCACATGCGATCGCGCATAATCTTAAAGGCATAGCAGGGTTGATTGGTGCGAGGCGAGTCGAATCGTTGGCCGACGAGATGGTGCAAGCGCTGCGTTCCGGTTCCGACAACGTTGATATTGCGAAAATGGAGGGGGCTTGCGAGGCGGAACTGGCCCGCCTCAGAGTGGCAATTCGCGCATTACCGATAGCTGAAGAATCATTTGCGAAATGATCGATCAACGGCCGGTCGAGAAATGCGGGCTGCCCAATTGAAGAACATTCCCGCAAGCTATCAAGTCGAACCTGCTGTTCCAGATCGGGCTGAAAATCGCGGGCATCTGGAACTTTATGCTATAAAGCGCTTAAAATCGGCGTTGCTCTCCCAGGAGAAACCTTCATGAAAGTGCGCGTACTTCTCGTAGATGATCACAAGATGTTCCGTTATGCGCTGAGGCTCATTCTTGAAAAGGAACCGCATATCGAGATTGTGGGCGAGGCGGGAGATGGCCAGGAGATGCTGGCCCTCGCGCGCAAGGTCTTGCCCGACGTGGTATGCATGGATATTTCCATGCCCAATATGGATGGTATCGACGCGACGCGGCGCCTTCTTGCTATCAATTCATCGATCAGAATCATAGGCCTGTCTGCTTACGCAGACCAGTATTATGTGATGGAGATGATGAACGCGGGTGCGGCCGGTTATATCACCAAGGCCGAATCCGTGGAGGAAATCATGCGCGCCATCAATACCGTGCATCACAGTCAGAAAAAATATCTATGTCCGGACATCGCGGCGCATGTCGTGGACGCAGTATTCAAACCGGCAACTCAAGAAACATCTGTCGCAAAGCTCAGTCATCGGGAGCAGCAGGTGCTGCATCTGGTCGCCGAGGGTTGCTCCTCATCCAGCATTGCACAACAGCTACAATTGTCTTCATCAACGGTGGAGGTACACCGTCGAAACATTATGCACAAGCTTAACCTGCACAGCATTGCCGACTTGACCAAATATGCCATTCGCAACGGCATCACTACTGGTTGATCTTGAGTAAGTCTTGATGGGTCTGCGCTGCAACCTGCACGGATTCACCGCGCACTGCTTGTCCTGTCCAACGTTTAAATATTCATCCTGGAATCAGCCTACTTAAGTCAAGGTCAGACTTGACCATGAATCTTGCCCGTTTAAGTGGTATCGCCATACCTTATCAACAAAAGTACTCACCCCCTGAAATGGTTATGCCTTTCACTAGTGGAATTGAGTAGTTACGTCGACCTTTTACTACCATGAATTTGGCATGGTTTTGATCGGAACATACCGAATACACTGTAGACGCTACCCTGACTTATCTACCTGATTACCGTATTTTACTTAGGAGAATACTCGAGTTCGGGTATTGAGGAGATTTTGCCAAATTGATTAGATTGACTCCGCGGCGTTTGATAAATGTTTTCGTGCACACACATTAGAAATTCAGGGGGCCAATATGCACAACGCAAAAAAAATCTATTCAGTGGGTAATGTTGTATCTATCCCGGCACGTTTGCAACCGTCGATATCTTAGTTGCCGAATTGCCATGGAACAGCTAATCCAACAGTCTGACAGTCAGCCATCCGTGAATGGATTACAACAGCAAACGGAGACCGGGAGTTTTTCTATTGCACAGTTTCCCTCAGATTTTGGCTTGACCAAATCGATACGTAGGCAATTAAGAAAAAATGAAGTATCGGCCACAACGAAACACAAATCGGTCTTGCCTGATTTGCATGAGGGCGAAGTTAAAAAATTGTTGGGCGCGATGAAATCGGAAGAAGCGCTGCTCAGATCCCGGGAAGAATTGCGGCAGATATCGAAGCAGTTGTTGACCATTCAAGAAAACGAACGGCAGCGTATTGCTGCGGATTTGCACGACGGGATAGGCCAGTCATTGAGTTTGATCAAACTGTCACTGGAATCGGTGATGCAGCAGGTTGTAACCGGGGAACGCCGGGAAGCGGTGAGGTCATTGCAGCAGTTGAGCCATAAAGTAAAAGAAACAATGGCTGAGTTGCACCGCACAACCATGGATATGCGTCCGGCAATGCTTGATGATCTGGGCATCATCCCCACCTTGTCATGGTTCTTCCGGGAGTTTGAATCAGCCTGGCACGACAGGAAAGTCGAGAAGGATGTCAGCATCGCGGAAAGTGATGTTCCTGTTCCGCTCAAGGCGACCATTTTCCGCATTCTGCAAGAGGCAATGAACAATATCGTCAAGCATGCCAGAGCCGATAGTATCCATGTAAGCCTGAAAAGAACGGGCGATATTCTTCAACTTTCAATCGCGGATAACGGACGCGGATTCGATCTGTCAGCAGCATCTGCCCGGCGTGGATCGGACCGTGGTTTTGGCCTGTTTACGATGAAAGAACGTGCCAGGTCTTCGGGGGGCTCGTTCGAGATGCAGTCTGCCCTTGAGTCAGGAACCAGGATTCTCGTTTCATGGCGGTTCGCAAACCACACAGATGGCGAATTCTCGGACAGATCTGGCCGAGCACGCAATTTATCTAACGTTTGAAACCCGTAAGGGAGCTAAAAATGCCGAGACATAATTCCTTGGTTATTTCCAGCGTGGATCCTTGCGCAAATCGAGGATTCACATTGCTGGAGTTGCTGGTAGTCATGGTGATCATCGGACTGCTCGCAGGTTACGTCGGCCCAAGATATTTTTCCCAAATCGGTAAATCCGAAATCAAGGCGGCGCGTGCACAGATCGATGCTTTGGGAAAAGCGCTGGATCAATTCAGACTCGATACCGGGCACTACCCTACGATGGAAGAAGGCTTGGGAGTACTGGTTACGCGTTCATCTAGTGAACCCAAATGGGACGGACCTTACCTGACAAAAAATGTGCCTGCCGATCCCTGGGGCAATCCCTATGTTTTCAAAATTCCCGGTGACCACGGCGAGTATGACCTTTTGTCGTATGGCAAGGATGGGCAGCCGGGCGGAGAAGGAGAGGCGGCTGACGTTACCAACTGGTAGGTCTGTGGAAAAGCAGGCAGATGCAATGCAACGCAACAGGGGGATGCAATGCAATATGAAATCAAGGCGCTGCGAGCTAATGAAGGGCTGACCACCTTTGCATTGAATGCCACAGATATCATCGACGCCAGTCTTCAGGCCAAGTCTCAGGGCTATACCGTCATCGGGATCAAACCGAAATTGTCCTTGATGCCATGGCTGAAGCACCGGAAAACGAACTTTCCTGTCGTGCTGTTTAGCCAGGAGTTGTTGTCGCTTCTGGATGCCGGACTTTCCCTGATCGAATCTCTGGAAACGTTGTCAGAAAAAGAGCTGCGGCCAGAAATCAAAAAAACGCTGACGCAAATCATAACCTCCCTTTACGAAGGACATACTTTGTCCTACGCGCTGGAGAAATCGGAGGCGAATTTTCCGCTGCTGTACATTGAAACCGTTCGGGCCAGCGAAAAAACCGGTGCATTGTCCGAGGTCATGATGCGATACATCGCATATCAAAACAAAATCGATAGCGTAAGAAACCAGCTGGTAAGCGCCATGATCTATCCGCTGTTGGTAACCCTGGTTGGCGGGCTGGTGATGTTGTTTCTGATGCTTTATGTCGTGCCCCGTTTCAGCAAAATCTATCTCGAGATCGGCACCAATATTCCATTCATGTCGAGGATGCTGATGAACTGGGGACTCTTTCTGGCGAATCACGGCTGGCAGGTATTGGCCGATACGATACTGCTGGTTGGGGTGCTGGCATATGCATCGGTTCGTCCGGCATCGAAACAGTGGATGATGCGCAAGCTATGGCTGACGCCAACGATAGGTGCTCGTCTTCGCCTTTACCAGTTGGCCCGGTTCTACCGTTCACTCGGTATGTTGTTGCGCGGCGGTATGCCGGTGGTGCCGGCGTTGCAGATGGTATCCGGTCTATTGCAACTGTCGTTGCGGGATCAATTGGCACAGGCAACGATCTATGTGCGCGAGGGTCGTTCCATTTCCCAGGCCATGGAAGTGCATGGACTGACCACCCCCGTGGCATTACGCATGCTCCGCGTCGGTGAACGTACCGGGCAGATGGGAGAAATGATGGAGCGTATCGCGGCCTTCTATGAAGAAGAAACTGCGCGCTGGCTGGAACGTTTTATCAAGGTGTTTGAACCGCTGTTGATGACTTTTGTCGGGGTGGCAATCGGCGTCATCGTTGTGCTGATGTATTTCCCTATCTTTGAACTCGCAGGGAGCATCCAATGAATCAGCCTCGGGACATCGGGATTGAAACAGAGATTGCGTTTTCACCGGATCAGGTTCGCGAGGCTCGTGCAGCCGCCGTGCAAAGCAAGCGCCGCATAGTCGAGGAGATGGAGGAGCGAGCCGGGCTGGGAACGTCGGACTTCATCTCGGTATTGGGCAGAACGCTGAACTATCCGACTTTTTCCATGAGCGAGTTGTATCAGTTAACGCCGGCATTCGATGCACTCCCATTTTCTGAAGCAGTCGAACGCGAGTGCTTGCCGCTGAAGAATGACGAGAAACTGATCCTGGTGATGTGCGATCCTTTCGATTTCAATTTGCAGGCGTGGGCAGAGCAGCGTATTCCCTTTGTATCATTTGGCTGGGGCTTGTCTAGTCGCGCCGATGTGTTGGCTTACCTGGCACGATATGAGGAAACATTGCGCGCCATGGATAGTCTTATCCCGGCGGGAGTTGAGACGAAGACATCCACAGCCGGTGTGGAAAACTTGTCGTTCAAGGCCATCAGCGAAGACAGCAGTCCGGTCGTCAAGCTCGTGCATTCGACAATGTATGACGCACTGAAAGTTTTGGCGAGCGACATTCACCTGGAGACAACCCCGTCCGGACTGCTGATCAAGTACCGCGTTGACGGTGTATTGACCCAAGTCGGCTCCATTGCGGGACTGGAGGTCGCAGAGCAGGTGATCTCGCGGGTCAAGGTCATGTCGGAACTCGATATTGCCGAGCGGCGTATACCGCAGGATGGCCGCTTCAAAGTGTCGGTGCAGGGGCATGAAGTCGATTTTCGCGTCTCGATCATGCCGAGTATTTTCGGAGAGGATGCCGTGCTGCGGATCCTCGATAAACAAACCCTCACCGACAACCTCAGAGGGCTGAGCCTTAGCCATCTCGGGTTCGACGAACAATCCATTAAAGGCTTGCGTCGCTTGTCCAACGAGCCTTATGGCATGTTGCTGGTCACCGGACCGACCGGCAGCGGGAAGACCACGACGCTCTATGCAGCCATCTCGGAAATAAACAATGGGCAGGACAAGATCATCACCATTGAAGATCCCGTCGAGTACCAGTTGCCGGGGGTGTTGCAAATTCCGGTCAATGAAAAAAAGGGGCTCACTTTTGCGCGCGGGTTGCGCTCCATCCTGCGCCATGATCCGGACAAGATCATGGTCGGTGAGATACGCGACGAGGAAACCGCACAGATCGCAGTCCAGTCCGCCCTGACCGGCCATCAAGTATTCACTACAGTTCATGCGAACAACGTCTTCGATGTCATTGGCCGTTTCATCCATATGGGAGTCGACCCCTACAGTTTTGTTTCCGCCATGAACGGCATCGTCGCCCAGCGCCTGATACGGGTGAGCTGTTCCCACTGTGCCGCAGAAGCATATCCGGACGCGCAACTGCTTGCCGATTCATGTCTGAAGCCGGAAGACATCGAAACCATGAACTTTCGTGCCGGAACGGGCTGCGGGCAATGCCGCGGTACCGGTTTCAAAGGACGTAAGGCGATTGCCGAAATACTGTTTTTGAATGACCAAATCCGTGAACTCATCATTACCCGCCAACCCATGCGCTTTCTCCGTGAGGCCGCCAGGAACAATGGCACGCAGTTTCTGCGTGAGTCCGCAATTGCATTGGTAAGAAGTGGTGAAACGACCTTGCAGGAGATCAATCGTGTCACTCTTGTCACGTAATGAACTAAGTGTTGTTCTTTATCCGGAACAGATTGCGTTTCTTCATACCGGGCGCGAGCTGACATTGCGCGGATACAAGAATGAGACCCACACAGATAAAACCATCCCTTGCGAAATCGCAGCGGAAAGTGAAATGCCCTGGCAAAACGCAATCAGGACGCTGGAAGCGGCATTGCCGTCGATTATCCATGGCAAGCCTGCTGTAAGCGTGACCCTTTCCAATCATTTCATGCGATATCTGCTGGTTCCCTGGCTCGACAAGATGAGCGATGAGGAAGAAATGGCCTTTGCCCGGCATTGCTTCAGGGAAACCTACGGTAACGCAACTGATTCATGGAGTGTACGCATCAGTCCGGGTCGAGCCGGAGTCGCGACACTTGCCAGTGCAGTGGATACAAGACTTCTCGAAGAGTTGCGTGAATCCGTGGTACGCCAGGGTTTGAATATCAAGTCTATCCAGCCCCATCTGATGGCCGCATTCAACAGTTGCCGACCCAGTCTGGAGGGGCGTAGTTCATGGCTCGCACTTCTGGAGCCGGGCAGTCTTTGTCTCGCCGCGTTACGGAAAGGTCAATTGAGTTGGATAAGAACGCTGCGTATCGGTGATGCATGGAACGAGGAACTATCAACGATTTTGCAGCGGGAAGCCTACCTGACAGATACCGGAGTGGATTTGGACGAGGTTTTCCTGTGGGCTCCACATTTTGAGGCATTAGATATCCAGACAGTGGGGCGCTGGAAACTCGAGCGCTTTAGACCAGGTGAAAACCCCAGTCATAAATTGGCATATGGCTTCCTGAAAACATTGGCGGTGGAGCATTGAATGACACAGCTATTTCTGGATTATCAGCGCAGCAACAAACTGTTTCCCTGGGCAGGAACGGTACTGCTGTTGTTGTCTTTGGGCTTGCTGGCCCTTGCCGATATCTACTACCAGAATCTGACTGAAAGAATTTCCTATTGGGAATTGAAGTCCGGGCAGTTCCAAAAGGCCACAGGGCGAAAAATGGGGAACAGCCCGCGCGAGATCAAGGATATGGCGCTGGAAATCAAACATGCGAACGATGTGTTGAACCAGATCACCCTGCCGTGGGACAAGTTGTTTCAGGCAGTCGAATGGTCATCGGGCAAGGACGTTGCGTTGCTGACCATAGAACCCGATGCGGAAAAGCATGTCGTGAAAATCAGCGGCGAAGCAAAAAATATCGAAGCGGCCCTGAACTACGTAAGACACCTGTCGGATCAGGAAATCTTCAACGGCGTTTATCTGCAGAGCCATCAGGTACAGGAGCAGAACCCGGAAAGACCGGTACGTTTTGCATTGATTGCCACATGGAAGGATACGTTGTGAAAAATCTTTTCGCCAGATTGCGGAATGTGATCCGGAAGTCTCCGACAAGCGGCATCGTTCCGAAGGCTGGCGGTGGCAAATTTAGACGCTCCTTAGTTTTGTTATCGGAAAGTCCGTTGTTGGCGAGACGGCGCTGGTTGCAAATTTTTGGCTGGCCGGGCGCGGCAGGGGCCGGACTGATGGCCATGTGTATGGCCTTGTATTTATCAACCATTCAGCCGGCACAAATGAGACTGAGTGAGGCACATGAGAGTGCCGATTCAATCCAGGAACGGGTAAAACGCGCTACAAATGGACTCAATCGAAGTGAGCTCACGCAGGCTGAGCAACTTGCCGAGTTCTATCAGATATTTCCCAACGAAAAAAACCTTTTGCCATGGCTGGAGAAAATTTTTACTTTGGCACAGAGCCAAGGGATCAATCTGGATCAGGGCGAGTACAAAGTGACACATGACAGGGTAGGAAGATTGATGCGATTCCAAATGACCCTGCCCATCAAGAGCGAGTATCCCCAGATCAGGAAATATCTCAATAGCCTGCGTGCGGAAATTCCAATCATCTCAATGGAACATTTGCAGTTCGAGCGCCAGAAAGTCGATGATCCGGTAGTGGAGGCCAAAATCAAGCTGGCGCTATATTTGGGGCATGAGCCATGAAATGGCCCGCACGCAAGACTTGGCCATTTATCGGCTTGACAGCTGTCGCTGTCGTCATTGCCTTTCCTCCAACAGGCGAGCATGGCAAAGCTGCTGCAAAGGTCAATAATGATTTGCAACAATCCGGATCGGTTTCGTCCGAACCGGCTACCAAACCTCAACCGGCACAGCAAGAGCATGTTGAACTCGAGCGGCTGAGCCAGCAAAAAAATAATGCAGTGAGCCGCAAGACTGTTGCCAATGCCTTTAGTCCGACTTCCTGGCATGTCGCACCGCCACGTCAACAGGATCCACCTCCTCAGCCTCCGCCAATACCGACTGCGCCGCCGTTGCCATTTACCTATATGGGGCGCTATGAGGATCCGCCGAAGCTGCTCGTTATTTTGGCTATGGGCAACAAGATGTATACCGTTTCAGCAGGAGAGGTGATCGACGGAAATTATCGCGTTGACCGGATAACCGACAGTGCAGTGGAGCTTGTCTATCTGCCGCTGAATATCAGTCAATCGATCAGCACGATTGGGGTGCCGGAAAATGCTCAACACCGCTAAGGTGCTGAAGTACTCAACAGGAGGCCATGAAATGAATCAGTTAGCTATATCACTCAAGCGAGGGAGAACAGCGCTGCTATTCATCGTGGTCTTGCTGGCAGCATGCGCTTCCGCGCAAAGGCTGCACGATGAAGGGTTGGCACTACTGGATGAAGGCAAAACCATGGAGGGGCTGGCGAAGCTGCAGGAATCCATAAAAGAAGAGCCGGATAACGCGGGCTATCGCGCGTCCCTCGCAAGAAATCGCGATCTGGCCATCAACCGGTTGCTGGCTGTCGGGAATAACGCACGCATTGCCGGACATCCCGATGCAGCACAAACGGCGTATATGGAGGTATTGAAGATCAATGCGAATAACGCTCGTGCCAAGGAGGGACTTGCCGCACTGGAAATGGACAATCGTCACAGCAAGATCATCGCCGAAGCAAGGGAGCTTATGAAAAAAGGTGATCTGGATGCTACGCGCGATGCCCTGAGACCAGTGCTTCTCGAAAATCCTGTGCAAGCTGAAGCATTGGAGATTCAGCGCAAGATTGACGAATTAACGGAAAAAGAAAAGTCAGCCGGCCCTTCGCTTACGGCAAAGTTCAAGAAGCCTGTCACCCTGGAGTTCCGCGATGCCAATGTGAAGATGGTGTTCGAAGCACTGTCACGCACCAGTGGCATCAACGTATTGCTGGATAAAGACGTGAAACCGGATCTCAAAACCTCGATATTCGTCAAAGACGCCTCGGTGGAGGACGCAATCGATTTAATCTTGCTGCAAAACATGTTGGAGAAAAAGGTTCTCAACGACAACACCGTATTTGTCTATCCGAATACGCCGGAAAAAAACAAGGATTACCAGGAACTCAAGGTCAGAAGTTTCCATTTGACCAATGCCGATCCCAAGCAAATGGTTGCGATGATCAAAGCGCTTCTGAAAACCAGGGATATATACGTCAATGAAAAAACCAACTCCATGGTCATGCGGGATACGCCGGAGGCTATCCGCTTGGCAGAGAAGATGGTTGAAGACCAGGATGTTTCAGAGCCAGAGGTGATGCTGGAAGTCGAGGTGCTTGAGGTCAACCGGTCCCTCACAGATCAACTGGGGATCAATTGGCCCAGCACATTTTCAGTCGCCACAACGGGAACAACTCTCAATGATTTGAAGCACCAGGATGCAGCCACCATCACTGCCTCCTCACTGGGAGCAACGCTGGATCTCATGCTTCAGGATTCAAGCACCAATATTTTGGCCAGCCCGCGCATCCGGGCGCGCAATCACGAGAAGGCCAAAATTATGATCGGCGACCGCGTCCCAATCATAACAAACGCGGTGACACCGATTTCGACAGGCACGCCGGTCGTGACCGGTAGCATTCAGTACCTGGACGTCGGTCTGAAACTGGAAGTCGAACCCGATATTCATCTCGATAATGAGGTTGCCATCAAAATCAATATGGAAGTAAGCACCCTTGGTGCACAAGTCCAGAATGTCTCCGGTTCGGTCGCCTACCAAGTCAGCACGCGCAATGCCCAGACGCTGCTGCAATTGAAGGATGGGGAAACACAGATCCTGGCCGGTCTGATTGATAACGAGGATCGCGCTAGCTCAGCCAAAGTACCCGGACTCGGCCAATTGCCGATACTAGGGCATCTGTTCTCCGACAACGGAGATAAAAATACCAAAACGGAAATCGTTCTTTCCATTACGCCCCATGTCGTCGGCAAATCGCGTATCCCTGATGCCCGGAAAACGGAATACTGGTCCGGTACGGAGGCAACTCTGCGGGATAGCCAGCTGATAATGAAACCCATCGGAGCCAGTTCTGCAGTAGCGATGGCGGCTGCCCATCCGCCATTACCTGCGCCAGTATCGACATCAGTACCTGCGCCAGTAGAAACGCCTGCTCCGGCGGCTCCTTCACCGATGGCGTTCTCATGGCAAGGCCCCACCCAAGCGAAGGTGGGCGACAAGATCAGTCTCACCCTCAATACGCAGTCTGCACAAGGTATGAACAATCTTGGCCTGCAGGTGAATTTCGACCCTGCCGTACTTAAGGTGGTCGAGGTGGTTGAAGGAAATATACTGAAACAGAGCAACATACAGTCAAAATTGACCACGTCAATAAATCAGGCTAATGGCCAGGTCGTGGTCGGCTTGGCGGGCCACGGCGCGAATGGTGCCATGGGAGAGGGCAGTATTGTCACGCTGACGTTCGAGGCAATAGGCGAAGCTCCGAAATCGAAGATCACGTTGAACCAGATTGACCCAAATCGAGCCGGTGGACATGAACTGCCGTATAGCGCTCCGGCGCCGTATCTGCTCGCGGTGAGCAAATGACCATGCGAAACGCCGAGCGACAAAGCGGATTTACGTTCATCGAACTCGCGATCACAGTTGCAATCGTGGGTTTGCTGGCGACTCTGGTATTGCCAATGACGGAGTTGGTCGTGAAACGTGATCACGAGCACGAACTGCGCCTGGCGCTTCGAGAAATTCGCACTGCATTGGACGCATATAAAAAAGCGGTAAATGAGGGACGAGTTATTTCCGAGATGGGTAAATCCGGCTATCCACCTCAATTAAAGGTTCTGGTTGATGGAGTAACCGATGAAAAGAGTCCGGACCACAATAGCAAAATCTATTTTCTGCGCCGTATTCCCAGAGACCCAATGAATCCGGATTCAAGCAAGTCTGATGAGGAAACCTGGGGCAAGCGAAGTTATGAGAGCAGCCCCGATGCCCCCGAGGAAGGCGATGACGTATTTGACGTTTACTCGCAGGCGACGGATATCGGAATAAACGGTGTTCCATACAAGGACTGGTAAGGAGCGATTGCAAATAATGTCCCGATTCAAGTGCAATGGATTCACTCTGATCGAACTATTGGTGGTCATGGCGATCATCGCCATACTGCTGAGTCTTGCTGCTCCGCGCTATTTTGGCAGTGTGGATAAATCGAAGGAGGCAGTGTTGCGTGAAAACCTCGCCATGACAAGACAAGCAATAGATAAATTCTTTGGTGACAACGGCAAGTATCCCGATGCCCTGGACGATCTTGTTACCAAAAAATACTTGCGCAGTCTTCCTATGGATCCTTTCACGGGCAGCACCTCCACATGGACAGTTACTCCTCCTCCGGATGGGCCCGACAAAGGTAGTGTATTCGACATCAAAAGTGGTTCGCCCGACAAAGGTGTGGATGGCTCGGCATACAAGGATTGGTAGAAAAATGTTGCCAGTACGGCAAAGGAAAGCAGGATGAAAGTCAGGTCGATATCCATGGCGCAGAAAAAGCCGGGTGATGAACAGGGCTTCACCTATATTGCGCTGCTCATTTTTATCGCCGTTATGGGCATAGGACTCGCTGCGGTCGGCGAGGTATGGCATATGACAATGAAGCGGGAAAAAGAAGAGGAACTTCTCTTTGTCGGCAACCAATTCCGCAACGCCATCACCATGTACTACTACCGTACCCCCGGTCAGTCGGTACGTTACCCGATGAGTCTGGAAGATTTGCTGAAAGACCCGCGTTATCCGGCTACGAAACGATATTTAAGGAAGATTTATCTTGACCCGATAACCAATAGCACCAATTGGGAATTGGTCAAAGGACCGAATGGTGAAATTTTTGGTGTGCATAGCGCATCGGAAGATGAGCCGGTGAAGAAAAGCAATTTCAGTTTTGCCGATCAAGGTTTCGAGGGACAAATGAAATATTCGGATTGGGTATTCATAATTTCAGCAAGATTTGTCCCGGCACCTGCAGTGACGAATCCTCCAGGCACGCCGGTAAAACTTCTCAAACCATAAATTCGATTAGCGAAAGAGTGAAGCAGTCATGAACGGGAAACGCCGCATTATGATCGTCGAAAACCATACCTTGCTCAGGGCAGGGTTGCGAATGCTGTTGTCGCAGGATGACGATCTGGAAGTTATCGGTGAAGCGGATAACGGTCGTGAAGCGATCAAGATAGCCCTGAAGTTGATACCGCATCTGATACTCACGGATTTGAATATGCCCGGCATGAGCGGTATCGAGGCAACCCGGGCCATCAAAATGCTATTGCCAGAAACCAAAGTACTGGTTCTAACCGCCCATAAAACCGATGAGTATATACACGAAAGTCTGAAGGCCGGTGCCGATGGTTATATTCTGAAGGAAGCTACGCATAGCGAGTTGAGTGTAGCAATACATAGTATTTTAAATGGCAAGACCTACCTGAGCCCGGACATCTCGGAAAGAGTCATCAACGGTTACCTGAACCCAGGCAACACAACGAGCCTCACCAGCGCATGGGATACGTTGACATTCCGGGAGAGAGAGATTCTCAAGCTTGTTGCGGAAGGACATGCCAACAAGCACATCGCCGATTACCTTTGCCTGAGCGTCAAGACTGTAGAAAAGCACCGTTCCAACCTGATGAAGAAGCTGGACCTGCACAACGCATCGACCTTGACAGCGTATGCGATAGAAAAAGGGCTGGTGACAATATGCTGACCACCCCGAATGATTCACGTTTTGCCACACCTCATTTTTGATTACGGAGATTACGAAAAATGAAAACTTCCACCAAACCCTTAGCACTAATCGCGCTTGCTGTCTTAGGTTTCAGTACCTCAATTCCCGGGGCGGAGCTTGAGGATGTCGGCAGTATGCACGCTCATCATCATATGGTGATGGAACAAACGAAACATCAAATTGTGGATTACAAATTACCGCAGATACAGCTGGTACGCGAGGATGGCAAGAATGTCTCCCTAATCGAAGAATTGAATGATGGCCGTCCATTGGTATTGAACTTCATGTACACCACCTGCACCGAAATCTGCCCTTTAACCACCAAGATATTCGCTGAATTGCAGGATAAGCTCGGGACCGAGCGTGATCGCGTGCACATGGTTTCGATCTCGATAGACCCGGAGCAGGATACGCCAGAGGTGCTTGCCAAATACGCCCACAAATTCGGCGCCGGCCCGCAGTGGCAATTCTATACAGGCACAATCGATGCGAGTATCGCGGCACAGCGCGCATTCGAAGTCTACCGCGGGGACAAGATGGAACATAATCCTGTTACCTTCATTCGTGCCGCTCCGGGAAAGTCCTGGCTGCGGATTGACGGGTTTGCCAAGTCTGATGAACTGTTGCGCGGCTTGGGAGATATGGATGTCTTCAAGGAGGTGAGGCATCCGGAAATCGCTTATTGAGAAGCGAACTTTTCTCGCATACCCATGCGTACTATCGAGGAAACGCTTTGTCGTTAGATGAGGTGAAATTCCAGGCTTCCGCAAGTGGGTGAATCGATGGTTTGCCTCTGAAGACGTCGTGGTTATGTCCGCGTTCCGAAGCCATTTTGGCGCGGTTTAATAGTAGTAATTTTTCCCCTCGAAATACAGTGTTTACCTGATGGGATTTTCTCAAGCAGTTACTAGAATTCGACCATACGGCATAAAGAGATTTTGCCAATCCAACGCCGTAGCGGGAGGTCATATGTTCACTGATCATATGTTATTCAGCGGGGCAACCGAGTTGTTCTGGGTCCTTGTCACGTTGTACTCATTCGCAATGAGTATACGAGTTCCAAGCCTGAATTTGATCTTGTTGCATCCGACCCCAGGTCCCTGGGCGTTTCCAAATACGTACTTTTCTTTTTCGCGGTGCGCAGTTGCGGTGCGCATTCTCCGAGCGGTTTCAGATCTGGCATATGTTGCGGGGAAAAATTCTGGCTTGTTCCCGGCGGGGCGTCAAGCGTCCACAAATTGGAAGGAGGAAACATCATGCTGAACTTTTCCTGCTTTGTTCGGCTGTTGCCGGCATTGTTATTGAGCGTCTTGGCGGGGACGGCGGGCGCCACATCGTTCCGGGTTCAATGTCCAAACAACACGATTACGCACCCGTTGGCGCTCAACAATAACGATGCCGAACCTGCCTACGTCAGTCCGACGACATTTGCGCCCGGCAACAATGGTTATCTCGTGCCATCTGCAAATGTAAACGGTGCGATCAAGTGTCAACAGATCTCTGGAGGCGATGGCTACGCGACAATGGCTGACGGCACTCAGACGTTCATGTTCTCGTTCGGGCCGCTCTCCGGACTCGCGGCAATTGCGAACGGGCAGCCCGGTACTGACTTCCCCAGTGCGTTCAACACGATGTACGCAGGCACGTTCCAGCCCGGCGATCCGGCAGCGAGCGACGGAATTGCAGCCAATACGTGGCCCGGGTTTCCCCTTCCGACTGCAGGATTCACGTATAACGGCGCCGTCGGACTGGCTCTGGATATTGCGAACACCGTCAACATCTACAGCATCAGCGAGGCCGGGAGCACGGTGACGGTGACCCCGAACGCGCCGTTGGGCGTGAATGTCGGCGACCAGGTTGTCATCGCAAACATCAGTCCGGCCGGCTACAACGGTACCTTCACGGTCACCAGCGTCGGGGGTGCTCAGGGAACCGGCTTTCCGCCCAGCTATTCCTTCACGTATACCAATTCGGTCACTGGGCTGGCTGCGGCGACTGCCCTGACCGTCGGCACCGCATCAACTCCACCGAGAATCGATGGTCACGTGGATCCGCGCCAGATCATGGATGTCGGCGTGATGAACGGCAATATTCCGGCGCCCTTGATGGCGATCGACGAGGATGACGAGTTCTTCCTCACGCTTTCCAACGTCGGGATGATCATGCGCCCAGACCTTTTCGAGCAGCATACCGTCCACTTCCACGGGTATCCCAATGCCTCCGCGTTCTACGATGGCGTGCCTGACGCTTCGGTCGCCATCAATATCGGCGGCAGCTTCACCTATTACTACCTTGCACCTGACGCCGGCACCTACTTCTGGCACTGCCACATCACACCGCCCGAACACTTGCAGATGGGCATGGTCGGGCAAATATATGTACGTCCGCGCCAGGATCGGGTTCCCGCCGGCACCAGCCTCTATGCAGCGCTCCAGACTCAGCAGAACGACCTGCGTACTGCCTGCAATACCGCTTCCGACATCCTGTGCAGCAATCCCTTGCCGGCCGTCAACACGGGGGCGACCGCCGCCGCAACCATCGGGAGTGGCGGGACCAGCGGGTACGCCTATAACGATGGCGACGGCTCCACCTACTACGACGTCGAGTACCCGATCCAGATACACGGCTTCGACCCGAACTTCCACTTCGTCGGCATGACCTTCAACCCGGAAGCGTTTGTCGACATGAAGGACAAGTATTTCCTGCTCAACGGGCGCAGCTATCCCGACACCGTCACGCCCGGCGCGCTGGCGACGCAGGCGGCGGATGGCAGAATGCATTACTCGCAGCCGCTGCCTGCCATCATCAACATACCGGCAGGCGGGAAGGCGCTTCTGCGCATTTCAGACCTGGACGTCTCGGAGTATCAAACGCTGGCTTCAATGGGGATTCCGATGAAGGTCATCGGGTTCAACGCCAAGCTGTTGCGTGACCAGGCCGGCAACAATATGTACTACACGACCAATTCGATCACCCTGGGGGGGGGCGAATCCCTCGACGTGATTCTGGATAGTACCGGCATTCCCAAGGGCACGTACTACCTATACACCTCCAACCTCGACCACCTGTCAAACGACGCCGAGAACTTTGGCGGGCTGATGACTGAGGTCCATATCAACTAGGAGATCAGCCATGTGCCAACTTTATGCAGAGACCTTATTCGGGCGCCTCCTGGTGGCTGCCGTGGCGTGCCTAAGCGCATTGCTTGCAAGTACTGCGTACGCGGCGGCTCCGGGCATAACAGGTCCGACCTTCTATCTGACCGCGAAAACGGCCAATCTCAATCAGCCTGATGGAGCAGCGGTTTACGCCTGGGGCTACGGCTGCGACTCGGCACACACGCCTGGCGGCTTCAATCCTCCCGCAAGCTTGATGCCGGGCGCTAATTGCCCCACGATGCAGGTTCCAGGCCCCACGCTGATCGTCACGGAAGGGCAGACGGTAACGGTCAACCTGACGAATAATCTCCCCGCTGCAGTCGGCAACACCTCCATTCTGTTTCCTGGATTCCAACTGACGTCCACCTGCCCTGCAGGTCAGCAAGGATTGTTGACGTGCGAGGCTCCCCCCGGCGGATCCGTGACCTACACGTTTACAGCCTCGTCGCCGGGAACTCGCGCCTACTACAGCGGAACGCAGGGTGATCTCCAGGTCGAGATGGGCCTGTATGGCGCAATCATCGTACTCCCGGCCAGCATCCCCACCGCTTGTACGACAGGCTACGCGGCGAAGAACCTCTCGGCGGAAGCGGCTCATCATGAGTCTGATTTCAGGCTGTCTAAGTCCGCTTACGACCACCCCAAAACGTGCTACGACAGGGAGTACCTGTTCCAGTTCGCGGAGATGGATCCCAACATACACAACCAGGCTTTGGCGCAGGTCACAGCATTGGCTGGCTGCACCGCGGGAACTCCTGCATGCAGTCTTGAGGTTCCGACCGAGCCTTACCACCCGGCGTACTTCCTGATCAACGGGCGCTCCATGCCGGATGACATGGACGCCAACTTCGCGCCCGAATATCCGCACCAGCCCTACAACGGCAATCCTCACATGCATCCGGGGGAGCAAACGCTGATCCGCGTTATTGGCCAGGGGCGTTGGCAGCATCCATTCCACGAGCATGCGAATCATGTGCGCATCCTCGGGCGCGACGGGAACCTCATACTGACTCCGCCCGATTCGACCGGCGCCACCCAGCTTGCGGGAATGCTGATGTTCACAACCGACACCACGCCGGGGCAGGCTTTCGATGGAATTTTCTACTACACCGGGAGAGGATTGAACTGGGATATGTACGGCCACAATCCGGGTTCCGCTGATCCGCTCGCTTTGCTCACCTGCACTCCGGATGCCAATGGCTACAACACTGGAGATCCGACCGCAGTCAACTATTTCGAATGGTGCCAGGATCACAACAAGCCGCTGCAGGTTGCTCCGTTCGGGGATGTCGCTAGCGGTGGCCCCGCCACTCTTCCTGATCCGAACATCCTGACGAACGGCGCCTGGTACAGCGGCAGTCCCTATCTGGGTCCGGATGCGACCTCCCGCGCGACCGGTCCCACCGGTGTTTTTCAGCCCTCGAATATTCAGGCCAATCCATCCAACGAGCGCGGCTTTGCGTTCATGTGGCACTCGCACAACGAGCGCGAGATCACTACCAACAATGTCTTCCCCGGCGGAATGCTGATGATGATGCTGATCGATTCCCGTGAATTCGTGATCGACGAATCTAATTAGGAAAGAGGAGAACTGCAATGAGAGACAACATACTCAAGCTGAATAAGCTCGCAGCAGCGACAGCACTGTCCGTTTTCCTACTGGCGAGTGGAGCGTCATTCGCGCTCAATCTGACTGCGGGGCCGGCCATCGCAAACCTGCCCGATGGCTCAACGATCCCGATGTGGGGCTACAGCTGCGGCACGGTCGTGACCGGCGAGACTGCGACCTGCGCAGCGTTGAATAACAGCGCGGGTGCCGGCGGTTGGTCCCCCGTCGTGATTAGCGTTCCCACAGGACAACCTCTGACGATCAACCTGACGAATAATCTCTCGTTCACGCCGACAGGCAGCACGACTCCTAACACCGTGCCTACCTCGCTGGTGATCGTTGGCCAGTTGGGCGGAGGTCTCGGAACGCCCCAATACGGTCCGGTTGCGACACACGCCCCGCAGGTGGGCACGACTTGGCCGATCGCGGGTGGTAGCGCGACCTTTACGCCCCCGCCGCAAGGACCCCGCGTGCAATCGTTCGGCATGGAAGTAGCCGCGACCGGAGCGACCCCGACCACCGGAGAGTGCGCCTCCGGATGTACGCTCACCTGGAGCAACTTGCGGCCGGGCACCTACCTGATTGAGTCCGGTACACACCCGTCGATACAGGGTCCCATGGGTCTGTATGGAATCCTGGTGGTCACCACCGCGCCCGTCGGAGCGACTGCAGGCACGGCATATCCGTTAGCAGGGACTACGCCCGCCGTAACCTACAACGCTGAAGTCCCGCTGCTCTTCAGCGAAATCGATCCTGTCCAGAACGGCGCCGTCCAAACCGCTGTTAGCACTGCGGGTTTCAGTGAGACCAAGGTATGGTCTGGCCAGCCCGGTGGCTGCGGAAATCCCAACTCAGGCGTCGGGATCGCAAATACCTGCTATCCCCCGGCGGTGAACTATACGCCGCTCTATTACATGATCAACGGCGTCGCATTTAACAAGACTAATGCCGCGATTTCGCTGTTCCCGGCTTTGCCGGGCACGACCGCCGCCCCCGTCACCGGAAACGTTCTGGTGCGCATGGTGAATGCAGGCTTGCGCATGCATGTGCCGTCGATCGTAGGCTCGCTGACGGGTGGCAATCCGACAGCCGTTCCTCCAGTACCGCCGGCCTCGGGGTTTTCGCTGATCGCGGAAGACGGCAACCGGCTGCCCGGTCTTCCCAAGGTGCAAAGCGACGTATTCATGGCCGCCGGCAAGACCTACGATGTGATGATCAATGTACCCCCTGCCGGCGGCACAGCACTTCCGGTGTATGACCGCGAATTGAGCCTTTCGGGTAATGCGATCGAGCGCGATGCCGGCATGCTGGCTTACATTAGTGTCAATGGCACCGGGCTCCCAGCTGCAGGTTCGCTCGGCGCGGCGGTTGCCAGACCGGATACCTACAACTCCCTGGTTGCGGCCCAGACACTCAGCGTGTCGGATCCGTCCAAGGGTGTGATCGCCAACGATACCAATGTCTATGGCGTTCAACTCCTCGTTGCGCCTGTCAATGGTACTTTGACTCTTGCCGCGAATGGCACATTCACGTATGTGCCCACAGGGACAGCCACCACGGATTCCTTTACCTACTGCGCGAACGGTACCGTTGTGGCGGGGGCTTGTTCATCCGGTATAACCGCTACCGTCAGTCTGGCTGCTGCGACAATCGAGAGTGCTTCCGGCATCACCTGTACTGCGACCACGTACAACGCGAGCACGGCCACATATCTGGCCGTCAAGACCCCGGGCGTCCTGGCAGGTTGCAAAGACGCCGCTGGCTATCCACTTACAGTCAACACGTCGACGGTTGCAGCTGCCGGGATGACGGTTCTTCCGGATGGAAACGGCGGGTTCACGGCAGTCGCCCCAGGGCCGGGCACCTATACGTTCACGTACCAGGCGCAGAACTCCCAGGGAACGCTTAGTGCGGCCACGACCGTGACGGTCGTCTTCCCCGCCGGGAGCGGCTTGGGTGTCACAGTTCTGGACGGTGGCGACAAGAAGACTCAAATCACCGACTATCGCTGGGTGATCGAGGAAGACCGGACTTTCTACATCGATCCGTCGTGCACGACCAACCCGCCGCCGGCAGGATGCCCGAGTGCGGGGAGCGGCATCGTTCCTACCTTGGGAGTCAATTTCCACACCAGCTACATGCCCTTCGTGGCGCAGGGCTGTACAGGCCCGCTCTCCTGTGAAGCAGGCCAGACCGTTATCGATCCGACGACGGGATCTCACGTGAATACGGTCTGCGACATCAGCAATGGCGTTTGCCGGCCAGATCCGACGGGGAACGGAATGACGCCGGTCCTTCCCAGCCAGGTTGCCCTTGATCCGACCAAGCGCTACTACATCTCAATCCTGCCGGGTGACGCGGCCAATCCGTTTGGTGCAGGATACACGGGGACACCGGATTGCTCCAAGGCCGGAATGGCCGCCGGTCATTGTGGCCACGGCATGGGCGGTGCTCCAATCGGAGCAAACTGCCAGACGTCCGGCACGACGACGACCTGTGTAGCGCCGCTCACCGGAGCCACATGCACGCCGGCAGCGGGCGCAACGACCTGTATTCCGCCGGTCACGATACTGGCGCAGCCAGCGCCATTCCAGCCGGGCAAACTTTCCGTACTCGTGTTCGAGGATGACTTTCCGCTGAACGGCGAGCAGGATGGCGGAGGCGGGGTCGACGTGCTGTCACCGCAGGAGCCGGGTCTGGGAAGTTTCCAGATCCACCTGTGGGACGCGATGGCCGGCAATGGCGATTTCACCGGACAGATGACCTACGACATGTTCAACCAGCCGCTGACCAACAGCCTGGACGGAACGATGGATCCGAATACAGGGCTCAATGCCTGCCCCATCACGAAACTGGGGCAGGGTATCACCGGTATGATCGTGACCTGCCCCAAATATGAAAGTGACGGCAAAACCCTCTCACCGTTGGCAGGGCAGGCGGTGATCAACAACCTGATGCCGGGACGGTTCGGTGTGGTAGCCACGCCGGGAGCGGACCGCATAGCACGAGGTGAGGAATGGCTGCAGACCAACACGCTGGACGGTCAGAAGGCACACGATGCATTTATCCGGATTGGCGAGCCGAGCTACTTCCAGGAGTTCGGGCCGGCGGGCTACCACGTCAGCATCGGCTTTGCAAACCCGAAGATCATCAGCAGCCGTCTGAAGGAGGTCTGCGCGGGAACGGACCCGAGCGCGCCCCAGTATCCAGCGGCTGCGAATTGCGGCAACACCCTGAAAGGCACGATCACCGGTCAGCGCTTGAGCCGGACGCCCGATGAAAGATTGTATGAAAGCGGTTCGCGCGACACCTACTATTGGACGCAGTGCTACGTCAGCGTCGGAGACCCCGACGGTGAAGACTTCGCATTTGCCAAGTGCGACGCGAAAGGCAATTTCACCCTCACCGGCCTTCCCGATGGCGATTGGCGCATCACGACGTTTGACCAATGGAACGATCAACTGGTGGACGGCCTCTCGACGCCTGTCAGGCTGGGATCGGCAACCAGCGTTTGCCCAGGTTCAGGATCCTCGCAGCATGTCTGCAACATGGGCAATATCGCGTCGACCCAATGGCAGACCAACCTCTACACACGAACATTCATCGACGACAACAGGGATGGCCTCTCACAGTCTACCGAGGCGGGGATACCGTTCGCCAACGTCGCGGTCCGGCTGCGCGATGGCAGCCTTGAGAACCTGCTCGTCACGGACTTTACCGGCACGGCCAATTTCAACGAGACCTTCCCGCTGTTCAGTTGGTACACCGTTGAAACGGACGTGACCCGGTACAAGAACACGGGTACGCATGTGGTCTACGACGTCGGCGGACCAGCCGACCAGACATTGACTACCTGCGGCGGTTCCGTGCCCGGTGCGGGCTACCCTCCGTGCGGAACCTCCGTTATCGGCAAGAATCTGGCCAATACCGTCGAGCAGGTTTCGCTGCCGGCCAATCTGCGCCTGCCTGGCGCCGTCTATTGCGCCGGTGCGGACTGCGCCGGCAAGACGATTCAGACTCCGGTCAGTGATCCGCCCAGCGTGTGCACCACCACCAATGGTGCGACGACTTGCAGTACCCAACTCTCCTCGGGCCGTATCGACCCGCCGTGGCTGGGTGGTGTCGAGGGCTGGCAGGGCTTCCCGGGCCAGAACAATTTCCTCGAGTTCGGCAAGGAGCCCTATGTTGCCGGTGAGAATGGCGGCATCAAGGGTCACGTCGTCTACGCTTCGACGCGCCCATTCGACGATCCGCAAATGCTGGTCCAGACGCAGTGGGAGCCCTTGGTTCCGCACGTCACGATCAACCTGTACCAAGAGGGAGTCGCATCGGACGGAATCACCCCGACGTTGACACTGGTCGATCACACGCAGACCAGCAGCTTCGACGATTGGGCGCAGGGATTCCATGCAGATGCCAACGGGAATATGGTCCCGAACATGAACTGTCCAGGCCAGGGCGGGGCACCGGGCACGCCGGGAGGGACCGCGCTCGCCGATCTGTTCTTCTTCTCGCTGTACAACCAGCCGGAATACCTTGATTTTTACAACTCTCAGCATGGCGGGGCAGCCCTGACTGCATTGCCGTATAACTCGCAGTTCAAGTGCTACGACGGCATGCACAACTGGAATCAACTCCAGCCGGCACCCTACGACGGCATGTACAAGTTCCCGAGCGTGACCTCGACGGATCCGGCGACCGGCAAGCCCAATGGTACGAATTGCACGATCTGCTCGCCCGACCCGGTTGCTGCGCCTGATCTCTATGCGGGTATACCGATGCTGCCGCCCGGCAAGTACGTTGTCGAGGTGGTCGTCCCACCGGGCTTTGAGCTGGTCAAGGAAGAGGACAAGAACATCCTGATCGGCGACAACTATATCGCGCCGGTGACGCAGCAGTTCGGCGGTCTGGGCAACATATTCATCCTGCCCGACCAGGCTTCGGTGGGTGCAGCCTACAACGCGAACAACGCCCAGAATCCGACACAAGGCTTGGGCACCAAGCCCAATAACCAGATCGTGCCGGGATTCGTGCCTGAGCCCACTTGGCCGTGCGTCGGCGAAGCGCGGATCGTGCCGGACTACATCAGCCTGTTCCCCGGTTCCAAAGAAGTGGCGCCGTTCGCAGGAGCGACCCGCCGTCTTTGCGATCGCAAGGAAGTGACACTGAATGACCAGATGGGAGCGATCGCAAAGTTCTACGTCTTCACGTCCACCCATATCGCCTCCAAGTTCACCGGCGGCATCACGGACGACTACACGTCGGAATTCGATCCCTTCTCTCCGCAATTCGGCGAGAAGTTTGCGCCACCCGATTTGCCGGTGTCTGTCCGTGACTGGGCAGGGAACGAAACCAACCGCGTATATGCGGACCATTGGGGCGCTTACAACGGGATGACTTACTCGACCTGGGAAGTCAATCCGCCCAACCCGACCGGGTATGCACCGACGATGATGGTGTTCTGCATGAACGATCTGGGGCCGACCGCCGACATCAGATCGACGATCGTCAATTCCGCCGGGACGGTAGTGCCCAATCCGAACTTCGGGAAGATAGGCACGGATCCGTTGTTCACTCAGGGTTACAGCCAGTTCTGTTATGAGCTGCCGTTCATGCCCGGGACGACCCAGTACCTGGATACGCCCGTCGTACCGACGTCCGCCTTCGCAGGTGCCGGGTACAACAATGCGGACTGCGCCTATCCGGATGCCACACCGGCAGTCAAGGAAGTCGACGGCGACGGCATCGGACCATGGGTGAGTGCCGCGGGCCACAAGCTGACGATCACGGCTCTGGGCGACCAGCAGGTACCAAACAACGCCTACAACGGGCCGTCGGCGACGACTGCTCCCTACAACCAGAAGACCGTCAACCGGCACTTCGGCTTCGGCAATACCCCAGGTACCGTCGCTCTGATAGATAAACATGGCGTCTCTCATCCGCTCACGAGTGTGAGCTGGAGCGATTCGACCATTACCGGTACGGTGCCTAAGGGTGTGGCGGAATGCGCCGTCCAGCAGCAGGTGCAATACGGCGGTTCGACCGCGAGGTGCGGTCAATTGGTCATCACGGCCGCAAACGGCAAGGAGTCGATCGACACCGTGACCGTGACGATCGGCGGAAAGGCCCCGACACGCCTGGCGACTAACAACCCGCTGACGCAAAATGGCCCAGGTTCGATTCAACAGGCCATTGACGCCGCGGCTCCGGGCGACCTGATTATCGTTCCTGCCGGTACGTACAACGAGATGTTGCTGATGTGGAAGCCGGTCCGGTTGCAAGGTGTCGGAGCCGCATCGAGCGTCATCAACGCGACCACGCAGCCTGCGGGCAAGCTGGACCCATGGCGCCGGCAGGTCAATTGCCTGTTTGGACTGACGCTCGACGGCTGGCCCATCTCGGGAGCGCATCCTTACGATTCTTCCGGGACATATACGTGCTCGGCGACCATGCAGTTCCAGGTGGACCGGATACCGACCGAGGCAACCATTGGTTGGGATGCCACGCTGAACGGCAACCTTGCCGAGATGCTGCAAGAGCCGTCGCTGATGGGCGCTCTTGAAGGAGCCGGCATCACCATCTTGGCCAAGGGCGTGAATTTCCCTGCCGGACAGGATCCGTTCCAGCTCAACGCCGGCGAAGCCGCATTCCCGACCGGCACCACGCTGCTTACAAACGCCGACTGCACAACTGGTTCGGGCGGAAGCAATCCGTATCCAAGCAACTTCCAGTGCAACCCATCCGCAATCGACGGCATGGGCATCACCGAGAGTTCGCAGGGTGGCGGAGCGGTATTCGTGCACGCCTGGGGACATAACATTCAAATCGCGAACAACCGGATCACCGCCAATTCCGGAACGCTCTCGGGTGGTATCAACATCGGTCAGGGTGAATATCCGCCTTCTTACAGCCAGGGCGCCGCGAACCTGGCCCCGGGTTCCTGCGAGAGCAGTGAGGTTACGGGTGTTCAACTGCCGTACTGCCATAACTTGAACGTGAACGTGCACCACAACGCGGTCACGCTGAATTCATCCACCGGCGACGAACTGTTCTCGGCGACGCCGGCGGGGGCAGGCGGTGTCACTTTCTGCACCGGCGCCGACTACTACAAGTTCAACTACAACTGGATATGCGGCAACCTGAGCAGCGGGGACGGCGGCGGCGTGGGCCACGTCGGATTCAGCAAGAACGGTGAAATCGAGCACAACGTGATCGTGTTCAATCAGAGCACCAATCCGACGATCCCGACCAACGGTGGCGGCATCGTCGTCATGGGAGCTCCGGACGTGGATCCCACCTGCGGTGCAACGACCGACCAGGATTGCGTGTCCGCTCCCGGCTCGATCGGCCCCAGCGATGGTATTGGCCCCGGATTGAAGATCAATGGGAACCTGATCATGGGTAACGCTGCGGAAAGCGGCAGCGGCGGCGGCATCGCCTTCCAGAACGTCAACGGTGCCGAGGTGCTTGCTTTCCCGAACAGGCCGGGGCAATGGTACGGGGTGAGCGTCACCAACAACATCATCGTCAACAACGTCGCGGGCTGGGATGGAGCCGGGATGTCGCTGCTGGATGCGTTGAAGATGAATATCACCAACAACACGATCGCTTCCAACTCGACCACGGCGACGTCGGGAACGCTGTTCAACACTTTGGGGGCACCACTGGCCAGTACCCAGAACACCACCAACAATTGCGTCAACTCGGCTAACTGCGGAAATACTTCGCTGCCTGAGCCTGCCGGCCTGGTGAGCATCCAGAACAGCGCGGTTTTGGCAGCGAATATGAATCAGCTTCCCACTGCGACCCCGATCATATGTCCGGACGGCAACTATGCACCCGGTACGGCCGCCAGGAACGGGACATGCAAGAGTATCTCGTATCCGGTGCTGGCCAATAACGTGTTCTGGCAGAACAGTGCGTACTATGTCGGTGTGGCCCCGTTCAGTACGCAATACCAGCAGGCCGTGGTGACGTTGTTCAACGCGTTTACCGGAACACAGCCAGCGACTCAGACGGCAACCGGTGCCTGCGTCCCGGCCAGTTATTGGGACATCGGCGTGCGCGGCGACACCAGTGCTACACCGAATTCGGGTTCAGGCTTTACGCTTAACCCGACATGGTCGGTACTGACCAGCATTGCCGGCTATAGCGGATCTTCGCAGCACAACACCGCGTCGAACCCTGCTTTCGTTACTCAGTACTGCGATGGTGCGCGGATTCCTCCTGAATCCGGGGCATCTGGTTGGGCGGTGCCTCCAGGAATTTCCGATGCAACCGTGCCCAATCCCATCTTCAACCTGACCCCGGTAGCGACGGTGGACGAGGGCAACAACTGGGTCAACCTGCGGTGGGGTCCGCTGACGACAACTAACCCGACGACCTTGGGTACGGATGGAAATTATGGCGGCGGCTTGCCTCTCGGCGACTACACGCTGGTGTCGACTTCCCCGGCTATTGATTACGTGCCTGTAGGGCAGGCACACCCGCCCACGGACTTCTTCGGAAATCCGCGGCCCGATCCTACAAACCTGACACATTTCGACGTTGGTGCGGTCGAGTTTGCTCAGGCAAGTGTGGTCTTCAACGTGCCACCTGTGTTCAATCAGGCACCGTAGCAATTGGAACTTAAGGAGATAATCATGTTTAAGTTTTCCCGCAAACTGATGCTTCTTGTTTTGCTCTCCGTACTTGCCGCCACCACAACATGCGGCGCCGTGGCCGCGAATGGTTCGGCAAAATTGACTGTAAAGACCGGCGTGATCACAGTGACCAATCGCGGCTACGGGCCTCTCACGATCACAGCGGATCCTGAAGTCACCAGAATCTCAGGTTCCGGTAGCTTTGCGATCGTGGCGCCGGCCACGGGAACCCCCTGTGCAAAAACGCTGGTGGTCGCCGGTAAAGGGGGAACGTGTGCGATTGGTGTGCGATACACGCCGTTGGATACCGAGATATCGACGGCACGCGTGACGCTGGCAGATACTGGGGGAAAAACCGCCACCCAGGAAACTATTATCAGTGTCAGGTAGGCGAATCCGGGATGGACGCCAGATTCGCCCCAGCCTGGTCAAACTCGTCTAACTCGGAGGTTTGCGCGGTTATGTTCAAATACTCTGTATCACGCACATTGATTATCGGGATGTCTCTCGCCAGCGGCCTCTTCGTTTCCACCGCCCGTGCGCAGTCGGCTCAGGCAGAAAAATCTCCTGCCCCGGCCATGACGGCGTCTGCCGTCGCAGCTCCAACCCACTATCTGCCGAATCGGTTGCCAAAACGAGCCAGTATGTATTTCGGAGGCATTTGGGGAGTTGACTCGTTGCGCATCAAGAGGGTGGAATCGGGCGAGATCATCCGTTTTAGCTGGCGCGTGTTGGATGCAGACAAAGCCAAAGAACTCAACGACAAGAAGGCCGAGCCTGCTTTGATCGACCCGCAGGCACGGGTAAGTCTGGTGGTCCCGTCGCTGGAACAGGTCGGACAATTGCGCCAGAGCGCCCCGCCGGAGGCTGGCAAATCCTACTGGATGGCTTTTTCGAACCAGGGCAGGTTAGTGAAGCGCGGAGACCGCGTTAGTGTGTTGATTGGACAATTTCGAGCTGACGGACTGGTGGTGGAGTAGGGTTTTCCTTCCGTCGGTTCGTGGCTGGCATGAACGCAAATTTTGGTGCGTATTTATTAAATGGGGGATGCAAACATGAGACGATTTCTCTGCTTGGCATGTTGTCTGGTTTCACTCACGGCATCGGCTGAGGTATCCAAGAGCCACATCGCACCTGCGGGCAAGCTGACCGCGGCCCAGATCATTGCCATAAACGTCGATGCCCGCGGAGGGCTTAAGGCTTGGCGAGCCGCCAAGACTTTGACGATGACCGGCAAATTGGAAGCTGGCAGTGAAAAAAATCCGGAACTGCCGTTCGTACTCAAAATGAAGAGAGCGCACATGAGCCGCTTGGAAATTCTCTTCCAGAATCAAACAGCCGTGCAGGTATATGACGGCGTCCAAGGCTGGAAGGTCCGGCCATTTCTTGGGCGCAATGAAGTCGAGCCATTTACAGCTGGCGAGAAAAACGCAGCGTTGGACTGGCAGGAATTGGACGGTCCGCTGGTTGATTATGCCAAAAAAGGAATCAAGGTAAAGTTGCAGGGCACGGAATCAGTGGAAGGACACCGCGCTTACAAACTCGAGTTGACCATGGATAACGGCGTAGAACGGCATGTGTGGATCGATGCGGCGAGTTTCTTGGAACTGAAAATCGATGGCGAACCCAGAATGCTGGACGGCAAACTCCGTGATGTCGCCATTTTTTACCGCGAGTACAACAAAGAGAACGGACTGACCATGCCGCACATCCTGGAAACCGTGGTCGATGGGGGAAAACATCCATACAAGATGCACATTGAGCATGTGGCGATCAATCAGGCGATGGAGAATGCGTTGTTCGCGAAACCCCAGTTGGTAGTGGCCAACGCATCCATGCAGCAGACTAGGTGAATGATATGAGAGGGGTCATAACATGGGCATTGGCGTTGGGCTTTTCGGGTCTTGCGGTGGCCATTGAACCTGTAAATGATCAGGGACTGTCAGCGACCCAGATTGTCGAGAAGAATATTGCCGCAAGAGGCGGTCTGGATGCGTGGCGGAAGATTCAGTCCATGGCGTGGATAGGGCACATCGAAGGAGCAAATGCTCCAGAGCCTAGATTGCCGTTTGCCCTCGAAATGAAGCGTCCCAATAAAACGCGCTTTGAGGTCAAAGTGCAAGGCCAGACATCTGTGCGCATGTATGACGGGGCTCATGGCTGGAAGGTGCGTCCGTCGGGCAGCGGCAGGCCTGACGTGCAGCCGTATACGCCCGATGAGTTGAGATTCGCGCGTGATGGGCAGATCATCGACGGGCCGCTCATGGATTATCGAGCCAAGGGCATTGCGGTTGCACTGGACGGCGTTGACGAGGTTGAAGGGCGCAAGGCATATCGCTTGAGCGTCAAATTGCCCTCTGGCAACAGCCACCATGTATGGGTCGACGCTAAGACATTCCTGGACATCAAATACGATCGCATGTCCCGCAACAAATTTGGCCAGCCGGGCGCGGTGGCGGTGTATTACCGCAACTACCAGACGATTGAGGGCCTACAGATACCGCTCATGATCGAAAGCGGCGCGGACACAGGCAAGGCTACGGAAAAACTGGTGATAGATAAAGTCTCACTGAATCTGCCACTGGAAGATCGGATGTTCGCCCTACCCGGTGTGCCGGGAAGGCATAGCATGGCTGCAGCCGGCATCAGCTCGCCTGGGGCGGTCCGTCAGGCTGCCGGTTCGGCGTTATCCATGCCTGCGGAGATGCCGCGGTTGAGACCTCAATCCGTGCCCGGTTCCGGGGCGACCCACTAGTGCGCATCCCCTGGTTATGAATATCAGTCGCAATTTCGGGTTTTTGCGTGTAGCCGCATCAATTTGCGCAAGCGCCGCGATTCTCGTGATTGCTGCGTTGGTCTACCCGATGGGCTATGCACATGCCGACTCGAGTGCGGGTGAGGCAATCTACAGGCGCGGCATTCTGGACTCGGGTGCACCGCTCGTGGCGTACCGCGAGGGCGGAATTCGCATGGAGGGTGCGGACGCAGCATGCGTCAACTGCCACAGGCGCAGTGGTTTCGGCGTCAGAGAGGGCAGTATCCCCATACCGCCGATCACCGGTGCGTATCTCTTGCGCCGTAATGACCGCGGTACCGGAGATCAATCCTTGCCGTATGTCGAAACGATGCATGTTGGTCACGATCCTTCATATACCGATGAGACCCTCGCCAGAGCGATCCGCGAAGGTGTAGACGCTGCAGGAAAGCCGCTTAGCTATCTGATGCCACAATTCGAGCTGAACGACGCAGATATGGCGGCGCTCATCGCTTATCTGAAAAGTCTGGACCAGCGGAAGACACCCGGTGTCACGGACACGGTACTGAATTTTGCCACCATCATCACGCCGGATGCCGATCCCGTTAAACGTCGCGGCATGCTCGATGTGATCGAGCGCTATTTTGCCGACAGGAACGCGGTTCAGTTCGCTCCGTCACCGCGCCTGCGCACCTCCACCAAGACAGCGTGGGCGAACACGATGTTCATGGTCAATCGCCGCTGGCAACTGCACGTGTGGGAACTGACCGGTCCGGCGAACACATGGGAGGAACAACTGAAGCAGGATTTTGCCAAGGAGCCGGTACTGGCGGTGGTATCTGGTCTGGGTGGCAAGAACTGGGAGCCGGTCCACGCCTTTTGTGAGCACGAGGACGTGCCTTGTCTATTTCCGAACGTCGAGGTGCCACCAATCAATGCTGACCGGGATTTTTATTCCTTGTATTTTTCCAGGGGAGTGCTGCTGGAAGCGCAGCTGATAGCGAACAGTATTCTGGAATCAGGTAACGGCAAGGTGGTGCACCAGATCTATCGCGCCGGCGAGAGTGGCGAGCCGGCCGCCGAGGCACTCAGCACTGCACTTGAATCCCATGGCGTTACCGTGCATACCCATGTTCTTGCGCAGGGCGCATCAGGGCGGGGTGTCACCAAGGTGTTGCGCAAGGCTTCAGGCGCAAATGTGCTCGTCCTGTGGTTGCGGCCGCCCGATGTGGCTGCTCTCGGTAACGCGCCGGCCTCGCCCGCTGCGGTCTTCATGTCGGGATTGATGGGGGGGCTCGAGTATTCGCCACTACCGTCGAGTTGGCGCAGCCGCACGCGTCTTGCATACCCGTTCGATTTGCCGGAAAAGCGGATTGTCCCTGTCGACTATGCTCTCGGCTGGTTCGCAATCCGGCACATTCCGGTCGTGGACGAGCAGGTGCAGGCGGATACGTTCCTTGCCTGCGGCCTGCTTGCGGAGACGCTGAGTGACATGGCCGATACTTTTGTACCGGTTTATCTCGTCGAGCGTGTCCAGGACATGCTCGCCCACCGAATTATTACCGGATATTACCCGCACCTGTCGCTTGCGCCGGGCCAGCGATTTGCATCCAAAGGTGGCTATGTCGTTCATTTCGCCGATCCCAAGGATGGTCGTTTGGTTGCGGACTCCAACTGGCTTGTGCCGTGATCCGGGGGGCGCCTTTATGGCAGGAGGTACATGTGACTTACTCTCTGTTGCGGGACTTCGTGGCAGGATCGGACGGTGTGTACGGTGCTCAGATACGGCTGCCGTATGCGCCGATCGCTGTGCCCGGATCCTTGCCGTCGAAGCCGCTGGCGGCAATTTTTCATAATTGGTAGAACCATGCGTAGGTTGCAACCCAAAGAGTGACAGCAAAGTAGAGGGGATGATCATGAAGACGATGCAAGTTTTTGTTCTAGTTATGGCGATGGCATATCCAACAATTACTCTGGCGGATACTTCGGTCGATACCGGGCAATTCGGACGCATGAAGGGCATCCTGAGCGCCTGCAGCAGCGTAAATCCGCGGGAAGCATCGAAATATCTTCTGGAGATTAAGACACTGATCGGCGACGCCACGAAAGAAACGGTAGATCAGGCCAGCAGGTCAGAAGAATACAAACAGGCTTATCACGATGTCACCGAGGAACTTGGAAGTATGAGCCGGGACGACATGGCACGAGCTTGTAAAAATTATCTGGCAACAAGAAATTAGAGCCTGCTGAGACGATCTGATCGCTTATGCCTGACTGTGCCTACATTTAGGGAAACGCCGATTAAGTCCTCCGTTCGCGGTGAGCTTGTCGAACCATGAATGGAGGACGACAAACAATCAAGCAGTTGCGGAACCTGCCCTTCGTCAGGCTCAGGGCGAACGGGCTTGATCTGCGTTTCCTTAGCTCAATATAACTGGCTTGCCTGGTACTTTCTGTAGAAGTGCAATACCCTTGGCACATAGTCCCTGGTTTCGCGATAGGGAGGGATACGGTTGCCATTTCGTGCTACCGCAATTTCGCCGGCATTGTATGCGGCAAGAGCCAGACTCACATCCCCGTTGAATTTGTTCAGCAGGTCACGCAGATACTGCGCCCCGCCCTGAACGTTTTGCGCCGGGTCATACAAGTTGTCAATTCCGTATTGACGTGCGATTTTTGGCATGAGTTGCATCAAGCCGACTGCGCCTTTATTTGAAACAGCCCTGGGATTGTATTTGGACTCTACTGTAATTACTGCATGGAGCAATGCACTATCCACACCATATTTTCTGGCAATTCCTTTGATGAGCTGGTTGTAACTGGATTTGTCGGCGTGGTTAAAAGGAGGTTTATCTGGTTGAGCCGGGGGTTCTTTCTCTGTCGGCGGTTCCGGTGGCACCGAAATCAGCACTTTGTATTGGCTATTCTTTTGAACATTGCTGAGGTAGACCATGCCGTCATTACTTGTGTACTCGTATATGTCCGCCTTGACCGGCAATGAACAGCCGATACCGAACCAAAATAACACAGATAATATGTGCCATGGCAGTCTCATCGGAAGTATCTCCACCTTGCAGGATTCAAGAGATTCTCTAAATTGGCCTTTACAAGTTAATCGATATGGACGCCCCATTCAATACTGTGAAAACTGTATATTTAAAAAATCCAAGCGAGTATTCGCATCAATGGATGCCCAATGGGTCTTATGTATTACCGACATGCTAGCATTGCCTGATCGGGCCAGTTTATGCCAATCGGAGGTCATGATTTCAATAACGATGACTTCATTCCCTGTGATGTGAAATGGCAAGGTGCGCAGACGGTTTCGCATAACTGCAACTTCGAGCTGCATCGTGCGCCATCATGCTGGTATCGGCCAAATATATAGAAGCAAAATTTCGCATCGAAGGCTAAACTTTGACGTAATTTATTGGTTACAGTTTAACTACGCGTTCGCATTTAAATTGCCCCACTCGTGCTAAAAGGCTATATTGCCGTCGAGGAGCGAAGAAATGCCAAGTGATACCCAGAACAAGCGCTCCATTCTAGAAGCGCGCCATCATGACCCCTTTTCTTATCTGGGGTTGCATCAGAACAGGTCCGGTTGGATTCTGAGGGTTTTTCAACCCCATGCCACCGAGATTTCCGTCCACGACGGGGACGCCTGGCAGCCGCTTGAGCGCGACAGTTCCAACGGTTTTTTCCACTGGCAAGGCAAGAAGGCGTTGCCTGCACCCTGCCGCCTGAAGCTGAACTTCTTCAATCACGTCGTCGAAGTGCATGATGCCTATTGTTTTGGCAGCAGCATCAGCGAGCACGATCTTTACCTTTTCTCGCAAGGCCGGCTGGAACAGGCCTATCGCATGCTCGGTTCGCACCACATGGAGTGCGGCGGGGTGTGGGGTGTGCGTTTCGCGGTATGGGCGCCGAATGCCGAACGAGTCAGTGTGGTGGGCGATTTCAACGGATGGGACGGGCGTGTGTGTCCGATGCGGGCCCTGGGCAGTACCGGCGTCTGGGAACTCTTCATGCCGGACATCGGGCTGGGCGAGTTCTACAAATTCGAGATACGCAACCGCAATTCCGGAGAAGTCTTCGTCAAGACCGATCCTTATGGCATGAGCTTCGAGAGACGTCCCGGTACCGCTTCCAGAGTTGCGGTGCTGGATGGCTATGAGTGGCGCGATGCCGAGTGGCAGGACCATCGTGCAAGCCGCGACTGGATGCACCAGCCATTGAACGCATACGAGGTACATGCCGGTTCCTGGAAGCGTCACTGGGACGGGCGCTTCTACAATTTCCGCGAATTGGCCGACAGTCTTGTGCCCTATGTGCAGGATATGGGGTTCACGCATATCGAGTTGATGCCGATCAGCGAGCATCCGCTGGATGAATCCTGGGGCTACCAGACTACCGGCTATTACGGTGTGACCAGTCGTTTCGGCACGCCGGACGATTTCAGGTATTTCGTCGATACTTGCCATGCTGCCGGCATCGGCGTGATCCTCGACTGGGTGCCCGCGCATTTTCCGAAAGACGCTTTCGCGCTGGCTCGATTCGACGGAACGGCGCTGTATGAGCACGAGGACCCCAGGCTGGGCGAACACCAGGATTGGGGTACGCTGATCTTCAATTACGGTCGCAACGAAGTGCGCAATTTCCTGCTGGCCAACGCGCACTTCTGGTTGAGTGAATTCCACATCGACGGCTTGCGCGTGGATGCGGTCGCCTCCATGCTGTACCTCGATTATTCGCGTCAGGCCGGCCAATGGCTACCGAACAAATACGGCGGCCGCGAGAACATCGAAGCGGTGGAATTCTTCCGCGAGCTGAACGTGATGACGCATGAACGCTTTCCCGGCACGCTGACCCTTGCCGAGGAATCGACTTCGTGGCCCATGGTGTCGCGCCCGACTTATCTGGGCGGATTGGGATTTTCCATGAAGTGGAACATGGGCTGGATGAACGACACACTCGATTATATCGAGCATGAACCGGTGCATCGCCGTTACCACCACAACAGCCTCACTTTCGGCCAGCTCTACAATTACACCGAGAACTTCATGCTGCCGTTCTCGCATGACGAAGTGGTTCACGGAAAGAAATCCCTGCTCGACAAGATGCCGGGCGACCCTTGGCAGAAGTTCGCCAATTTGCGCCTGTTGTTTACCTACCAGATGACTTACCCGGGCAAGAAACTCAATTTCATGGGCAACGAGTTTGCACAGGGACACGAGTGGAAGGTCGGCTCCGAGCTGGACTGGTACCTTCTCGGTCGCGGCGAGCACAGCGGGGTGCAGTCTGCCCTGCGCGACCTCAATCGCCTGTACGCAAATGTGCCGGCATTGCACGAGCTGGATTTTTCCCCGGAAGGTTTCGAGTGGCTGGATTGCAACAATGCGGATCAGTCGATATTGAGCTTTCGCCGTTTCGCACGCGACGGTTCATGTGTGGTGGTGATACTCAATTTCACACCGGTGCCGCGGGAGAGTTATCGCGTCGGTGTGCGGAACAAGGGGCGTTACCGCGAGATATACAATAGCGATTCGCATTTCTACGGCGGTTCCAACATGGGCAACGGGCTGGGGATGGATACCTCGGACATCGGTTGGAACGGCGAACCGCAATCGTTGACACTGACATTGCCGCCGCTGGCCGGGGTCGTGTTGCAGCGAGTGCTTTGACGGCATCAGGGGGAAAGTATGTCTGCATTGACACAATCGACAGCCTGGCAAGCCTTGCTTGCCCATTACGCTGCAAATAGACAGCTTTCGATGCGTCGTCTGTTCGACGGCGACCCGGATCGGTTCGGACGGTTCTCCCTCCGTCTGGACGACCTGTTGCTGGATTATTCAAAGAACCTTGTCACTCAAGAGACGATGGAGCTGCTGTTCGCGCTGGCACGCCAGTGTGAAGTCGAAGACTGGCGCGACAGGATGTTTTCCGGCGCGAAGATAAACTGTACCGAGCAGCGCGCGGTGTTGCATACGGCTTTGCGTGCGGCGCTGGATGCCAAACATCCGCCGATCGTGGTCGATGGGCAGGATGTACTGCCGGGCGTGCGCCGGGTAATGGACAAGATGCGCGTCTTCAGCTCAAGCGTGCGCGACGGGACATGGCGCGGCTATTCCGGCAAGGCCATCACGGATGTCGTGAACATCGGAATCGGCGGATCGTTCCTCGGGCCGTTGATGGCGTGCCGCGCCTTGCATCCATATGCGGGCAAGGTGAAGGTGCATTTCGTTTCCAATGTCGACAGTACCGACCTTCTGGAGAATCTGGCGGCTCTCGATCCCGAAACGACGCTGTTCGTCGTCGCCTCCAAGACTTTCACTACGCAAGAGACGCTGATGAATGCGCGGTCGGCACGCGACTGGTTCCTGCGCAGCGCCGGCGACAGCAGGCACATCGCCAGGCATTTTGTGGCGCTTTCGACCAATTCCAAAGAGGTTGCGGCATTCGGCATCGACGTGGCAAACATGTTCGAATTCTCCGACTGGGTGGGCGGGAGATATTCCCTGTGGTCGGCGATCGGGCTGCCCATCGCGCTGGCGGTCGGCATGGATGATTTCGAGGAACTGCTGCGCGGCGGCTACGAGATGGATACGCATTTCCGCACCGCGCCACTGGAACAGAACATGCCGGTGATCCTGGCATTGCTGGGTATCTGGTACAACAATTTCCACCATGTCTCGACTCAGGCGCTGTTGCCTTATGACCAGACGCTGGAGTATTTCGTGCCGTATTTCCAGCAGGCCGACATGGAGAGCAACGGCAAATGCGTTGACCGCGATGGTGTTCCCGTTGACTACCCGACCGGTCCCATTCTGTGGGGCGGTATCGGCACCAACGGGCAACATGCGTATTTCCAGAATATTCACCAGGGTACGCAGATGGTTCCGGCCGATTTCATTGCGTCGGCGCAGGGTTTTTATCCTCTGGGCGAGCATCATCCGACGCTGCTGTCGAATTTTTTTGCACAGACCGAAGCGCTGATGCGCGGCAAGACCGAGGCGGAAGCGCGTGGCGAGTTGAAAGATTCCGGCCTCGACGCAAAAGCCATTGAGGCGCTGCTGCCGCACAAGGTTTTCGCGGGCAACAAGCCCACCAACTCCATATTGTTCGAGAAGTTGACGCCGCGCACGCTCGGCAGGCTGATCGCGCTCTATGAGCACAAGATATTCGCGCAGGGCATCATCTGGAACATCAATTCTTTCGACCAATGGGGCGTGGAATTGGGGAAGCAGTTGGCTGCCCATATCCAGGCCGAGTTGCGTAGCGGGGCTGAGGTCACGGCGCATGACTCCTCCACGAACGGATTGGTCCATCACTACAACACGCTCAAATGAAGATACTTTTCGCCACTTCCGAAGTCCACCCATTGATCAAGACCGGCGGTCTGGCCGATGTCAGCGCCGCGCTGCCCGCCGCTCTTCAGGCGCTGGGCGAAGATGTGCGGTTGTTGATACCCGGTTATACCCCGGTGTTGGACAAGCTGGAAAACAAGCGCACGGTTGCTACCTTTGCAGTGTTCCCGGGGCAGCCGGAGGTGAGACTGCTCGGCGCGAAGATGCCGGAGACCGGAGTGCAGGTATATGTGCTGGATGCACCGCAATACTATGCTCGCGTGGCGGGGCCCTATCAATACGAACTGGGCGGCGACTGGCCGGATAACGCCATGCGTTTCGGCATGCTGTCCAAGGTGGCGGCCATGCTGGGCAGCGCTCTTTCGCCTGTCGCATGGCGCGCCGACATCGTGCATTGCAACGACTGGCAGAGCGGTCTCGCCCCGGCCTATCTGCAAATGACCCAGAGCGCGCATGCGAAGACGGTGATGACCGTCCACAATATGGCGTTTCAGGGCAATTTCGACCGCGACTGGCTGCAGCCGCTCGATCTGCCTCAATCCTGCTTCGATATGCACGGCGTGGAATTCAACGGTTACCTATCCTTCCTGAAAGCCGGCTTGCATTACGCCGACCGTATCGTGACGGTCAGTCCGACCTATGCGCGTGAAATACAAACGACCGAGATGGGCTACGGCATGCAGGGTTTGCTCACGGCGCGCAACGGCGATGTCAGCGGCATTCTGAACGGCATCGACGAAAAGGAATGGAATCCGGCGATCGACAGATATCTGGCTGCAACTTATGACAGCGGCGATCTTGCACCCAAGGCGTCAGTCAAGCAGGCATTGCAGCAGCGGCTCGGTCTTGAAACCAATGCCCAGGCAGCTGTTCTCGGCGTTGTGAGCCGCCTGACCTATCAAAAGGGATTGGATCTGCTGCTGGAATGCCTGCCCAAATTGCTGGATGGCGGCGCACAGTTGGTCGTGCTTGGCAGCGGCGAGGTGGAACTGGAGCGGCGCTATCAGCATCTCGCGCAGCGTTATCCGGGAAGAGCCTCGGTCACCGTACGCTTCGACGAGGCGTTGTCGCACCAGGTCATGGCGGGCGCGGACATCTTTCTGATGCCGTCCCGTTTCGAGCCCTGCGGGCTGAACCAGATGTATGGCATGCGCTACGGCACGCCGCCGGTGGTGCGCCGGACTGGCGGTCTGGCGGATTCGGTGATCGACGCGAAAGAGGCAGATGGCACCGGTTTCGTCTTCGACGAGACGGATTCGGCCGTTTTGTATCGCACCATTGTGCGGGCCATCGAATGTTATCGCGAAGAAAACGATTTTAAACGGGTACAACTCAACGGCATGCGCCGCGATGTCGGTTGTGGCAGCAGTGCCCAACGTTATATCGACCTGTACCGGATGATCGCATAGGAATGTTTTTGGGGAGTGACTAAAGGGGAGGAGCATCATGGTACAAGAAATGCGTTCACCGCGATTCATCAGTGCATTGACCAAGAACACCGTAGCCCTGGTGTTGGCGGGAGGGCGAGGCAGCCGGTTGCACAACCTGACGGACTGGAACGCAAAGCCGGCAGTGCAGTTCGGCGGCAAGTTCCGCATCATCGATTTTCCCCTGTCAAATTGCATCAATTCCGGCATCAGGCGCATCGGTGTGGTAACACAGTACAAGGCGCACACGCTGATCGAGCATGTCCAGAAGGGATGGGGGTTCTTGCGCGGCGAGTTCAACGAATTCCTGGCCTTGCTGCCCGCGCAACAGCGCATCCAGGAGGAGTGGTATCGGGGTACCGCAGATGCGGTGTTCCAGAATATCGACATCCTGCGCGGGTATAATCCGGAGTACATCGTGATCCTTGCGGGAGACCATATCTACAAGATGGACTACGGCGAGATGCTGGCGTATCACGTGAGCAGCGACGCGGATATGACAGTGGGCTGCGTCGAAATGCCGGCATCCGAATCGTCGTCGTTCGGCGTGATGACAGTCGGCGAAAAAGACCGCGTCATCAAGTTCACCGAGAAACCTCCCAAGGGAGACGAGATTCCGGGAAAGCCCGGACGTATCCTCGCCAGCATGGGCATCTACGTGTTCAACGCCAGATTTTTATACGAACAATTGATCCGCGATGCGGACACCAAGAAATCGACTCACGATTTCGGCCACGATATCATCCCCTACCTGATCGACCGCTATCGTGTGTATGCGCACCGTTTCGAGAAGAGTTGCGTCGGCACGACTGACGGCGTTGAGCCCTACTGGCGCGATGTGGGAACCATAGATGCCTATTGGGATGCCAATATGGAAATGGTCAGCGTGACCCCCGCGCTGGATCTGTATGACAAAAACTGGCCGATCTGGACGTATCAGGAACAGCTGCCGCCTGCCAAGTTCGTATTCAATGACGAAGGCAGGCGCGGTGTGGCGATCGACTCCATGGTTTCCGGCGGTTGCATCATCAGCGGCGCCAGAGTGCACCATTCCTTGTTGTTCTCGGATATTCGCGTCGGTGCGCGCAGCGAGATCGACGATTCGGTGATCCTGTCCGGCGCGCGCATCGGGGAGGATGTGAAGCTGAATCGGGTGGTACTCGATAATAACTGTAAAATACCCGACGGGATGAGGATCGGTTTCGACCATGAGGAAGACGCCCGTCGTTTCCATGTATCTCCCGGTGGCATCACGCTGGTGACCCCGGACATGCTGGGGCAGTCGATACACCACATCAGATGAGATCCCCGGAATAAATTGCAGTCAATGGAAAGCGCCATGCCACAAAGTAACACGTCACAGCAGACAGACAAGAAACTTCAGCTCATTCTGTGCTGGCACATGCATCAGCCGGATTACCGGGAATATCTGCACCACGGTTATGTGCTGCCTTGGACGTATCTGCATGCCATGAAGGATTACACCGACATGGTGTTTCACCTTGAGCAGCATCCCAAGGCGAAGGCGGTTGTGAACTTTGTGCCCATTCTGGTCGAGCAGTTGCACGATTACGAACAGCAATTCAAGAGCGGTCATATCCGCGATGCGCTGCTCAGGATGCTGTGTCACGAGCATCTGGATGAATTGGGGGACGAAGCCCGTCAGCATATTCTGGACAGCTGTTTCAAGAGCAACCATACCAAGATGTTGAAGCCGTACCGGGCTTATCAGCACCTGTTCGATTTGCAGGCGTTGATGGATGGGCACGGTCGCGAGAACGTGACCTATCTGTCCGGACAGTATCTGGCCGATTTGCTGGTCTGGTACCACCTGGTGTGGATGGGCGAGAGTATCCGGCGCAGCAGTGAAACGGTGGCGCGGCTGATGACCAAGGGCAGCCAGTTCACTTTTGCCGAACGCAAGGAGTTGTTCGACCTGATAGGCGCGACCATTGCCGACATTGTGCCCCGTTACCGGAAGTTGGCCGAACTCGGGCAGATCGAAATTTCCTCCACCCCTTACAATCATCCCATCATGCCGTTGTTGCTCGACTTTGCCTCGGCGCGGGAGAGCGAACCCAACGCGCTTTTGCCGCAAACGGCGCAATATCCCGGCGGACTTTCGCGGTTGCATTCTCATCTGTCGAATGCCGTGGAGAGCCACAAACAGAACTTCGGTGCCGCACCTCACGGGATGTGGCCGTCCGAAGGCGGTGTGTCGCGAGCGACGTTGAAGGTGCTGGCGGAACATGGTTGCGAATGGACTGCGACCGGACAGGCGGTGCTGGCCAACAGCCTGTTGCGAGAAATGAACGACTATCCGCTGCCCGGCAGTTCGGGCTACCTGTACAAGCCGTATCTGGTCGAGACCGGCGGCAAGCCGATCTATTGTTTCTTCCGCGATGACCACCTGTCGGACAAAGTCGGCTTCGAATACGCCAAGTGGAAGGGCGACGATGCCGCAGCCGATTTTGTCCATCAACTGGAGGAGATATTGCGCAACGCACCCGGCGGGGATGATCCTGTGGTCACGGTGATCCTGGATGGCGAAAACGCATGGGAATACTATCCTTACAACGCCTATTATTTCCTGTCCGAGTTGTACACCAAGCTGGAAAATCATCCGGATATCCGCACCACCACTTTTCATGAATGTGTGCAGGGTCTGGACGGGCGGGATGCGCGCGTGACGCCGAGCAAATTGCAGCAGATGGTTGCGGGCAGCTGGGTATATGGCACGTTCAGCACCTGGATCGGCTCTCCTGATAAAAATCGCGGCTGGGATCTGCTGTGCGATGCAAAACGCAGCTACGATATCGTCATGGCGAGCGGACGGTTGAACGAAGAGGAAATGCGTCTGGCCACCGAGCAGCTTGCAGATTGCGAAGGATCGGATTGGTTCTGGTGGTTCGGCGATTACAATTCGGCGCTGAGCGTCGCCTCGTTCGACAGCCTGTTCAGGCGCAACCTTTCCAACTTGTACCACTTGCTCAAGCTCAAGGCGCCGGAGGAACTGCAACACGTACTCAGTGTAGGCAGCGGTGCGCCGGCGATGGGTGGGACCATGCGTCGTTCCGAAGCTGTTTGATATGGGCTGGGACTGTCGAGCATGGCTAAAACGGTTCAGTTGTTACCCTGACAGTGTTTGTTCCCGTTTGTGGGGAAACCTACCCATTTTCCGTATGTGGCTTATTCAACTTTAGATATGGTTTTTCCGCGTTTGCCCGATATTTATCCAGCATTTTAAACCGCTTTCCATGTCTGCTTCCGGGTGACGGACTGCTTGTTTTGCATAGATTCAATCGGCATTGCGTGTTTATATATATGAAAATGGCGTAACGGGACAAGTTGGTGCCGCTCGGTCCGGATTGCACCGGGTTGGTGCCGACAGTCGTTCCATAGCGAGCGGGCCGAAGTTGTTGTCGGCGCATGGTTGGTCTTCACGCACAAATTTTTAGGATGCAAAGTGATGGCTTTCAAGTGCGTTCCAAGCTCTTGACTGGCAGCTGCTACTTGGCATCAATGTTGCTGTTAATTTTTAAAGCAACCAATTTTAAATTCCGGGAATGAAATGAATACTGTCAATAAGCCGTTCCTTGCCAAACATCCGAACACGCTGAAAATACCTCCCCTGGGTATGAATGCAACCGGGCTGGAAGAAGATTTTTGCCGCTACTTCAATCACACCCTCGGCTGGGATAGTGCGAGCGTGTCGTCGCACCATGTGTATTCCTCCTGTGCTTTGGTATTGAGAGACCGGCTGGTGGAGCGTTGGCGGCGAACCCAGCGCGCGTACGACGAGTCGGATTGCAAGCAGGCGTATTACCTGTCGCTTGAGTTCCTGATGGGGCGCGCTTTGGGCAATGCTCTGTTGAACATGGGGCTGGAGGGGGCGGGTGCGGAAGCGATGCGCAATCTGGGCCTGGACATGGAAGAGGTGCAGGAACTGGAGAGCGATGCCGGTTTGGGCAACGGCGGCTTGGGTCGATTGGCGGCGTGCTTCCTTGATAGCTGTGCGACGCTGCAATTGCCGGTGACGGGGTACGGCATTCGTTACGAGTATGGCATGTTCCGCCAAAAGATCGATCACGGGCACCAGCTGGAAGAGCCGGATCACTGGCTGCGCAATGGCAATCCATGGGAGATCGAGCGTCCGGAATATGCGGTCAGGGTCAAGTTTGGCGGGCGCAGCGATTTCTACATCGACGCGGCTGGGAACACGCTTGCGCGCTGGGTCGATACCCAGGATGTGCTGGCTGTGCCTTTCGACATGCCGATACCCGGATATGGCAACGGAACAGTGAATACCCTGCGCTTGTGGAAAGCCGCCGCGACCGAAGAGTTCGATCTGGACGAATTCAATGCCGGCAGCTACACCGAGGCCGTCGCTGCCAAGAACGCGGCTGAACATATCACCATGGTGCTGTACCCGAACGATGCCAGCGAAAACGGCAAGGAATTGCGCTTGCGCCAGCAATACTTCCTGGCATCGGCAAGTCTGCAGGATGTGTTGCGGCACTGGGTTCGCAAGCATGGTCAGGATTTTTCCGGCTTTGCCGGGAAGAACTGCTTCCAGCTGAACGATACCCATCCGACCTGTGCCGTACCGGAATTGATGCGCTTGCTGATGGATGAGCATGGCCTGGGTTGGGATGAGGCCTGGGATATCACGTCGAACACCATGGCCTATACCAACCATACTTTGCTGCCGGAAGCGCTGGAACGCTGGGCAGTGAGCATGTTCGGGCGTCTGCTGCCGCGCTTGCTGGATATCATCTACGAGATCAACGCGCGTTTTACCTGGGAAGTGTCGATGCGCTGGCCGGGCGACATTGAGCGTGAGCGCCGCATGTCCATCATCGATGAAACTGGGGCGCCGCAGATACGCATGGCTTATCTGGCCGTGATCGCATGCCACTCGGTGAACGGCGTGGCGGCACTGCATTCGCAGCTGTTGCAACAGCATCTCTTCCATGATTTCTTCGAGCTGTGGCCGAATAAGTTCAACAACAAGACCAACGGCGTGACGCCGCGCCGCTGGATGGCATCAAGCAATCCTTTGCTGAGCAGCCTGATCGACCGCAGTATCGGCGATGCGTGGCGCACGGACCTGACCAGGTTGACGGCGTTGAAGGGGTTTGCCGGTGACAAGAGGTTCCGCACCGAATGGCACAAGGTAAAACAGACCAACAAACAGCGCCTCGCGGAGATGGTCACATCCGATTGCGGAGTCGAATTCGATCCTGCCGCGATGTTCGATGTGCAGGTGAAGCGTATTCACGAATACAAACGCCAGTTGCTCAATGTGCTGCATGTCATTCACCTTTATGACCGCATCAAACGCGGCGATATTGCGGAATGGACGCCGCGTTGTGTGCTGATCGGCGGCAAGGCGGCTCCCGGTTATATCATGGCGAAGCGCATCATTCGGCTGGTGACGGCAGTGGCTGATGTCGTCAACCACGATCCGGCCACCCAGGGCTTGTTGAGGCTCGCTTTTCTGCCGGACTATCGTGTCTCGGCGATGGAAGCGATCTGCCCTGCGGCAGATCTGTCGGAGCAGATATCCACGGCGGGCAAGGAAGCTTCGGGAACGGGCAACATGAAGTTCATGATGAACGGTGCGATCACCATAGGCACTTTGGACGGTGCGAACATCGAGATCCGGGAAGAAGTGGGGGCGGAGAATTTTTTCCTTTTCGGGTTGACTGCCGATCAGGTGGATGCGATGCGCGGACACTACGACCCTGCCGCAATCGTTGCCGGGGATGCCGATCTGGCGCGCGTAATACACCTTTTGCAAAGTGGACATTTCAGCCTGCTGGAACCTGGGTTATTCGAGCCCGTCGTAAATTCAATTCTGAGCCCGAACGATCCGTGGCTGACGGCGGCTGATTTTCGCGGTTTTGTGGATGCGCAGCGTAAAGTCGCTGCCGCCTACCGCGACCGGGAACGCTGGACGCGCATGAGTATTCTCAATACCGCCACCAGCGGTAAATTCTCAAGCGACCGCACCATACAGGACTATAACCGCGATATCTGGCATCTGCCGCAGATACCGGCACATGTAGAGTGAGTGGACGGGCGGGCCTTCCCGCCCTGTTTCATGTATTATTCCACCCTCGGTATTCGTTTTGTGTAGCCAGCCTAAATTCAAAGGAAGTGTCAGTATGTCAAATGTAGAGACCCTGAGTGGATTGCAACGCCGTTTGAACGCATCCATCCCCCAACAACAATTGCGCGGCGAAATGGAAGCGCGATTGAAGCGCATCGGGCGTACGGCCAAAGTGCATGGATTCCGTCCCGGCAAAGTGCCGTACAAGGTTTTGGAGCAGCAATACGGACCCTCCGTGCAGCAGGAAGTGCTGGGCGAGAGTCTGCAACGTACTTTTGCCGATGCCGCGGTCACCAACAAGCTGCAGGTGGCTGGTTATCCGCAGTTCGAGATCAAGACGGCAGATTTGAACGCGCCGCAAATCGAATTCAGTGCGACCTTTGAGGTCTATCCGGAAGTCATGCTCGGCGATATCTCCGGCGAAAGCGTGAATCGCGTCGTGTTCACGTTGGGCGATGCCGATGTGGAGGAGACAATCAACACATTGCGCAAGCAGCGTGCCGAATTCAAGAAGGCCGAGCGCGCCGCACAAAACGGCGATCAGGTACGCATTGATTTTTCGGGCAAATTGAACGGTGTGGTATTTGAAGGCGGTGAAGGCAAGGATCTGCCGCTGGTGTTGGGTGCAGGACGCATGCTGCCCGACTTTGAGAAGGCTATCCTCGGCATGAAGGCAGGCGAAACCAAGTCGTTCGACATGACTTTTCCTGCCGACTATCACGGCAAGGATGTCGCCGGAAAACAAGTCACCTTTACGATCACCGTGCATGTCGTGGAAGAGGCGCATTTGCCCGAAGTGGATGCGGAGTTTGCCAAGTCGCTGGGTGCGGACGACGGGGATGTGGAAAAGCTCAAGCAGGAGATTCGAGAGAATGTGGGGCGCGAAGCGGAACGCCGCGTGAAGGTGCGCAACAAGGACAACGCGATGGAAGTGTTGCTCAAGATCGCGCAACTGGAAGTGCCCAAGGCGTTGCTCGAAAGCGAGGCGCACAATCTCATGCAGCAGACCCTGCAGGACATGGAAGCGCGTGGCATGAAGATACCTAAAGGCATGCAGTTGCCGCCGGACATGTTTTTCGAGCGCGCCACCAAGCGCGTGAAACTGGGGCTGATCCTTTCGGAACTGGTGAAAAAGCACGATCTCAAAGCCAAGCCGGAGCAGATGAAGGCGCTGGTGCAGGAATATGCGCAGAGTTACGAGCATCCGGAAGAAGTCGTGCGCTGGTACGCCGCTGAGCCGGGCCGTATGCGCGAAGTGGAGAATCTGGTGCTGGAAGACAACGTCGTTGCCTGGGTGATGGCGGGTGCCAAGGTGAGCGACCAGGCTGTCACACTGAATGAACTGATGGGGAGTAATTGAACATGTTGCACAGCGCTTTTCCGAAAGAGATGGAGCCGCAAGACATCGGGATGATCCCGATGGTGGTCGAGACCAGCGGACGCGGTGAACGCGCCTACGACATTTATTCGCGCCTGTTGAAGGAGCGTGTGGTATTTCTGGTCGGCGAAGTCAACGACCACACCGCCAATTTGATCGTTGCGCAAATGCTGTTCCTTGAATCGGAAAATCCGGACAAGGATATCCATTTCTATATCAACTCACCGGGCGGATCAATCTCGGCGGGCATGGCGATCTATGACACCATGCAGTTCATCAAGCCGCAGGTTTCCACTCTGTGCATCGGCATGGCCGCCTCGATGGGGGCGTTCCTGCTGCAAGCCGGCGCCAAGGATAAGCGCTTTGCGTTGCCCAATTCCACGGTAATGATCCACCAGCCGCTGGGAGGGTTCCGTGGACAGGCTTCGGATATCGAGATCCACGCCAAGTACATTCTGAGTTTGCGCGAACGTCTATATACCTTGATGGCACTGCATACCGGACGTACCGTCGAAGAGATCGCTCGCGACAGCGAACGTGACAATTTCCTCACTGCCCAAGAAGCGGTGGAATACGGTCTGGTGGACAAGGTGCTGGATAAGCGCGTTTAAGTAATCAGGTAAGCTGCCGATATTGTCGGAGCGGAGGTGCAAATGACGTCGGATAAAAACAAAGGTGACAAGCTGCTGTACTGCTCGTTCTGCGGGAAGAGCCAGCACGAGGTACGCAAGTTGATCGCGGGGCCGTCGGTGTTCGTGTGCGACGAGTGTATCGCGCTGTGCAACGACATCATCCGCGAAGAGACGCAAAGCACGATTGGCGGGGACAAGACCGACAAGAACGAGCTGCCGGTTCCACATGATATTTGCAAGCGTCTGGATGAGTATGTCATTGGCCAGCGCCAGGCCAAAAAAATATTGTCAGTGGCGGTGTATAACCACTACAAGCGCTTGAAGAGTACGGATAGCGATGGTGTTGAACTCGCAAAGAGCAATATTTTGCTCGTCGGCCCCACGGGATCCGGCAAGACTTTGCTGGCGCAGACTCTGGCGCGTTTGCTCAACGTTCCGTTCGTGATGGCGGATGCGACCACACTGACCGAGGCGGGTTATGTCGGCGAGGATGTCGAGAACATCATCCAGAAGCTGCTGCAGGCTTGCGATTACGATGTGGAGCGCGCGCAGCGCGGTATTGTCTATATCGACGAGATCGACAAGATATCGCGCAAGTCGGACAACCCCTCGATCACGCGCGATGTGTCGGGCGAAGGCGTGCAGCAGGCCCTGCTCAAACTCATCGAAGGTACCAAGGCTTCCATTCCTCCGCAAGGCGGACGCAAGCATCCCAATACCGAATTCCTGCAAGTGGACACCAGCAACATCCTGTTCATCTGCGGTGGAGCGTTCGACGGCTTGGAGAAGGTGATCCGCAATCGTTCCGAGAAAGCAGGCATCGGATTTTCCGCTAATCTTTCCAAGCGCGAGGACAGTAAAGACATCGGGACGGTGTTGCGCGGTGTAGAGCCGGAGGATTTGATCAAGTTTGGACTGATACCGGAGTTCGTCGGGCGTCTCCCGGTGGTGGCGACACTGGAGGGGTTGGATGAGGCGGCATTGATCCAGATACTGACCGAGCCCAAGAATGCGCTGACCAAGCAATATCAGAAGCTGTTCTCGATGGAAGGTGTGGAGCTGGAGTTCCGCGAAGGCGTGCTGAATGTGATCGCCAAAAAGGCATTGGCACGCAAGACGGGTGCCCGCGGACTGCGCTCCATTCTTGAACAAGCACTGCTGGACACCATGTTCGATCTGCCTTCGGTGGAGAACGTGAGCAAAGTGGTGCTGGATGAAAACAGTTCAGGCGAGATCAAGCCTATCGTGATGTATGCGGATACGCCCAAGGCCGCGTGATGGCGGCCTTGGCGGGCAGGACTTGAATTACTGAGCCCCGCCCCCATTTCACCATCATTCCCTAATCATTCAGAGTGTGAATCATGGCCGAAAACGAATCTATTACTACAACTGCCGATCTGTTCCCATTATTGCCCTTGCGAGATGTGGTGGTGTTCCCGCACATGGTCATTCCTCTTTTCGTCGGCCGTGCCAAATCTATCAAAGCGTTGGAGGCGGCGATGGAGGCGGGAAAAAGCATCGTTCTGGTGGCGCAAAAATCCGCCGCCAAGGACGAACCTGCGACCGAAGACATCTATCGCATCGGTAGCATCGCCAATATTCTGCAAATGCTGAAACTGCCAGACGGCACTGTCAAAGTGCTCGTGGAAGGTACGCAGCGCGCCAAGGTGCTGCGTATATTCGACGACAAATCGCATTTGGATGCCGAGATACAGCCAGTGCCGATCGATGAAGAGATCGGTCATGAGGCCGAGGCGATGCGTCGTGCGTTGATCAATCAATTCGACCAATACGTCAAACTCAACAAGAAGATCCCGCCGGAAATACTGACTTCATTGGCAGGTATCGACGATGCAGGGCGCCTTGCGGACACAATTGCTGCACACTTGCCGCTCAAGCTGGAACAGAAACAGGAAGTACTCGAGATATTCGATGTGCGCCTGCGCCTCGAACATCTGCTGGGCTTGCTTGAAGCAGAGTTGGACATCATGCAGGTGGAGAAGCGAATTCGCGGTCGCGTGAAGCGCCAGATGGAAAAAAGCCAGCGCGAGTATTACCTGAACGAGCAGGTCAAAGCGATCCAGAAAGAACTGGGTGAAGGTGAAGACGGCGCTGACATCGAAGAAGTCGAGAAAAAGATCAAGGCCGCGCACATGCCGAAAGATGCGCGCGCCAAGGCCGAGGCTGAACTGAAGAAGTTGCGCCTGATGTCACCGATGTCTGCCGAAGCGACAGTGGTGCGTAACTATATCGACGTGCTGGTCGCTCTTCCATGGAAGAAGAAGACCAAGATTGATACCGACTTGAAGCATGCTGAAGACGTGCTGGAGGCGGATCATTACGGCCTGGATAAGGTGAAAGAGCGCATCGTGGAATACCTTGCGGTCCAGCAGCGCGTGACCAAGATGAAAGCGCCCATTCTTTGCCTGGTTGGACCTCCCGGCGTGGGCAAGACTTCGCTTGGTCAATCCATTGCACGTGCAACCAATCGCAAGTTTGTTCGCATGTCGCTGGGTGGTGTGCGCGACGAGTCCGAGATACGCGGACATCGCCGTACTTACATCGGCTCCATGCCGGGCAAGATTTTGCAGAACATGAGCAAGGTCGGGGTGAAGAACCCATTGTTCCTGCTGGACGAAGTGGACAAGATGGGTATGGATTTTCGCGGTGATCCCTCATCTGCTTTGCTCGAGGTGCTGGATCCGGAACAGAACCACACTTTCGTCGATCACTACGTCGAAGTCGAATACGACTTGTCAGACGTGATGTTCGTCGCAACCTCGAATAGCATGAACATCCCGGCGCCATTGCTGGATCGTATGGAGGTGATCCATGTGTCCAGCTATACCGAGGACGAGAAGGTCAATATTGCCACGCGCTATTTGTTGCCCAAGGCGATCAAGAACAACGGCTTGAATCCTGAAGAGATCGCAGTGTCTGAAAGTGCGATCCGCGACATCCTGCGCTACTACACTCGGGAAGCCGGTGTGCGAAGCCTGGAACGTGAATTGTCGAAGATCTGCCGCAAGGTGGTGAAGTCGCTGCTGTTGAAAGGCCGCGAAAATAAGGTCACAGTCAATGCGCGCAATCTGGATAAATATCTTGGCGTGCGCCGTTACAGCTATGGCATAGCAGAAAAAACCAATCAAGTCGGGCAAGTCACCGGCTTGGCGTGGACGGAGGTCGGAGGCGAATTGCTGACCATCGAGACCGCCGTGCTGCCAGGTAAGGGCAAGACCACGACCACCGGCAAGCTGGGCGAGGTGATGCAGGAATCCATTCAGGCAGCATTGAGTGTGGTGAGAAGTCGCGCGCGAACTTTGGGTATCGCCGGGAACTTTTACGAGAAGAGCGATTTGCATATTCACTTGCCGGAAGGTGCTACGCCAAAGGATGGTCCGAGTGCCGGCATCGGTATCTGTACTGCGATGGTCTCTGCGCTCACGGGTATCCCGGTGCGCGCCGATGTGGCGATGACAGGTGAGATCACTCTGCGTGGTGAGGTGTTGCCTATTGGCGGCTTGAAGGAAAAACTGTTGGCGGCTCAACGCGGAGGAATCAAGGTTGTCCTGATCCCCGAAGAGAACACCAAGGATCTGGTGGAGATTCCTGATAACGTCAAAAACAAACTGGATATTCATCCTGTTAAGTGGATAGAGCAAGTTTTGGAAATGGCACTGGAGCGCAAGCCGGAGCCGCTTCCAGAGCCGGATGCCAGCACTGATACAACTCCCGTGGTCATCAACGAAACAGGGGTATCGCCTGCGATCAAGCATTGACGCGGTTTCGCAAGGGGTCGGCAAATAAAAAAAGTTTTGCAATTGCTTGACCCTTTCGAAAACCCTTGATATAAAGCCGTTGCAGGGCTTTCCTGTGTTCTCAACTAACAAGCAAAGGGGAATCGCGTGAGTAATAAATCTGATCTGATCGAAGCAATTGCAAAATCCGCTGACATTTCCAAGGCCGCTGCTGGTCGTGCATTGGACGCGACTATCGAATCCATCAAGAAATCCCTGAAGAAGGGCGAGCTCGTAAGTTTGGTTGGTTTTGGTACGTTCTATGTTGGTAAACGCGCTGCACGAAATGGCCGCAATCCTCGCACCGGCGCCACAATTAAAATCAAGGCTGCTAAGGTTCCAAAATTCCGCGCTGGTAAAGGTCTAAAAGATGCTGTAAACTAGTCGTCTTTGTCGGGTGCTTAGCTCAGCTGGTAGAGCACCGCCCTTACAAGGCGATTGTCGGCGGTTCGATCCCGTCAGCACCCACCAGTTGTTATTTATAGGTTTTTGGAGTGGTAGTTCAGTTGGTTAGAATACCGGCCTGTCACGCCGGGGGTCGCGGGTTCGAGTCCCGTCCACTCCGCCAAACAGAGGCGAACGAAAGTTCGCCTTTTTTCATATGGGATGTTCGAAGTGACATCCGTTCTTTCGGGTAGCTTGTTATGTTCGATTTCGTACAAGAAAAGAAACGGCTGGTACAGTTTGTATTGGCGCTGATCATTTTGCCCTTTGCTTTTTGGGGGGTGGACTCATACCGCAAATCCGGAGGCGCTGCTCCGCTGGCGACTGTGAACGGAGAAAAGATCGGGCAGCAGGAATTCGATAATGCGCTGAGTCAACAGGAGCAACGTTTCCGCGAAATGGCAGGCTCAAACTTTGATCCTGCATTTTTCGATAAGCCTGAAATTAAATTCTCCATACTGGATGGTCTGATTTCTCAGCATCTGATGAGTATGGAGGCGAGCAAGGCTGGACTAAGCCTGACCAACGAACAGATCGGGCAAATAATTGTCAATATCGGAGCCTTTCAAAAAGATGGAAAATTCGATCGGCAAGTATATGAGACGGTATTGAAGGAAAAAGGTAAGACCCCGGCAAGTTTTGATGCGGAAATTCGCCAAGCGGTGCTTGTACAACAATTGAGCGAAGCTTATACCCAGAATGGCTATGCGGCCAAAGCAGTGGCTGAGAATCTGATTCGCTTGAACGAGCAAAAGCGGGTCGTGGCTGTGGCGAATCTTGATGCGGCTACCTTCATCAAACAAGTAAAACTGGCTGACAACGCCGTTAGTGACTATTACACCAAGAACGCGCAGGAATTCCAGATGCCCGAACGCGCCAAAGTTGAATACGTCGTGCTATCTGCCGATTCGTTGTTGTCGCATGTGTCGGTCAACGACGATGAGATCAAACAGTACTACACGGAGCACCAGGCTGAATTCGGGTCGCAGGAGCAACGCCAGGCTGCGCATATTCTGATCACTGTGGCAAAGCAGGCCACTGATGCGGAGAAGCAGGCAGCGCAGGCGAAGGCCGAGAAGGTGTTGCAACAGGTCAAACAATCTCCATCCCAGTTTGCATCTTTGGCCAAGCAGTATTCGCAAGACCCGGGGTCGGCAGCCAACGGTGGTGATCTGGGCACGTTCGGACGGGGTGCGATGGTCAAGCCCTTTGAAGACAGCGTATTCAGCCTTAAGGTAGGCGAAGTGAGCGGATTGGTGCAGACAGATTTCGGTTATCACATCATCAAGCTGCTAGCGATAAAGCCGGCCAAGGTGCAGGCATTGAGCGAAGTAAAGGGCATGATTGCCCAGCGCTTGGAATTGCAACTTGCCAGCGACAAGTTTGCCGAACTCGCGGAAAAATTCAACAACACCGTATACGAGCAAAGCGATAGTCTGAAACCGGCTGCGGAACTCGCAAAAACATCAGTGCAGCAAGGCGTGTGGCTGAGCAAGGGGCAGGCTCCCGCGGGCCTATGGACTGCGAAGGCGTTGCAGGCGGTATTTTCGGACGATACGCTGAAGAATAAGCGCAACACAGCAGCAGTGGAAGTAGCTCCAAACACCCTGTTGGCTGCGCGCGTGACAGAATACAAGCCGGCAAGCGAACGCCCTTTGGCGGAAGTCTCGGCAGGCATCCAGCAGCAGTTGCAGCGCTTGCAGGCATCCGAATTGGCAACACGGCAAGGCCAAAAGCTGCTGGAACAATTGCAGCACGGCGAGAAGGTCAATGTGGGTTGGAAAGCAGCGGAGGTCACAACTCGCAATCAACGCGCTGGATTCGATCCTGCATTATTGCAAGCGGTGTTCCGTGCAGACGCAAGTAAGTTGCCTGCCTATGTGGGGGTGAACAGTTCAAGCGGCTATGTGCTGGCCCGTATCGATGCAGTGAAAGATGATGCGTCAATTGATGAAAGCAAGCTCGCACGTTATGAACAGCAAATTCGCCAACTTACTGGGGATGCCCTGCTGATGGCCTATATGTCAGACATAAAGAAGCGGGCGAATATCTCCATCAAGGGTTTTGCACAAGAAGATAAGAAATAAACAACGCGATATGAAAAAAAACGCCGCTCACGGAGCGGCGTTTTCTATTTAACGGAACCAATGATCAAGCTTCGGTAGAACCAAGCGAGGTGGTGTTGAAGCCGCCGTCAACATAAGTGATTTCTCCAGTAATTCCACTGGCGAGATCGCTGCATAGGAAAGCCGCCACATTGCCGACTTCCTCAACCGTGATGTTGCGTTTGAGCGGTGCATGCTTCGCGTTGTAAGCAAGTAATTTGTTGAAGTCGCCGATGCCCGCCGCAGCCAGAGTCTTGATCGGGCCAGCAGAGATACCGTTAGCGCGAATGCCTTTGCGCCCCAGCTCCATCGCCAGATAGCGCACACTGGCCTCCAGGCTGGCCTTGGCCATTCCCATCACGTTGTAGTGCGGCATTGTCCGTACTGCGCCAAGATAGCTCATGGTCAACAACGCGGATTTTTCATTCAAACTCGGCAACGCGGCTTTGGCCATGGCCGGGAAGCTGTAGGCACTGATGTCGTGAGCAATGCGAAAAGCCTCGCGACTGAATCCGTCAAGAAATTCTCCGTCCAGCGCTTCACGCGGCGCGTATGCGATGGCATGGACGAAACCGTCGAATTTAGGCCAGTGTCTTGCCAGATCTGTGAAGAGTTTTTCGATTTCGGCATCTGAGGAGACATCGCAGGGAAACACCAATTCGCTTCCAAATTCTTTGGCGATTTCCGTTACGCGATCTTTGAAACGCTCCCCCTGAAAAGTAAAGGCAAGCTGCGCCCCTTGCCGATGCATGGCTTGTGCGACGCCGTAGGCAATTGAACGGTTACTGAGCATTCCTGTGACAAGAATGCGTTTATTGTCTAAAAATCCCATGCCGCTCTCCCGCAAAAGACCGTTGTATAGGCTGTTGATTATATCTGCAATAGTATCCACTTAAGCAGCGGAGTAACTTGGCATGCAAATGATGCGTCAATTAAAAGAACAATCCGTGATTTCAAAGCAGCGCTATTTGTAAAAGGCTATCCTTGGCGCATATCTGATTTCAAGTAATATGCGAATTGTCTGCTGAGAGAACAGGCTGGAATTTACTAAAAATCATCAAAGGAGCTGTAAATGGGAGGGGATGAAGCTAACCGGGAAATGGACGAACTGAGTACTTTGATCAGTTCACTTGAAACAAGGGCTGGAATCACAGAAGCCGTTAAGCAAGCGCGAGAAGCCGGCGCTCCCGATAGATTGAGAGCAGCCTATTATTCTGTGGCGGATGCCGAACTCAAAAGGCAACTGATTACAACTACCGGGAAACTGGATCGTCTTTACCTTCAGAAATGCGATCTGGATGTTTCCTTGGCGAAAGAGGAAGTGTCAAAGGCAATCGAAAAAGCAAAAAAACAACCTTGGCACTTATCCGTCACTTCTTCGATAGGTGCTGTAATTATTGGACAATGGATATTGGGGTTGTTTGGAGCAATAGCGGGTGCAATTGGAGGCTTTTACCTCGGCCAATGGCTTCTTGCTTCAATAAAGAAAGAGAATGCAAGAGAGATCGAACATGCAAAACATCTGCTTGCATTGGCACAACAGCGCAATGAAGCGTCCAGGGTGGATCCTTATCTTTTTAGTGCAGAAGAACTGGAAGCTTGCGAGCGCCCGGCTTGATCTTCATCCTGCCAGGGAAATATTTCGTGCATGGCGCGGATCCTGTTCGGTTTCAATTTTCCGACCAGGTTCATCGGATCTAAATCAGGAATCTCCACGTTACAACATCTTCACCCACACGAACCTTGCCGTGCAAATTGCGGGAAGAACGGCGTATTTACTGGCTTATGCGTCAGGTTGTGTATTGAAATCGTCTGGTAATCCAGGAACATCGCATATTGGTGCGAAGTGGATGGTCTATATCTTTTGGCATATGGTGCGGGCGCAGCTTTACTGCTAGTCTCTGCCGCGATGTGTTTCTAAAATTTCCCGTGCAGTTGTTCATTATTGAACAAGACAACTAAGTGCGCCAAAGGATTTTAAATGTCAGACAAAGCTTTTTATCAAATTATCGCCGATGAATTGAAATTCAAAACAATGGATACAGCGCTATGGACCCAGGCGTTTGCAACTGCAGAAGGAAATCAGGATAAAACGGAAGCTGCATATATCAGACTACGGTTTTTGGATCTAAAAAAATCCCCGTCTTCAGCGCTTAAGTTGACTGCCGTTGATCCCGGGAACGCAGAATTTGAAATCAAACCGCTCGATAGCGAGCTATTGCAGCTTCGTACCAAATTGGCACGAAAGCTATTGTCCCTGGGAAAGCATAGTCTGTATTCAACCCTGAGTCTGCATCCTGATTCGAGTGATGCGGTAGTCGCGACAGCTATAGCAGATTTCGAATCAAGAAATCAGGATGGTGTCATATCTTCAGAATTCAAATATGCAAAGAATACCTTGGGCAATCCCGGATTGCGCGAGCAGTATGATCGTAAACTATGGGAAAGCATTTCAAACGATGTGCAAAGAACGAGTCTCAGTTATGCCGTCGATACCAGAGACAATGAATACTCCTGGTGGGGATCGCGCAAAGTATCCGTCATCATCACTGTTCTGTCCGTGGTGCTCTTTGGCTATCTGGGCCTGAACTATTATAAAGAGCGCAATACTCACGAATTACAAAAAGAATCGATTGATACACAACGTGATATGGTCAGCTCAACCAGTGGTACGGATCAGATGAAAGTTCAAGCTGACATAGATTTAAAAAACCAGGCATTGCGCATTGAAGATGAAAGACAAAGGCGAGAAATGGATTTGCGCACCAATGCCACAGAACGCTTACTTGAGCAGCAACGTTTGGAACAGGAGAGACGCGACCAGGCCAATCAACAACGTATGAAGCTACAACAGGATCAAGCCGAGAATCAGAGAATAAGCAGAGAAAAACAATATTATGCGTGCCTGAATCAGCAGTTATTATCACAGCGTGATGTAACAAGTGCGGACGCAAGCGCAAGATGTTCCATGTATCGTTAGCTCTCTGAGAACACTCTTCAGAGTGCTTGGCCTTTTTACTTTCAAAAAGAAAAAGTGATACAAGTCACCTAACCTTGATAGAAATTCGGAAAATTTACTTAACTTATTGTTTCAAATTATAAAAATATCATGTAACTTTTATCAACTATTATGGTCTATAGAACTCCGAAACTTTACTAGTTAGGAGGTTTATCATGACACAACTCCATTTGCCTCACATGCCCCATCTTGAGGGGTGGCATACGTTAACTCATAGTCATATATCTGTTTTAAAACTGTTTTTTCTCTACGCCCTACCGCTTTCCATAATACCGCCAATGATGATCCATTACGCCGGAATCACCTATGGCGGTCAACTATTGCCGACCCTGAGCGATATCCAATTGCAGGCTATCGGCGTTGTGTTCTTCCTGACCGAACTGATAATGACTTTCGTGATCGCATTCATTGTCCAGCGTCTGGGCTCGGTGGTTGACATCAAACCCGCCTTCGAAGATGCATACAAACTGGCGATCGTTGTGCCGACACCGTTATGGCTCGCGCCGCTGTTCCTGTTCATCCCCAGCTTCATGCTCAACCTCACGGTAGGCGCTGCTGCGATGATGCTCTCCGGCGTACTGATCTTCTACTGTGTGCCGACTATCCTCAAGGTCGAGGAAGAAGGCCATGCAATGTTGCTGTCCGGTTCGATCCTGGCGGCGGGCATGGTTGGGTGGGCCGCAATGATGTATCTCACGCTGCTTAGCTGGAGTTTTGTTTCATCGAGCCTGTTACTTCTGATTTGAACTGACGGGGAAATGCAGCCTATTCAGGCTGGATGGCGGGGAGGGAGGAAGCCTTCCCCGTTTTCGTTTGATGGCTTCGGCAGGACACTTATTGGTAGTTAAGGTGTGCCGCTTGTCTTCTCAAATGTAGCGAGGTACGAAAAACATGCGGCTACTATCAATCTGAGCCTGAATACATGTGGCGGAGAGGGAGGGATTCGAACCCTCGGTAGGGTATTACCCTACACACGCTTTCCAGGCGTGCGACTTAAACCGCTCATCCACCTCTCCGAAAGGGCGCGCAGGATAAACTAGAACGCCTTTTACCGCAATCAAAAACGATCACGCCACTGGCGCAGGGCCGTAAATACGGCAAGTTCGCTGGTATCAACCAAGCCGCGAGACTGCAGGGTCTGAATGAGTTCCGGGCTGGTATAGCGCAAGAAAGGGTTGGTGGCTTTTTCCAGTGCGATGGTGAAAGGGACCGTGGGGCGATTCGCCGCACGCAACAGGTTGGTTTCAACGTTCCGTCGCTGGATGTCCGGGTTACCGGGCTCGCAGGCAATCGCAAAAGGCAGGTTGTAGGCCGTGTACTCGTGCGCACAATAGACCAGCGTTTTGTCGGGCAGTGCGGCCAGGCGTTGCAGCGAATGGTGCAACTGCGCCGGTGACCCCTCAAAGTTCTTGCCGCAGCCTGCACCAAACATCACATCGCCGCAAAACACGACTCCTGGGGCAATGAAGGCGAGATGATCGTCCAGGTGGCCGGGTACCTCGATGATGTCGAAAACGGTGCCCAATGCGTCGAGCGGTAGCCGGTCCCCTTCGCACAAGTCGTGGGTGATGTGCGGGTTATTCGGATGTTTCCGTCCGTACACCGGCACGTTATATACTTCACGCAATCCGGAGATGCCGCCGATGTGGTCGTGATGGCGGTGGGTACACAGGATCGCATCCAGTTGCAGTTTGTTTTCCTGCAGGAAATCCAGTACGGGAGCCGCTTCGCCGGGGTCGACCGCGACGGCATGGCGTCCACGGTGAAGCAACCAGATGTAGTTGTCCTGCAAGGCAGGGATGGCAGTAATGGTCAGCATGATTTAAACAGGAATCGGATGCCTAATTGTAATTTAACTGCACAAAGTCTGAGTGAATGGTTCGCCAGCGAACAGGGTGGCTATGTGCTGACGCGCGAGCAGGACTATTTTGACCATACGGTCAGTGACATCTTCGGTTTCAATGCGATGCAGATGGGTTTGCAGGAATGCGATTTCCTGCGCAGCAGCCGCATGCCATTGCGCTTTGCCGCGGGAAACCAGCCTGGCAACAACGTGCGCATATGCTGCGATGAATTGCCTTTTGCCTGCGACAGCCTTGATATGGTGGTGTTGCCGCATGTACTGGAGTTTGCCGACAACCCGCATCAGATATTGCGCGAAGTGGAGCGTGTGCTGAGACCCGAGGGTAATCTCCTGATCAGCGGCTTCAATCCGTTCAGTCTTTGGGGCATGCATCGCGCCTTGGGCAGGAAACAGGGCTATCCGTGGTGCGGGCACTTTATCAGGCTCCCCCGGCTGAAAGACTGGCTGGCCCTGCTCGGCTTTGAGGTGGTCGGCGGACGTTTCGCCGCCTATGCGCCGCCGCTGCATCATTCGACATGGCTGGACAGTTTTTCCTTCATGGAAAAGGCGGGCGACCGCTGGTGGGCGGTGAGCGGTGGCGTCTATTTCCTGCATGCGATCAAGCGTGTACCTGGCATGCGCCTGATCAAGCCGCAATGGAACAAAGGATTGGTAAGGAACTTGTTACCGGCATCACCGAAATTGAACAAGGGCGTGACACAAAAGAAAAATGGACAAAATGAGTGACGTAGTCGAGATATTTACCGATGGAGCTTGCAAAGGCAACCCCGGCATCGGCGGGTGGGGCGCATTGTTGCGCGTCAAAGGCAAGGAACGGGAATTGTGCGGCGGAGAGGCGCATACCACCAACAACAGAATGGAGTTGCTGGCGGCGATTTCCGCGCTGGAAGCGTTGACGCGCCAATGCAAGGTGCGTTTGCATACCGACTCGAAGTATGTGCAGCAGGGCATCAGCGAATGGGTGCATAACTGGAAGAAGCGCGGCTGGAAGACGGCAGACAAGAAACCGGTGAAGAACGAAGATCTGTGGCGCAGATTGGATACCCTCGCTGAACAGCATCATGTCGAATGGGTCTGGGTCAAAGGCCATGCCGGACATGATGGCAATGAGCGTGCGGATCAGCTTGCCAACAAGGGAATCGAAACGTTGAAGGGGCAGGCATGAGGCAGATCGTACTGGATACCGAGACGACCGGTCTCGACCCAAGGCAGGGACATCGCGTCATCGAAGTCGCGGCCATCGAATTGAACGGACGCAAGGTCTCGGACCGCACTTTTCACCGCTACATCAATCCGGAGCGCGAGATAGACGAAGGTGCGGCGGCAGTGCACGGCCTGACACTGGACCGATTGCAGAACGAGCCAAAGTTCGCCGAGATCGCTTCTGCGCTGCTGGAATTCATTGCGGGAGCCGAACTCATCATCCACAACGCGCCGTTCGATATCGGCTTTCTTAATGCGGAATTGTCGTTGGCCGGACTGCCGCCATTGACCAATCCGGTGATCGACACCCTGAAAGTTGCCAAGGAGTTGCATCCGGGCAAGAAGAACAACCTGAATGCGCTGTGCGACCGTTACCTGATCGACAACTCGCACCGCACCTTGCACGGGGCGCTGCTGGATACCGAGTTGCTGGCGGAAGTGTACCTGGGCATGACGCGCGGGCAGGAAAGCCTGCTGGGCGAAGAAAGCAGCGACACGGATGGCGTGCAATTCACTGCCAGCGGCGAAGCGATCTGTTTACGCGTGCGGATACTGTCTGCAAGCGAAGATGAAATGGCGCTGCATAACGCGCAATTGGAAGACATTGAAAAGGCGAGCAAGGGAGCGTGTGTATGGAAAAGGCTGGAAGGACAGGCGTGATTCTGAAGTGGTCCCGCCGCATCCGCTGGACGCTGATGTTGCTGGTGTCAGTTTATGTTCTGGCCTGTACTTACATGTGGGCGGCGCAGCGCCATTATATCTTCGTACCCAGGCCGCTATTGCAGACGATGCCAGACAGACTGGGCATGAAATTCGAGGAAATCCATGTCCTGTCCGGAAGCAGCACGGATCGCGGAGATCTTTACGGCTGGTGGATTCCCGCGGATGACAGCAATGCGCCGACTCTTCTTTATCTGCACGGTAATGACAAGAACATCGGATATGCGCATGACATCGACAGGGTGGCGAGACTGCATGCCATGGGCTACAACCTGCTGACGGTCGATTATCGCGGATATGGCAAAAGCACGGGTGGAAAACCCGCAGAGTCCAAGGTGTACGAAGACGCCGAAGCGGCCTGGGACTACCTGATCAAGCAACGAGCCCGCGATCCCAAGCGCACGTTCATCTACGGGCATTCGCTGGGCAGCGCGATCGCCATCGATCTGGCCGTCCATCATCCGGACGCGGGCGGGGTCATCGCTGAAAGCGGCTTTACCTCGATGGTCAGTATGGCGAAACTAGAATACCCGTATTTGCCGGTCGAATTGCTGCTGAACCAGCGCTTCGATTCACTGGAAAAGATACACGGCCTGAAGATTCCGATACTGCTCATTCATGGTACCTGGGATCGACTGGTGCCATACCAGATGAGCCAGAGACTTTACGATATCGCTCCGCAGCCGAAAACCTTGAAGTTGATCGAAGGGGGCGAACACGGTAACTGCAGCATCATTGCCCCGCTGGAGTTCCGGGCTGCAGTAAGCGAATTCGTCCAGCGCAACACGACTCAACGCTGATGACCGAAAAACAGGCTGATGTACTGATCATCGGGGCAGGTGCGGCGGGCATGATGTGCGCTTTGACTGCGGCTCAACGCGGCCGCGCAGTATGGCTGCTGGACCATTCATCGAAGCTCGCGGAGAAGATACGCATCTCGGGCGGCGGGCGCTGCAACTTCACCAACCTCAATGCCAAGCCCGAAAACTTCCTGTCGCAGAACCCGCATTTCTGCCGCTCGGCATTGGCGCGTTTCACACCGCAACACTTTATTGCCATGCTGAACAGGCACGGCATCGGATATCACGAAAAGACGCTAGGCCAATTGTTCTGTGACGATGAATCCGAAGCCGTCATCGCCATGCTTAAGGGAGAATGCGATGCGGCAGGCGTACACTGTTGCATGCCATGCAGCGTGGAAAAGATAGAGCGTAGCGATACCTTCCGCGTGTCGACGTCGCGCGGAGAATTTCGCGCGGGATCACTGGTCATCGCTACCGGCGGCCTGTCCATTCCCAAGATCGGCGCGACGCCGTTCGGTTACAAAGTCGCCGAGCAGTTTGGCGTGCCGGTGACCAAACTCAAACCGGGGCTGGTTCCGCTGAGCTTTCATCCCGAGGAATGGGCAGCTTTCAGCGAACTGGCAGGTGTCTCCATGGATGCGGTGGTGAGCTTTGGCAAGCAGTGTTTTCGCGAGAAGCTGCTGTTCACCCATCGCGGGCTGAGCGGACCGGCCATCCTGCAGATATCCTCGTACTGGGAGCATGGCGAGCCACTTTCGATCGACCTGTTGCCGGATCAAGACCTGCGCGAAATATTCGCGCAACACCGCAGCAGCAAAGTGTTGCTGGGCAACTTCCTAACACAATATTTGCCGAAGCGGTTTGCCGAGATCGTTGCCACGCAATGGATGGAGAACAAGCCGCTCAACCAGTATGCGGAGAAGGAGTTGCGCGCGCTGGCCGAAAAGTTGAAGAACTGGCAGGTCACACCGACCGGCACATTGGGCTATGGCAAAGCGGAGGTCACCTGCGGCGGCGTGGATACACATGCGCAATCGTCAAAGACGATGGAGTGCAACAATGTGCCGGGCCTGTATTTCATCGGTGAAGTACAGGATGTCACCGGACAACTCGGCGGCTACAACTTTCAGTGGGCGTGGGCGTCTGGCTATGCCGCCGGGCAAGCCGTTTAGTGCTATAGTTTTTACGGATGCAACCAAGTTTCTTTAAGGAGATCGAAAATGCGTGTTCTGTGGATGATTTTGATGACTGTATTGTTGAGCGGCTGCGGTTACAACGATTTTCAGAAGAATGACGAGCAGGTCAAAGCCGACTGGTCCGAAGTACTGAACCAGTATCAGCGCCGCTTCGATCTGGTTCCGAATCTGGTCAACACGGTCAAGGGTTACGCCCAGCAGGAAAAGGATGTGCTGATCGGCGTGACCGAAGCGCGGGCCAAGGTGGGCACCATTCAGGCCACGCCGGCATTGATCAACGACCCGCAGGCGTTCGCCAAATTCCAGTCGGCACAGGGTGAGTTGACCTCCGCGCTGAGCAAATTGATGATGGTGACGGAAAACTACCCGCAATTGAAATCGGATGCAGTCTTCCGCGATTTGCAGGCGCAACTCGAAGGCACGGAAAACCGCATCACCGTGGCGCGCAACCGCTATATCAAATCGGTGCAAGCCTATAATGTGCTGGCGCGTTCCTTTCCGACCAACCTGACTGCCATGATGTTCGGCTATAGCGTCAAGCCTTCGTTCACGGTGGAGGATGAAAAGGCAGTGTCGAAGGCCCCGACGGTGGATTTCTCGGCACCCAAGCCGGCACCGGCAAAATAAATGAATCATTTCTGGACGCGGCTTCTTCTGCTTGCGCTACTGCTTTGCGGCACAGCGCAAGCAGAGGTTGACGTTCCAAAACTCGCTCAGCGCGTAACCGATCTCACCTCCACGCTGGATGCCGTCCAGACCCAGGCACTGGAAGCCAAGCTGGCCGCGTTCGAATCCCGCAAGGGATCGCAGATCGCCGTACTCCTCGTGCCCAGCACGCAGCCTGAAACGATCGAGCAGTATGGCATCCGTGTCGTCGACGCCTGGAAGCTTGGGCGCAAAGGTGTGGACGACGGCGTGTTGCTGCTCATTGCCAAGGATGATCGCAAACTGCGTATCGAAGTCGGTTACGGTCTGGAAGGGGCTCTGAACGATGCTATGGCCAAGCGCATCGTATCGGAGATCATAGGTCCGGATTTCAAGCGCGGGGCCTTCTATGAAGGCATCGATGCCGGTGTGGACGCGATCATCAAGGTCATCGACGGTGAACCGTTGCCGCCTCCGTCACAGCGGTCGTCGTCGCAATCCGGCGATGGATCGGACAACTTCGGTCAATTGATCGGCGCCGGATTCGTGATTTTCATGATGGGCAATATCATTTTGCGCCAGTTGCTGGGACGGCTTCCCAGCGGTCTGATCGTTGGCGGGGTGATCGGCGCTCTGGCGTGGGTGATGTTGCTCTCGATCGGATGGGCGGTTGCCGTAGCGCTCGTGGCCTTCGTGCTGTCGATGCTCTTCGGGATGGGTGGCGGCGGTTCATCCTTTCCGTCCGGGTGGGGCGGAGGCTTCGGCGGCGGCGGCGCTTCGGGAGACTGGTAAATGAACATCAAACGCATCCTTAATCACTTGACCATCAGCCATGCCGCGATGCGCCGAATTTTTCCGCGCTCGACACTGGTTAACATCGAACGCACCATAGGTGAGGTTGAACAGACGCATGCGGGCCAGATCCGTTTCGCGGTCGAAGCTGCCCTGGAGATCAAGCCCCTGTTTGCCGGACAGACCGCGCGCGAACGCGCCATCGAAGTCTTTTCCAACCTGCGCGTATGGGACACAGAACACAACAACGGTGTGCTGATCTATTTACTGCTTGCCGACCGGAAAGTCGAGATCGTTGCAGATCGCGGCATTCATGTCCGTCTTGGCCCGGCAGTCTGGGAAGCGGTCTGCCAGGAGATGGAGAGCGCATTCCGCCAGGGCCGGTTCGAACAGGGCGTCATTGCCGGGATTCGCAGTGTGGGCGGACATCTTGCGGAGCATTACCCGCAGATCGGTGCCGGCAAGATCAATGAACTGCCGGACAGCCCAGTCCTGATCTGAGTCCGTCGTGGCGATCGAGACGGAACTCAAGCTGCACATCGCGCCTGAAAACCTGTTCAGGCTCAAGCGGCATCCGTTCCTGCGTTCCCTTGCTGCCAGCCGTGCCCGCACGCTCAAGCTCTACAGCATCTATTACGACACCGCCGATCTCGAACTGCGCCGACAGGCCATGGCATTGCGGCTGCGACGGGTGGGCAAGCAATTCGTGCAAACGCTGAAGGGGGGCGGGGAGGTCAGCGCGGGCCTGCATCAGCGCAACGAATGGGAGACTCCGGTCCCGTCCGAACAACTGGATCTCGGCTTGCTCAAAGCCGGCGGTGGTGAACTGCCGCACGGCGTGCGCAACCGGCTGCAGCCCGTATTCGTGACCGAATTCGCCCGCAACGTGCGAATGCTGGAATTCGAAGGAGCAGAGATCGAACTGTGCATGGACAGCGGCGAGATACGTGCGGGGCAGTCAATCTGCCCGATTTCGGAACTGGAACTCGAACTGAAATCCGGAACCCCGCAGCAACTGTTCAAACTGGCGTTGGCCCTGCTCGACATCGTACCTCTGGATGTCGAACACACCAGCAAGGCGGAATACGGGTACCTGCTGTTTTCCGGAGCAAAGCCATCGGTAAGCAAGGCCAGGTTCCCGGTCCTGAATAAATCCCAATCCGTTGCGAGTGCGCTTCAAAGCCTGATAAGCGCATGCCTTTCCCATATACAGTCCAACGTGCCGGGCGCATTGCTGAAACTGGAGGAGGAATATCTGCATCAGGTGCGCGTCGGGCTGCGCCGTCTGCGCGTGGCGCTTGCCATCGCCCAGCAGCATCGGACCGATGATGCCGAATTGGCCGCACTGCGTGAGCAGGTGACCAAACTGTGCGTGGAGTTGGGGCGTTCCCGTGAATGGGACGTATTTGTCACTCAAACGCTGGCGCCGATCCTTGCCCGATTGCCTGATCATGGCGGGCTGCGGGAAGTGCTCAATGCGGCTGAACGGGTGCGCAAACACCAGCATGTCGGAATGGAGGCCAGCCTCGCCTCACAGGATTTCCAGCGCTTGCTGCTGCGCTTTGGCGCGTGGATGCACGGTCTGCGATCGGCCGGGCCCGAAGCTACGCTGGAAAAATTCGCGACACGTATCCTGGATAAGCGCAGCAAACAAATCCTTGTGCACGGCAAGGGCTTGCTTGGCGAAGACCCCGCACAACTTCATACTTTGCGCATTTCCTGCAAAAAACTCCGGTACAGCATCGATATGTTCGGTGCCTTGTTTCCCGGTTCAAAGTCTGTCAACTACTTGACGGTATTGACCGAATTGCAGGATATCCTGGGTGTCCTGAATGACATTGCCGTGGCACACCGCCTGCTGGCGGAGTTGGATAATGCCGCTCGGCACGATACACTCGCGCTTGTACGCGGATGGATGGAACACGACTACGCCGAACGCATCGCAGAGTTCCGCAAAGCCTGGGATCGATACGCGGCTCAAAAGGAATTCTGGCACTGAATCGAATGTCTACTTGTCTGATATTTTCCTGCAGCTAGACAGGAAAGTCCGTAAAGCAAGAAAATTATCTGGAAGGTTTGTACAGAATGAGCAAGAAACGTCCGCCTTTGCGGGTTCCGGTCACGCAAGGACTGAAAGATATTTATGCGATGGACATGCACCTGCCTTACGAGGCTGCATGCGAAGGGCGCTTCACTGTCATTGCATTCTCACGCCTGGCGACCGCCCTCTCGGTGGTCCGCACCGCTCTCGAGAACAAGAATACCCAGATCGTCAATGCCATCGAAACCCTGGATGCCGCCATCCTGACATTGATCGAGGTGCGCAGACGGGGCGATTCGACCGACCTATGGGAGATAACCGAAGTCGAACGCCCCAGTGTGCTGGACGGCATCGAAGTCGCGGAACAATGCATCGGCGTGCTGGATGTTGCGCTTCTGGAACAGACCGCGGAAGCGATATACAAGCATATGACGAGCGGGAAATAGACTTAAGCCCGCCACACTTTTAGGGTGAACGCCATCAAACAGGCAAAGCCCAGCCGGTACCTGAATACTTTGCAGGATGACGAGACCATCTGCTGAACTGACATATGCTTCAATCTTCTTCCTCATCCCCGATGCACCCTTTGCGCAATCCCGGTTTTCTCAAGCTACTGGCTTTCCGGATTCAAATTGTTCTCGCCTACCAGATCATTGCGGTCGTGGTTGGCTGGCACATCTATGAACTGACACACGACGCGCTGGCGCTCGGGCTTATCGGCCTGGCCGAAGTTATACCGTATTTCAGCTGTGCATTGTTCGCCGGCTATGCGATCGATCATCATTCGCGGCGCAAGTTCGGTGTGTTGGCCGGCTTGCTGACGAGTTTGAATGCATTGGTGCTGGTAGCCACGACCTTCATGACGTTGAAGGACCCCGTGCTGTGGATTTACGGCTCAATTGCCTGCGGTGGTGTGGCGCGCGCGTTCATCAGTCCTTCTTACAACTCGCTGTTCGCGCTGGCATTGCCGCGCGATCAATATGCGCGCGCTGCCGGGATCGGAAGCTCGATCTTCCAGTTGGGATTGGTCGCAGGACCGGCGCTCGGCGGGGCATTGGTTGCCTGGGCCAGCCTGACGAGTGCGTACGCGGTATCTGCGGTTCTGGCCATGAGTGCGGCCCTGACGTTGCTGTCTTTGCGCATCGAAGAGCCGCCTTCCGCAAAAGCGTCCCCCATATTTTCCAGCATAGGAGAAGGATTGCGCTTTGTGTTCGGCAACCAGATCATCCTGGGAGCGCAGGCGTTGGACATGTTCGCGGTGCTGTTTGGCGGCGCGGTCGCCATGTTGCCGGCTTTCGTGCAGGAGATTTTCCATTACGGTCCGGAAGGGCTGGGCATCCTGCGTGCCGCACCTGCTGTCGGAGCCATCATGATCGGCGTCTTCCTCGCAAGGCATTCCATCAATAAACATGCCGGGCGCTGGCTGCTTGCGGCAGTGGCGGGGTTCGGCGTCTGCATCATTGCATTCGCCATGAGTAACTATTTCTGGCTTGCTGCGCTGTTGCTGATGCTGTCCGGTATTTGCGATGGCGTGTCGGTGGTCATGCGCACCACCATCATGCAGCTGGCGACACCGGACACGATGCGCGGTCGCGTCGCTTCCATCAACGGGATATTCATCGGCTCGTCCAACGAGCTGGGTGCGTTCGAGTCCGGCCTGGCTGCACGGCTGATGGGCCTGGTTCCATCGGTCCTCTTTGGAGGAACCATGACGCTGGTTGTCGTTTCGACTACCGCTTTTCTGGCGCCCAAACTGCGCAAACTGGATTTGCATCATTTGCACTAGGTGCAATGAACGATATGTGGCCACGGGCTGTGGTTCAGGACATATGGTGGTTCATTTCAACATTGCCTTCAGCCGTGCCAGCTTGTCCATTCCTTCATCCTTGGTGACAGCAGGCGCGTTGCCTATTGTCACCACACCGGAATAAACGATGTCCGCCTGCGGAAGTTCGGCGATGAAGCGGCTGGGATCGCAGCCGGAAAATTCCTTGCCACGTTTGCGTCGGGTACAGTAACTGATCTGCAGCGAGCGCTGCGCGCGGGTGATGCCGACGTACATCAGCCGGCGTTCTTCCTCGATCTGCTCCGGCGATTCGCTGCGCTCGTGCGGCAGGATGTTCTCCTCCACGCCAACCAGGAATACGTGACCGAATTCCAGCCCCTTTGCGGCGTGCAGCGTGGACAGCGATACGGCGTCGGTCTCCTGGTCGCGCGATTCGAGCAGGTTGAGCAGCGCAATCAACTGCGTCATCGCAATCATGGTCTTCTCGTCTGTTTCGGATTTGCGATTCATCCAGCCGGTGAAATCCAGCACGTTCTTCCACTTGTTTTCCGCCTGACGCGGTTCGTGGTTGTCGAATAGCCAGGCCTCGTAATCGATGGCGGAGAGCAGGTCATTCAACACTTCGCTGCATGGTTCTTTTTCGGCTCGCGCCTGCATGCGGTTGATGAAGTTGCAGAAGGTGAGCAGGTCTTCATGCTGGCGCGGCTGGAGATGATGCGCCATTTCGCCGTCAAACGCCGCCTCGAACAGGCTGACATTGCGCGAGCCAGCATGTGTCGCCAATTTTTCCAGTGTGCTGTTGCCAATGCCGCGCTTGGGCGTCGTGATCGCACGGATGAAGGCGGGATCGTCGTCGGAGTTGGCGATCAGGCGCAGGTAGGCGGTAAGATCCTTGATCTCGGCGTGATCGAAGAATGAAGTGCCGCCGCTGACGGTATAGGGCACCTTGTGGGTACGCAATTGTTCCTCGAATACGCGCGACAGGTGGTTGCTGCGGTAAAGGATGGCGTAATCGGCAAAGCGGGTGCGGTTCTCGAATTTGTGCGCCAACAGACGCAGCACGACGGATTCCGCTTCGTTCTCTTCGTCCTTCGCCGCGAACACGCGTACCGGATCGCCGGGTCCATGTTCGCTCCACAGATTTTTCTCGAACAGTTTGGTGTTGTTCTTGATGAGGTGGTTCGCGCTCTGCAGGATGCGCTGCGAAGAACGGTAGTTCTGCTCCAGCTTGATGACGCGCAGGGTGGGATAGTCTTTCTGCAAGTTGCTCAGATTGGCCGTGCTGGCGCCGCGCCAGGCATAGATGGCCTGGTCATCGTCGCCCACGGCGGTGATGGCGGCGCGGTCGCCAGCCAGCAGCTTCATCATCTGGTACTGGCAATCGTTGGTGTCCTGGTATTCGTCTATGAGCAGATAGCGGAAGCGTTGCTGCCAGCGATGGTGTGCTTCTGCATTTGCCTTGAACAGCTCCACCGGCAAGCGGATGAGATCGTCGAAGTCCACCGACTGATAAGCGCGCAGCGTTTCCTGGTAGCGCGCATAGAGCAGGGCGATGCGCTGTTGCTCTTCGTTCTCGGCCTGGCTTTCCGCTTGCTGCGGCGTGAGGAAGGCAGCCTTCCAGTTCGACATCACGCTTTGCGCAGTGCGGATCTCCTGCTTGTCCGGGCTGCCCAGCAGCTCGCCGATGATCTTTCCCGTATCGGCGCTATCGAAGATGGAGAACTGCTTCTTGTAGCCGAGCAGCGGCCCGTCCTCGCGCAGGATCTGCATGCCCAGCGCATGGAAAGTGCTGATGGTCATGCCCTTGGCATCGCGGCCGTTCAGCAGCTTTCCGACGCGCTCGCGCATTTCGTTTGCGGCTTTGTTGGTGAATGTGATGGCTGCCACGTTGCGCGGCGAATAGCCGCAATCCTCGATGAGGTAGGCAAGCTTGTGCGTGATGACACGTGTCTTGCCGCTACCGGCCCCGGCCAGAACCAGGAGGGGGCCATCCAGATATTTGATCGCTTCGCGTTGCGTGGGGTTAAGTTTGCTTGACATCAGTCTGGTACCCGAAACCGGAATTGAACCGGTATGCCGTTTTCAAAGCAACGGGTTTATAAATCCGTAAACAATATTACAGTCATCTTATATTAATCAATATGTTATGTTGGATGGTGAATGCTCGTCCCGGCCAGCAAAACAAGAGGCTAATTATGGCAGTTATTTCGGCTTTTGATTCGACTGCCATTCAGTATTGCTGCGAAATGGTTGCCTGAATACTCAAAGTAGATTTTTGATGATATTGATTTATGGCGGCGCCTCAACCAAGTCGAGCATCGGGTCAGTGCGTTCAACGATGCCCGGTGAAACGCTTATTACGTAAGGGCTGAATCAATTGATCACGTGCTGAACCGGGATTTTTACACGCATTCCCGTCAGGTTCATTACAGCCATTGTTAAAATGGCATATATTGTTAATTCACACTCCTGATTTTTTAGACGCGACATGAAATACCTGGAATGGATGTCACCCGAATGGGTACAAGTTCTTTTTGTACTGTTTCTCTCTTTTCTGATCGGACTGGAGCGCGAGGAACGTAAGGACAGCGAAGGCCATTATTCGTTTGGGGGGGTGCGCACTTTTCCGCTGATAGGACTTATTGGCTATTCCATGGGCTTGATATCCGGAGGAGAACTCTTGCCGCAGGCGCTGGGTTTTGCAGTAGTGGCCGGATTCCTGATGATTTCCTACTGGCATAAGCTCACCTCATCCACGTATTCCGGCGTGACCTCCGAGATGTCGGGTCTTACCACCTATCTGGTGGGCGCACTTGTATATCACCAGATGTTCTGGATCGCCACCACACTTACGGTGTCCAGCATCATCCTGCTTGAACTCAAGGCAGGACTGGAAAATCTGGCAAAACGCATCGAGACGACCGACATTCTTACTTTTGCCAAATTCCTGCTCCTCTCGTCCGTAATCTTGCCGTTGCTGCCCGATGCCCAGTTCAGCCAATTCCAGATCAATCCCTTCAAGACATGGCTCGTCGTTGTGGCGGTAAGTGCGATCTCATATGGCAGCTACGTGCTCCAGAGATTGACCAGGGGACAAGGCGGCATCATCCTTGCCGCCTTTCTGGGAGGAGCGTATTCGTCCACGGTTACGACAGTAGCGCTTGCGAGGAGGTCGAAAAGCGAAAATCAACCCCATCTGTTTTCTGGGGGATTATTGATTGCCTCTGGAATGATGTACCTGCGCCTTGCAGTCCTGTTGGCGCTATTCAATCAGGAATTGATGGCAAGATTGTCGCTTCCATTTTTGGGGCTAGGTATTTTTGCCGTTGGTGTCGGCTGGCTGTGGTCGAGGCGGAGGGATGAAAGCGAGTTGAAGTTGATCAGCGAGTCCAAACCAAAGAATCCGCTCGAAATAAGTGCAGCGCTTCTCTTTGCCCTGCTTTTCGTGGTTATGCTGATCGCGACTCATTTTGCCATCGCGTACCTGGGAGAGGGGGGCGTGTACACCCTTGCCGCTGTTATGGGAGTCACGGATGTTGATCCGTTCATCATGGGCCTGACCCAGGCAACACCAACGCTTACGCCATTGCATGTGGCGTCGTCCGGTATCCTGATTGCTGCGTCCAGCAACAATGTCATCAAGGGCATTTATGCCTTTGCCTTGTCTTCCCGACGGACAGGCACAATGAGCCTGGTCTTCTTGTTGGCCCTGGCTGCATTTGGCCTGGCGCCGCTGTTTTTCTGATCCATGGCTTGGCAACTGTTCAATTTATCTTTTTGGCAGCATTTCATCCGACCAAATCAAAATGGGAAATAACATCGAATGAAAAACTACGATGAACTGATTGCGGAAGTGATCGTGGGTGTGAAAGAGATCATGCCTTGGGATTTGAGCAGGGCGATCGCTGCAGGCAGCAAACCGCTCCTGCTCGATGTGCGCGAACCGTCAGAGTTCGCCATGCTGCGCATTCCCGATTCCGTCAACGTGCCGCGTGGGGTACTGGAGCAGTCCTGTGAATGGGATTACGATGAAACTGTGCCGGAATTGGCGGCCGGGCGCGAACTGGAGATCGTGATCATCTGCCGTTCCGGGAAGCGTTCGGTTCTGGCAGCAGATACGCTGATGCGGATGGGGTTCACCAATGTGGCTTCGCTCAAGACCGGGGTGCGTGGCTGGAACGACAGCGAGTTGCTCTTGGTGAATGCGAACGGAGAAGCGATAGATGCGGATACCGGCGATGTGCTGCTCGCACCGCGGCTTCGACCGGAGCAGCGAAAACCGAAACCGACCCGATAGACTGTTAAAACGGCTGCCGTCCCAGTTTGTTGGATCGGCCAATAGATCAATGCTGGCCCAGGATCGCGAGCATCGCCTCCACATCGACGATTTTGTCGCGTGGAGCGTCGCGCCGCACCCCGCGAGCCATCTCGACCTCGTCGAGTTGTTTCCAGTCGTCGAATGAGACTGTTTTCACGTCCCGCTGATGCAACATGCCGATGATCGCATTACGGTCTGGCAGCACCCGGGTTGCAAGCCCGGCGCCATCGGAGATCATGTGTGCGACAACATGCGCAGATGCGGCCTTGTGCGATCCGATAAGGCCTTGCGGTCCGGTACGTGCCCAGCCGACGACATATTCATTTGGAATTACAGAGCGGATGACGGGATCGACGACCCGACCATCCTCGTTGGCAACGATGCGCGCCTTTTCGTCATAGGGAACACCTGCGATCCGCTCTGCGCTGAATCCGATCGCAGGCAACACCATTCCGATATCGAGGACTTCAGTTTCGCCAGTACCGCGTACGGTGACCGTGCCGTCAGCCTGCACCTCAAGTCGGTTCTTTTCGAGTTTAAGGCCCGACACACCGCCATCAGGACCGCCGATTATCTCTGTCGGGGAAAGAAGGAACCGCAGGTGAAGCTTTCTGGATTTCACACTGGCCTGCCGCGTCGCAAAGGACTGAAGAATTTCAAGGATTCTCTGTTGCTGCTTGTTGCGCGCGGCTTCCGGGATAACCAGACCGACAAGTTCGCTTGGTGCAACGACCGGTTCGGCATCTTCCATCTCGCCGAGCTCTTCAAGCTCAGTCGCCGTGAATGAAGCCTGCTCGGGGCCGCGCCGGCCGAGAATGAAGACTTCGCGTACCCGGCTTTTGCGCAGAGCGTCCAGAGCGTGTGCGGCGATGTCTGTTTTTTCAAGCTCGGCGGGTGTTCGCAGCAGAATCCGTGCGGCATCCAGTGCCACATTTCCATTTCCCACCACCGCAACACGCGACACCGACAAATCGATCTTTGCATGACGGTAGTCCGGATGACCGTTGTACCAGCCTATAAAGACTGTTGCGGGGGTACAACGCGGAACGCCTTCCCCCGGAATGCCGAGTCGGCGGTCAGCCTCGTTGCCCACGGCATAGACGATCTGATGGTAGTGCCGGCGCAAGTCATCCACAGTTATGTCAGTTCCGAGGCGGACATTTCCAAAGAACCTGAATGTCGGGCGTGCAGCAGTCTTTTCATAAACGCGGGTGACGGCCTTGATATTCTGATGGTCTGGTGCGACGCCTCCGCGTACGAGACCATAAGGGGTTGGGAGGCGGTCGAACATATCGACATGTACAATTTCATCGGTACGTTTGAGGAGCGCCTCTGCGGCGTAGAAACCGGAAGGACCGGAACCGATAATCGCGACACGCATGATTTTCTCCACAGTCCGAATAAAGCGCAACCTCTGCCACTGTATCAGTGTTATGCGGTGACTAGTGCACGGGCGAAGTGCTCGTATGGCGAGTCGCCCCTATTTGAACCATTTGTTCATTGATGCAAGCAATTTATCAATCAAGCCGGCACGTGCGAGTACGAAAAACAGGATTATGCCCAGAATGATTCCTATACCGAACGCTTGAGCAGTCGGATTCATGATTTTCCTCCTTTGAATTTGGCGTTGAGCCGGCCACACAACCTGTGCAGGTCAACTAGCGGAACTACCACGACGCTTCATCAAAATATTGTCACGACCTTGTCCCGATTGATATATGCAAGAGCCCAAGCGCCGATTGTCAATGCGCATGCAATGACTTTGGCGATGGGCGAATTGATGATCAGCACATTTAACAGCAATATTGCGGTAAACGCGGTGATATTAAACGCGATGATCATATAGATGATTACCATTGGCAGTTTGAACATGTAACTCTCCTTCTCTTTCTCTTTTGTATGGCGCATATCGCGCTTTGATTCTCAAGCATCAAGCCTTATTCCAAACAGCCGGCTATTTGGGCTTGGTGGATTCCCGGATGCCGTGCAGTTTTGAGTTACGTCAGGATTTAACCCCTAATGGGCAATGTCGAAAGCAAGGGAGTAATATAGATATATGCAAGTGATGTCATATCGATAATACCGCACTATTTCTCTCATGTTATTTTGATTTCGACTCGTATTAGAATGCCTACCGGATGGTAACTCTTGATCGCGAATAAGAGAATATGCGCCTTGGAAAGTTGTCCGGATACGATTGGGACGTTAGTCTTACCCATATGGGTCATGTCATTGTCACGGATAGCTGATAGGATATTCAATATGTGTATTGGCATACCCATGCATGTCATCGAACTCGACGGTGTATTCGCCTGGTGCGAAGGACGCGGTCGACGTGAACGGCTGAATGCGCTTTTGCTGGAGGAGCTTTCTCCCGGCGATTGGGTCTACGCAACTCTGGGGCAGGCTCGCGAAATAATCACTCCTCAACATGCCGACGAGATTAACCTGGCGCTCGATGGTCTTGCTGCAGCTTTGCAGGGTGAGACCAATCTGGATGCTTACTTCCCCTCTTCTTCAACCACATCAATGTTGCCTGACATTGCGCCGTCCCTGCCGTTCAAGCCGGAGCAGACAGCATGAGGATACTTGTTCTGGGAATTGGTAACACGTTGCTCGCCGATGAAGGGGTGGGTATTGTTGCCATGAACGAACTGGAAACACGATTCGGCACGAGCGAGGACATGGATTTTATCGACGGTGGTACGTTGTCTTTTACGCTGGCTGTACCAATCAGCGAATGCGACGCACTGCTGGTGATCGATGCGGCCGAACTTGGTGAATTGCCGGGTACGATGCACAGTTTCGAAGGCGAAGAAATGGACCGTTTTCTGGGTGAGAACCGGAAGAGTACCGTGCATGAAGTCGGATTGCTCGATCTGCGCGCCATCTCGCTCCTGACCGGATACTGGCCGCAACAGCGCGCGCTGATAGGTGTTCAGCCAGCTTTTGTTGGATGGGGAGATGCGTTGACACCTTCGGTAGCAGCAGCTCTGCCGGAAATATGCAGCACCGCATCTGAAATAATCAGGCGTTTCGCAGGGAGTCGGTCACAACAAGTACTTATGGGGTGAGTTGAGTAAGCAAAATCGGTCGCGCGAAATTTCTCGCACATTCCGTGGTTCATTGAACGCAGGGAGTTGACATGAAAAAAACGCAGAAGACGGAAATATTGCCCGGGACAGTGGGTGAGGGTTTGGCACAGCGCGGGGTCACCCGACGCGAATTTCTCCAATACTGTACCTCGTTGGCGGCGTTGTTGGCATTGCCGCCAGCGATGGCCAGCGTGATGGCAGAGGCCATCAGTAAAGCGCGACGGCAATCCGTGATCTGGCTCTCGTTTCAGGAATGCACCGGCTGTACAGAGTCCATTACTCGCTCGCATTCGCCGACGCTGGAAAACCTGATCTTCGACATGATCTCCCTCGATTATCACCATACGCTGCAAGCTGCTTCCGGAGAGGCTGCCGAGCATGCCCGCTTGCAGTCGATGAAGGACAACGAGGGCAAGTACCTGTTGATCGTCGACGGTTCGATCCCGATGGGCAATCCCGGCTATTCCGTCATCGCCGGGATTAGCAATCACGATATGCTGGTGGAAACCGCCAAAGGCGCGGCAGCCATCGTGGCGGTAGGAACTTGCGCGACTTACGGTGGCATTCCCATGGCCGATCCAAATCCGACGGGCGCCGTTTCGGTGAGCGACATCGTCAAGGACAAACCCATCATCAACGTGCCGGGCTGTCCGCCCATCCCTGTGGTGATGACCGGTGTTTTGGCCCACTTCCTGACTTTTGGCGGGATACCCGAACTGGATGCACTGGGCCGGCCCAAATCCTTCTACGGCGAGACCATCCATGACCGTTGCTATCGCCGCCCATTCTACGATCAGGGCAAGTTCGCGGAGACTTTCGACGACGAGGCGGCGAGGAATGGCTGGTGCCTGTTCAAGCTCGGTTGCAAGGGGCCGGTGACCCACAATGCCTGTGCGACGACAAAGTGGAATGACGGTACAAGTTTCCCCATCGAATCCGGTCATGGCTGCATCGGCTGCTCGGAGCCGAAGTTCTGGGACGCAGGCCCATTCTACAAAGCATTATCGATGCCGGTCTCGGCAACAACTGCGATGCTGGGTGCATCTGTCGCAGCCGGCGCAGCTGCCGGTGTGGCCATCACCTGGCACAATCGTTCGACCAAGGCTGCGGCCAAAGCGTCTCACGAAACAGTGACGGTGCAGGATCTAGCGCGGGAGGAAAAATGAACCATCTTGAACTTCTGACTTTCGCGCGCGGTAATGCGTTGAACTGGGCGTTGATGTTGTTTGCAGCAGGTGTCGTATTGCGCCTGTTCGAGATATTCAGCCTCGGTCGCAAAGCCGATCTTTCCAAGCCTCGCGCCAACTCGCCCGGCAGCGGTTGGCGCACCGTATTTACCCGGTCATTACCGGCGGAAGGGATGTTGAAACGCGATCCAGTGACCTATATCAGCGGTTATGTTTTTCACCTGGGACTATTTTTGGCCATCTTCTTCCTGGCTCCGCATATCGAATTCTTCCGCAGCATGACGGGGTTGCGCTGGCCGAATCTTCCAACGCCGCTGGTCGACGCATCGGTAGTGGCGGCGATGGTGGCTTTGGGTGTACTGCTGGCGCACCGGCTCAATAATCCGGTGAAACGCATGCTGTCGGGTATCGGTGATTATCTTGCATGGGCGGTGACATTCCTTCCCTTGTTGACCGGCTACATGGCTTATCACCACCTGTTTGTGGAATACACCCTGATGCTGGCGCTGCATCTGTTCTCGGTCGAGTTGCTGCTCGTACTGCTGCCATTCACCAAACTGTTCCACACATTCTCCCTGTTCATTTCCCGCTGGTACAACGGCGATATTTTCGGGCGGAAGGGGGTGGCGTCATGAGCAGCGATCAGGGGCCCCGCACAGCGGGGATGAGAGCGTCCGCGAGTGGCGCCGGAGGCCGACGCCTGAAATTGAGGTTTACAGCCGAAAGCACAAGAGGCCGAGTCATGAGCAGCGATCAGGGGCCCCGCACAGCGGGGATGAGAGCGTCCGCGAGTGACGCCGGAGGCCGACGCCCGAGTTCGTGGAGCACTGCCGGTCGAAAGGAGGCATCAATATGAGTGTGAACCTCGCCAAAGGCATCAATGCCTTCAAGGAAGTGATCGATGCGCCGATCGCCAGTTTCTTTTCAAGCTGCGTGCATTGCGGACTGTGTGCAGAAGCTTGTCTGTTCTACACGGAAACCGGCGACCCGCAATACACTCCCATCCACAAACTTGAGCCGTTGCGCCGCGTCTGGAAGCAGGAATATACCTTGCTGGGCAAGCTGGGAAAAATGCTCGGCCTGTCCAAGCCGGTCACCGATGCAGAACTTGAGGAATGGAAGCCTCTTGTTTACAACAGTTGCACCATGTGCTCCCGTTGTGCCATGGCTTGCCCGGTAGGCAACGACATGACCTACATGATCCGCAAGATGCGTGAAGGCATGGCCGCTTCAGGCCACGCTCCGGCCGATTTGATCGGGGCAAGCACGCGTTCTGTAGAGATCGGCAGTCCCATGGGCATACGCCTGCCTGCGGTGAAGGCGCAGATGAAGCATGTGCAGGCAGACACCGGCATCGAGATCCCGCTGGACGTGGCAGGTGCGGAATACCTGGTATTGATGTCCTCGATGGAGATCATCAACTTTCCGGAATACCTTGCCGCGGTAGCCAAGATCATGAAGCAGGCCGGCAAGACCTGGACGCTGTGCTCTGAAGCGTTCGAAGCCACAAACAGCGGAATTCAGATCGGTGTTTCCGACATCGCCAAGATACTCGTGCAGCGCATCGTCGATGGCGCGGAAAAGCTCAAGGTCAAAACGGTGATCAGCCCGGAGTGCGGCCACGCCTATACGGCATTGCGCTGGGAGGGCCCAAATCTGGTGGGGCGTCCGTATACCTTCGACGTACTGCATATCCTGGAAGTGCTGGACGGCTTCCGCAGCGCCGGGCTGCTGAAGACCACGGGCTTCGAGGATGCGCTGCTTACCTTCCACGACCCTTGCCAATTGGTGCGGCGCGGAGGCGTACTGGAGCAACCGCGCAACCTGCTGAAGATGGTGGCGAAGAATTTTGTGGATACGACCGACCACGGGCAGATGAACTGGTGCTGCGGAGGCGGAGGTGGCGTGAGTGCTATCGAAGAAGCAGAACCATTACGACTGCAGGCGTTCAAGAAGAAGAAATCGCAACTGGAAGAGACCGGCGCGAAGACTCTGGTGACTGCCTGTGCCAATTGCCGCATCGTGCTGGAGGAAGGATTGGAGCACTACCACATGAATATTCCAGTGGTAGGGCTTACCGAGATGATCGCCGATCACCTGACGGAAGGAGAATAGACGATGGCCATCGATAACGACAGCGATTTCAAGGCCGCCTTGAGCAAACTGTCCAGGGCAGGGCAGCGCTTGGTCGCGGCGCGTTTTGCAGAAAACGTGCTGGTGCTGAGCAAAGATCCCAGAGTAAAAGGCGCGATCAACGCAGCCAAGCGCGCAGACATTACCGAGGACGAGCTTGCCGCCGCTGCTCAATCGGCCAAAAAAGCCAGCGTGGACAGTTTTACCCAGTGCGGAAAAGAGTGCGACTGGAATAGTCAGGCTGGTCATTTTGTTGCGCAGGCCGCGGTAGCCAGCCTCAAGCCTGCCGAGCCAGGCGACAGCCCTGCATGGAATGCCGCGATGCACGCACGCATGGCGCGAACCAGCGAGAGCATCGCTGCCGGTCGCGGCACCGACAATGCCGAAAGCGCAGCGCAATACCGCATTCTGGCGGAATTTCTGAACGTTTGAGGAACACGACATGACGCAAACCATCGTAGTTGACCCAGTCACACGCATCGAAGGCCACTTGCGCATTGAGGCGGAAACCGACGCGAACAACCGCATCACAAGAGCCTCCAGTGCGGGCACCATGGTGCGCGGCATCGAGATCATCCTCAGGGGGCGGGATCCGCGCGACGCCTGGGCATTTGCGCAGCGCATCTGCGGGGTGTGTACGCTGGTACATGGCATTGCTTCCGTGCGCGCCGTTGAAAATGCGTTGAAGATCGAGGTGCCGAACAATGCGCAATTGATCCGCAATTTGATGATAGGCGCGCAATACATCCACGACCATGTGATGCACTTCTACCATCTGCATGCGCTGGATTGGGTGGATGTGGTTTCGGCGCTGAAAGCCGATCCAAAGGCGACTTCCGCGCTGGCACAGAGCCTGTCGGGTTACGCCAAATCGTCTCCGGGCTATTTCAGCGACGTGCAGAAGAAGTTGAAAGGCTTTGTAGATGCCGGTCAGCTGGGTATTTTTGCCAACGGCTACTGGGGGCATCCGGCCTACAAGCTGCCACCCGAAGCCAACCTCATGGCAGTGGCCCACTATCTGGATGCGCTAGCGTGGCAACGTGATGTGGTAAAGCTGCATGCCGTGTTCGGTGGCAAGAACCCGCATCCGATGTTTCTGGTTGGCGGTGTGCCGTGCGCTATCAGCATTGACCCTAACCACCCGGGGCAGGGCAACGGCCCGCATTTTCATGGAGGAAATTCCGGTACCGCGCTCAATGAAGTTGGGCTGCAAACCGTGCAGAACGTCATCAACCAGATGCGCTCCTTCGTCGATCAGGTCTATGTGCCGGATACGCTGGCCATCGCCGGGTTCTACAAGGACTGGTTCAAACAGGGCGAAGGCGTGGGAAATTTCCTCACTTTCGGTGATTTTCCGGCCAAAGGCATGTCCGATCCCTCGTCTTACATGATTCCTTCCGGGGTGATCCTGGATCGCGATCTGAGCAAGATACATCCCATCGATATGAATGCCGAAGGCGAAATACAGGAATTCGTCAGCCACGCCTGGTACGACTACTCGGTAGGCAAGGAGCAGGGGTTGCATCCCTACAAGGGCGAGACCAAGCTCGACTATACCGGGCCGAAGCCTCCGTACGAACATCTGGACGTGGACAAGGATTATTCATGGATGAAGTCGCCGCGCTGGAAAGGCAAGGCGGTCGAAGTCGGTCCGCTGGCGCGCGTGTTGATGTTATATGCCTCCGGGCATGAGCAGACCAAAGAACTGGTCGGCATGACGCTGAAGAAACTCGATGTGCCGGTACAGGCGCTTTATTCGACCCTTGGACGCACTGCGGCACGCACGCTGGAAACCAAGATCATCGCCGACGCGATGCAGGGTTGGTACAATCAATTGGTCGCCAACATCAAAGCTGGCGACGTTAAAACCTTCAACGAATCAAAATGGGAACCTTCGACGTGGCCTAGCCATGCGCAGGGCGTCGGTGTCACGGAGGCACCCCGCGGTGCACTTTCGCACTGGGTCGTCATCAAGGATCAGAAGATCGACAACTATCAGGCTATCGTACCCAGCACCTGGAATGCCGGACCGCGCGATACTCAGGGAAATCAGGGGCCGTACGAAGCAGCATTGAAGGGACATCAATTGTATGACGTGAAACAGCCGATCGAGATTCTGCGCACTATCCACAGTTTCGATCCCTGCATCGCCTGCGCGGTGCATCTGACTGACCCGAATGGCAAGGAGTTGATGCAGGTTAAAGTTGTCTGAGACAGGGATTTTCACCGACGTCTGTTACTACGGACTGTTTCCACCAGTTCGCGACCGCAAGGGCCGGTGAATGCGTTTTTTGTAACTGAACATTTCACTTTCGAGCATGGTTTTGGTCGGACCGGCTCATTCCAACGCCACTAAAGTTGCAGATGCCACGAGCTCATATCGTCGATGGCGTGGCGCCCCATTTTTTTCTACCACCGCACGAAGCTAATCAGCAAGTTGAACATATCTCCCGATTCTTTGAACGGGTTGAGTATGGTGTCATTTGTGGCAGTCACGGCGGGTATTGAATGTCACTTATGGCGTATCAATCAATTCATTGTCAATAGCATTTATTCATATCTTTTTGAAAAATAAAATCAAAGGTAATAATTTACCTTACTGGCATGATGGTTGCTCAATAGGAATTGCATACAACTTGTTTGCAATGAAAGCAGTTTGACGCCTCACTGATTGGATACTCCCTCCATTCAGACTCTTCCTGTGACGCGAAGCGTCACAGGTATTTTTTTGGTGTGCAAGACGTCCTCACTTGCGCCGGTCATTGGAATCACGAGGTGAGCTTCATTGAGGATGTGAACAGGTTTGCATTGCTTTTGCGGTGCGAGAAAACAAATGGATCAAGTTTTAGGAGTGAGAGATGGCTTTGTATATTACTGAAGAATGTATCAACTGCGATGTGTGTGAGCCGGAATGTCCGAATGGGGCTCTCACTCAAGGCGAGAACATGTATGTCGTCGATCCCGAAAAATGCACTGAATGTGTAGGCCACTTTGACACGCCGCAATGTGTAGAAGTATGCCCGGTCAACTGCATCACCCAAGATCCTGCCCACATGGAAAGCAGGGAGCAGCTACAGGCCAAGTTTGAAAATATGTTGGGCAAAGAAGCATAACTTTTTCAAGAGTCTTGTAACTGGAATAAACGATATGAAAATTGCGATTACCAGCCAAAACTTCAAGAGCGTTACTGGAGATGCCGGAAAGAGTCGTCGCTTCATCATCTTCGAGGTCGGTACCCCTTGCGATGTCCCTGCGATAGTGTGGCTCGATCTTCCCATAAAAATGTCTTTCCATGCGTTCTCTGGAGGCAAACATCCGCTGGACGATATGGATGTCATTCTTACGGCGAATGCCAGTCAAGGATTCGTCGAGAAGCTGGCCCAGCGTGGTATTCAAGTGATCACCTGTGGTGAAAGCGATCCGCGAAAAGCGGTGTGCAACTTCCTCAATGGTGTGATCAAGCCTGCTATCTCACATAACTACAGGATCCAGAGGCAGCATAAGCTTCCTGGAGGGGGTGGTTGCATTTGTTAATGAGGCTATCTACGCATCGCGACGGAACGGGCCATACATGCTGTTAACTGGTCTGCATTCATTCATTAATTATTTTAAATGACGCTAAAGGGAGGGTTCCAGGATGTTGAAAGTCGTCGGTGGTTTTATCGCGGGAGCGTGTTTTTTCGGAGTGCTCGTTTACAACTTCATGGGGAGCATGATGTTCAGGGAAGTACAAAGTCCATTCGGTGTGGAAGAGACTGTCGCTCGCATTCAGCAAAATATTCAGAATACAGGCAATGGCTGGGCGCTATCCGGCCTGCGCAATCCGGGAAAGGCAGTCGAGGCGGATGGCGGGAACACCTTGCCGGTGCTCTTGATCGAAGCTTGCAGTACAAAATATTCCGGACCGATTCTCAAGGATGATTCGGTTCGTTTCCTCTCCAACCTGATGCCTTGCAAGATATCGGTCTATAAGAAAAACGATGGTAAAACCTATATTGGCATGATGAACGCAGGATTCATGGGAGGGATGTTCGGTTCCATGGTGGGCGAGACCATGAGTCATGTCGCCGCAGATCAGGCCAAATTCATCCAGTTCGATCCGAGCAAACCTGCGCCCGCAATGATCAAGGGCACTCCCGGTGCCGGAGCTAGCGGCGGTTCAGGTGCTGGCGCGGCGGGCGGCTGCTAATACAGACATCGCGATCTGCGTCCATGTAATTTTCACACCCAGTCAAATCAAGGGAACATCATGTCATCTAGATTCAGAATGACTTTGCCGGTATTGACCACCGGCATGGTACTAACAACGCTGACCGCCTTCGCTATGCCCGCCAAGCAAGATGCGGCGATCGCTCCGCAAGCGGTGCAACAAACCGCTTCAACCAGCAAGTCCAAAGACGCTTCCACGGCAGACCACAGTAAATTCAAAGAACTGCAGAAAAATTTCAAGACCGGTCCGGAAGTGACGCAAGCCTGCCTGATCTGTCACACCGAGGCTGCAAAGCAAGTTCAGCACACCAAGCACTGGACCTGGGAATCGGTCGATCCCAAGACCGGGCAGAAGCGCGGCAAGAAAAATATCATCAACAACTACTGCACCTCTCCGATTTCAAATGAAAAGGATTGCATGGCATGTCATGCGGGTTACGGTTGGAAAGACAGCAGTTTCGACTTCAGTGTCGAAAAGAACGTCGATTGTCTGGTATGCCACGACACGACCGGTACTTACCGCAAGCTGCCGGGTGACGCCGGACGCCCGGTGTACAAGCGCGTTGAGTTTCCGAAGGGATCAGGCAAGTTCGTTGAACCTGCTGATCTCAAGAAAGTGGCGCAGAGCATCGGCAGGCCAAGCCGCAGCAACTGCGGTTCCTGCCATTTCTTCGGCGCAGGTGCTAACGGTGCGAAACACGGCGATCTCGATAGTTCGTTGCAGCACCCTGGCAAATATCTCGACGTGCACATGGATGAAAAAGGTCTGAATTTCACCTGTGTAACGTGCCACGCCACATCCAGTCATCAGATTTCTGGGAGTCGCTACAACGTTGCGGCGGCAGTCAGCGGCCCGGCACATATTCGTGGCAAAACGGACGAATCACCTGCATCCTGCCAATCATGTCACGGCGACAAACCACACCATGGCTTTATGGCTATTCTTAACCAGCACACGGAAAAAGTCGCTTGCCAGACTTGTCATATTCCGGAGTACGCACGCGACGATATCGGCACCGAGTTGAGTTGGGACTGGTCCCAAGCTACCACCATGGGACCGGATGGCAATCCGATATCGCGCAAGGATAGTGCGGGGCGTCGGGCTTTCGACTCAAAAAAGGGTGCATGGGTGTGGGATTCCTACGTCATACCCGAATACCGTTGGTTCAATGGCGTTTCGACTTACAAGGTGATAGGAGACAAGATCGATCCGAGCAAGACCGTGCAGATCAATGAAGTGGGTGGCAGTCCGAACGATCCCGGCTCACGCATCTGGCCTACCAAGGTTCATCGCGGCAAACAACCCTATGACAAGGTGAATAGCATCCTGACCGTACAACATACGGCAGGAGAGGACGAGACGGCCCTGTGGCACAACTACGATTGGCAGAAAGCAATCGGTGCCGGAATGAAGGCTGCTGGCCTGAAATACAGTGGCGAGTACGGATTCGTCAACACCGAGATGACCTGGCCGATCACCCATATGGTTGCGCCCGAAGAGGACGCTTTATCCTGTGCTCAATGCCACAGCAAAAACGGGCGTTTGAAGGGTATAGAGGGTGTGTATATGCCCTCCCGCGACAGCAACCGGTTGCTCGATATGGCGGGGTGGACGCTGGTTCTGCTGTCGCTGATAGGAATAATGATTCACGGTGGCCTTCGTATTTATACCAGTAAGAAAAAAGGGCAAAACAAATGAACGCAGAGAACCGTATCTATCTCTACAAACGCTATGAACGTTTCTGGCACTGGTCACAGGCCGCACTCGTCATCGCCATGATGGTCACCGGCTTCGAAGTGCACGGCACATACAATTTGTTCGGTTTCGAACAGGCGGTAAACCTCCACACCATCTTTGCCTGGACTTTGCTGGTTCTCTGGGCCCTCACCATTTTCTGGCAATTCACCACTGGTGAATGGAGGCAATACATCCCGACGCTGAAGAAAGTGGATACGATGGTTCGTTACTACGCCTTCGGCATTTTCCGCGACGCACCGAATCCATTTCATAAAACTGCAGAGAAAAAGCACAATCCGTTGCAACGATTGGCGTACCTCGCGCTACTGTCGGTACTTTCGCCTATCATCTGGGGTTCAGGCCTGTTCTACCTTTTCTACGCCTATTGGAAAATCTGGGGTGTAGATACCTATCTGAGTCTCGAAATCGTGGCGCTCGTGCATACGGCCGGGGCTTTCATGATGCTGGTTTTCTTTATTGCACACGTCTATCTGACAACCACAGGGCATAAGCCCACTGCGCACATCAAGACGATGATCACAGGTTGGGAAGAAGTGGAGTGAACCTGCCGCTTTCGGCGCCAACAAACACCGCTACAAGTAGCGGCGTTTGTTGCGGTGATGATACGAAAGTCATGCACGAACATTCGACTGGCGTCGATGGAATGCGTACCGAGTCGACAACATCAATGTTCGGTCTTGATATTTCCAGAACCGTAATATGGCCTGCGCTATCGATCCTGATCTGTTTATTTCCATTGACTGGGCTTTCGGCGACATTGGGCAACATCAAGGCGGTTCCACATCTGGACAGTGCAGGACAGGATGCCTACAGTGAATTTCTTGCGTCCGGAAAACACAGGGCTTTCGCCATCGCGCCGGGTGGTGCATGGTCTTGGAAAAGCGGAGAAGCCACTGTCCAATCCGCTTCCGACCGCGCCTTGCAGACTTGCAGGGATGATAGCGGCCAAACATGTATCGTCTATGCACTGGATGATCAGGTGGTATTTGATGCTCATGCTTGGGCCCGGCTTTGGGGCCCGTACCTGAATCTTGACCAGGCTAACCGCGCTCATGTCGGACTGAATCGCGGCGAGCGATTTTTCAATCTGGCTTTCACGGATGCATCAGGGAGGGGCATAACGTTATCCGAATTGCGCGGCAAAGTGGTTTTGCTACATTTCTGGGGTTCCTGGTGCCCACATTGCCGCAGCGAAATGCCTGATTTGCAGCGTCTGCATAAATCATTGGAACCTTTAGCAGATATACAGATGGTCTTGCTTCAGGTGCAAGAAGATTTCCAAAAATCTAGCCAGTGGATGTTGGAACAACATTTGAATCTACCGTTGTCTGATTCGGGAATAAGGGCCAAGGAGATGAGTATGCTATCTTTGGGAAATGGCATGAAGATACGGGATCGCGACATTGCCCCAGCTTTCCCCACCACGTATATTCTGGACAAACATGGTGTCGTAGTGTTTTCCAACATCGGCCCAGTTGCGCGCTGGCCGCAGTACTTGCCATTATTGCGCGACGTGGCCGCCAGGTCGGGCAAATAAGGAAATTGGCTCAGAAAAAAAGCCCCGGGATTCCGGGGCTTTTTGGTTGGTTCTGCAGCTGGAATTATTTCAGCTTTTCGATTCCCAACATTTTCATAATACTGCCTTCGTAGAATGGTTCAGACGTGCCTTTTTTCATCTTGCGGATGAAGTATTTCTCGAAAGCGACTTTGGCAAGGTGCACCCATTTTCCTTCGGAGAACCAGTTCACGTTGCGCGGTGGAATTTGCGGAATGGCAACGAACGCTACTCCGCTTTCACCAAAGTCGGCCAGGCAAACTGCATTCCATGTTGCTTCCTTGTCAGCAGGTTCGCCGACCAGATCTGCATGGATGTTATGCACAGTGGCGGTCACCATGGATTCGATCATGTAGCCGGTTTTTGGCGTGCCGCATGGAACCGGAGTGGCTTCCACTGGAGGGATTGCGACACACACACCAACTGCGAAGACATTCTTGTATTTCGGATTGCGCTGGTGCTTGTCCACGACGACGAAGCCACGCGCCTGTACCAGCCCGTCTATTCCGAACACCGCATCGACTCCCTTGAAGGCGGGTAGCATCATGCTGTAGTTGAACGGTAGCTCGTGTTTCTTTTTTTCCACGCCCATGTCGTCATGTTCGGTGACGAACATTTTTCCTGCTTCAATCTTGGTGACCTTGGCATTGCATATCCATTTGATACCCTTATCGCGCATGCCGGACTCGAGAATGCCCTTGGAGTCACCCACGCCGCCCAGTCCCAAGTGGCCGACGTAAGGTTCAGAAGTGACGAAGGTCATCGGCACTTTTGTGCGAATCTTGCGCTTGCGCAGATCGGTATCCATGATGAAGGCATATTCGTAAGCCGGGCCAAAACAGGAAGCGCCCTGCACAGCACCGACGACAATGGGGCCGGGATTTTCGCAGAAGCTTTCCCACTCATCGTGCGATTTCATCGCGTGGTCTACATGACATACAGAATAAGTGTGGCCGCCGTTCGGACCCAGTCCCTCGACTTCGTCAAACGCCAGCTTGGGGCCAGTGGCGATCACCAGATAATCGTAATCGACGCTCTTGCCATCGTTCAATTCGAGCTGGTTTTTGTCGGGATGAACACGTTTGACGCCAGTGGAGATGAATTCGATGCCCTTGCGCTCCAGATAAGTGCGCACGGGAAACTCGATCTGCTTGCGGTCACGCCACCTCACACCTACCCACGGGTTGGATGGGACAAAATGGAAGTTCTCGGTGTTTGAGACAACCGTAACCTTGTGCTTGCTGTCCAATTTGTCTCGCATTTCGTATGCCGCCGGCATGCCGCCAAGACCTGCTCCCATAATGACGATGTGTGCCATGTTATTTCCTCTCTGTTTGTTTATTAATGGAACTAATGCCTGGTTTACTTGCTTCCTTGCTTCTTTGAGCTGATCTGCATATTCGATGACGATTCGCTGTTTTCCGGTGTCCCTTGTTCCTTGGCAAAAAGCACAGCAGCCTTCACTCTCGACGACAGGTTGAGCTTGTTCAGGATGTGACGCACATGTTGCTTTACGGTGTCGTAACTGATCGACAGGGTGAGAGCGATGGCCTTGTTGCTTTCACCGCGAGAGAGCAATTGCAGGATTTCGCGTTCGCGCTCGGTCAGTAGTTTGAGTGAATTCTTCGGCTCCTGCCCCGGCTGATCTCCGCGCAGCATTTCGATCATCTTCACCGTCATGGTCGGTGCGACCACCAATTCGCCGGCAGCAACGCGGCGAATGGCATCCACCACTTCTTCCGGTGCCATATCCTTGAGCAGATAGCCACGCACCCCCGCACGTATCGCATTGCCCAGATCCGTTTCTGAATCACTCATGGTCAACATCACGGCAGGAATGGTGCAGCCTTCCTTGCGCAGCTGCTCAAGCATGGCTAGACCGTCCATCGGTTTCATACGCAGGTCCATGACCAACAGGTCCGGCTGCTCCTGAATAAGAACGCGCAAATCTTCGATTGAACCGACTGCGCCGAGTACGTTGAAATCGTAACAGTGCGTGAGCAGTTCGCTTAGGCCGCGCCGACACAGGCCCTGGTCGTCTACCAGCACGATCTTTAGTTTGTTATCCATGCGCAGTTCTCCAGTTCAACTCGGGTTCAGGGAAGAACAGTTGTACGCAGGTTCCCAATCCTTTCGTGCTTTCCACTTTAATTTCACCGCCGATACGTTGTGCGCGTTCGCGCATGATGATGATCCCGTAATGCCCTTCCAATGGTGAAAATGTTCCAACGCCATTGTCTTCAATTGTGAATACATAGTAGCCGCATAGATGATCGACTATCAACCGTGCATGGCTCGCGCTGGAATGTTTTGCAATGTTGGAGAGTGCCTCACGTACGATGTGATACGTCTGAATCTCATGTTCCAGGGGTAGGTCTAGATCGGCGACACGGATAGAACAATCAAGAACAATGTAATGCTTCAGGACAAACTGCTCGACAAGGGTCTGCAGTGCATGCAGAAGGCCGGCCGGATCCATATCGCTGCGAAAATCAGTGATCAGCGTACGAACGGATTTTTGACCGATTTCGAGAGCCTCATCGATATCGCGAACATATTTTGTTGCCATCACTTCATTGTTGTTACGTATCGCGTCACTCAGCAGCGTAGTACTCATGCGTGCATAGTTTAAGGTCTGTGCAAGCGAATCATGGATATCGTTTGCTATCGATTGACGTTCCATCAACAATTCTTCCCGTTTGGCTTCGCGTGTGGATTTGATGTGTTCGATTAGAGAACCAAGCAGGTCGGCGAAACTGCTCGCCATGGTTGCCGAATTGCCGGATGAGGATTGGGGCGTGTCAAAGAAAAGCGTGAAAACACCGAGCACAACTTCAGGGGTGTTGCGGCATACGAGTGGAATGGAGATCACAGAACGAAACTGTCTTGGCTGGTCGCCGCTTCGGGTAGTGCAACTCTCGATGTTGGTTGAGCAGAGGCCATGTTTGAAAGCGTCTTTGCCGCAATCTTCGCAGGCCAGTTCGACGATGCGCTCGGCTTCCAGTTCTTCCCCGGTCAGTCCGACTGCGCTGATAACTTGCAGGGTCTGCTCGTCAGGGAGCAAAACCCGCACCACAGCGGCCTTGGCCTTGATAAAACTGGTGGCTGTTTCCAGGAAAGTGTTCAGCAGTGTCTTGAGGTCACTGGTGCGGGATGCAGTGAATTCCTGCTCTACGCAAGCCTCCAGCCCGCCATTCTTGCCGGGAAACACCAACTCAGGGTCGCGTGTCCAGTAGAAATCCACGTTGGCCGACTCATTTGTTGACTTGAACTTTGTATCCATAACATCCATCGATAAAATGTCCGAAAGTCCTAATTTTTGCCTGAAAATAACTGTAAGCTGATATTCCAAATAGCCATACTAGGGTATGCCGCTTTCCCTTTAATATCAACATAACCTTGCTGAATTTTTAAATACTACCCCTTCAGGGCTATGGCAGCCCCCACCCGATGTGGTTATAGACACTCCGAGCATGAATTTTGCCTAATAGATGGAACCCACGCGACACAAATTTAGGTATGAAGATCTGTATTGTTTCCGACAGCCATGACCGCTCAGATCCCCTTGTGGAGGCTATTGTAGAAGCACAGGCTGCCGGGGCACAAGCGGTCATCCACTGTGGTGACCTGATCGGCGTCAATACCTTGCGCGCTTCTGTCAAGCTGGGTATTCCTATCCATGCCGTACATGGCAACAATATTGGGGATGTCGCGGCACTGTACCGCATGATGACGAAATCCAACGGACAGTTTACTTATTACGGACAGGAAGCGGCGCTGGAACTTGGCGGGCGCAAGATATTCGTTACGCACATGCCGCATCACGGGCAGGCTTTCGCCTGTACCGGAGAGTACGATCTGGTTTGTCATGGACACAGTCATACCGCCCATGTCGGGAAGCAAACGAACATTACCGGCGGACATAGCTGGCTTGTCAACCCCGGCTCGGTTGCGGGCATCGATGCCCCCGGTGTTGATGCCATATCAACATGGATACTGGGCGATCTGGAACAAATGAATTTTGAAATACGAACCTTGCAGCATTCTGAATCGGAGGCTTGAGATCGTGGTGCTGAAATGATCGTAACTCCCTGCCAGTTGTGCCAAGCCAACGTCGAGATTTACCAGTCGGAGATCAACAAAAAGTAGGCTACTAAATTCGCCATTCCGGTGGTTTACTATTCACAATTGATGAGCGTAGCCTATGGCGGCAGTGCGAAAGAAGCAGTGCTGAACGGGCATGTCATTCAGCCGAAGAAATTGAAGGATATCGCAGGCAAGTAATGCATCAGCCCGTTCGTCCAGATAGATGGACAGGGCTTTAATACATCAGCCCGTTCTGGGCGCTATAATCCAACCTTCAGAACAAATCAACCTGGAGGGCGGATACCATGCGGCACCTTAACCCCAAGGAGGCATATGACTTCCTGCAAGCCAATCCTGAGGCGGTTTTCATCGATGTGCGTAGCGAGATGGAGCACATGTTCGTCGGGCATCCACGCGGTTCTATCCTTATTCCTTGGGTGGACGGGCCTGATTGGGAGATCAACCCCCATTTCGTAGCGCACGTGCGCAAGGCTGCCAGCGTCAATCGTCCTATAGTGCTTATTTGCCGTTCGGGACGCCGCTCTGCAGATGCGGGACTCGTTTTGGAAAATGCCGGATTGAGTGACATTTATAACGTTGCTCACGGTTTCGAAGGAGACCTGGACGATACGCATCATCGCAATTCACATAACGGCTGGCGTTTCGACGGCCTGCCTTGGGCCCAGACCTAACATCGACCCCGAAGTCGAGCAATATGGCACTGGCAGGGACGAATATGACAATCTGGAGAATTGCGTTCTGACCTTACTGCAAGTCCAGGCTGACCATGAACGCCAGCTTGCGAATGTTTCCTCAGGCGCCACAGCAGCCAGTCTCAGAGACGACGAGCATTTTTGGACTTTTGCTGGTCTAGTCATAGACCGAACACTTTCAAATATAGCGGGATTGTATAGGGCGTAAAACGGTAATCTATTGAATACAAATGTATAATTATGATTCGATGTTCAATATGTTAGAATATGCTTATATTGTGTTATACTGAAAATGTGTAATTGGCGGAATGATTTTACCGATTTCGCTAACATGTTCAAAATGGCTGTTGCAATGGGAAGATACGGGCAAATATGCTGATTGATAAGGACGAGGACTTCATCATCACAGCGGCCTCATTCAAGGCTATCTCGCATCCCTTGCGTCTCAAGATCTTGTGTGCGTTGGCTGACAGCGAATTGAGCGTGCAGGATATCGTGGAACGGGTAGGGTCGACGCAGAGTAATATTTCACAGCATTTAGCCATATTGAGATACAAAAACTTGCTTGCAACGCAAAAAGATGCCAATCGTGTGTATTACCGCATCAGCGATTCGCGCACTCTTAACCTGGTAAGTATGGTGCGGGATGTGTTTTGTTCTATGTGATGAGTTCTAAATCATCCAGAAAATCATTTACGTAATAGAAGATATTAAGTTACCCGATGACGATGGAAGAGAGATTAATGATGAAAATTATTGGCTTGATGTTATTGATTGTTGCCCCACTATCTATGGCTGAACCGCTGGCGACTACCCCGGTTCAAATGCGTGAGGTCGAGCAGACATACAGCATTGACGGTGTAGTCGAGGCAACTCGTCAATCAACCGTGTCGGCGCAAATTTCCGGGCGGGTGAAAGGCATATTTTTCGACGTGGGTGACCGCGTGAGCAAAGGGCAGGTAATTCTGCGTATTGACGAGCGCGAAGCTAACCAGGCCCTGGCCGGTAGCAAGGCGCAATTGTCGCAGGCCGAGGCTTCATTGCAGAACGCGCGTTTGAACTATGAGCGTTCAAAACAGTTGTTCGAGCAGAAATTCATCAGCCAGGCCGCGCTGGACAAAGCCAAATCGGATTTCGATGTCGCGCAGGCCCAGGCGGCTGCGAGCGAGGCAGGTGCGCAGCAATCGGCGTTGACGCAAAGCTATACCGCAGTCATTGCACCTTATGCGGGCGTTGTGTCGGCGCGCATGGTCGAGATGGGCGAGATGGTCACGGTAGGCAAACCCCTGATGACAGGTTTCGATCCGTCGCAGCTGCGTGTCATCGCCAATGTGCCGCAAGATAAATTGAAGGACATCGGTAGTCATCCGAATGTAACTGTTGAGGTACCTTCCTTGAGTCGCTGGATCAAGGCCGCATCGGTCACGGTGCAGCCTTCAGCGGATGTACGCACGCACAGTACACAAGTGCGTGTCGAACTGCCTGCCAATCAATCAAACGTTTATCCGGGCATGTTCGTGCGTACGCATTTTGTGGTGGGCAAGGTCAGCAAACTGCTGATTCCGGTGAGCGCGGTACTGCGCCGAAGTGAAGTAGTTGCGGTGTATGTGGTGGACGAGAAGGATATGCCACATCTGCGCCAGGTTCGTCTCGGCGACGCCAATGAACAAAACGAGATCGAAGTGCTGGCCGGATTGAATATCGGGGAGCGAGTGGCGCGTGATGCAGTCAAGGCGGGTATGGTCGCGTCGGAGAACAAGCAATGAGCATGGGCATATCCGGCCGTATCGCTAGGACCTTCCTGCATTCGCAGATGACGCCGTTGCTGGCGCTGGTGGCAGTATTGCTCGGCTTGTTTGCAGTGATGGTGACCCCGCGCGAGGAAGAGCCGCAGATCAACGTCACCATGGCCAACGTGCTGATCGCCTATCCTGGTGCCTCCGCCCAAGATGTGGCGAATACTGTCTCAACGCCTGCTGAACAGGTGCTGTCGCAGATCGCAGGCGTCGATCACGTCTATTCCGTATCGCAGCCGGGCATGGCCGTGCTAACTATCCAGTTCAAGGTCGGCGAGCAGCACGTACCTTCGCTGGTCAAACTCTACGATGTGATTAACTCGCATGCCGACTGGTTGCCGCCCACGCTGGGTGTGATGCAGCCCATCATCAAGGCCAAAGGCATCGATGACGTGCCGATCATGGCGCTCACCTTGTGGCGCGAACAGGCAGCAGGCGGTGTGGCGCTGACCCAGGTCGCGCATGCCATCGAAGCCGAGTTGAAGCGCGTCAACGGTACGCGCGAAGTGATTACCTTGGGCGGAACTCCGCGCATTGTGCGCGTGTTGCTGGATCCTGAAGCATTGAACGCACATCAGCTCTCGGTGCAGGAAGTTCGTTCGGCATTGCAGGCGTCCAACGTGTCGCACAGCGCGGGGAGCCTGGTACAGAACAATCGTGAAGTGCTGGTGCAGACCGGCAATTTCCTCAGCGATGCGAAGGAGGTCAGCCAGCTGGTCGTCGGTGTGACAGACGGCAAGCCCGTATTCTTGCGCGACGTGGCTGAAGTGCTGGATGGAGCCGATCAACCCACTAGCTACGTGTGGCTGGGTACGGGTGCGGCCGCGGGCGACAAGAGCATCAAGGCACATGGTGAATTCGGCGCGGTAACCCTCGCAGTGACCAAGAAGCCGGGCGAGAACGCTGTGGATGTGGCCAATAAATTGCTCCAGCGAGTGGAAGAACTCAAAGGCAGTGTGATTCCCTCCGATGTGCAGGTGACCACTACCCGCAACTATGGTGAAACCGCAAACGACAAGGCGATGAAGCTCATCAAGAAACTGTTCTTCGCCACATTTGCCGTGGTCGCGCTGGTGTGGTTCGCCCTAGGACGGCGCGAAGCGGTCATAGTCGGAGTTGCGGTATTGTTGACACTGGCAGCGACGCTGTTTGCTTCGTGGGCATACGGTTTTACGCTGAACAGAGTGTCGCTGTTTGCGCTCATCTTCTCAATCGGTATCCTGGTGGATGACGCCATTGTTGTAGTAGAGAACATACATCGCCGTCGCGAACTGGCGCAGCATCAACCGCTGTCCGAGATCATTCCAGAGGCGGTTGATGAGGTTGGGAGTCCGACCATACTCGCGACTTTTACCGTGATCGCTGCGCTGTTGCCGATGGCTTTTGTCAGCGGCCTGATGGGGCCGTACATGAGCCCGATCCCGATCAACGCCAGCATGGGTATGCTGATCTCATTGGCCATCGCATTCATCATCACCCCCTGGTTGGCGCTCAAATTGGCTGATGCGCATCACGCGGTGATCAAGGACGAGCGCGACACCAAAATAGCCCGTTTCTTCCGCAATCGTTTGACGCCATTTCTGAACGGGGCGCATGGAAAACCGGCTAGACGCAAGCTGTGGCTGGGAATATTGGGTGCATTGCTGTTCGCGGTATCGCTGGCCGTGGTCAAGCTGGTTGTGTTGAAGATGTTACCATTCGACAACAAGTCCGAATTTCAGGTTGTGATCGATATGCCCAGCGGCACAGCGCTGGAACAGACCTCCGGGGTGATGCATGAGATCGGCGCTTATCTGGCGACCGTGCCGGAAGTGACGGATTACGAGGCCTATGCCGGAACTGCTTCGCCCATCAATTTCAACGGACTGGTGCGCCAGTACTATCTTCGTAGCGCATCCGAGCAGGGTGATATCCAGGTCAATCTGCAGGACAAGCATCATCGTTCGCGCAGCAGTCACGAGATCGCAACCTCGGTGCGTGAGCCGATCGAAAAGATCGCCAAGGTATGGGGAGCCAAGGTAAAAGTCGTTGAAGTGCCGCCGGGTCCGCCGGTTATGTCGCCTATCGTGGCCGAGATCTACGGGCCGGATTATCAGGGTGCGCGCCAGGTGGCTACAAAAGTGCGCGAACAGTTTGTCGCCACTCCGGATATCGTCGGGATCGATGATACCGTGAGTGAAGTCGCGCCCAAGATGATTTTGCACGTGATGCAGAGCAAGGCTGCCTTGCTTGGCGTCGCACAGCGCGATATTGTGGACGCAGTGCAAGTCGCATTGTCCGGACAAGACGTGACGGCCTTGCATGATGCCAATGCCAAATATGCTCCGCCATTGCGCCTGGGTTTGCCTGCCGAGAAGCGCAGCCGCATCGACGATGTGCTGAAGCTAAAAGTGCGAGCGCGAGACGGTGCCCTGGTTTCCTTGTCCGAAGTGGTACAGGTACTGCAGATTCAGCGCGACTACCCGATCTATCACAAGGACTTGCTGCCGGTGGTATACGTGACCGGCGACATGGCGGGCAAGCTGGATAGCCCGCTGTACGGCATGTTCGGCATCAACGGCAAGACCAGCGGCATGCAACTGGAGCAGGGAGGTTCGCTGAAGTCATATTTCTTCAAGCAGCCCTCAGATCCCTACGCGAGCTATGCGCTGAAGTGGGATGGAGAATGGCAGGTGACGTTCGAGACTTTCCGAGACATGGGTATTGCCTATGGCGTCGGGCTGATCTTGATCTATTTGCTTGTGGTGGCGCAGTTCAAGAGTTATGTCGTGCCGCTGGTCATCATGGCGCCGATCCCGCTCACGATCATAGGCGTGATGCCCGGTCATGCATTGTTCGGCGCCCAGTTTACCGCGACATCGATGATCGGAATGATTGCTTTGGCCGGCATTATCGTGCGCAACTCGATATTGCTGGTGGACTTCGTCAATCTGCAATTGCGTGACGGCATTGACCTGCAACATGCAGTCATCAATGCGGCATCAGCGCGTGCCAAACCCATCGTCCTGACCGGTCTGGCCGCCATGCTGGGGGCGCTATTCATCCTTGATGACCCGATATTCAACGGTCTGGCGCTGTCCTTGATATTCGGCATACTCGTCTCGACATTGCTGACACTGATCGTCATTCCGGTCTTGTATTACGCGGTACTGTACAAAAAAGTATCGTAAATATTTACCAATTTTTACAGGAGAGTAGTAATGAATTCAGAACGTATCGTTCGTATTGTTGCAGGAACATTTGTCATGTTGTCACTGGCGTTGGGTGTCCAGAGCAGCCCTGTTTTCGTCAGCAGCTATTTCTTGCTGTTTACTGCGTTTGTCGGTTTCAATTTGTTCCAAAGCGGGATCACCAGGTTTTGCCCGCTTGACAGCATTCTTGCCAGACTTGGTGTGAAAAAAATGTGCTAATCGAGTTTGCTTGCCAGTGTGAATGCGATGCTGAGGCCGCCTGAAATTTCGGGCGGCTTTTTTGTAGCCGATGGTGACCTTATTTGTCCGATCATACGCCCTGGAAGAAATAGATCGTCAGAACGATGCCCAGCACCGAGATGATCAGGTTGCTGATGACTCCGGGATCAGTGCGGTAACCAACCGGGATTTCAACGGGTTTGAGGGTGTCGAGAACTTTCCTGTATTGCACTGTGGAAAAGGCGGCGGTGACCGCTCCCAGTAACACAAAAATCAATCCAATCCAGAAGGACAGTCCACGCTGCAGAGGCATGTCATGTTTGGGCAAAAGGATGTGCACAAACAGGCCGAACCGCTCGATAACGAAGCCGAATGCCATCAGGGAGAGGCTGGTTCTGTTCCATGCAAGCAAGGTGCGCTCGGCAGCAAAAAAGACTCTTGGATCATTGAGATCTGACATCGAAATTCCTTTTGAAAATGGCGTTAATGCACTAACTCTCTATAGCCACGATTCATCATCATACATCCCATCTCCGTCTGCAGCACGTCTCTCGCGAGCCTCGGCTTCGAGTTGTTGCAGTTTCTTCTCAGCGATCTCCATACGCCTGGCCGCGGTCTCTTCGTGGATCTTGACGGTGTTCTCGCCGAACAGCATCTGCTTGAGGAAGCGGAAACCGAACAGCATGAGTTCGGTGTCGTCGGAGAGCAGTTCTTCATCTCATCGGTGGGATGTCGCGGAGCTGCCTTCGCTGACCAAGAATTCTCGGAAACGTTCGGTGTCGTAACAGACCATGAAGAACAGTTGCAAGCTGCGCTTGGTCGGCTTGCCGATGCTGGGGCGAGAGATGCTGGAAAATTCGGGGCTGAAAAGGGGCTATAACGTCTCGCGCGGATTCGAGGGCGAACTCGACGACAGTCGCCATCGCAACTCCCCACAATAGCTGGCGGTTTGATGGGCTTCCCTGAGCTCAAACATAAATTAGCATTTTTGATTTCCCCAACAGCGATCAAAAACGCGTCTCGACCTTGCTTCTGGAGCGTTAAGGCAAGGTCGTGACGTCGCAACTGGCCGATAGCGAACTACAGCTTGGCAGTAATCCCGGGTACCACACAATAACTCTAAAACGTAAAAGCCGCGCGACCATTCAGGCTCGCGCGGCAGAGTTATTCTTTGCTGATTACTTTAGGGCTTCTTGGGAGTGGTGTAGGGCACTTCTTTTTGGTGCGGTTCCCAGATAGTTTCATAGCCTACAAAAAACTGCCCAGGTACAATTTCTTTCTGACGGGTAGTTACGCGAAATGCGTGGCCATCTGGAATCTTGGGGCGCATAAAAGGTTTCTTATCATCACTCATGATCCTATCTCCTTGGGTTAAAAAAAGTGGTGGTTGAAAACGGGAAGTATGAAAACAGGCATATCGACCCCTCCCATTTTGCTGCTGAAATTATACTATTCAGCGTGTGTAATATGCCTTCTTTGGTATCACATGCCGCACACCCCCTTGGGGATTCTCAACGTCCCCTTTGTAGCGGGGGATGATGTGAATATGGACATGGAAAATGCTTTGCCCGGCCGCTGGTCCGACATTGACGCCGATATTGTAGCCATCCGGATTGAATTCCTTGTCGATGAGTTTTTTTTCCTCTTTGATGAGGCCCATGCAGGCAGCCACTTCTTCCGGCGTCAGGTCGAAAAAGCTGGATACGTGCCGACGTGGGATGACCACGGTGTGCCCGGGACTCGCCGGGTATGAGTCACGAGCACTGTAAGCAAGTTCATGCTGTATCGATACCCCACGCGGATCTTTGCAAAACAGGCATGGATCATTGGGGTCTCTTTTCTTCTCTTGTGTGGCTTCAGACGACAACAGAACACCTCCGGTTCAATCTATAGGGAGTTTCCAAAATTCAAAGTTCTAAGCAAGACAAGGCGCGAGCAAAAAATTACGACGCAGCATATGAGTGATATGTAAGGAGTAATTTTTTGTGAGCAACGCAGTATTGCGACGAAATTTGGATTTTAGAGGCTCCCTATACTTTATACTTCGACACATAATCTTGTTAACGAGGAAACTATCTTGGCATCGAATAAAGGACGAGCTTACTTTGCACTGCTTGGTTATCATTTCAACCCCGACGACATCACACGCCTGCTCGGGATAGAACCCACCTCCGTCAATGCTGCTGGCGCATACAGCGGCCTTGATAAACCCGTCATAAGTTCCTGGGAGTTATCCACGGAGACCCTTTCCGGAGAGGTGAACGTATTTGCCTTGACGGATATCATCGTTAAGCAGCTGGAACCGATTAAAGAAAAAATCGTTGAAGTCTGTAAAAGTCACAATCTATCTCCAAGGTTGGGCGTGACGCTGACTTTATCTATCGATAAAAGTGAATCAAGCCCCGAAGTCGGGTTCGGCGCCAGAACGATCCGTTTCCTGGCGGATACCGGCTCATTCATTGAGGTGGAAAATAAACTTTCCGAGCGGATTTGATTTCAGTCCTCTCTCAAGCAATCTGGCTGTTAATCGCTTGCAGCTGTGCCTGCGCCATTTTCAGCTGTTCCTCGCAATGCTTCAAACAGAGTGGTTGTAGTGCGTGAGGAAAACATTCGATGATCACCTCGAATTCATCCGCGATCTCTTCTGCAAGCATAGCGTCATTTGTTAATTGAGCCAGTACATTTTGTGCTGTCGCCTTGTTCACTCGGCAGATGACTGCCAAATGGATAGGCAACTGCTGCTCCATGCTGACGGTCCATGCCAATTCGTAGGAATTGATCGCTTCTTTTAAGCGATCAGGGTTTTCTTCCGACTCACCGAGATGATGCAAAGCGGCAGCCCGATTGTTATGGGTGGCAGTCAGCTCCAATGCGTAATTGTCTGCGTCCAGTGCGGCAAGGGCATTCTTATAGGCAACAACGGACTTTTGAAATTGACGGTTGCCTTTAAGCAGTTTGCCGAACGTATGTAAGGTGGCCCCCAGTTGATGCATGCTGTACATCCAGTTTTCCGGTGACTTTTCTCGTGTCCAAACCAGCAAAGCATTGGTGTATGCATCTACAGCGATCTTTAAAGGCTGTGTAGATTCAAGTAACCGACCAAGCGCCTGGTTGGCTGTGCCCAGGTTATATTGCGTGGCTGCCCATTCCTCGGGAGCGCTTTCGTGTGTGAACTCCTCCAATGCCTTGCTGAAACATTGGATAGCCCGTTCAAACAACGTTGCATCTCTGCGCTGCTGCCCCAGTGCGGCAAGAATGTTTCCGAGATTGTTCTGCGTCTCTGCCCAGACCAATGGCTCTCGTGCGCGACTGATCTTTGCAGCAAGACCACCTGTATCGGTAGCGTCTGTCAGCGATGCCTCAAGTGCCTCGCGTAAACTCTCATAGATTCGAGAACTGAAACGGTGCTGCTCATAATTTCCCCGAGCGTAACGAAAATTATCCGCTACAGCAACTTTGGTATCCGGAACAGCCGCTGCGGCCAACTCTTCACTTAGTATGCCAATAGAATTCGCTATTGCACGTTCCAGAGCCTTGTTCGGCAGGGAAATAATGTAATTGATTGAGTGGTTCATTTTGCCCGATCGAGTATTTCATTCAGGTCAGGATCGGCCCCGACCGCTCCGCCAAGCTCGATCTCTTCCTCGGTAGCTTCGCGTATAGACAAGACTTCCAGCATGAAAGTGACCTCTCTGCCGCAAAGGGGATTATTGCCATCTACAGTCAATGTCTTGTCGTCGAATCGGGTAACGATGAAGTCTCTGGGCTCACCCTGTTCATTTTCCATGGTGATGGTCATACCGATTTCCCGATATTCTTCCGGGACATTTTCTAAACGATCGGTAAATACCAGCGATTCATCTCTCTCGCCGTATAACTTCGTAGTGTCTATTGGCACTTCTATGATGTCGCCGACTTTTTTTCCATACAGTTCCTTTGTCACTTCTTCAGACATCACATCATTCACGCCATGAACATAAGCCAGCGGATAATCCACAGTAACCAATACGTCACCGGTTTTGTTATCGATGACCTTGTAATTTAGTTCAACGAATTTTTCGTCTTCAATCGTATCTGACATGACTGGAACGCCCTGATAATGATAAAGTTTTCTTAGAACAACGTAGCGCCGAAAATTCTTACCTTGTCCTTTTCATAACCCAGCACCAGTCTTCCCAGCCATTCACTTTGATTTTTTTTGTTTATCACTTTGTACAGAACAGTGACATATTCCCCACGGCGTATCATGCCCAGATAGGAATAATCCTCTGACAGGTTTTTCGCAAGGTCGCTTCTCGCAAACTGCTTACCCATTTCAACCTCATTGGCACCCGCAATAAAAGAGCTTGAAAAATTACGCGTGAAAGCGCCGTAGTTTCCTTCATTAGAGTACTTGATAAGATCAGCCCACATCGGGTGGGCCAATTCTAAAATCTCTTCATCTGTTTTTTCAATAATGTTCATAAAATATCTCACACTACACAGTGTTTCATGATTTTATCTATAGCGATGTCACACTACTCGCCGGTTAGATAAAAAAAGGACCAACAAAAATATGCCGGTCCTTTCTAACATACTAACAAGTTATGGCAAATATATTTTCGCAGGCCTGATTTTACAAAATCGGTAAATCGGGCCTGCATTTGCTTAGTGGTGGTCTACCGGCGCCGCTTTCTCTACATCACCTACCAGGTGGTAGAGCGGTGCTTTTTCCATCGTGTACTCACCCGTCTTGGGGTCACGACGCGAAACTGTCAGCACGTGCCAGTTCTTGTCATCCAGCTTCATGACATCACCACGGTAATAGTAACCCGGCCAACGTGTCTCCTTACGGAACAGCGTATGATGGAACACGCTTTCGGAAGTCAGGAAACGATGCTTCAGCTCCCATGCACGCAGCAGTTCATGGATATCTGACGCGGCAACCTTTTCCAGATCTTCCCCCAGAATCGACATCTTCTTCAGGCCGATGTTCAGGAGCTTGTCGTTGGTCATGTAGTTGACACCAAAACCACCACAGTACTCATCCATCATCTTCTGCAAACGATCAAGGCCCTGTCTTGGATTGATGAAGTTGGGATTGACGGTACCGGCAACCACCTCATTACTGAAAACACGGTAAGTTTCCAAGGGCTTGTAGATCTGTTCCCTGCGACGATTGATCTGAGCGTCAGAAACACGGATGCCTTCTGCTTTGCCATCATCGATATATTTACAGGCAGCCTTGGCAGCCAGACGACCTTCGGTGAAAGAACCCGATGAGAAGGCGTGAGGTGTGCCGCCTACCGCATCTCCGGCACCGAACAGACCTTCAACAGTCGTCATGCGGTTATAACCCCAGAAGTACTCCGGCGGAGAGAGATCTTCCGGACCTGAACACCAGGCGCCGCAACCGGTAGCATGTGAACCCATAACATAAGGCTCAGAGGTGGTCAGCTCAGGATTCTCGTACTTGGGATCAACGTCTGTGGCTGCCCAAAGTACCGCCTGACCAACGGTCATGCCCAGGAAGTTGTGCCAACCGATCTCTTCAAGGTGAGGATCCTGGAAGGCTTCCATGGTGACCATGTGAATCGGGCCGCGACCTGCATTAACCTCGTTGATGATCGCGTGGTTACGCAGGCAGGTCGGAATGGGCCTGTGGGTTCTGTGCGAAACTTCCGGGTCCAGGTATTCCTTGCCCACCATTTGCTGCAGTGCCGGGAACCACTTGGACTCATACTCTTCGCCGTAGCCATTCTGGGTATAGGTCTTGAGGTGCAGGAAGTAGGCACCGACAGGGCCGTAACCATCCTTGAAACGAGCCAGCACGATACGGTTTTCCATTTGTGTCATCTTGGCACCGGCTTCGATCATCAGGCCATATGCAGAGCCTGAAGACCACGGTGCGTACCAGACACGACCCGCACCTTCGCCGACAGAGCGCGGCTTGAAGATGTTGGAAGCGCCACCGGCACCGCAGATAACAGTCTTGGACTTGAACACGTGGTAGTTACCCGTGCGGACATTGAAGCCCACGGCACCGGCAACACGGTTCTCTTTGGATTCGTCCATCAGAAGGTGAGTCACGCAGATGCGGTTGAAAACCTTGTCCGCCGACTTCTTGGCGGCTTCAGCAACGATAGGCTTGTAGGATTCACCATGAATCATGATCTGCCAGCGACCTTCACGCAGATACGAACCCTTCTTCTCGTTGCGCATGATGGGAAGGCCCCATTCTTCAAAGTTATGCACAGCGGAATCTACGTGGCGTGCCATGTCGAACAGCAGGTCTTCACGCACCATACCCATCAGGTCGATACGCGCATAGCGCACGTGATCTTCGGGATTGTTCTCGCCAAAGCGTGTACCCATGTAGCAGTTGATCGCATACAGGCCCTGGGCGACGGCGCCGGAACGCATGATGTTTGCCTTTTCGGCGATGACGATCTTCTTGTTCTGACCCCAATATCTTGCTTCGAATGCCGCACCCGTTCCGCCCAGGCCCGCACCGACAACCAGGATGTCGATATTGTCTTCAATAATTGTCGAGTAGCTCATTAGTATTGCACCCCTTTTTTGATTTCCAAGCCATTGGATTGCAGTGTGTGCAGTCCGCCGTCATCCATACGGATGTACTTAGGCTCATTGAACAGCAGTTGGCTGTCGCGCATCTCCTTGCTGGGGGCAGGCACCTTAGCGAGGTCCGGTGTCGCAGAACCCCAGGGTTTGGTCGTGATCGGCGCCAGCAATTCCATGTCTTTCTTGCCGTTGCGGAACTTGATGCGCCACGCAATCGTGCCTTTCTCTTCATCACGGATCACGCGAACACTGTGTCCAAGCGGAGCAAAGTCGGCATAACCGCGCACATCGATCGCCTGGTGCGGGCATGCCTTTACACAGGAATAGCATTCCCAGCACATACTGGGTTCGATGTTGTAAGCGCGACGCAGCTTCTTGTCGATGTGCATGATGTCGGACGGGCAGATGTCAACGCATTCTCCGCAACCATCACAACGTGTCATATATACAAAGGTTGGCATTCGATACTCCTCTATTTCTTATAGAAAATTAGTCAAGACAGCATTAGTAATGGTTGGCTCTTTCGGCCTTGATGCAAAGCCCCATGTTGGGCGGGTTCTTGCCCATGTACTGAGGCACATCCGGAAACTTGCGCTGCACTTCAGGATCCGTCAGATCATAGTCGGGAGGCAGATTCTCGCGGCCACCGTCGGCCATGATGACGCGTTTCTGGAAGGCTGCAGCGGGCTTGAAGAACATGTGGGCGAACTTGGACCAGTACACGCCGCCGAAGAGCACGGTGCTGGACAGGATGAACAGGGCGAAGAGCACGCCCACGCCGCCGCCGGTGAACGACCAGGCCAATGCGAAGGTCGAGGTAGCCAGAAGCGAGAGAATGAACAGATCCGCACGCTCGAGCCGGAAGCTGGAAAGGCCTTCCGCAGCCACATCAGCGCGGATAAAGAACCAGAACCAGTATCCGCCGACAGCCAGCATCAGCGCACCGATGTGCCACAGCTGTGGCAGCAGGGTGGAGGTGGACCCCGGCGAGAAGATCATGATCGCGGTCGTCACGATGAAGATGATGGTTCCCCACATGGTCAACAGATGGGAAATCCTGCGGCGCGGATTGTCGAATTCGCCGGAGGTCAGCACTTCCTTGACCAGCACGGCAGTGGCCATCGCCACCTTTTCACCACCGCTCACTTCGCGTTTTGCACTCTTCTGTGCTTTTTCCGCATTTGCGAAAAAGTACTGCGCGCTTTTCTTATGAAGCATGTCAAGTATCGTCCCGCCCATGACCAGCAGGAACATCACGACGATATACCCTTGCATGTAGACGGTTGGAATCGATGCCGAAAGTCCGGCAAAGGGATTGCTTGTGAACATTAGTTTCTCCTCAAAAATTGCAGACGAATGACCATCCTACATAACCGGAATATCCGCTGGCCTTACTTCGCGGAATGCCCAGTCAGTTTTACTTCTACCTTCTCATGCTCTTGCAGCCCCGCATAGTACTTGCGCAATATCTCCAGCACTTCGGGACGGCTGAATTCCGGTGGTACATCGGATCCTTCGGAAAGCATCTTGCGCAACTTGGTACCCGAGAGCAGTAGACGTTCTTTATCGTCGTGCGGGCAGGTACGCGCGGAGGCCATGCCGCCGCACTTGTAGCACCAGAAAGTCCAGTCGATCTTGAGCGCTTGTGTTTCGAGCGAGCCCTTGGGAATCTTGTCGAAAATGTGATGCGCGTCGAACGGGCCATAATAGCTGCCGACCCCGGCATGATCGCGCCCGACGATGAGGTGCGAGCAGCCGTAGTTCTGGCGGAACAGCGCATGCAACAGGGCTTCCCGCGGACCGGCGTAACGCATGTCGAGCGGATAACCTGCCTGGGCGATGGTCTTGGCGACAAAATAATGTTTGGTCAGCGCCATGATGGCATGGGTACGCACTTCGGCCGGGATGTCTCCGGGTTTGAGGTTGCCGAGCAGCGAATGGATAAGCACTCCGTCGCAAACTTCGATGGCGACCTTGGCCAGATATTCGTGCGAACGGTGCATCGGGTTGCGGGTCTGGAACGCTGCAACTTTGCTCCACCCCAATTCGTTGAAGAGTGCGCGCGTCTCTTTCGGCGTCATGAACAACGTGCCGTATTTCTCCGGAAAGCCGCCCTGCGACAACACCTTTACCGGACCGGCAAGATTTACGTCGCCTTGTTCCATGACCATCTTCACCCCGGGGTGTTCGATGTCGGTGGTACCGAACACAGTGGCGCATTCGTGCCCTTTGTCGATGGTGTACTTTTCGGTGACTTTCATCGTGGCAAGAATGCTGCCGTCTTCGGGGTCGATGAGCGCGATCTCGTTTCCAGTAGGGATGGCGTCGGCAGTGGATTTGTCGGTGGAGAGGGTGATGGGGATGGGCCAGAACAGGCCGTTGGTCATGGTCATGCCGTCGCAGACACCTTGCCAGTCGGCATGGGTCATGAAACCGTTCAATGGGGTGAAGCCACCGATGCCGAGCATGATGATATCGCCCTTTTCGCGCGAACTGACTTTGACTTGAGTCAGCTTCTTGGCTTTCTCGAGTTCCGTCTTATGGCTGGGGCCATCCAGCAACAAGGGATTGAGTTCGCCTCCACCATGCGGGTTTACCAATGCCATATGCGTCTCCTATAATCTAGTAATCTAGTCAGGTACTTATGATTTCTCAGGTACCGCACACTAGAGCAAGCTCATCCTGTCCGCGATAGCTCTCATGGGTTGAGGGGCGCACCCCCCTTATGGGTTATGCTTTAATCCCTCATCACAGCTATGGCAGTACTGGCAAGGGATACGCATACTTGCGACCCTGATAAAGCCGACTATTTTGGTGAGGCGGCATTGCCTCTATAACTATTAATTCAGCCAACTGCCCATGTCATCGACTCCATTGCACGACCCGCTTGCACCGCCAGTTGCGGATGCAAAAATCGAAGTTCGCAATACTACTTGCTATATGTGTGCCTGCCGTTGTGGCATTCGTGTGCATTTGCGCAACGGTGAAGTGCGCTACATCGACGGCAATCCGGACCATCCGCTTAATAATGGCGTGATTTGTGCCAAGGGTTCGTCCGGCATCATGAAGCAGTATTCGCCGGCACGGCTGACCAAGCCCTTGCGCCGCAAACCGGGTTCGGAACGTGGCGCAGGCGATTTCGAGGAGATCAGTTGGGAAGAGACTTTCTCCATTCTCGGCGAGCGCCTGGGCAAGATACGCGCGACCGACCCGAAGAAGTTCGCACTGTTTACCGGACGCGACCAAATGCAGGCGCTGACAGGTTTGTTTGCGCGCCAGTTCGGCACACCCAATTATGCTGCGCACGGTGGCTTCTGTTCCGTCAACATGGCAGCCGGCATGATCTATACCATCGGAGGTTCGTTCTGGGAATTCGGCGGGCCCGATCTGGAGCGCTCCAAGCTGTTCATCATGATAGGTACGGCGGAAGACCATCACTCCAACCCCATGAAGATCGCGCTGTCGAAGTTCAAGCGCGAGGGCGGCCGCTTTATTTCCATCAATCCGGTGCGTACCGGCTATTCAGCCATTGCCGACGAATGGGTGCCGATCCGTCCCGGTACCGACGGAGCGCTGATGCTCGCACTGATCCACGAGATCATTGCGCTCGGTTTGTACGACCGCGACTTTCTGGTGCGTTATACCAATTCCGGGCAGCTGGTGAATCTCGATGCCGCGCATGACGAGTTCGGCATGTTCGTGCGTACGGAAGTACCGCAGGAAGAGGGCTGCTACGACCCGCAGAACAAGCTGTGGTGGGATCGCAATACTGAAAAAGCAGTCGTTACCCATACTGAAGGTGCCGATCCTTACCTGTTCGGCGAATTCAAGCTGGCGGACGGCACGCCGGTCAAGCCCGCATTCCAATTGCTACAGGAACGCGTGAAAGATTACACGCCGGAGTGGGCGGAGCAGATTACCGGCATTTCCGCCGAAACCATTCGCCGTCTGGCGCATGAGATGGGTATCACGGCACGCGACCAGAAGATCGAACTACCCATTGCCTGGACCGATTCATGGGGCAAAGAGCACGACACAGTCACCGGCAATCCGGTGTCGTTCCACGCCATGCGCGGTCTGGCGGCGCACTCCAACGGATTCCACACCATACGTGCGCTGTCAATCCTGATGACACTTTTGGGCACCATCGATCGTCCGGGTGGTTTCCGCCACAAGACTCCGTTTCCGCGCCCGATTCCACCCTGTGCACGTACGCCGAACGATCCGCGTGCAGTGCAACCGAATACGCCGCTGGACGGTATGGCGCTGGGCTGGCCATCCGACCCGGACGACCTGTTCGTCAATGCCGACGGCAGTCCGGTGCGTCTCGACAAGGCATTTTCCTGGGAATATCCGCTGTCTGTACACGGGATGATGCATAACGCCATCACCAATGCCTGGCGCGGCGACCCGTACAAGATCGATACGCTGATGCTGTTCATGGCGAACATGGCCTGGAATTCGAGCATGAATACCGGCGAAGTGCGCAAGATGCTCGTCGACAAGGAAGAAGATGGTGAATACAAGATCCCGTTCATCGTGGTATGCGATGCCTTCCATTCGGAAACGACCGCGTTTGCTGATCTGATCCTGCCGGATACGACTTATCTCGAGCGCCATGACGTGATGTCCATGCTCGATCGCCCGATTTCCGAATTTGACGGTCCGGTGGATTCGGTGCGTATTCCGGTGCTGCCCCCGACGGGTGAATGTAAGCCGTTCCAGGAAGTGCTGATCGAACTCGGCACGCGTCTCAAACTGCCGGCCTTTGTCACCAAGGAAGGTCAACGCAAATATCGCGACTATCCCGACTTCATCGTCAACTGGGAAACGGCGCCGGGTTCCGGCATCGGTTTCCTTATGGGATGGCGCGGCAAGGGCGGGGAGAAATCAATCCGCGGCGAGCCGAATCCAAACCAGTGGGAGATGTACGCCAAAAACGATTGCGTGCATCACCATGTATTGCCGCGCTCCTACCAGTACATGCGCAACTGGAACAAGGGATATCTCGAATGGTCGCAGCGCAGCGGCATTACGCGCTATGCCGAACCGATCCTGATCCATCTGTATTCTGAGGTGCTGCAAAAATTCCGCCTCGCTGCACAGGGCAAGAGCATTACACGTCAACCTCCGGCGCATCTGGCCAAACGTATCGAGACCTTCTTCGATCCGCTGCCGTTCTATTACGAGCCGCTGGAAACCCAGACCTGCGACAAGCGCAAATATCCGCTGTCGGCGCTGACGCAACGACCGATGGCGATGTACCACTCTTGGGATTCGCAGAATGCCTGGTTGCGCCAGATCCACGCGCACAATTACCTGTATGCCAATTCCAAGACGGCAAAGGATGCGGGTATCGCAGACGGCGATTGGATATGGGTCGAATCGCAATGGGGCAAGGTACGCTGCATGGCACGCTATAGCGAGTCTGTGGAACCCGGTACCGTGTGGACCTGGAATGCCATTGGCAAGGCAGCCGGTGCGTGGAATCTGTCTCCCGATGCTAACGAATCGCAGCAGGGCTTCCTGCTTAATCACGTCATCTCGGAAGAACTGCCGCCGGAAGCGAGCGGCAAGCGCTTTTCCAACTCCGACCCGGTCACCGGGCAGGCAGCCTGGTACGACGTGCGTGTACGCATCTACAAGGCGGAAGAGGGCGAGCCAGAACAGACCTCGCCGCAATTCGAACCCATGAAAAAATATCCCGGCATGAAAGTACATCCGAGCTTGCTGGCCTATTTCGGCGGCGGCAAAAAGAAGGGCGGTGCAAAATGACCCAATTGGCACTTGTGATCGACCTTAACGTCTGCGTCGGTTGTCATGCCTGCGTGACCAGTTGCAAGGAATGGAACACCTCCGGTTCGGCCGGACCGTTGTGCGACGAGAACCCTTATGGCGCCGATCCGACCGGCACGTTCTTCAATCGCGTGCAGACTTTCGAGATCGGCGAATATCCGAACAGCGAGACGTTGCATTTCCCAAAATCCTGCCTGCATTGCGAAGATCCGCCCTGTGTGCCGGTGTGCCCGACCGGTGCGTCATACAAGCGCAAGGAGGATGGCATCGTACTGGTGGATTACGACAAGTGCATCGGCTGCAAGTATTGCACCTGGGCCTGCCCGTACGGCGCTCGTGAATTCGATGAAAAAGAGAAGGTGATGAAAAAATGCACCTTGTGTGTGGATCGCATCTACGACGAGTCGCTGGCCGAGATCGACCGCAAACCGTCCTGCGTGAAAGCGTGTCCGACCAGTGCACGTCTGTTCGGCGATATCCACGATCCCGAATCCGAGATATCGCAAGCGATACGCGAGGACGGCGGCTATCCGCTGATGCCGGAGTGGGGTACGCATCCCGCCAATCATTATTTGCCGCGCCGCAAGACCAAGCTCAAGATACACATGGACGAGCTGGAACGTGCGGACAATCCGCTCAAAGTGGACGGCCAACTGCCCAAACCTGCAAAGGGTGCGCCGTCAATGGACGATGCTTCTGCCTGGTAACGAGGAATTATGAAACCTGCTTTTTCCGTGATTTTTTTGACGACCTTGCTCGGTGCCGGGCAAGGCTTGTTCCTAGCGCTGTTCACACATCAATCTTATGCCCTGTTCGGCCTTCTGCCGATGCAGTCGGATGCCTTCTATGGTTATGGAAGCGCCATTGCGCTGCTGCTTCTGGGAGGAGGGTTGATCGCTTCGTTCTTTCACCTTGGTAGGCCGGAGCGTGCATGGCGCGCAGCGTCGCAATGGCGTACCTCCTGGCTGTCGCGTGAAGTGATTGCATTGCCGATATTCATGGGGGCGATATTCGCTTATGGCGTCTCTCACCTGGCCGGATTGCGACCCGAAGTGGTGACCTTGCCGAGCGGCCTGCTTATCGATCTGTCAGTCGTGATAGGCTACATCGGTACATTTCTGGCGTTCGTGCTGTTCGTCTGTACCGGTATGGTCTACGCCTGCCTGCGCTTTCTCCGCGAATGGTACTCTCCGCTGACGGTCATCAACTATATCCTGATGGGAGGATCTTCCGGTTTCATACTGGCGGCTTTTTATGCGGCATTGGCAGCACCGTCACAGACCTATTTCTTCGTTGGCTGGGCGATTATCATCACTTTGCTTGCATTCGTCGGACGCATCGCATCCTTGATACGCAACGCGCGCCTCAAACCGAAATCCACGATGCAGACTGCCATCGGCGTAAAGCATCCGCACATCGTGCAACGCTCGATGGGCGCCATGGGGGGCTCGTTCAATACCCGCGAATTCTTCCATGGCAAGAGTCCGGCATTCCTGCGTACGATCAAACCGGCCTTTCTGCTTCTGGCTTTTGTGATGCCGCTGCTTTTGCTGGCACTGGGCATATTTACTCCATCGCTTCTCGGTCTCGCGTTTGCGCTGCAGTACATCGGACTCCTTGCCGAGCGCTGGTTCTTCTTCGCGCAAGCCAATCACCCGCAAAATCTTTACTATCAAACCATAGGTTGAACGTGGAGATGGAACAATGAACCCGCAGGCAATTTGGCGCAATTTTGTTGGGCGTTTTGACATGCGGGCCGGCACTCTTAAGGCCGATCTGGTTGCCGGCATCACGGTCTCCCTGGTTGCGATCCCACAGTCATTGGCCTATGCACAACTTGCGGGAGTTCCGGCTTATTACGGCTTGTATGCTGCATTGATTCCAACGGTGATTGGCGCCTTGTTCGGTTCGTCCAATCAATTGTCGACCGGTCCTGTTGCAATGACATCCCTGCTGACAGCAGCCAGTATCGCGCCGCTGGCAGGACATGGCAGTGAGCTGTTCTACTCCTATGCAATTTTATTGGCGTTGGTTTCCGGCTTGTTTCAAATTGCGTTCGGACTGTTTCGGGTAGGCGTTCTGCTCAATTTTTTGTCCAATCCGGTGCTGATGGGATTTATCAATGCCGCGGCAATCATTATCGGGCTGTCGCAATTGCCGACTTTATTGGGCATCCCGGCCGCGCAGTCGGAACATTTTTTGCTCGATATTAGCCGGGTGCTGATGCATATAGATACCGCACATGCGCTTTCGATCGGGTTCGGCATATCCGCCATCTTCATGCTGCTTGGCTTCAAGAGATTTGCACCCAAGCTGCCCGGCGTGTTGATGACGGTTGCTTCACTGACCTGGATCAGCTATGTGATCGACTATGCCAATTTGGGGGGCAGGGTAGTCGGGGTCGTGCCACAAGGCCTGCCGACCCTGAGCCTTCCGCCTTTGGATTGGCACGCGACTGTCGCGCTCTTGCCCGCCAGTTTCGTGATTGCCCTGATCAGTTTCATGGAAGCCATGTCGAGCTGCAAGGTGATCGCCATCAAGACCCGCCAACCCTGGGATGAGAACAAGGAACTGATCGGGCAGGGGCTGGCCAAGGTGGCGGCTGCATTTTGCCAATCGATGCCGGTGAGCGGCTCATTCTCCCGATCGGCGCTCAACCTCGCATCGGATGCCAGGACGCCATTGTCATCCATCATCTCTGCAGTTTTCGTGCTTCTCACATTACTCTTCTTTACGTCTTTGCTTTTCCATCTGCCTAAGCCGGTTCTTGCCGCCATCATCATGATGGCAGTCATCAATCTCATCAATTTCCAGTCCGTCAGGAACGCGTGGAGGGCAAGCCGGGATGATGGCATTGCCGCGATTGTCACTTTTACAGCGACCCTGGCTTTTGCGCCGAATATACAAAACGGTATCCTCACCGGCATCATCCTGTCTCTCTCGCTGTTGCTCTATCGCATGATGCGTCCAAGGATAGCCGTGCTGGGTCTGCATAGCGACACCACCCTGCGCGATGCCGTACGCCACAACCTGCCTCCGTTGCACCCGAAGCTGGGAGCGATCCGTTTTGACGGCGCATTGCGTTTCGTGAACGTCTCGTATTTTGAAGATGCGCTGCTGAAGCTGGAACGGGAGAACCCGGAGATGGAATGCATTCTCGTCCAATCGAGCGGCATCAACGAGATCGATGCATCTGGTATCGAGATGCTGCGCAATCTGCTTGAGCGTTTCCAGAAGAGCGGGATCAAGCTGACGTTCAGCGGGTTAAAGAAGCAAGTATCCGACGTGATGGATAGAACGGGTCTGACCGATAAAATCAGCGCGGAAAACATTTTTGCGACCGACAGGATGGCGATCGATGAAATCTGCCTGCGTCTGGACCGGCAGACTGAATTCCATTGAAGCCGTGTATTTCATTTGAGCCGTAGATATTGAACTCTATTGACTCACACGCGCGCTTTTCGCGCGGGTAGGCAAGATACCGACTGGGCCGTGCGATATTCCTGATGCTGGGAGTAGTTTAAGATTGGGAGTACGATTGTTGTCGCCGGCGGGACCATATATAAGCAGATGCTTAAAGATAACCCTAAAGAGCTATCGTATTTTACCCTTGGTGGCTATGGACGTTGTAGGGTTGCTTATCCCTATAATGCAACTCAAGTTATGTGCGGCGACGCACTTTTTTCGGTAGTAGTTTTAATTCACTCGTGGGAGAAGAAATAATGAATTTTGATAAAGAACTGAACGCGCGCGGTATGTCTTGCCCCTTGCCCATCGTGAAGACCAAGAAGGCGCTTGCAGACATGACTTCCAATCAGGTCCTCAAGGTCATCTCGACCGATTGCGGTTCGGTGAAAGATATGGCCGCATTTGCCGAGCAGACTGGCAACCCGCTATTGAGCCAGGAAGAAGTCAATGGCGAATACGTGTTTTACATGAAGAAGAAGTAATCGAATCACCTGCAACCAAACATATTAAGGGGCAAGAATGGCTACCAAAAAAATGGCGATCATCGCCACCAAAGGCACACTGGACATGGCGTATCCGCCGTTCATTCTGGCTTCGACAGCCGCTGCATTGGGTTATGACGTACAGATTTTCTTTACCTTCTACGGCCTGCAATTGCTGCGCAAGGATCTGTCGACTGTGATGATCAGCCCGCTCGCCAACCCGGCGATGCCGATGCCGATACCGATGCCGGTGATGGTGCAGATGCTGCCCGGCATGGAATCCATGGCGACCATGATGATGAAGCAGAAGCTCAAGAAGCATGGTGTCGCTTCGCTGCAGGAATTGCGTGACCTTTGCCTGGAAGCGGATGTGAAATTCGTTGCTTGCCAGATGACCGTCGATTTGTTTGAATTCGACAAGAGCGAGTTCATCGAACAGTGCGAATACGGCGGTGCAGCCACGTTCATGGGCTTCGCCGGAGACACGGATATCTGTCTGTTCATATAAGACGAGGTTTGTTGTATCAGGGTGTTGTAACTTGAGATGCCATAGGGGCATTTTCACAATCAGGGGAGAGAAGCATGAGAATCAAAAAGATCGTAGCTTCATTGTTTTCGTTGGGTATGGTGGCATCGCCGTTGGCGAATGCCACCAATGGTTATTTTCCAATCGGCTATGGCTCGCAAAACGAAGGTATGGGCGGAGCAAGTATTGCGCTGCCCATGGATTCACTTGCGGCTGCGAATAATCCAGCCGGTATGGTGATGGTCGGAGATCGTGTTGATGTCGGACTGATCTTTTTCAAGCCAACTCGCAGCGCAGAAATAAGTGGTGCCCAAAATCCTGGTTTTACGAATGGCAATTTTGACGGAAACGGCAGGAGCATGTTCTATATTCCGTCGTTCGGCTATAACAAATTGATCAGCGCTGACACTTCAGTCGGTGTCTCGGTATTTGGCAATGGCGGCATGAACACCCAGTACGATACCAATTTCCTGGGAGGAACGGGGCCGTTAGGTATCAATCTGGAACAACTCTTCATCGCGCCAACCTGGTCACAGAAGATCAATGCAAACAACTCAGTTGGTGTTTCCTTGAACCTGGCCTATCAGATGTTCAGCGCAACCGGATTGCAGGCTTTCGATAATGCATTCTTTTCCAGCAATCCAGGTTTTGTAACCAATAAAGGAACGGATACATCGACGGGTTATGGATTAAGGATCGGCTGGACTGGAGAAGTTAGCCCCATGGTGACCTTGGGTGCTACCTACCAGACCAAGACCAAGATGAGCAAATTCAGCAATTACAAAGGCCTGTTTGCTGATCAAGGAAGTTTCGATATACCGTCCAACTATGGTCTTGGTGCAGCAGTCAAAGCTACCCAACAGACCACGGTAGCTTTCGATGTCGAGCGTATCAATTACAGTGGAGTTGGCTCCGTAGGTAACTCGTTTACGGCTTTGCCTACTACAGCTGGCGGTACTGGTCTTCCGCTTGGTGCGACCGGTGGTCCTGGTTTCGGCTGGCAAGACATGACGGTAGTCAAACTCGGGGTTAGTTATGCTTACGACTCGACGCTGACTTTGCGTGCCGGTTATAACCATAACAACCAGCAAATTCCGGGCAGCCAGACTTTATTGAACGTATTGGCTCCAGGCGTTGTTCAAAACCACCTGTCTCTGGGCAGCACATGGAAACTCGCAAACAAGCAAGAAGTGACGTTTGCCTACATCCATGCCTTCAATCAGACCGTCAGCGGAACCATTATCCCAGGATTGGGTGGTGGCAATGCGAACATCAGCATGCACGAGGATTCGCTCAGCCTGTCTTTCGGTTGGTACTAGTACTGGCTAGTACTAATAGTCTGACTTGAATTAAAAAGCCCGCCTTAATGGCGGGCTTTTTAACGAGCAGAATTTGTTTTACACAATCGAAGGGGGTGATTCTTTCTTATAAAAGCTTACCAAAGCTCACACTACAAATTTCCTGGTAGTTGAATTAAGATCTTGCGCCACCTGAATCATGCGGCCTGCCTCTTTGATACAAGCCTTCGTGAGATCGGCGACACTTTCCGTGCGTGATTCACTTTCCGACATGCGCGAGAGAACGATGCCCACCAGCATCTGTTGATCGTCTGCGGCTTCACGCACAGCCTCGACCGAGTGCCTCATGTCTACAGTCGCTTTTTCAATCTGATCGAATATTTCAGAAGATGATTTGGCTGCCCGGAGTCCATCCTGGACTGCGATGGCGTTCTCTTCCGAAATGCTGACTGTGGAAGCGACATCGAGACTGACTCTTTTGAGAACGGCATCGATGCGTGTGGTGGCTTGCGCGGCCTGTTCAGACAGCTTTCTGACCTCGTCTGCCACGACAGCGAACCCGCGGCCTTGTTCACCCGCACGTGCAGCCTCTATGGCGGCATTGAGGGCCAGCAGATTGGTTTGCTCGGCGATGGCGCGTATGGCCGACACGGCTGTCTCGACCTCTTTGGCGCTGAGCGCAAGACTGCCTGCATTGGCTGATATTTTGCGACTGGCTTCATCAAGTACGGAAATGGCCTTTTCGGTATTGGCCACTTGAGATACGCCGTTGTGCACGAGCTCATCGGCAGAAGATGCGCTATTTCGTGCGGCATCCGACAAAGTGAGGATGGTGTCGGCAGCATCGGCCATTCCATTGATGACTTTGATAATCTCCTGTGCATCCTGGCGATATTTATCCATGTCGTCCCCCAGCGTTTGCATGGACGATCCGATTTCGCGTGCAGTGGTGTCGACAGAATCGGCAGACTTGGCCACTTCGCCCATAGTCTCGCGCAGGCTGGAGGCCATGGCGTCGAAGCCCTCAGTGATCTCGCCGACTGTATCCGAACTGCGCACGCCGCAGCCTTCACGTAGATCGCCCTTGCGGATGCGCTCTGATGCGACTGCAACCATGCGCAATTTGCGTACGAGCAGCCATTCGAGCAGCTTATGATTGGAGATGCCGATTGTAATGCCGGCGACGATGCAGCCCAGACAGAACCAGACCAGCATGCCTTCTTTCCAGTTAACGAAGAAGTTGGCATACAGCGGAAAAACCAAACCCATGGTCAGGCCGAAGCCTAAAAAGGAATATTTGAGTTGCCTGAGAATTGAAGGTGAATGGGTGGTCACGGATATCCTTTACAGTGGGATTTCTTCAATTGAATTAAAAGCGAGCCTGCCTGTAAGGGTATCGACTTGAATCGTGAAAGCTTTAGCAGGTTCTCAAGTGTTCATCCTGTCCAGATAACGTGCGCGATAAAGCAAACGCGAAGGCTGGCCGGGGTCGTCGATAAATGCACTGCGGTCATGCAGCACATTGTTGCATAGCAGACCCATGCCGGGATCGAGGCGGGCTTGGAAGATGTGCGGCGTATCGGATGCCAGTAGCCGTTCCAATGCAGCCACCGCGGCCAAGGTTGCCGCATCCTTTTTCCATTCGATACTGCGGGTGCGGGCGGTGTAGCGCATATGCAGATTTCCGCCACTGTCCAGAGAGAACACCGGGCCGCTCTGTGCGGTACGCACTCCGTCCGTCTCATCCACCCGATCCGGAATGGTCATCGCATCTGCTTGCATCAATGCCAGGATGTGTTGCGGGTTCTCGTCGCGCAACTGCAGATATGCCATCTCGTGGTCCATCAGTTGATTTTCTCCGCCACTGCTGGCCGTGCGCACGCAATGCAGCACCATGCCGCGGATAGTGCGTTCCGGCGGGTTGTAATATCCGTCGGTGTGCCACTTGATCGGTTTGTCGGTGTAGGGGATGTAATTTTGGCGCGTACCGTTATCGAATACGCGGATCTCGGAGATGCCGTCTTCGCCCGCCAGCCAGTTGGCATCAAGGCTTTCCAGACCGAATTGGGCGCCCAGCAAGCGCGGGATTTCGGTGTCGGCATCGTGGAAGGGGCTGGCGTAGATCGCCATGTTGCTACGGCGAACACACTCGGCCAGCGCATTGTGTTCAAGCGGCGTCAGTGCGCGCGGATCATGCACTTCGACGATGAGTTCATTCACCGATTTCGGCGCGGAAGCGAGTTTCTGCTCGCGCCAGCGCAGGTAACTTTCGGTATCACTCAGATCGAACGGGCTTTTCATTCAGTCCCCGCTGGTCGATGTGCGGCGGCGCGTCTTCTTCGGTTCGGCTTCATATAAGCCGCGCAGGGTCTTTTCGATCATCTGTATTGCCTCGGGCGCTTCGAAGCTGATGATCTGGTCGATGATCCAGCCGCTGTCTTCATCGGTCATGATCTCGCCGATGCAATAGGCGAGATAGCGATAGAAGGTATAAGCGGGGCCGTTTTCATCGTAGCCGAATTCGGCGTATTCGCCTGCGCGCTGGTTGAGCAGATCGATGAAGCGCCGCTTGCACTCTTTAATGTCTTCGACGAGCAGGCGGCTGCGATTCTCGGCATAGGTTTCTGCCACGCGGTTCGCCAGATTGCTGGTAAAAACGAACCTGTCTGCCTCCGAAAGTTTGCCGTAGACAATACGGTCTGCGGAAATGATGAGGAAGAGCGAGAATTCGGCGAGGAACTCGAAATATTGGGGACCGACTTCAATTTCGAATTTCGCCTTCCGCGTGTTCTTCAGGGCATTATCGGCAATACGCGAGACGACGAACGCCAGCGCGTCCGATATCTCTTGCGGAGTACGTTCGCGGCCATCCTTGAACCAGCTGCTTTTGATGCGCAAGGCTCAGCCTTTACGAATGTAGAACTCGTGCACGCCGGCCGCAGATTCAACGGTTTCCAGTAAAGTCATGCCGGTGGCGGAAGCCCAGCCGCCGATGTCTGACTGTACGCCCGGGCAGTCGCTGACCAGTTTCAACACTTCGCCTGTTTGCATCCCGTTCAGAAGCTTTTTGGCCTCGACGATGGGGCCGGGACAGACTGCGCCGCGTATGTCCAGCGTGACGTTGGCGTTGTGTGCATGGCCTTTGCCTTTCTGGATGTGATACCCGGTTCCGCCATCCGGCATCTTTTCGGTTTTCAGTATCTGGTTGCCGGTCAGTTTCGCCCAGGCGAACAGATCATCCTGTGTTCCAGGACAATCCGACACCAGCAGTAACACCTGCCCTGCGGCAAGCTCATCGACCATGCGTTTCGCCCCGATGAGCGGCCTGGGGCAGGAAAGCCCCTTCATGTCGAGTACGACGTTGACCATATCCATTCCCATCTTCATCTCCTTATAACCAGCGATTTGGCTGGTGTCGGTTCACTGCTTTTGGTAGTGCCGATTCCGTTCGCGACTTTTTGCCTAGTCAATTGCCCGCATCTGGGTACGGACACGGTGCACCCTTGCTGATGCGTCGTTTCAGTAGCCGCCTTTGCCCAGAGGTTGCGGCAATCCGGCGACCTTTGCAGCCTGTTTGGCTGGACCCATCGGAAACAGATCGTACAATGCCTTGCTGTCGGCTTCCGGCCAGAATTCGTTGATGTCTTTCAGCATGTTGCGAAAATTGGGTGTGTGGCCATGTTCGCGATACTGCTCGCGCATGTAGTTAATGACTTCCCAGTGTTTGGGGGTCAGTTCGATCCCTTCAGCCGCCGCGATCACGTTTGCCGCTTCCTCGCTGTAATCCGGTTCCAACAGAAAACCGTCATCATTGGTTTCCAATTCGTTTCCTGCAACTGTGTATCCCATCTTTCTTTCCCTTTCTCTCAATAAAACGTCACTCCAGACCGGAGATGACCTTGTACGGCACGAAAATACCGCAGCCAAGCCGCCGTTCCTTGCCCAATCCGGAATATTGCACGCGTAACGAATCTTCCGGACTGAGATCATGCAAAACCAGGCTGTATCCTTTGATCGCGCGTTCACCGTTTGTCAGGGTGAGGCGTTGGCCGCAGATCAATTTTGCTTCGACTCCCATCCCTGCGAGAGCCGATTCCACTTCTTGCATGAATGCGATTTCATCATCGGCGCCTGTCACCAAATGTGAATGCAGGGTAGGGTAGTGCGATATTGGCCTTTTTTTGCATGAACCCAGCTGTATCAGACTATCTGCCACACGCATTTGTTTCTGTGCCAGGTCGGAAACGATATCGGCAAGCGCATGCGGCAACCGCAACACCAGCTTGGCGCGTTTAGGGAGCAACATTCCTTCCTTGCTTGTGGCCATGCGCAAGGGGATGACGCCGACATTTTCATCTTCCCCGAGTTGCGGGACGAGCCGGACCAGTTCGTCCCATAATGTATAGGGATAAGCGGTGGGCAATGTTCCGCCGCTTATTTCGAAAACCACATCGATCATTTCAGTGTGCGGGGCTGTCACTTGTCATTGCCTTGTGAGTTGGCCCATTGCAACATGGTTGCCGCCCATTGTCCTGCCGTTGCCGGATCAATATCGAAGATGGTGAATCGCTTGCCCTCGCGGATGCGAACACGCAACATGCTCATGCCGTCTTCCGTATGGTCGACCTGTTGCAGCTCGATTTGTTGCCCCCCCAGAGGAACATGGATCTTGTTCAATTCCGTGATTTTCGCCATGTTTTCCCTTAAGTTTAGTTAAAAGCACCGGACCGAGAATCGACTAGTCCTATGTATGCGCCAAGTCTAGCGCTATTACCGCCCTGATTGGAATACTACTGGGGATGTGAAAAGTACCCCCCTTAAGGGTTACTTTGGATAGTCGCTAAGGGTGATAGTTAGGCTTGATATTGCGCCGTACCATGCGGAACCATTAAGAAACCGGGTCGGTGGTTGTGATTTCAGTACCAGAGCCCGTACGACATTAGGAATTCCAGGCCCCGCCGGGCAATGTAGCTCAACGCGACTTGAAAGGAAAATATCATGGCAAAAAAAATGTATGACACTCCGAATCTGGATGAGCTGGAAAAAGGTAAGTGGCCGAGTTTTGTGACTGGCCTGAAGCGGCTCGCCAAAGACAAAGACCTCATGGTCGATCTGCTCGGGCAACTTGAGACATCGTACAAGACTCGCAAGGGATACTGGAAGGGCGGTACCGTTGGCGTCTTCGGTTATGGCGGCGGCGTGATTCCGCGCTTTACCGAACTCAAGGATGAGAACGGCCAGGCCGTCTACAAGGATGCTGCAGAATTCCACACTTTGCGCGTTATGCCTCCTCCCGGCATGCACTACGATACCGATACACTGCGTAAATTCTGCGATATCTGGGAAAAGCACGGCTCGGGCCTGATCGCGTTCCATGGCCAATCCGGCGACATCATGTTCCAGGGTTGCACTACCGAAAATGTGCAAAAGGCCTTTGACGAGATCAACGAGATGGGTTTTGACCTCGGCGGCGCTGGCCCTGCGGTACGCACCTCGATGTCTTGCGTAGGTGCGGCACGTTGCGAACAGTCTTGCTACGACGAGGCAAATGCGCACCGTGCGGTTCTGAATACTTTCCTGGATGACTTGCACCGTCCTTCGCTGCCATACAAGTTCAAGTTCAAATTCTCCGGCTGCCCGAACGATTGTATGAATGCAATTCAACGTTCCGACATGGCCGTGATCGGCACTTGGCGCGATAACATCCGTACCGATGAGGGGTTGGCCAAGAAATGGTTCGCCAAGCACGGCATGGATGAGCTGGTGAACGACATCGTTGCACGTTGCCCGACCAAGACCTTCCAGGTCAAGGAACTCAAGAAGATCAAAAAAGGTGAGCATATTTCCAGTGTGGCAGTGAGCGATACACACGGGATCGAGATCGACAATCAGGATTGCGTGCGTTGCATGCACTGTGTCAACGTGATGACCGGTGCATTGGCTCCAGGCAAGGACAAGGGCGCAAGCGTACTGGTTGGTGGCAAGAGCCACCTGAAGATCGGTGGCCTGATGGGCACCGTGGTCATTCCGTTCATGAAGCTGGACACTGAAGAAGAAGTCGAGAAGCTGGTCGATTTCGCGCAGCGCACTATTGATTTCTTTGCCGAAAACGCATTGGAACACGAGCGTACCGGCGAGATGATCGAGCGTATCGGGTTGGCCAACTTCCTGGATGCAATGGAGGTCGAAGTCGATCCTGCGATGATCAATTCACCACGCATGAACCCCTACGTCCGTACCGATGGATGGGATGACGAAGTCGCTAAAATCAAAGCCAAAAAGCAAGCTGCCTGAGGAGATTGAAAATGAATGCACCCGCACCTGTACAGATGCGCAAGCCTAAAGAGACTGGCGTACCGGACAACAAGAAATACCTGCACCCGTTGCTGGCAAAGAACTACGGCAACTGGAAATATCACGATCGTCCCCGTCCGGGCGTGCTACACCATGTGTCGCACTCGGGTGATGAGGTATGGACAGTGCGTGCCGGTACGCAACGCCAGATGGACGTCTATACCATTCGCACGCTTTGCGATATCGCCGACAAATTCGCCGAAGGGCGCGTACGCTTCACCATTCGTTCCAACATCGAATACATCGTGTCGGACGAGAAGAAGGTCGCACCGCTGATCGCTGAACTGGAAAAGCATGGCTTCCCGGTTGGCGGCACCGGAAACTCGGTGACCATGATCGCGCACACCCAGGGTTGGCTGCACTGCGACATTCCGGGTACGGATGCATCCGGTGTGGTGAAAGCGCTGATGGACGAACTGATCGAAGAGTTCAAGCAGGAAGAAATGCCGAATCGTGTGCATATGTCCACATCCTGCTGCGAGATCAATTGCGGCGGACAGGCCGACATCGCCATCATCGTGCAACACACCAAGCCGCCGGTCATCAACCATGACCTGGTTGCCAACGTGTGCGAACGCCCGGCCGTTGTAGCGCGTTGCCCGGTAGCTGCGATTCGTCCGGCAATGGTGAACGGCAAACCTTCGCTGGAAATCGATGAGTCAAAATGCATGTGCTGCGGCGCTTGCTATCCTCCCTGCCCGCCGATGCAGATCAACGACCCGGAGAATTCCAAGCTGGCGATCTGGGTAGGCGGCAAAAACTCCAACGCACGCGGCAAGCCGACTTTCATGAAGATGGTCGCATCCGGATATCCGAACAATGCTCCGCGCTGGCCCGAAGTCGGCGCAGCGGTAAAGAACATCCTTCGCGTTTACAAGGCAGATGCCCGTCCTTGGGAGCGTATGGCCGACTGGATCGACCGTATCGGCTGGCCGCGTTTCTTTGAAAAGACCGGTTTGCCGTTCACCAAGTATCTGATCGACGATTGGCGCGGTTCGCGTTCCAACCTGAACGCTTCGACGCATATTCGTTTCTAAGCGAGGAGTTCTTGATGAAATTCGGAATCGTCGTCAACGAAGGGCCATACCAGCATCAAGCCAGCGATTCGGCTTATCTGTTCGCCAAGGCCGCAATCGCCAAAGGGCATGAAGTGTGGCGCGTGTTCTTCTATCACGATGGCGTCAACAACGCGTCCAAATTGACCGAGCCGCCGCAGGATGACCGGCATATCGTGAATCGCTGGGCGAAGTTGGCGGAAGAGCACAAGGTCGATCTGGTGGTCTGCGTCGCTGCTGCTCTGCGTCGCGGTATCAAGGAAGAGAACCTGGCCCAGGGTTTCCGTATCTCGGGGCTGGGGCAGCTGGTGGAAGCCGGTATCAAGTGTGACCGTCTGGTCACCTTCGGCGATTAAGGAGAGACGGAATGAGTGATGCTAAAAAATTCATGTTCGTCAACCGCAAGGCGCCTTACGGCACGATCTACGCGCTGGAGTCGCTGGAGGTGGTATTGATTACCGCCGCCTTTGACCAGGATGTGTCGCTGGCATTTCTGGATGACGGCGTGTACCAGCTGAAAAAAGGGCAACAGACAAAAGGGATAGAAACCAAGAATTTCTCGCCGGCTTATCGTGCCCTGGAAGACTACGACATTGAAAAACTGTATGTGGAAAAGGAAGCCATGGAAGCACGCGGCCTTACCGAGGAAGATTTTCTGGTACCCGTGACTTTGCTCAGCCGTGCCGAAATGGGCAAGCTGATGGATGAGCAAGACGTGGTCTTGAGTTTCTAGGGGGAATGCATGTTACATATCATCAATAAATCGCCCCTGACCAGTGTCTCGCTAGAAAGTTGTTTGAATACGGCGACGGGCGGGGACATTCTGCTTATCGAAGATGGTGTCTATGCGGCGACGCGAGGCAGCGCTTTTGAGGCAAAACTCCGGGCCGCTATGGGGCGCTTCAAGGTACATGTCCTGATGCCGGATCTCGAGGCGCGCGGTCTGGGCGACAGGCTCATCGAAGGTGTTTCACCAGTCGATTACGGCGGGTTCGTCGATCTGACCAGCAATAATAAAACCTGCCAATCTTGGCTTTAATCAGCAACATATAGAAGGAGAAAAGCATGTCAACAATCGAAGTCGGCGGTAAAAGTTACGAAACTGATGAAGAAGGTTATCTGACCAATCTGGCCGATTGGAACACCGAGGTCGCGAATTACATCGCACAGACTGAGAATGTCACCATGACCGATCAGCACTGGGAAGTCGTCAACTTCCTGCGCGAATATTTCGAGGAATACCAGATCGCTCCGGCAGTGCGTGTTCTGACCAAGGCTATCGGCAAGAAACTCGGTGCGGAAAAAGGCAACAGCGAATACCTGTATGGCCTGTTTCCTTACGGTCCAGGCAAGCAGGCATGCAAGATTGCCGGTCTGCCCAAGCCCACCGGTTGCGTTTGATTCAGGTCAGGCTATAGGGACTCTCTCATGGCGAGCATCGTTTTTGCGATCCTGTTTTATCTCGCGACGCTGTTGCTTGTCGTAGGGCTGCTCTATCGTATCAGCACCTACGCCCGCACCCCGGTTCCGCTGAAGATACCGACTACGCCTGCGCCAAAAACGACCGGCGGAGTCGTGTTGCGCATGACGCGCGAGGTGGTGTTCTTCGAAAGCCTGTTCAAGGCCAATTTGTGGATATGGGGTCTGGGCTGGTTGTTCCATGCCAGTCTGTTGTTGGTGATCCTGCGCCATCTGCGCTATTTCACTGAACCGGTTTGGGAATGGGTCGCATTCATCCAGCCGTTCGGAATGTATGCAGGTATCACCATGCTGTTGGGATTGTGCGGATTGTGGGCGCGACGCATGTTCGTCGAGCGCATCCGTTACATCTCGACACCGTCTGATCACCTGATGCTGCTGTTGCTTATCGGTATAGCCGCTTCAGGTTTGATGATGAAGTTCGCTGCACACACCGATGTGATTGCAGTGAAGACATATTTCCTTGGCTTGATGCATTTTGAAGTCGGAATGCTTCCTGCCGATCTGTTGTTAATGGTTCATCTGTCGTTAGTTGTGTCACTCCTGGTCGTGTTCCCCAACAGCAAACTGCTGCACGCGCCAGGAGTCTTTTTTTCGCCGACACGCAACCAGAAAGACGACTCGCGGGAGAAGCGCCATCTGAGCGCTTGGGCTGCCAAGTTGGAATCGGAGAAATAGCATGGCGGACATAACAGCACCGGCCTATCGCGTTTTCCCCATCATCCCCGCATTGAAGCCGGGAGCGATGGAAGGAAAGGGGCCATTTGTTGCAGGCGAAAAGCTCAACGAAGCCCTCGGTTTTCCCGGCCAACTGGTGGAAGACTGGCATGACCGCGCCATCGGCAAGATGGGTGATTTGCTGTCCAAATACCGTTCGCTAAAAGTATTTATGGATGCCTGCGTGCATTGCGGCGCATGCTCCGACAAATGCCATTATTTTATCGGCACGCAAGACCCTAAAAACATGCCGGTGGCGCGTCAGGACCTGCTGCGCAGCGTCTATCGCCGCTACTTTACATTGCCCGGCAAGCTGTTTCCAAAACTGGTCGGCGCGCGCGATCTGACGCGCGAAGTGCTGGACGAGTGGTACAACTATTTTAACCAGTGTTCCGAATGCCGCCGCTGCTCGGTGTTCTGTCCCTACGGCATCGATACTGCCGAAATCACCATGGCCGCGCGCGAGATACTCGATACCGTCGGTTACGGACAGAAATATTCCAACGAGATCATTGGCAAGGTACACAAAATCGGCAACAACCTCGGCCTGCCCGGCCCGGCGTTGCTCGACACGCTGGAAGGTCTGGAAGAAGACGTCAAGGATGCCACCGGCATTGATGTGCGTTTTCCAATGGACGTGAAGGGGGCGGAAGTGCTGCTCATCACGCCGTCCGCCGACTTTTTCGCAGAGCCGCATATCGACAGTCTGATCGGTTACGCAAAAGTATTCCATGCCACCGGTACCAGCTGGACGCTATCGTCGATGTCGTCCGAGGCGGGCAATTTCGGCATGTTCATCGGTAATTACGACCAGCTCCGCACCATTGCCATGCGTATCCGCCAGGCAGCGCTGGAGCTGGGTGTAAAGCGTATTGTGGTCGGTGAATGCGGTCATGCCTGGCGTGTAGCCTACAGCTTCTGGAATACCCTGACCGGGGTTGGAGAAGGTGCGGATGCCAACGATCGTTTCGCCCAGATGCTGCAAAAACAACTGGATCATCGCTACAAGCAACCGGCTCATATCTGCGAATTCACTTGGGACATGATTCAGGATAATCGTCTGACCTTCGACAAGTCGGCCAACGATAAGCACATCATCACCTTCCACGACTCCTGCAATGTGGCGCGCGGCTCGAGCATGGGCGATCTGCCCGGCGGGCAATTCGAGATTCCGCGCAACATCATCAGAGCGGTGGCCAACAACTTCATCGAGATGGCGCCCAATACCACGCGAGAACAGACCTTCTGTTGCGGCGGCGGCGGCGGACTGCTTACCGACGATCTGCTTGAGTTGCGTGTGAAGGGCGCTCTGCCGCGTATGGAAGTGTTGCAGCAGGCAGTCGATGAGCACGGCGTCAACTTTATGGCGACTATATGCGCCATCTGCAAGGCACAATTTACCAAAATCATGCCCATCTACGGCTTCGACAGAAAGATGGTGGGCGGCGTGCATCAGCTGGTGAGCAATGCGATCCAGTTAGGACCGAAATAAAGAGGAGATGAAAAATGTCAGTAGTGAGCGAAACCCCGTTGAAAATCACATTCCGTCGTTATAAGGACGGCGATAGCAAAGCCGTTCGCTTTAACCAGCAGATTTTTCAGGCCAGCCATACCTACAAATGTCCGACTTATATACAGTCCACACCACCATGCCAGGGAAGCTGCCCGGCGGGTGAGGACATTCGCGGCTATCTGGCCATCGTGCGCGGTACCGAAAAGCCGCCTGTCGGCGCAGATGGCAAGCCGACAATGCCCTGGCAGGAATACGCGTGGCGCCGTTTGACTGAAGCCAACCCGTTCCCGTCGGTGATGGGGCGTGTCTGTCCGGCTCCGTGCGAGACGGGTTGTAACCGCAACGAAGTGGAAGACCATGTCGGTATCAATTCGGTCGAACATTTCCTGGGCGAATACGCGATCGCCAACAAGCTCAAATTCAACAAACCTGCTCAAACAACAGGAAAGAAGGTCGCTATCCTCGGTGCTGGACCGGCCGGTTTGTCCTGCGCCTATCAACTGGCATTGAAAGGACATGAAGTCACTGTGTTCGACGAGCATGAATTTCTGGGCGGAATGATGCGTTACGGTATTCCCGGCTTCCGTACGCCGCGCGATGTACTGGACGCGGAAATCCAGCGCATCCTGGACCTGGGTGTGAAGACGCGCATGAAGACACGCGTCGGCACCGACATTACCATGGAACAGATTCGTAAAGAATTTGACGCAGTGTTCCTCGGTATGGGGGCGCAAGCAGGCCGTGCATTGCCTATCGCGGACAGTGCGGCTCCTAATGTCGTGACTGCGACAGCCTTCCTGAAAGCCTTCAATGACGGGCGTCTGCAGCATGTCGGCAAGCGTGTGGTAGTGGTGGGTGGTGGCGATACTTCAATCGACGTGGCGACAGTAGCGCGCCGTCTCGGTCACATCAAGCATGCCAAACCGACCGATGCCGAACTCGCTATCGCCGGAAGACTCGCACACGATGTGGCGGATATTTCCGCCAAACAAGGTGCTGAAGTCACGCTGACCTCGATTTTCAACATCGACAAGATGCAGGCCAACAAACACGAAATAGAGCAGGCACTGGCCGAAGGCATCCAGATCATCGGCAGTCTGGCACCTGTCGGCCTTGTGCGCGACGCCAACGGTCGTGCCACGGCACTGCGAGTGGTGAAGTGCGAAGCCAAGATGGCGGGCGGCAAGCTGGAGATCAAGAACATCGAAGGCAGCGAACATGACATCGAAGCCGACCTGATCGTTTCTGCGATCGGCCAGGCGGTCGATTTCACCGGACTGGAGCAATTCAACAATGGCAAAGGTGCCGTCTCGACTGACCGCAATTACGTGGTGAACGGACAGCCCGGTGTATTCGCCGGCGGCGACGTGATTCGCCCGCATTTGCTCACCACCGCTATCGGACACGGCTCCATCGCGGCCGACGGTATCCATCACTATATGAACGGCCAGGAATTGGAAAAACGTCCCAAGATCGACGCGCACCAATTCGACCTGATCAGAAAATTGGCGGAAAAAGGCCTCGAGCCCAAGGAAAATCACGAGCCGATGCGCGGCACGTGCGATTCCAATGCCGCGGTACACAATTTCGATAACCGTTCCGACCGCTACATCATCCCGCATGACAAGCTGTTCCTCGGACACTTCTCTTATGTGGCTCGCAACCAACGAGCAGTGACCACACTCGATAAGGAAAGCGCATTGGGCAACTTCCAGGATCGTTTGGGAGTGCTGGATGAGAAACAGACTGTTGCAGAAGCCAAGCGTTGCATGAGCTGCGGCATGTGTTTCGAGTGCGACAATTGTGTTGTGTATTGCCCGCAGACTGCCGTGTATCGCGTCAAGAAGACCGAGTCTACCTTGGGGCGCTACGTTGCTACCGACTATGACAAGTGCATCGGCTGCCACATTTGTGCAGACGTATGTCCGACCGGCTATATCCAAATGGGCTTGGGCGAATAATGAAACTGCTCGTATCTCTGCTGCTTTGTCTTTGCATCCCGTTGGCATGGGCTACCGAGGCGAACGCGCCCAAGCTGGATATCGGCAAGGGCGGGCAGTGTGTACGAGATCCCCAGTGGATGCGCAAGAACCATATGCACCTGCTCATACATCAACGCGACGAGGCGGTGCGCAAGGGGATACGCGACGAGCAGATCAGCCTGAAGAACTGTGTGGAATGTCATGCCAGTTTGAAGGACGACAGCGTGATCGCGCGGGAGGACAGTTTCTGTGCCGGTTGCCATCGTTACGAGGCGGTAAAGATCGATTGCTTCGAATGTCACGCCAGCAAACGCAGGGTAGCGCTCGTCAATAAGGATGAGAAATGAGCGATCACGATACACAACGCAGACAATTCCTGAAGACATCCCTGGGAGCTGCGGCGGTTGCCATCGCGCCCGGCATGTTGTTGTTCGATACGGCACACGGTAAAACGGAAGCCGACAGCAGCAAAGTGCGCTGGGGCATGCTGATTGATACAGCGCAGTGCAAGACCGGCTGCAACGATTGCGTCACCGCTTGCAACAAGGAGAATGGGTTGTCGGGAGGAACGTTGCCTACCGATTCCCAATGGATGCGCAAGATCGATATCAAAGACATCAGCAGCGGACGCGAAACGTCGCTGCCGATGATGTGCCAGCATTGCGAGGAACCCCCCTGTGTGGATGTGTGCCCGACCGGTGCTTCGTTCAAGCGTGCAGATGGGATCGTTCTGGTGGACAGACATCGTTGCATCGGTTGCCGCTATTGCATGATGGCCTGCCCGTACAAGGCCCGCTCTTTCGTGCACGAGCCGTTGCATGACCAGAAACCGGACGTACCGCGCGGCAAGGGAACAGTCGAGTCCTGTACCCTATGCGTACATCGCGTCGATAAGGGACAGCAGCCTGCCTGCGCGCAAGCATGCCCGAACAAAGCCATTCTGTTCGGTAATCTGAATGATGCGAACAGCGAGATAGCCCAGAAGTTGCGCAGCGTCGCATCCGTTCAGATACGTGCCGATATGCAGTTGAATCCTGGCATCCGTTACCAAGGACTTTAAACATGGCCGATCTTTACGCATTGCGTTCCAAGAACCGTTTGTACTACGTGCTGCTTGCTATTGCAGGTCTGGTCGTTCTGGCCGGGCTATATGCCGTGCACATGATGGAATCGCACGGTCACATCATCACTGGCATGAACAACCAGATCGTGTGGGGTCTGCCGCATGTGTTCGCGATCTTTCTGATCGTAGCCGCGTCCGGGGTGCTTAACGTCGCTTCCATCGGGTCGGTGTTCGGCAAGGCTATCTACAAGGCGCGTGCACCGCTGGCCAGTCTGCTGTCCATTGCCATGCTGGCGGGAGGCCTGACCGTGCTGATGCTGGATCTGGGCAGACCGGACCGCATTATCGTGGCGGCGACCAATTTCAATCTCACCTCCGTATTTGCCTGGAATGTGGTGTTGTACTCGGGCATGTTCTCGCTCGTGATCATTTATCTGTGGACGATGATGGAACGCCGTATGAATCCCTGGAACAAAACAGCGGGATTGGCTGTTTTTGCCTGGCGTTTCATCCTGACCACCGGTACCGGCCTGATCTTTGCATTTTTGACTGCGCGACAGGCATACGGCTCGGCCATCCTGCCGCCGATGTTCATCGTGTTGTCGTTCGCTTGGGGCTTGGCCGTGTTCCATGTGGTGCAGACCGTAATCTATGCCTGGAACGAAAAGACGCTTGATGCCGACATCCTGCGCCGCAAGAAGAACCTGCTCGGGGTGTTCATTATTGGTTCGTTGTATATGGTAACCATTTACCATATGACCAATCTGTATTTCGCGCACAAATCCGCTTTTGAGAACTTCATCCTGCGCGATGGTGGTGTTTTCCCGGATATGTTCTGGTGGGGGTACATCGTGATCGGCAATCTGCTGCCATTGTTGTTGATCTATGTACCCGGTCTGGGGAAAGCCAAATGTGTCATGGCGGCTTCACTGCTGGTGGTCCTGGGAGCCTTGTCGCTGTTGTATGTATTCATCATCGGCGGACAGGCTTTCCCGCTCGACATCTTCCCGGGCTTCGAGGTCAAAAGCACCTTCGGTGACGGACAGATTGCGTCATATCATCCATCCATCTACGAATTCCTGCTGGGTATCGGCGGTCTGGCAATCGCTTTCGTGATCACCACTGTTGGCGTGCGCGTGCTAGATTTCATGCCCCATGACAAACCCTACGTAGCAGATTGACCCTGCAGGAGGCTGCCATGAACCGTATGCTGATCTCGGCAGCACATAAATCCTCCGGGAAAACCATGGTCAGTATTGGCCTTTGCGCGGCGCTTGCTGCGCGCGGCCATGTTGTGCAGCCGTTCAAGAAGGGCCCCGACTACATCGACCCGATGTGGCTCAGCCAGGCCGCCGGCCATGCCTGTCGCAATCTCGACCTGTACCTGATGGAAAACGACGATATCGTCGCCACCTTCGCTCGCCATAGCGCGGAAGTCAATCTGGTCGAGGGCAACAAGGGGCTGTACGACGGCTTGGCGCTGGACGGCAGCAACAGCAACGCAGCGCTGGCTAAATTGCTGGACCTGCCTGTTATGCTGGTGATCGACGCTCGCGGCATGACACGCGGCATCGCACCGCTGATCCTCGGTTACCAGGCATTCGACCGCGACATCAATATCGCCGGGATCATCCTCAACAATCTGGGCGGCAGCCGGCACGAATCCAAGCTGCGCGCCGTCATTGAGCATTACACCGATGTGCCGGTGGTCGGCGCGATCCATCACGACGAGCGACTGAGCATCGTCGAACGCCATCTCGGCCTGATGCCCAGCAATGAGTCTCATGTGGCCACGTCCAAGATCAAGCAGATCGGCGAGGCCATTGCGGAGCAGGTCGATCTCGACAAATTGCTCGTGCTGACTAAAAAAGAACCGCTGGCCATCCCGCACAAGGCCGAAGTGAGCCCCTTGCCCTGCGGCGAAAAGGTGCGTATCGGCATCGCGCGGGACCGCTCCTTCGGCTTTTACTATGCAGACGATCTCGATGCATTGGAAGCCGCAGGGGCGGAACTAGTGCCGTTCGATGCCTTGCGCGATGCACAATTGCCGGAAGTGGACGGGCTCTATATCGGAGGGGGTTTTCCGGAAACCTGCGCTACCGAACTGGAAGCGAATGCGGCATTACGTTCCCAGATCAAAAAAGCCATCGACGGCGGTATGCCGGCCTATGCGGAATGCGGCGGATTGATGTATCTGGCGCGCGGTATCGAGTATCAGGGACAGACTTACCGGATGGTCGGAGCGATCCCCGGCGATGTGAAGATGCACGACAAACCGATCGGTCGCGGCTATGTCCATCTTAAGGAGGATGAAGCGCATCCCTGGCCGCGGCCGAATACGCCCGCCAAGCAGATCAAGGCGCACGAGTTTCATTATTCCAGCCTGGAGAACCTTCCGCCGGATAGCCGCTTCGCTTACCATGTCGAGCGCGGATACGGCATCGACGGGGATCGGGACGGAATTATCGTTCATAACCTGTTGGCGTCCTATACCCACCTGCGTACCATCGGCAGTTGCTATTGGGCTACCCGCTTCGTCGCTTTTGTACGGCGATGCAAGGAGCAGCAAGCAATCGCGACATCAACCAACACTGAGAAAGCACTATGACACAGCAACTCTATCAGGCCGCCATTGCGGCCTTTGACAAGGCGAATGCAGAAGATCCGAACAAGGAAATGGCGAATGGCAAGGAATATCCGAAAGAACTTCTCTACGCGCAACGCATGACGGAGATGCAGGAACGTTATGCGCCGGAAGCATCCGAGGCGGTGAAACTGGCTGTGCGTGCCCAGCATATCCAGCGCTGGAAGAGCCCGCGCAGCAACTTCCCCATGGATCGAAATGGCTATCTGCAATGGCGCACCGGACTGTACAAATTCCACGCCGAGACCGCCGGCAATCTGATGAAGCAGGTCGGCTACGACGACGAGATGATCGAGCGCGTGAAGACCATCGTCGGCAAGAAGGCGCTCAAAGTCAATCCGGAGACGCAGTTGATGGAAGACGTGGTGGATCTGGTGTTCATCGAGTATTACATGATCGGTTTTGCCAGTGGCCATCCGGAGTATGACGAAGCCAAGTGGATAGAGATCATCAGAAAGACCTGGAACAAGATGTCTTCCCGCGCTCATGATTTCGCATTGGCAGGCAAGATCGCTTTGCCGGAAGCGCTGGTGCCTTTGATTCTCAAAGCGGTCAAGGGATAACGTGGATTTCCTGCCCGTATTTCATAACGTCAAAGGCAAGTTGTGCCTTGTGGTCGGTGGCGGCGAAGTCGCCAAACGCAAGGCAGGCGTGTTGCTGGAGGCAGGCGCGATCGTGCGCGTGGTCGCTCCCGAGATCGATCCCGCATTGGCAAAGCAACAGCGCGTTCAACCTGTCGTTGCGAGATTCGACGCATCACATCTTGAAGGTGTAACGCTGATCATCGCCGCAACGAATGATCGTAGCGTCAACAAGCTGGTCTCCGAGCTGGCGCAAGCGCGCAATATTCCGGTCAATGTGGTCGATGACCCCGAGTTGTGCTCCATCATCATGCCTGCCATCCTTGATCGCTCTCCGCTGATGATCGCTTTTTCCAGCGGCGGCGCATCGCCGGTGCTGACACGCATGATGCGCGGCAAGCTGGAAACGATCATTCCGCAAAACTACAGCCGGCTTGCCGCATTTGCCGAACGCTTCCGCGAACTGGTCAAAACGCGTGTCATCAATCCGGCGAAGCGCCGCATATTCTGGGAGAACGCGCTGGAAGGTGTGGTCGCCGAGAAGGTGCTGACCGGGGATGAAACTGGCGCGGAAGCCATGCTGCAAAAGATGCTGGCCAATGAAGACAACATCCAGCGCGGCGAGGTGTATCTGGTCGGCGCAGGCCCCGGCGATCCCGACTTGCTGACCTTCCGCGCATTGCGCCTGATGCAGAAAGCGGATGTGGTGGTGTATGACAACCTGGTGTCCAAGCCCATCGTCGAGATGACCCGGCGTGATGCAGAACGCATCTTTGTTGGCAAGAAACGGGCCGACCATACATTGCGGCAGGAAGAGATCAACGAACTGCTGGTAAGGCTGGCCAAGGAAGGAAAACGCGTGCTTCGCCTGAAAGGGGGCGACCCGTTCATCTTCGGCCGCGGTGGCGAAGAGATCGAGACTCTGGCAGCAGAGGGCATTCCGTTCCAGGTGGTGCCCGGCATCACCGCGGCTTCGGGTGTGGCCTCTTACGCGGGCATCCCGCTGACTCATCGCGACTATGCACAATCCTGCCTGTTCGTGACCGGTCACCTCAAGGACGGCACGATGAATCTGGATTGGGATGCGCTGGCACGGCCCAAGCAGACCGTCGTGGTGTATATGGGGCTGCATGGACTGGATACCCTGTGCGGCGAACTCGTCAAACATGGCATGCCTGACACCACACCGATCGCGATCGTGCAACAGGGAACCACGCAAAATCAGCGCGTCTTCACCGGCACATTGGCGACATTGCCCGGCATTGCCGAACGCGAGAAGCCGCAGGCACCGACTCTCATCATCGTCGGCGGGGTGGTTGCGCTTAGAGAAAAACTGGCCTGGTTCCATCCGCAAAAATCATAACAAGCAGTCCAAGTCCGATAACAACAGGGAGAGAATAGATGATGAGTATGACAATCAGAAGTATGTTGCTGCCAGCGTTGTTTCTGTTCATTAGCGCGAACGCGCAGGCCTCCGACGTGATACTCAAGCCTTTTGTACTGGCTTCGAAAAGCGCAGGAACGATAGCCGAAAAATCGGTTCAGGTGAAAACGGCACTGACTGCGGCCGGCTTCTCGGTTGTCGGTGAATATGCGCCCTATGCCGGTGCCGACATTATCATCGTCACCAACGACGAATTGAAAAAGAATGCGGCAGCATCTGATTTCGGCGGATACGGGGCAGTGCAGCGTGTGTCAATCACCGAGGCCGGCAAAGAAGTGCAGGTGAGCTATACCAACCCGGTTTACATGTCGAACGTATATCGGATGCAGGGCGACCTGGGCGGCGTGGCAGCATCGCTGGCAACTGCATTGGGCAAAGTGGAGGAATTCGGTGCGCAGGGCATGACGGCAAAACAGGCGCGCAAATACCATTACACCATCGGCATGGAGTATTTCGATGATCCCAGCGTGCTGGCGGAATACGGCAGCTATGAAGAAGCCGTGCAGGCGGTGGATGCCAAGCTGGGAAACAACAAGAATGGTGTGTCCAAGGTCTATCGCGTCGATATTCCTGGCAAGAAGGAGAGCGTGTTCGGCGTCGGGATGAAAGGCAGTGATGACAACAAGTACATGGACGACAAGTTCATCATGAACGAGATCGATTTTCACGATGTGAAATCGACAGCGCACCTGCCATATGAAGTGCTGGTCTCGGGCAACAAGGTCTATGCGCTGTATGCGCGTTTTCGCATAGCGATCGACTTCCCCGATCTGAGCATGATGGGCAAGAACAGCTTCATGAACATCATGAAGGCTCCCGAAGCGATCCGTCACGCTTTGCAAAATACCGTACAAAAGTAGACTACACGGAGGACAGCATGGACACAGATTTGATCGATGCAGTGAAAGCCGGGGATGCCGCTTCTGCCCATCTGATGCTGGCAGCAGGAGCCGATGCGGATTCCCGCGACGGCGAAAGCGCGACGGTTCTGATGATGGCTGCACATGCGGGTGACCTCGCAATGGTACAAGTTTTGATCGAGGGCGGGGCGGATGTCAATGCGTGCGATGAGCGCGGGTGGTCCCCGCTGTCCAAAGCAGTGTACAACGCTGAGCTGAAGCGCGGCTTTGCCGATGTCGTTCAAGTATTGATCGATGCAGGCGCAAACATAGAGGCCGCCATCGGATATGGTGTGCGGCCATTGATGCTGGCTGCGGGTTACGGCGAAACTGCGGTGGTTGAGGCGCTCTTGAATGCGGGTGCGGATGTGCTTGCATGCAATGAGGGTGGATTCACCGCACTGATGATGGTGAAACAGAAACATTATGTGGATGTGATCAACCTGTTGCACGAGGCGGAGCAGAATGCCGGTGTCGGCGAAGGTAGCTGCGCCAGCAAGAATGCTCCCGGCTCCAACGTCATCACTTTTTTGAAACGAACCACATCTTGAATTTAGCGTGTATTTAGAGCGAAATCGAACGAGGTAACCATGCCCTACTATATCTACCACGTGACCGATTTTCCATTTCGACAGCTGAAGAAGCTGGAACAGCATGACGTCTACCGGGATGCTTCGGCCAGAGTCAAACAATTGCGCATCGAACTGGTCGTGGGTTCCCCCACGATGATCAAGATGATTCATGCCGAGACGGAATTTGATGCCGAGGATTTGCTTAACCAGATTCGTGACCCCGCTCCGGAACTGGGAGACGACTGAACTTCAGGCATGCAGCAACCTTCCGGCCGGCAACAGCCGATCCGATTAAAATCAATGATTATTTAGGAGCAGAATTATGAAAATACCAGCACGCGATGGAGATGGATACCTTGAGGACATGCTGGACTGGACGCCGGAGATCGGTCGAGCCATGGCAGAAGCTGACGGGTATGAATTAAGCGATGAAAAATGGTCTCATATCCTCAAGGCACGGGAATACTATGAAGAGTTCAATGTCGTTCCGCCTATACGCAAATTTGCAAAATACATCGACCAGGACCAGAAGGAGTTGTTCGATATCTGGATGACCGGTCCGATGAAGCCGATCACCAAGTACGGTGGATTGCCCAAGCCGACGGGATGCGTTTGAACGACACAATGTGAAGAGTACCAGGATCATCCCGATCGCTGCGTCTAACGCGGATATCGGGCGCGGCCATCTCCTGTTTGAACCCCCATCCCGTAATGGCATCCTCGCGGACAGGATGCATCGTCCATTGCGCGATCTGCGCATCTCGGTGACGGATCGTTGCAATTTGCGTTGCACATATTGTATGCCGCGTGAAATTTTCGACAAGAATTATGCGTTCCTGCCACGCGCGGAATTGCTTAGTTTTGAAGAAATTGAAAGATTGTCCCGGTTATTCATTCAATATGGTGTGCAGAAGATCCGCCTGACCGGGGGTGAACCGCTTTTGCGCAGGGGCATTGAGCGCCTCATTGAAAAGCTTGCCCGGCTTCGAACGGTGGAAGGAAATCCGGTCGATATCGCATTGACCACTAATGCGGTGCTGCTGACCAAAAAAGCGCAAGCACTTAAAGATGCGGGCTTGTCGCGCATCACGGTCAGCCTGGACGGATTGCATCAAAATACATTCAGCAAAGCGAGCGGCTCGGAAATTCCGGTTGCCACCATACTGGCTGGCATTGCCGCGGCGCAACGAGCCAAATTTGCCTCAATCAAGGTCAACATGGTGGTCAAGCGGGGAATGAACGAGCATGAAATCATTCCCATGGCGGCACACTTCCGCGACAGCGGGATCGTTTTGCGTTTCATCGAATATATGGATGCGGGTAGCTCGAACAGTTGGTGCATGGACGATGTGGTTTCCGCGCGTCAGATATTGGATCGGGTAGCATCGCACTACGAAATTCAGCCGATCGAATTCAACTACGAGGGTGAAGTGGCTGAGCGCTGGCGATATCTCGATGGTGCAGGGGAGATCGGTGTGATCGCGTCGGTTACGCAGGCGTTCTGCAGCTCCTGTACTCGCGTACGCCTTTCCACCGACGGGAAACTATATACCTGCTTGTTCGCCAGCCAGGCTAGCGTCGATCTGCGAGAGCCATTGCGGCAAGGGGCAAGCGAACAGATATTGTCCGGCCTGATCGCGTCCGGTTGGATGAGGCGCGGGGACCGCTATTCCCAATTGCGCCATGCCGAAACGGTGACACGAAACAAAATCGAGATGTCATACATCGGCGGTTGAATCGTGGACAAATCCTGCCGCAATCAATGTATTTTGTGGCTCTGGGGGGATGGGGTAATTGAGAAATCCCGTGAAAGCATATCGTCGGAGTCTGCAGAAAGGAACTGACGCATTTGCATGGTCGATGAGCCAATGTCAGAGTCGGCTGGCGGTCTCGCGTTGATGATATGCCGCGCCGCGTGGCGGTCGCTGTTGGCGATATGTCCTCCAAACCAGTCAAACAGCAGAAGCTGTGCGCGAAACGAGAGGTGAAGCAAGTCATAATTCTCTGCATCGACTTCTTCCTTCAGTGCCGTGAAGTCGTCAATGAATCGTTTGTGTTCTTGCACATGCTTCTTGAGGAAAGGATAGTCATGACGGTACATCAGGACTTCTTCCTCGCTTGCACTTTCGATGAGGTGGCTTGCGAGATAGGCCCATATTATCCGGATTGTCCTAGTGTCCCCGGCCAGGAACGCAGAAATCAATTCATTGACTTTCGTGAACAGATGCCTGTGTGACAGGTCGATCGTATCGATGTCGACCTGGAACTCCCTTTTCCATTCCATCTGCTTGTTCAGTTCCCCTGTTGAATAGTGTTGGCCGGTCGTCAGATATTGTTCGCAGCGTGTAAGATAAATGCGTGCGGGGATATCCTTCGGTGTCGTATCGACACATTCAGTCAGCAACTGAATTGAACGCTGAATTTCCTTCAAATGATAATAAGCGACCGCCGCTTCAAACTTGACCTTGTTCGAGCGTTTGGCATCCCTTACTTTGATTGTGTCGTTGTCGAAAACCTCGTGGATGGATAGCGGCTGTGTTTTGCCCTTTACACGGATGCGATCCAGGAAACGAATGTCGTACTTTCCCGGGACCGCAAGGTCATAAAGGGTATTCTGGCTGATTAGAAGAGGGGAAAAGTAACTCTTGGTCGCGTCTTCGATGCGTGAGGCCAGATTGACCACATCCCCAATGACAGTGCTATCCATGCGGCTTGTTCCCCCGACGGTACCGACCATGGCCAGTCCTGTGTTGAGTCCGATCCCGATCTGCATCGGGGCATAGCCGGCCCGGGCCCGCCCGGAATTGTATTTCTCGAGATTCTCGAGCATGTGTATCGCACCGCTTACGGCATCGTCGGCGGTTTGTGTAAAGAGCGCCAGAATGGAATCGCCTATATATTTATCGATGATGCCGCGGTGTGAACTGATGATCGGTGTCATTTGTGCAAGATAGGAATTCAGGAAGTTGAAATTTTCCTGAGGAGTCATGTTCTCTGACAATGAGGTGAAGTTACGGATATCCGTACACATGACCGTCAATTTGAGTTCGAACTGGTCGCCCAGCTTAACGTCGAGAATACTGTTCTTTCCCATAAGCGCAAGCAGCTGGTGTGGGATCAATCTTCCAAAGGCACGCTCGGTTTGCTGTAACTGTAAAAGTACCTGCTGATGATTCTCGGTGGCCTTTTTGCGAAGAAGCGTTTCCTGCTCCAGTTTATCCTTGGCCAAGGTCAATTGTGCCGTACGGCGTGTATTGATCCATTCCGCCTGCGATGCGCGGCTTGTCATGCCGAGTACCGCCGCAATCAGAATACCGGTCAGGAAAGTGACCCATTGCATGCCAAGATCGGTGAAGTAGATCGCAACAACGAGCAGTGTCACCACAAGAATGACTGCCAGAGCAGCGAGATATGGCTGAACCAGGTGGAATATCCTGCTGAAGCGAATTTTGAACACGATCTGTCTCCCGCGGCCGGTTTATGAATCTGCCATATCCGGTCTAATTTTCCCTTCGCGCATTGTTGCATAAATCAGGGCAAGAGTTTTAATCTGAGAGCTTCTCGGCCGGAAAGCCGGCATTTGATCCTGTGGTGGAGAAAATGGCCTTCATACAGAAGACTCATCATTGCTCGTTACTGCCGTTCATCGACTGGCGTTTTTTTGCAGGCTCGTGCGATGCAGCAAGAGCGTGAATTGTGAGTAGTGTGGCGTGATGCTATTCCCGAATGTATCCGGGTTTTGCTTGTATTGTTCATTTCTGTGGCGTAGCGCCGCAAATGTTGCAGAACGATTGATCAGAGCAGCCGATGTTTGAAATCAATCAACGAGGAATATTTTTTCGTAAGAAATATTTGCGATTCCGGGAATTGACGAATCCTTTTGCCGGAAAATTTTGGAAATGGCATAAACGCACAATACCATTTCATTAAAGATGGCTTTGCGGAAAATCCAATTGAATATCAAATAGCTCGGTAAAGTGCAGCATTTTCAGCTTATGTTAAGAATGCGTAAAGAACAGGATTCAAGTTAGAATATGCGTCTTGATTCAACCAACGTTTCGACACAGGAGGAAAAATGAAAAAGACTCTGCTTGCTACGCTGCTGCTTGGGTTCTCCGCTCAACTGTTTGCTGCCGACTCCATCAAACTGGCGATCACCGGGCCGTTCACCGGCGGTTCTGCCCCGATGGGTACTTCCATGCGTGACGGTGCCAAGCTTGCCATCAATGAGATCAATGCCGCGGGCGGGATCGATGTCGGCGGCAAAAAACTGAAGATCGAAACCATCGAGCGCGACGATGAAGCGAAGAACGATCGCGGTGCGCTGATCGGACAAGAGCTTGCGTCGATGGATGATCTTTCCGGCGTGATCGGTTCGGTCAATACCGGTGTGGTCATTGCGGGCGACAAACACTTGCAGGAAAAAGGCATCACCAAGATCATCACTCCCGCTGCCGGTTCGGCTTCGATGACGCAATGGAGCAAAGCCGGTGTACCCGATCTGTCGATCTTCCGTTTTGCAGCACATGACGGCATCCAGGCTGCGATGGTGGTTGAGGAAGCCATCAACAGGAAACTGACCAAGGTTGCCCTTCTGTACGATTCGACGAACTACGGCGTTTCCGGCCGAGATGACTTGCTGGCGCAGATCAAAGCCCAGGGAAGCAAGCTGGACGTGGTCGCCACCGAAAAATTCAATATCGGCGACAAAGACATGACTGCCCAGTTGCTGAAAGCCAAAACGGCCGGAGCCCAGGCGATCCTGATCTGGGGTATCGGACCCGAACTCGCCGCAGTTGCGAACGGCATGGACAAAGTGGGTCTGACCGTTCCGTTGATCGGCGGCTGGACACTCTCGATGTCGAACTACATCGACAATGCCGGCAAGAACGGCAACGGCACCCTGATGCCGCAGACCTTCATTGAGGAGCCCATCACGGCAAAGGCCAAGAGCTTCATCGAGGGCTACCACAAGGCCTATCACGTGGACCGCATCCCTTCCCCGGTTTCCGCTGCCCAGGGTTACGACGCCGTGTATATTTTTGCCGCAGCTGTGAAACAGGCGCAAAGTACCGACACCAAAAAGATCAAGCTGGCACTGGAAGACTTGAAGGAACCGGTCAAGGGTGTTATCGCAACCTGGAAGCATCCGTTCACGAAATGGAATCCGGCAGATGTGCAGACTCATGAAGCTTTCCGCCGTGAGAATGTCGTCATGGGCATGGTCAAAGACGGTCGCGTAGTTTTCGGCAACGAAGCGGACAAGCAACGCCTCATCAAACAAGAAAAATAAACTATGGAAGTAATCCTCCAAATGGGGGTGAGCGGGGCCCTGATGGGCCTCGTTTACGCTCTGATCGCCTATGGCTTTCAACTCACATTTGCCACCAGCAAGAGCATCAACTTTGGCCAGGGCGAGTTGGTCATGCTCTCGGCCTTTATCAGCCTGACGTTTACCAACATGGGCATTCCCTACTGGCTGATGGTGCCGGCGGGACTCCTGTGCGGTGCGTTACTCGGGCTGGTGGTGGAGCGCCTTGCGGTACGGCTCGCATTGGAACAAAAGAGCGAAGGCTGGATATTGATGACGATCATCCTCGGCCTGTTCAGTTTTTCTGCAGCCGAGAACATCTGGGGCAGGGATGACCATCCTTTCCCTACACCGATTTCCTCCGACCCTATGCACTTCCTCGGCATCAGCGTCACGGCCGTCGAGTTGTCGGTGGCTATAGGTGTGTTCGCGGTGATGGGGATGATCGAGTTGTTCAAGCGCAAGACCTTGTGGGGTAAGGCGTTCGAGGCAGTGTCCGCCGATCGCGATGCTGCGGAACTGATGGGCATCTCCGCAAGAAGAACGATCATGTTGTCCTACGGCTTGTCCGGTATGGTCGCAGCCATGGCCGGGATTCTGGTTTCTCCCATCACGACTGTCGGACCCACCATGGCCTCGGCGCTTATTCTGAAAGCGTTTGCGGTCGCTGTTGTGGCCGGTCTCGATTCCGGCTTCGGGGTCGTTCTGATCGGGCTTTTCCTGGGCGCACTGGAAAGTCTGGCCAGTTTTTATATTGGTAGCGGCTGGCGCGAGGCGCCCGGTTTGATCTTGTTGATTTTGGCTCTGGCCATGAAACCCAACGGGGTATTCGGCAAAGCCAGCATAAGGAAAGTATAAGTTGAAAAGAATCTTGCTCGTCAATGGCGCAGAGCTCATCGCCTTTATTCTGCTCGCCTGTATTCCGCTGGCTGTCAGCAATTCATACGTATTGGGATTGCTGACACTGCTCGCGATCTACGGCATCTTGCTCATCGGGCTTGATGTCAGCGTGGGTTATCTGGGCCAGGTCAATCTTGGACATGCCGCCTTCCTGGGCCTGGGCGCCTACGCCGGTGGATTATGCGTGATGGTTTTCGGCTTCTCGATGTTGCCAGCCTTGCTTGCGAGCCTGCTGGTGGGATTCGTGTTCGGCGGATTGCTGGCCTTCCCGGCCTTGCGTCTTGAGGGGCCCCAGTTCGCCCTGGCTACACTCAGTTTTTCGGCACTGACCGCAACCACGCTGAACGAGCTAGAGAGCATCACCCAGGGTGCGCAAGGTCTGCAAGTGGACAGGCCACTGCTGTTCGGTCTGCATCTCGGCCCGCAAGCTTTCTTCTGGTTGTGTCTGGTACTTCTGGCGTTCACCTGGATAGCCATGAAGAATCTGCTTTCCTCACACTGGGGCAGGGCATTCGAAGCACTGCGCGACAGTCCGATCGCCACCGATGCGATGGGCGTCGGTGTGTTCCGCCACAAAGTCGCCGCTTTTGCGCTGGGTTCGGGACTGGGCGGATTGGCTGGTGGCCTCTATGCTTTCAATTTCCAATTCCTGCAACCCAGCAGCTTCGTTTATGAACTGATGGTCATTTTGTTGCTGGGTGTGGTGCTGGGTGGGCGAAAGAGTCTGTGGGGCGCATTCGTCGGTGCGTGCCTGATCGTGCTGTTGCCCAATCTGCTCTCCAACCGTTCTTTGTTCCAGGCGTTCTCCTTTATCGGACTCTTTATCGCTCTGGTGGCGGGAACGATCAACATCCGCAAACAACGCAGAATCTCGTTCCAGGTGGCAGCGCCCATCGTGAGCATGGCCCTGCTGGTGGCGGGCAGCCTGCTGGTGCAGAACACCGAAGACTGGCGCAAGGCGATCTTTGCATTGATGCTGTTCTCGGTGGTAGTGGGACTGCCCGAAGGGCTGATGGGCTTTGCCGAAAAGCAACTGACCCGGCTCTTCAAAGTGCCGGCACGGCCATTACCCGATGCCACTGAACTCGAGGCGGTTTTGCCCAAGCAGGAGGATACCGGATTGCTGCTTGAACTCATCGACGTCAAACGCCATTTCGGCGGCATCAAGGCAGTCGACGGAGTGTCGATGCAGGTGCAGGGCGGGCACATACACGGACTGATCGGACCCAATGGCTCGGGCAAGAGTACGTTGGTCAACGTGATTTCCGGCCTGTATGCGCCGAGTGCGGGCCAGTTGCGTTTGCATGGCGAGGAACTCCCCAAGGGCAGCCTGTTTAAAGTCTCGCAAGCCGGTATCGCGCGTACCTTCCAGAACCTCCAGCTTTTTGCCGAGCTCAGTGCACTCGAAAACGTGATGGTCGCCTGCGCAGGTGCGTATAAAAAATCATTGCCGCTGGTTCTGCTTGGATTTGCCTATGCCGAGGAGAAAAGAGCCCAGGCCGATTCTCTCGCGCTGCTGGAACTGGTCGGGCTGGCCGGCGATGCGAGAACCAAGGCCAAGGACCTGCCTTACGGCGCACAGCGCTTCCTGGAGATCGCGCGAGCGCTGGCGCGCAAACCCAAGCTGTTGATACTCGACGAACCCGCAGCAGGGCTGGCGCATCCCGACGTGCTGAAACTCAACGAGATCGTGCACAGGATCCGCGCACGGGGAATCACCACCATACTCATCGAACATCACATGAGCGTGGTGAACGAAGTGTGCGATTTCGTCACCGTCCTCGACGAGGGCAAGATCATCGCGCAGGGTCTGCCCGATGAAGTCAAACGCAACCCGCGCGTGATCGCAGCCTATCTGGGCGACAGCAAGGAAAGTTCTTACTCTTCGCGCAAACTTGGAGAAACCCCCCTGTTGCGTGTCGAAGATCTGCATGCGGGCTATGGCGCGAGCGAAGTGTTGACCGGTACCAGTTTCGAAGTGCGGGCAGGTTCCGTGGTCGCACTCATCGGTGCCAACGGCGCAGGCAAGACGACAACCATGCGCGTATTGTCCGGCATGCTGAAACCCACATCGGGCAAGGTGCTGCTGGAGGGCAAGGAGGTGCAGCAACTGGACGCCTCGAAGATCGCTTGTCTGGGGCTGGCGCACTCACCGGAAGGCCGCAAGATATTCGCTCCCCTGAGTGTGGAAGACAATCTGTTGCTGGGTGCTTATACGCGTTTGCCAAAAGTTTTTGGTTTCAGGACCAAGGCAAGTATCGATCTGGAAAAAGTCTACGCGCTTTTCCCCCGCCTGTTCGAAAGACGCAAGCAGGCCGCAGGCACACTGTCGGGTGGAGAACAACAGATGCTGGCCATAGGACGCGCCCTCATGGCCAACCCCAAGATCATCCTGTTGGACGAACCGTCCATGGGCCTGGCTCCGGTGATCGTGCAGGAAGTTTTTGTCATCATCAAAAAGTTGAAGGAAGCGGGCATCACCCTCTTGCTGGTCGAGCAATTCGCCAAGAGTGCCCTGGAAGTGGCGGACTATGCCTATGTGCTGGAACATGGTCGCATCGCCGTGGAAGGTACGCCCGAAGAACTTGCAAAGAACGAACGGGTGCTCGCGGCTTATCTGGGTTGATGACGAGGGGTAAGACGCCACTTGGTTGCCGGCTAAAATGCTTGTCGACAATATTCAGCCGGAGCTGCTTGCCAAGCAATAAGGAACTGCTTAAAAAAACGCGCTGAATTTTCCATTGCTGCCGCGAGCGGCATCCGTGATTCCTGCGGCTTTCAGTGCGGGTCGTTGGGCACCCGAGATCGCAATTTTCATCCGGGTAATCTACGATAGATTGCTCAGCCTGTATTTCACCGATGATCTTTTAGTAATTCATCGCACACACATCCTTATCAGCCGTCATTCCGACCTTCGCCGGAATGACGCGATAGCGGAGTCCATATGTTGCCGTCAACGATGGAAACTTGAATAAGCCGCAAAATTGCCTAGCCAGTAACCGATTATGTGCGCTATCGCTCAGAGAATAATCAGGTTGTGTGCCAGAGTGGCGAATGTTCAGCTGCAATTACCCGGGTAGGGTGTATGACATTGCCAATTTCTCAGCTTAGCGATCCAGCGCTTAAAGCGTTACGGATATCCGAGAGCCGCTATCGACGTCTATTTGAAACCGCTCAAGACGGGATCCTGCTTCTGAACGCCGATACTGCCCAGATAGAAGACGTCAATCCCTATTTGATTGAGATGCTGGGTTACTCGCATTCAGAGTTCCTGGGCAAAAAGATATGGGAGGTCGGTTCATTCGCGGATATTGCACAGAGCAAGGAAATGTTCGTGAAGCTGCAAACTACCGGCTATGTCAAATACAAAGATCTTCCCCTTAAAACAAAATCCGGGGAGGAAATCGCGGTTGAGTTCGTCAGTAACACTTATGATTGTGAAGGCATCAGAGTCATTCAGTGCAATATCCGGAATATCTCGGCACGCAAAGCAGACCAGGCAATAATCCTCCGACATACGCAACTCTACGCCGCACTGAGCCAATGCAACAAAGCCATCGTGTATTGCGCCAACGAGGACGAATTGTTTGTACAAGCTTGCCGTGCCGCCGTGCAATTCGGCGGAATGAGGATGGCATGGATTGGCATGATCGATATGGATTCCGGGATGGTGCAGCCGGTCGCCAGTTTTGGTGATGACACCGAGTATCTGAAAAAGGCAGAAATATCTGTGGATATCGATAGCCCCTTCGGTCACTTTCCAACCGGTATTGCCATAAGAGAGGATCGGGAGGTATGGGGACAGGATTTCTTGAATGACCCGGCAATCGTCCCATGGAATATGGAACGCGCAATTTACGCCGGTTTCGCTTCTTCAGCCTCACTTCCATTGCACAGAGAAGGCAACGTCATTGGAGCTTTTACCCTGTATACAGGCGAGGTTAATGCCTTTGATGAACTTACTCGCAACCTGTTGCTGGAAATGGCAGGCGATATCAGCTTCGCCGTCGGTAACTTTACCCATCAATCGCAACGATTGAAGGCACAGGAAGAAATCGAATTTAAAAATACGATACTCCAGACCCAGCAGGATACTTCTCCGGATGCCATTCTGGTCGTTGACGAGAATGCGTCCATCATCTCCTGCAATCAGCAATTCATTGACCTGTGGCGTATTTCAGCACAGGTGCTGAGCACGCGTCTGGATGCCCCCGTGCTTCAAACAGTCGTTGAGCAAATCGAAAATCCAGATGCATTTATCTCCCGGGTCAATTATTTGTACGAGCACCGAGATGAAAAGAGCAGCGAGGAGATTCGGCTCAAGGATGGACGGATAGTCGATCGGTATTCCGCTCCGGTCAAAGGGGCGAACGGAAAATATTACGGGCGCGTCTGGTATTTTCGCGATATCACCGAACGCAAGAAGGCGGCGGAAGAGATCGAGAGACTGGCGTTTTACGATCCGCTGACGAGTTTGCCGAATCGTCGTCTGCTGCATGACCGTCTCCAGCACGCTATCGTTGCCAGCGACCGTCAGCACAACTATGGCGCAGTCCTGTTCATCGACCTGGACAACTTCAAGGCACTTAACGATACCAAGGGGCATAACATTGGCGACCTGCTACTGGTCGAAATAGCCAATCGATTGCAGTCTTGTGTGCGTGAAGGGGACACTGTGGCCCGGCTGGGAGGTGACGATTTCGTCGTCATACTGGAAGAACTGGGCGAAGAACCACTGCATGCCGCAGCCCAGACTGAAGCCGTGGGTGAAAAGATCCGTGCCGCGATTGGCCATCCGTATTCCCTGAAGGGTTACAAATACGATTCCACCTGCAGTGTCGGCATCAGCCTGTTTCGAAATCGGGAGAGCACGGTAGATGAGCTGCTAAAACGTGCCGATACTGCCATGTATCAGGCAAAAAATGCCGGACGCGATACCCTGCGTTTCTATGACGCTGACATGCAAGCAGCATTGGAAAACCGCATGGAATTGGAGAAAGATCTGCAAAGCGCACTTTCCGGCAATCAGCTCCGGCTGTATTACCAGATGCAGGTTGACCATACTGGTCACATTGTCGGGGCGGAAGCGTTGATACGCTGGCAGCATCCACAGCACGGATTAATCTCACCGGTTCAGTTCATTCCCTTGGCAGAGGAGTCAAGTTTGATATTGCTAATCGGGCAGTGGGTGCTGGATACGGCGTGTAACCAACTCAAGGCTTGGGAAGCCGATCCATTCACGCGCAAATTGAAACTTGCAGTCAATGTCAGCGCACGACAGTTCCGCCAGCCCCACTTTGTCGAGCAGGTGCGTCAAACGCTGCGCCGCCTTGAACTCAGCCCCGACCGGCTCAAGATTGAGCTTACGGAGAGTCTGGTGCTGGACAACGTGGATGACACGATCGTCAAGATGCAGGCACTCAGAAAGGTCGGAGTGCGCTTTTCCATGGATGACTTCGGCACCGGCTATTCATCGTTGTCTTACCTGACACAGTTGCCACTTGACCAGTTGAAGATCGACCAGTCATTTGTGCGCAACGTCACAATGAAACAGAGTGACGCAGTCATCGTGCAGACCATCATCGGCATGGCAAAAAATCTGGGAATAGAGGTCATTGCCGAGGGAGTAGAGACGGAAGAACAGCGCGCATTCCTGGAGAAACATGGTTGTGCACTTTGCCAGGGCTTCTTGTTCGGCAGGCCGGTACCAGTTGAAGAATTCGAGGGCAGGCTAAAGAAATCGTGATTCCTTTATCCTTGGTTTCGCTTCAGGGGGCGTAACGGCCGATCATCTCCGATCGGTTTGGCTGCTTGTAAAGAGAGTGCTTGCGGCAGATTCCGGCTCTGCATTTCCACTTGCGGTTTCCCAATAGAATCTCGGCAGGTTCTCCAGCGCTGCCACCAGACCCTTGTTCCATTCGTCCGAAAGTTGCTTCGAAAAAGGATCTTCTTCCGTCAGGCAAAGCTGATGCGTGAAATTCAGGCTGCCGGTTTCATAGATCAGCAGATCGATAGGCGGGCCCACGGTCAGATTGCTGCGAACGGTCGAGTTCATCGACACCAGGGCACAGCGGGCAGCCGGAGCAAGCTGGGTATCGCGTTTGATGACCCGGTCGAGTATGGGCTTGCCGTATTTGACTTCGCCTATTTGCAGGAACGGGTGTTCGTCCGATTCGTGTATGTAGTTTCCCTGCGGGTAGATCATCAGTGTCTCGTGCCGGTCTGTACCGATCTGTCCCGCCAGTATGAAAGTCGCTTCAAAGCTGACATTGCCGCTGTCCCTGACGACGTGCAGATTCTGCACGCTGGTGCTGACGGTGGCCACATAATCGGCAGCCTCCTGCATATTCCTGACGGCAAGCAGATTGGGGGTCGCTCCGCTGTCCAGATCGGCCTTGATGCGCTTGATCACCAATTGGGTCGTGGCCAGGTTGCCCGCTGAAAGCAGCGCAAACACCCTGTTGTGGGGCCACACGAAGGTATGCATCTTGGAGTAGGTCGAGATATTGTCGAACCCGGCATTGGTGCGCGAATCGGAACACAATACAAATCCCGATTGGGTGTTGATGGAAAAACAATAAGTCATTTGGATCCCTTGGTTATTTCCGCGGCGGCGCCAGGCAAGTCTTAGTAAAGAAACAGTAACATGAGGTTGAATAATCGGCAAACTCAAGTGCGGGTTCAGAACCGACCGAGCGATAATGCACATGGCATGACGATTCCGCTATTTTCCCTGGTCGGTTTCCCATGTGAAGCGGGGCAAACTCTCCAGTGCCTGAACCAGTCCGGCACTCCACGACTGGGCGATGCTCCTGTAAAAGGGATCGTCTTCGGTCAGCGTGAACCGGCGGCCCGCATCAAGGCTGTCCTTGGGGTAGATCATCACATCTATCGGAAGCCCGACCGAAAGATTGCTGCGTATGGTCGAGTTCATGGATACAAGCGCGCAACGAGCCGCAGCCTCGAGCTGTATGTTGCGTTTGATGACCCGGTCCAGGATGGGCTTGCCGTATTTGGCCTCACCTATCTGCAAAAACGGGTGTTCGTTCGATTCATGGATATAGTTGCCCTGGGCATAGATCAGCAGGGTTTCGGGCGCTCCGCCTGAGATCTGTCCTCCAAGAATGAATGTAGCTTCGAGGTTGCCGCCGGAACCGTCGCGCAAGGACTGTTGTTTTTGCACTTCGCTGCTGACGGAAGCGACATAGTCTGCGGCTTCATGCATGCTCGCTGCATTGAGCAGGTTGGGTTGCGCCGCTTTGTCCAGATCGGCATTCATGCGATTGATCACTGCCTGTGTGGTCGCCAGATTCCCGGACGAGAGCAGAACGAAAACGCGGTCCCCCGGCCACACGAAGGTATGCATCTTCGAATAGGTCGAGACATTGTCGAATCCCGCGTTGGTGCGGGAATCGGAACAAAAAACCATCCCTTCATCGATGTTGACTGATAAGCAGTAGGTCATTTTTCTTTGATGGAACTAATCGACCAGGATCATCATTGGACCATTTCAGCATCTGACTGGCTTTGCTGCTGGCCGACTTTGGCATGGAAATATTGCTTGTTCAGGGCGGCATTGATCTCTCCCAGATCTTTCTGGGTCAAATCCAACAGCTCGTGCAGTTCGCCGTTGTGCAGGTTATCGGACAGAAGCCTGAGCAAATTCGTCCTCGAATTCCTGACTGTACTCAACACAGTTTCAGAGAATGGAACGACGCGCAGACAGGATTCCATCTCATTCAGGCAATACAGCAGGCTGCGCGGAAAATGTTCGTCGTTGATCAGAAACTCGATCACGTTCTTGCTGCTTACATGCACTGCCTTGAGCCGCCGATAAGTCTGGTAGGCAGATAGTGCTTTCAGTGTGCTCATCCACAATCTTTCGATGCTCATCTCATAGAGAGCCATATCCTTTGGGATGGAAACCGCAAAATTGATATCCAGAATACGCGTGGTCATGTCGGCACGTTCGATGTTTCGCCCGAGCCGGATGAATTGATACGCCAGATCGTGCGCCATCACGCCGGAGATGAGCCCGACGATCGCATGTCGCTTTGCGATGACATTGTTCAGCACCAGATAACGCTCACGGCGGCTTGTGGTGGCCAGATTGGCATTGGCGCGAAGGTAAAGATACAAACTGTTGATGCATTCCCACAGATCCTCGGGCAGCAGTTCGCGCAGAGTGCGGGTGTTCTCCCTTGCGTACTTCACACAGGACAGGATGGAACTGGGATTCTGCTCGTCCTCGATCATGAAGCGCATGATCGAATCCTCGTTGGCTTGCGAGTAGTGCTTGCTGAAGGATTCATCCAGTCCAACCGCTTTGATCAGCGTATCCCAACCCAGCGTAGCGCCGTGCGGCAGATCCAGCAACACATCCGTCGTACTGTTGATGAGTCGTGCGGTATTTTCAGCGCGTTCCAGATAGCGCGCCATCCAGTAAAGGTTTTGGGCAGCACGGGCTAGCATGACGGCATCTCCTCGACGATCCAGGTGTCCTTGCTGCCACCGCCTTGTGAAGAATTCACCACCAATGACCCTTGCCGCAGCGCGACCCGAGTCAAACCGCCGGTCGTCACATAGAGCTTGTCCGATTGCAGTATGAAGGGGCGCAGGTCCAGATGGCGCGGAGCGAGTTTTCCGTCGACCAAGGTCGGCGCTGTGGATATCTCGAGCGTTGGCTGCGCCATGTAATTGCGCGGGTTGGCACGTATCAGTTCGGCAAACTTTGCGCGTTCGGCTTCGTCCGCGCGCGGGCCGATCATCATGCCGTAGCCGCCCGATTCATTGGCAGGCTTGACTACCAGTTTATCCAGGTTCTTCAAGACGTATTCGCATTGATCCGGATACATGCACAGATAACTGGGAACATTGGCCAGGATAGGATCCTGATCCAGATAGTAGCGGATGATCTGGGGCACGAAGGCGTACACCACTTTGTCATCCGCCACACCCGCGCCCGGCGCATTGGCGATACCCACGTTTCCTTTGCGCCAGGCACGCATCAAACCGGGCACGCCGAGCATGGAGTCCGGGCTGAACACTTCCGGGTCAAGGAAATGATCGTCGATGCGCCGATAGATCACATCCACTTGTTGCAAACCGAAGATGTTCTTCATGTACACCCTGTCGTCGGTGCCAACCAGCAAGTCCTGTCCTTCCACCAGATGGGCACCCATTTGCTGGGCGAGATAACTGTGTTCGAAGTAGGCTGAGTTATAGATGCCGGGCGTCAGTACGGCGATCACTGGCTGGTCGCCGGGACGCGGAGAAAGTGCGGCCAGCGTCTGGTAAAGCTGGGTAGGGTAGTCGTCCACCGGCAGGATCGAGGTCGTGCGAAACACCTCGGGAAATATCCGCTTCATGATCTGGCGGTTTTCCAGCATATAGGACACACCGGAAGGAACGCGCAGATTGTCTTCCAGTACATACACGGTACCGTCGCGGTCGCGCACCAAGTCGGTGCCGCAAATATGTGCCCATACGCCAAATCGGGGCGTCACACCCACGCACTGCGGCCTGAAATTCACCGAGCCTTCCAGTACTTCACGCGGGAACACACCATCGTTCACGATTTGTTGCTTGTTGTACAAATCGTTGATGAACAGATTGAGTGCGGTCAGCCGTTGTTTGAGTCCCTCCTGGATCGGGTCCCACTCGGCGCGGCTCATCACCCGCGGGATGACATCGAACGGCCATGCGCGGTCGATGTTGCCCGCCTCGCTGTATATGGTGAATGTGATCCCCATGGCCATGATGTTGGTTTCCACCGCCTGGCGGCGCGCCAGCAATTCCTTGGCATCCAGCGAATTCAGGTAGTCGAACAGGGGTTGAGCCGCACTGCGCGGACGCAAGTTGGCATCGAACAGTTCATCGTACGCCGTTATGCTTTTATATTCCGACAGGGAAATTTCCATGATCTGTTCTTTATTCCATGTATTGAGCATTACTGAGCGAATACCGTGCCACGACCTGGACTTACAGCAGCAAGTTTCCTTTTTCCCTCCCTAATCATTTTGTCTTTTGCACAGGCTTGATCAACTCGCTGGCCTTGCCGGCAGGGCCTTCCATCATTGGTTCCGGCGCACGGCGCAGGTCAAGCGTCATCGGATAATCGGGATTGCGTCCTTCGCGCCGTATATGCATCTCGCCCGGCGTATGGCCGTGATTCCAGAAACGCGCCACGCGTCGTGCCTCGGCTTCATTGGCATTGACCGGAAAGGTGTCGTAGTTGCGTCCGCCGGGGTGGGCGACGTGATAGGTGCAGCCCCCGATGGACCTGGCATTCCAGCTGTCCATCAGGTCGAACACCAACGGTGCCTGCACGCCGATGGTCGGGTGCAGGCCGGATGGCGGGCACCATGCGCGGTAACGCACACCGGCCACATACTCGCCGCGCGTACCGGTTGCCGTCAGCGGCAGGGGCCGGCCATTGCAGGTGAGGATGTGCCGGTTGTCGCTCATATGGTTGACCTTGATCTGCATGCGCTCGACCGAGGAATCGACATAGCGTGCCGTGCCGCCAGCGGCGACTTCCTCGCCCAATACATGCCACGGTTCGATCGCCTGGCGCAGTTCGATCTCGATGCCGTGATAGACCACCGTACCGAAGCGCGGAAAGCGGAACTCCAGGAAAGGAGCGAACCATTCGAACTCGAAGGCGTAGCCGGCACGCTGCAGATCCAGCACGACATCGCGCATGTCCTGTGCCACAAAATGCGGCAACATGTACCGGTCATGCAGCCCGGTTCCCCAGCGCATGAGATTACCGCGGTAAGGCACCTGCCAGAATCGCGCAAGCAGTGCGCGCAACAGCAACATCTGCAGCAGCGACATTTGCGCGTGCGGCGGCATCTCGAATCCGCGGAACTCAAGCAGGCCCAGGCGCCCGGTCGTGCTGTCGGGTGAATACAGTTTGTCGATGCAGAATTCGGCGCGATGCGTATTGCCGGAAAGATCGACCAGCAGGTTGCGCAGCAGCCTGTCCACCAGCCAAGGTTGCAGATTCTCCTCTCCCGGCTTCAGATGCTCGGTCATTTGCTGGAACGCGATCTCCAGCTCATAGAGACTTTCGTGGCGCGCTTCGTCCACACGCGGGGCCTGGCTGGTCGGACCGATGAACATGCCGGAGAACAGATAGGACAGGGCCGGGTGATGCTGCCAATAAGTGATCAGGCTCATCAACACATCCGGCCGCCTCAGACAGGGCGAGTCTGCCGGAGTCGCTGCGCCCAAGGTGACGTGGTTGCCTCCGCCCGTGCCGGTGTGGCGTCCATCGAGCATGAATTTCTCCGTGCCCAGTCTGGTCAATCGCGCTTCCTCGTAGAGCGTCTGAGTGTTCTCCACCAGCTGGGCCCAGGTGCTGGCGGGATGGATATTCACCTCGATCACGCCGGGATCGGGCGTGATGCGGAATTCTTTCAGCCTGGAATCAAACGGCGGCGTGTACCCCTCCAGCCGCAACGGCAACTTCAATGCCGAAGCGCAGGTTTCTATTGCGGTAATGAGCGCCACGAAGTCTTCCAGCAAGGGTACCGGCGGCAGGAACACGCACAGGACACCCGCACGCACTTCCGCACACAGGGCAGTGTGGATGATCTCGCGCGGATCGTAACCCTCTTTGCTTGAACCGGCCGCAGCATGCGGCTTCTTCTGTGCCGGTCTTGCATCGGGAGCTTCGTCGGTAGCATCGAACGGATCGCGACCGAACTCTTCATCCCTGTCTGCGGGAGCAACCCAGGGCAGCGAGGCAAGCGGCAGGCGCAAGCCCAGCGGCGAATCACCTGCAATCAGATACAAATGCTCTCGCCGCAAAGGCCAGGGGCTGGAGCGAAAGCCCGTCGCGAGCGCCGCTTTGGAAGCGCCCTTCTGCGCCCCGGGCAGCAATGCCTTGAGAGGAAGAATATAACCCACGGGGTCGCCCAGGCCGCGCTCGATCAGAGTTGCCAGACGCCGCCGTTCATCGCTCTTTTTCAGATCGGAATGGAGAGGGTCGAAGTTCTCGGGCCATTTCTGTTCCTCACCGATGACATGCGTCACATCTTCATATGCCGGTATCACGAAGCGTTCGCTCAACCCAAGCTCACGGGTGAGACGCTGCATGAAACGCAACGCATCCCCTGTTGTATGGTTGCCGCCCCCATCGGAGATGGCCAGCAGGGATCGGTCGTTCCACAGCGGTTTGCCATCCGTGCGCCAGTAGCAACCCAGCGCCCAGCGCGGCAGCGGTTCCCCCGGATACCATTTTCCCTGGCCGAAATGGAGCAGGGCACCCGGCGCAAAGTGTCCTTGCAGGCGTTTGATCAGTTCACACGCGAGTTCGCGCTTCTTGTCCGACAGGGCCGTGAAATTCCATTCCGGACCGTCCATGTCGTCAATCGAAACGAATGTCGGTTCCCCGCCCATGGTGAGGCGCACGTCATGCTTCAACAGCTCGGCATCGACCTGATGCCCGAGGTCGAGTATCGCCTGCCATTGTGCTTCGGTATAGGGCTGCGTCACGCGCGGATCTTCGTGGATGCGCGTCACTTGCATCGAAAAGTCAAAATGCGTCTCGCACACTTCGGTGACGCCTATCACGGGTGCAGCCGAAGCCGGCATCGCCGTGCATGCCAGCGGAATATGGCCTTCGCCTGCCAGCAAGCCGGAGGTCGGATCCAATCCGATCCACCCGGCACCCGGAATATAGACTTCAGTCCACGCATGAAGATCTGTGAAGTCGTGGTCGGCGCCGGAAGGACCGTCGAGCGCCTTCACATCGGCCTTCAACTGGATCAGATAACCCGAGGCAAAGCGCGCGGCAAGGCCCAGGTGGCGTAGCGCCTGGACCAGCAACCAGGCGGAGTCCCGGCATGAACCGCGCTTCAGTTCCAGCGTCTGTTCAGGTGTCTGCACGCCAGGTTCCAGTCGCACGATATAGCCCACATCATCCCTGATGCGCTGGTTGATGCCGACCAGCATGTCGATGGTGCGCAGCGGCTTGCCGAGCAACTCCTTCTTCGTACGGTCGAGCCAAGTTGCCAGTAATGGAGAGGCAGGATCGGCCTCAAGATACGGGCCGAGCTCGCGTTTCAATCCATCCGGATATTCGAATGGAAAATTTTCGGCAAATTCGTCGATGAAAAAATCGAAAGGATTGATGACCGTCATGTCAGCCACAAGATCGACCGCGATCTTCAGCGATTCGGCCTTCTCCGGGAATACCAGTCTGGCGATCCAGTTGCCGAACGGATCCTGCTGCCAGTTCAGAAAGTGACCGGCAGGTTCGATATTGAGCGAATAGCTGAGTATGGGAGTGCGGCTATGTGCGGCAGGACGCAGCCTGACCTCATGCGGCCAGAGATTGACTGCACGGTCAAAGTTGTAGCTTGTCTGGTGGTTGAGCGCAACACGGATGGTCATTGAAAGCTTTCAAGATAGGATTATTGGTATCCCTCTCGTATAAGCACGAAGCAAGCCACGACATTTTTGGTGAACATTCATCACACATGGCTGATAGGGGTGAAACTGATGCTCCTTTTCAGGGCGCCGTGTCATTTGCTGGTGCATTCATCTGTGGACGGGTTTGGCGAAGGTTAAAGCGCTTACGGAGATTTCAATCCTCCCCGCATAGGACTCTCTCTAATCTCTGCCGGCATCGTCCTCAAGTTCTGACTCAGGCACGGTAACAAGGTGATCACAGGCGACGGCACTGTGCCAACGCTACTTGCTCAATACACCTTTCCTCCTAGTAAGAGGGATCGCTGGGAGGAGCTACCGAATCCGCCGGTGGTTGCGCTGGTGTTTGCGGGGGCGTTGCAGGTACCGTTACCCAACCTGCAGGGCAGCTTGGTACGTATGGGTAATAGCTCTTGCTGGCCTCGCAGTAATACCAACTCTGGGGCGGGGATTGCATGACGATCGTGCCTGAATCGGGAGGCGGCTGCACTATCAGGACTGGCGGGATGTAGGGATTAGGATAGGGGTAGATCGGGGCGGGATAGAAATACCATGTGCCGGCAGCGATCCACCACCAGCCGAACCTGCCCTCATGCGAGCCGTGACGCCAGCCGCCTGAGCGCCATAATGAAAGATGACGATCGTCAAAATGACGGATATCGCGCTCGCCTCCCCAGCGATTTCCCCCGAAACGCATTCCATGATGACCTTCACCGGAACCTTCACCACGGCCTTGACCGAAGCCTTCGGCATGACCTCCTCCAAAATGCCCCTCTGCCAAAGCCGGCAAGGTGGTGAATAGAATAGCGGCAAAAAGCATTGCAGTTGCTTGTTGTTTCATAGAGCTCTCCTTCGGAATATTTAGCGTGGCAAAGATTTTCGATCCACTTGCCTATGCACGCGATATTTGGCCTCCTCCAGATCCAACGCATACATCAGACTCATCGTGTTCTCGATAAGTTCTGGACCGCGCACAGTCCGGCCTTTTAACTTTCTGCGACCACAAAATCCGCAATCAGAATTGACAGCAGAACGTTCGTTCTGTATCTTTGGGGGGCTTGAATCATATCCAGCGTATCGTCATGGGCGCATGGCGTGTGAGGGATTTTCGATCCGACGGAGTTGTTTGAAATTGAATTCAACTGTCGCGGAATGTACTTGATCTGATTAATGTTTTAATTGAGGAGATTTAGATGTCAGAGGTGAAGAAGGTTAAATTGACGCCCGATGAGATTCGCACCGCCAGGAATGCGGCGGCGGCAGAAAAGACCCTGACTCTCGCCAACAAATCGATGCTCGCCGCGAATCAGGCTGCAGCGGAAGCCAAACAGATACTGGAAGCCAAACAGATCATCGCCAGTCAAAAAGAAGAATCTGCAAATCAGGCGCGAGCCGCCTATGAGGCGGCTGTTGAAAATCAATCCCTGGCCGAACAGGAAATGCGCGCCGCACAGGAAGCAGGTGAGAAAGCTCGTGCGGATGCCGAAGCGTCCAGGATCGCCAGGATTCTCGCAGCACAAGAAGCTGCAGCTGCAAAAGAGCTCGCGAAAGAACAGGCAAGGCAGCGTGCGCAGGAAGCGGCCGCAGCCAGATTGGCCGAGGCAGAAGCCAGGAAAAAAGCGGCAGAAGATGCTGCTGCGTTGAAAAAAGCGCAAGCGGATGCAAAGAAGAAAGCGGCGGAAGAAGCGGCTGCCCTGAAGAAAACGGAAGCCGAGGCCAAAATGCTGGCCGCACAACAGGCTGCAGCGGCCAAGAAGGCTGAAGCAGAAGCAAGAAAACAAGTGGCAGCAGAGGCCGCCGCGCTGAAAAAAGCCGAAGCCGAAGCACGCAAACTGGCGGAGCAACAGACAGCAGCAGCGAAAAAAGCTGAAGCAGAGGCCAGGAAAAAGGCCACCGAAGAGGCCGCTGCACTGAAGAAAGCGGAAGTCGAGGCCAGGAAACTCGCCGCGCAGCAAGCTGCCGCGGAAAAGAAGGCAGAAGCAGAAGCAAGAAAGCAGGCAGCTATGGAAGTCGCGGCCCTGAAGAAGGCTCAGGCGGAGGCCAGGAAGGCCGAAGCGGAAGTCAGGGCGAAGGCTGCAGCAGAAGCTGCAGCCTTGAAAAAGGCAGAAGCCGAGGCCCGCAAACTTGCGGCACAACAGGCCGCTGCCGAGAAGAAGGCAGAGGCAGAAGCCAGAAAGCAGGCCGCTCTGGAAGCTGCAGCGATCAAGAAGGCGGAAGCCGAGGCGACCAAGATCGCCGCACAAGAGGCAGCAGCAGCGAGAAAGCTGGCTGCAGAACAGGCAAAGTTGGCAGCGCAGGAACTGGCAGCTGCCCGAAAAGCGGAAGCCGAAGCGCGCAAGGCGGCAGCCGCTCAGGCAAAACAGATCGCGCAGGAAGAAGCCGCAGCACGAAAAGCTGCGGCAGCGCTAAAGAAAGCAGAGGCTGCAGCACGCAAAGCCGCATTGGCTCCGCCTGAGCCAGTTTGGCCATTTCCCGACGAAGAATCCAAAGAGGTGAGTTCGGTATAAAAGCATCGAAAACTAGCTCGCCTGGAGCTCCCCGATTCGCGGCCCGTGAAAACTGCCGGCTGCCGGCTGCAGGCTGTGTGATCTTACTTCGCGGCCGAATGAGATTCAGGCAGGAGCGCTTTCGGGCAATCGCCTCGGAATTATCGCCTTACAACGCTTTTAGTATCCCCGTATTTACAGGCCTGTAGCTGCGTCTGTTCATGGAAATCGATCGGGTAACACGGGAATCATCGGGGTGCGGCCGAGAAAAAGATATAGATATTCGTAACTTATAGAAAATGGCAGCCCTTATTGCTAGATTGTGAACAATACGGCAAAACGCATAGAGCCGTAGAGCAATCCTCCCAAGGATGCGTTGTTCCTTTTGACAATATTGCAGGGGGCAATCATGGAATCCTTCACTTCACTATTTCCCGGTAACCAATTCCGTTCCCGTTTGCTGGTATTTCTTGTTCTGATACTCGCCGCATGTGGAGGCGGGGGCGGCAGTTCGAGCACAACATCTGTCCCAAGCGTTACCGGAAACAGTTTTGCTCCTGCAACCGGCCCCGGCGACACGATGGGCTATGTTCCATACAGCGCAGGAAACAAGTGGTTCTACAACGCAACGACCAACGACCCGACGGCACCGGCGCCATCCAGTTTCGTAACCTCCCTTATCAATGGCACGAAATCCGTACTCGGGGTAACGGCTACCGTTCTTACCCAACAGGATACGTCGACGCCGGGAACGTCCCTCGACAACTACTATTATCTGAGCCTCGGTGGCCTGACCTATGTCGGCAATAACGACACAACCGACTTGATCACTCCCCGGATCGTGCCGTATGCGCAATTGCTGTTTCCGGTTCAGACTGGAAGGGTTTCCTCGGTCACGGGTACGAATCTCCCCTTTGGATATGACGGCATCGGGAACCCCATCACGTTGAACATCACCCAGACCATTGATAACGTGGCCATCGAAGCGGTCAGCGTGTCTGCAGGCATTTTTTCGAATGCGATGAAGCAGGTGTCTACAATAAGCGGCACCGCACATGATGCGGCGCTTGGCCAGTCCATTGACATCTCGGGAACTGCAACCGACTGGCTGGTCCCGGGCATCGGTTTGGTCAAGCAAACAAGCTCGACGACGATCAATACCACGACGATCAATACGTCGCAGGAAATGCGCGGCTACGCCGTGAACGGCTTGTTCCATGGGCTGGGGCTGCCGCTCCCGCTTGCAAGCGGATTGGCCGCGGGAGATTCGAATCTGCAAAGCCCGGGCGCTCCCGGTGTGGCCAGCGACGGTACCCATTTTCTTGTCGTGAGCGGCACTTCGAATTCAGGGCCGATACTTGGGCAAATAATGGATAGCCAGGGCGCGCTGCTCCAAACCATTTCGCTTGCGGCAGGTGCGACGCCGATGGTGGCATTCGATGGCACGAATTACTGGGTCTCCTTTTCAAATGATTCCGTGGCCGGTGTCGGTTGTCATGCGCAGCGCGTTAGCGCCAGCGGAGTCGTCCTGGATTCCTCGCCTCTCGTGGTATCCGCGACCTCATTTTGTGGCTCGCAGCAGCGTATGGCCTTTGGTGGCAGCAACGGCCTGATCGTTTATTCGCACTACAACTTGAGCACATTCCACCACGACCTGTATGGGGCCTTGCTCAATCCCAACGGCACGGTTGGTACTGAATTTCCGATCGTCGCCGATACCAACGATCATCTCTTCCCGGTGGTCGCGTTTGGCGGCACCAATTACCTCGTGGTGTGGGAACAGGGATCTGCCACGACCCCGGCTGCGAATTCTCTCTATGCGGCCAGAATCAGCCAGACGGGTACGATCGTCGACGTCCCGGCCCTTCCGGTTTCCACCAATACGACAGGCCAATATAGTGCGAGCATCGCTTTCGATGGCAGCAATTACCTGATCGGCTGGCTGGACTTGCGGGCACAGACCGGGTCGGGAGTTCCTGGAATAGTGCACCCGGACGTTTATGTGAACCGAATGTCCCCAAGTGGCGCCCTGCTGAATGGGGCAGCGACAGGCGGAGGCCTTCTGATCAGTTCGGGGGCGACAAAGCAGCTGTATTCCCCGAATGTCGGATATAACGGAACGGAATTCTTTGTATCCTGGGGCTCGCTGGACTATGGCAACCAGGGTGGGCTGGGCATTCAGGCTGCCCGGGTCAACACGGCGGGCACGTTGACCAGTGGCAGCAATATCCAGGTAAGCAGTCTCCCGTCAATCGCCACGGCCTCGCGTTATGTGTACCCGACTTTTGCCAAGAACGGTACGTCTGCCTTGCTGGTGTGGCTGGATAACACCGAACTTTCCGGATCCCAAAAAGGGCTTGCAGGTTTAGCCGTGGCGCCGTTTTGATCTCAACGCCTCGATGCAATATTCGAGATTTGCATAAAGATATTAATTAATATCATTTATTGGAATATATAGTCCCCCATTAAACTGCTCGTCATTGCCATTATTTACCGACAACGACGCGCATGAATCGGGCCACTCTAGCTGCTTTCATCATTCCTTTAGCAGTCACTTCAACGTCAACCTGCTTTGCATCCGCCGCAGAAACGGTGCCGGACGATAGCTTTCTTTCCAATTGGCTGGGCAACGTAAGCAAGACCCAGGAACTTCAGCCGCATTGGGAAACGCTGTTGTACATGCCCTCTCCGCGATTGACTCAGGGACTTCGCCTCAACTATAGCCGGCAATATTTTCCCGGCGGTTCCACGCTTGAAAACTTCGGCATGGGAAAAGGGCTGGAATTGATCGTTGATGAGAATGTCGAGGTACAGATAGGGGTTCCGCCTTATATCAACAGTAAATCACCCAAAGGGGATTCGTCCGGATGGGCGGATGAAACCTTCGTCGGCAGGTATCGGCTGGCCAGCGCCAATGAGGAAAATGGAAACTATATTGTCAGCAGTTCCATAGGCGTGAGCATACCGTCGGGCAGCGATCAATTTTCCGCCCACAGTTCCATCTATACCCTGGCGCTTGCTGGCGGCAAGGGATGGGGTACCAGGGAGAGTGGGGTCAGCATTCAGAGCACTGTATCGATGAATGCACCCGATAACGATTTAGCCACCATAGGCATGCCCTTGTCCTGGACCACCGCATTGCAGGCACATGTTTTACAGAATATCTGGCCCGAAATCGAGGCGAGCTATACTCACTGGTACAAAGGCATCCTGGATGGAAGGAGCCAACTTGTCATGACCTACGGAATAACGTTTGGGCGTTTCGAAATCGAGAACAGGGAAAAATTGACCTTTGGAATCGGTTACCAGGAACCCAGGTTTACCCATTTCAGCAACTTCAGCCGGACCTGGGTATCAACAATGAAATTGTCTTTTTAGGGCTTCGATGCGAGCTTTAGCCTGAACAGACATGGCTGTTGATTCAGGAATAGTCGATGTCCTGCTCGCTGCCGGCATAATGATCCTGTAGCTCGGTGAGTACGGTCTTGATTTTGGTCTTGCCAAATATCTTTTTGATGATGGTGCCCCTGAGTTCTTCCATGCGTTCACGCAGCATGGGTTGAAACTCGGGCGGTATCTTTTTCAGGAAATCGTTCCAGCTTGCCTCGACATCGGGCCGCGTTTCGCGGGTACGCTCAATCAGGTTCTCGATCCCTCTTTGCCCGGTTCGCGAGACGATGCGCCCGTCTCCAGAGATCGCAAAGATGACTGCAAGAGAGATCACGGCATTGGCATCCAGCTCAGAGTCTTTTACTGGGCCGTCGGAATGATGTTTGCGCAGCCATTTGGCACAATCGATGATCTTCTGGTTGCGCTTCCGGTCGAGTAATTCATTTTGAAAGACCGCGTCCCCTGTCCATGTCGAGACGGGGTCGGCACGGCATATCTCCAGGAATATCGCCTTGAGATTGCGCTGCTGAATGAAAGCGTCGTTATCAAAATCGGAAATGTAGGCCACATAGGGCAGGGCGGACAATTCCTTGATATGCCGGAATCCCATCTGGAACACGTATTCGGCGCCGTTCTGCAGCAGAAACGAAAGCCTGGCTTCATTGCTATCGGCAATACCGGCCAGGCTGATACCCAGCGAGATGCATCCGACCGTCAGGTGGAACGCTTCGAGCATGCCATCCGCGGTCCTGTCATTCGTGAATTTCTTCGCGACCAGCACGGTGATTCCGCAGAGTTCGTGGAAAAGCGTGTCGGCGGCATCCCGATTGTCCGTGCGCAGTGCGAGGGCCTCCAGTGCCTGTACTAATTGGGGTGGGCGGGCGGTGAAACTGGTGATATTCATTTAGGAGAAAATATCCTCACCCAGGCTCGGCCGTCCACCAGCCTTTGGCGTGCTGCCCGCCTTGCTAGGCACTTGCCTGCGCAGGCGCAGCAACAGTTCCTTGGTCGTCCGACCTATCGCATATTCATGTTCGCGATCTTCGTCTTCCGCCTCGTCATTGTCGTCGTCCTCTTCGTCAGATCCTGCGTGCAATTCGTTCTCACCGGGGATCCAGTCGGGAAATATCTCAAACAGCACCCGGTCCCAGGCTTCTTCATTGGTTCTGGCAATCTCCAGCGCGAGCGGAATCACGTCGTGATCCGAAGTCGTCTGGCCGCTTCTATGGGCGCCGAGATTGTGGATGTCATTCGCGATCTCGATGATCTCATCGGCCGCCGTCGAGAAAAGCACGGCAAACGCGGTCGTCCCCCAGTCGGTCGCGAGCGCTTCATTGAGCAACTCCGCACGGCGCTCTTCATCATCGCTGGCATAAATCACGCCATGAATGTGCGCGAACAGCGATTCGGCCAAGGCCTCCGGTTCGTCCTCGATCCAGTCTTCGTCCCAGGTGGCGGCAAAGTAAGCCAGGCTCTCGGCCCAGGCTTTGGGCGGGATCAGCAAGGTGGCCAACGACATCTTGCCGCCATCGAAAGCGGATAAATGCAACGACGCGACATGCGGCTCCAGAGTGTTCAGCACCTCGACGACGGCGAGATCGCCGAATTTTTCGGCAGTCTCACTGATGGCCTCTTCCGCATGTTTGGTCGAGCCAGCCAGAACCAGTTCGGTGACTTGTTGCCGGATCGCGGGCAGATTGGTTTTATCAGACATTCTCGTCTCCGCGCGAATCGAACAGATGCTCTATATCTTCACCGTACGAGATCTGATCCTCGTCATCCTCGACATTGTTTTCCTTGTCTTCCTCCTGCTGCAGCGCTTCGAGAGAATGGTCTTCGTCCGTCCAGCGTTTCGGATTCTTGTACAGGAAAGCCGTAATGATGGCCTTGCGCGCCAATTCCGGATTGGCCGTAAACACGGTGGTCAAGGCATTGCCCGATGCGGCATCGCTGCAGGACACCATCTTCAATACTTTCGCGGCATCGCCCTTGTCATATTGGCTGCCTTCTGCCAAGAGACCCGGGGCATCATCAAACACCAGATGATTGGCCAATGCGAAGCTCAACAGGTTCACGTCGTCGATTTCCGTGCCCTTGGCAAACTCCCCGATCAAGGAGTCGATGACCCGGTCATAGTTCCTTTTGTCGGGCGGCTCGCCCAAGGTATCTTCGATCTGGACAGCGAGTTCGCGCGATTGGTAAATGAATTCTGGATGGATGCTTTTCATAATAATTTTCTTCAAATGGATGAACGGTCATTGCGCGGAAGCTCGATTCCGCAGCGGCTGAATAGAGAACCCCACAGACTTTGCGCCTCATTCTCGGGGTCGATGATGATGCGATTGTTCAGGCTGTAGTTATATTCAGCCCGCTTTTGCGGGTCGGAAAGTAGCTCGTACGCCTTTTTGATGGCATTGAACCGGACCTCGGCGCTGGAGTGGGGATTCCGGTCCGGGTGATGGCGCATGGCAAGTGCGCGGTAGGCCTTCTTGATGTCTTCGGTCGAAGCGGTCGGCGAGACGCCGAGGATATTGTATGGATTTTCCAATGAAGCCTCCTGCAAGGCGCGCGATTTTACCAATTTACCAGAGCTTACGTGCAGTTATCCCTCATCCTTTCAATAATACCGGGGTTGAATTGACAACAGAACGAACGTTCTGTATCGTGCCATTGAGAATATATCCCCCAAGAACGCATCGTCAAAGCGACACCCCGAACAATGAACCTCGAAGTTGAAAACGCCCCTATAGCCGAGGCAGAAAGCTATCTTTCGCGCCTCAACACCGCACAGCGTATTGCCGTAGAGCACGGCACAGGTGGTGCTGCGGATGAGCCGCTGCTGGTGATCGCCGGGGCAGGTTCAGGCAAGACCAATACCCTGGCACACCGCGTCGCCCATGTCATTGCGCAGGGCGCCAATCCCGGCGCCATCCTGCTGCTGACTTTCTCGCGCCGCGCGGCAGACGAGATGGCACGCCGCGCCGAACGTATATTGCGCCAGCTTGCGGCTGACCATCCGCGGCTTGCCGGTGCAAAGCTTCATTGGACCGGAACCTTCCACAGCGTCGGTGCACGCCTGTTGCGCGAATACGCCGGCAGGATAGGTCTCGATCCGGGCTTCACCATCCACGACCGGGGCGACTCGGCCGACCTGATGAACCTGGTGCGGCATGAGCTGGGGGCATCCTGCAAGGCCAAGCGTTTTCCGCTCAAGAACACCTGCCTCTCGATCTACTCGGCCACGGTCAATACCCTGTCGCCGCTGGAAGAAGTGCTGCAGCGCCGCTTCCCCTGGTGCACAGAATGGCAGGACGAACTCAGGCAACTGTTCCTTGCCTATGTGGAAGCCAAGCAGAAACAACATGTGCTCGACTACGACGACCTGCTGCTGTACTGGGCACAGATGGTGGCCGAACCAACACTCGCGGCGGAGATCGGCGCGCGCTTCGACCATATCCTGGTGGACGAATACCAGGACACCAATGCGCTTCAGGCCAGCATCCTGCTCGCGCTCAAGCCGCATGGCCGCGGACTTACGGTCGTCGGTGACGATGCGCAATCGATCTATGCCTTCCGCGGTGCGACCGTGCGCAATATCCTCGATTTCCCCGCGCACTTCGATCCGCCCGCAAAGATCATCACGCTGGAACAGAACTACCGCTCCACGCAACCCATCCTCGCGGCGGCAAACGGCGTGATCGGGCTGGCTGCCGAGCAGTACAGCAAGAAGCTGTGGAGCAACAAGACCTCGGGCGAACGCCCGCAGCTCGTCACGGTACGCGACGAAACGGACCAAGCCGGCTTCGTGGTGGAGCAAGTGCTGGAGCGTCGGGAGATGGGCATCCGGCTCAAGTCGCAGGCGGTATTGTTCCGCGCTTCGCATCACAGCGCGACGCTCGAGATCGAACTCGTGCGGCGCAACATCCCGTTCGTGAAATTCGGCGGCCTGAAGTTCCTGGAATCGGCGCACGTCAAGGATGTGCTCTCCGTGTTGCGCTGGATCGAGAATCCGCGCGACCGCGTGGCCGGGTTCCGCGTGATGCAGCTGATTCCAGGCATCGGTCCGAAGACCTCGGCACAGGTGCTCGATAGTATTGCCCTGTCGCAGGATGTGATGATGGGGCTGCAGGAATCGCGCGTACCATCCGGTGCGGCCGAGAGTTGGCAGGGCTTCCTCGAAATGGCCGAAAACCTGCACCAGCGCGCCGTGCCGTGGCCATCCGAATTCGAGAGGATCAGCAACTGGTACCAGGGACATCTGGAACGCCTGTATGAAGACGCGCAGGTGCGCCAGATCGACATCGAGCAGCTGACCAAGATCGCCGCCACCTATCCCTCGCGCCAGCGTTTCCTCACCGAACTCACGCTCGACCCGCCCGATGCCACCAGCGACGAATCGGGAGTGCCGCTGCGCGATGAAGACTACCTCATTCTTTCCACCATCCATTCGGCGAAAGGGCAGGAGTGGACATCGGTCACCCTGCTGAATGCAGTCGACGGCTGTCTGCCCTCGGACTTGGCTACCGGAAACGAGAACGAGATCGAGGAAGAACGGCGGCTGCTGTATGTCGCCATGACCCGCGCCAAGGAGCACCTGCAGATCGTGGTGCCGCAGCGTTTCTTCGTCACGCAGCAATCGCAGTTCGGCGACCGCCATGTCTATGCCGGGCGTTCCCGTTTCATTCCGGCCAGCATCCTCGATCTGTTCGAAAAGAAAACCTGGCCCGTGGCTGATGCTGCACCCGTGCAGGCGGCAGGACGTTCACGCGAAGAGGTGGTCGATCTGCTGGCGAAGATGAAGGCGATGTGGAAGTAGCGGCCATGAATAGAGTGGGCCAATTTATATCTGTTCGACCTGCGCGCCGTTCAATCCTTCGACAGGCTGGTGGAACTACTGGTGAAACAACTAGCCATCCCACTAAGCAACCCCAAGAGGGTTGCCAAGTGGTTGGTTATAGCCATTCGACTAAGCCCGCGAGCGGGCAAGTCGCTGGTTATCAGGACGAACGGGATTGGGGTTCGGAGTCCGCTCAAAAATCCATTCGACCTAAGCGCCGTTCAATCCTTCGACAAGCTCAGGACGAACGGAGGTGGGGTTCGGAGTTCATTCAAAAATCCGTTCGCCCTGAGCCCGTCGAAGGGTGGACTCAGTTGTCCTCCATTCATGGTTCGACAAGCTCACCACGAACGGAGTTGGAGTTTGTTCAAATGCGGTTTGTAATATGAACGCCTCTCTGGACCTAGTACTGCAGCACCCCGGCATCTGGCGCGGCGACCAGCTTGCGCAGACAGACGAGTACACGCTGCCGACCGGATTCGCCGAACTGGACGAACAGCTGCCGGGCGGTGGCTGGGCGCGTGGAGCACTCACTGAAATCCTGCTGGAGCGCGAAGGCATAGGCGAGCTGCGCCTGCTGCTCCCGGCACTCGCACGTGTATCGACACAAAGCACATGGCAGGCCTGGGTTTCTCCCCCGCATATTCCTTATGCACCGGCGCTGAGCACTGCCGGGATCAATCTCAAACAATTGCTGGTCGCGCAGCCGCAAACCCCGGCCGATGCTTGGTGGACGGCAGAGCAGGCGCTGCGTTCCGGCGCATGCAGCGCCGTACTGGCCTGGCTGAGCACGCCCGACGAGAAACGCATGCGCCGCCTGCAACTTGGTGCGGAAACAGGCAAGGCCTGGGGCGTGTTGTTCCGTTCAGCGAGTGCCGCGCAGGAACGTTCCACCGCCGCACTGCGCCTGCGTCTTGAAGCAACCGCGAACGGTTTGGCCGTGCACATCCTCAAACGCCGGGGCGGGCAGGTGAGCAAACCCGTGCTGGTGGATTTGCAGCAAACCAATGGCGTACGCCGCGCACGCCCATCTGCACCGGCGTTATCTGTTGTGCCGTCGTTGCGCGCAGTCGTCCGAAACTGACCGGCACCTCACCGCTGTAAGCAACCCCCATGTTTTGGCTAGCCATACATTTCCCCGCACTCCCCCTGGAAATCTACTCCAGAGGCGGCGCTGCACCAGAACCACTCGCCGTCATAGAAAAGCAAGGCAACCGTTCGCGCGTCAAAGTGTGCAACGAGGCCGCCAGCGAGCGGGGTGTGCGGGCAGGCATGCCGGGTGCCGCCGCACAGACTTTGGTGACCAATCTCGTCGTGCGCGTTCGCGATCTGGCAGCGGAGCAGGAATCGCTGGAAGGTCTCGCCTCCTGGGCCGGAGGGTTTACTCCGGCCGTAAGCCTGCAGCCTCCAGAAGGTTTGCTGATCGAGATCGGCAGTTGCCTGCGCCTGCATCGCGGCTTCAAGAACCTGATCGCGCAAATGAGCAGCGGACTCAACGAAATGGGCTACAGCGCCAGCCTTGCTTGCGCACCGACGCCGCATGCGGCGTGGCTGCTGGCGCTGGCAGGAAAGGAAGTGGCAATCCGCGATCCGGCCAAACTCGAAAAGTTTCTGGGCGCATTGTCGGTAAGGTGGCTGTCTCAACCGCAGGATACGTTGGACAGTCTGGAGATGCTGGGTGCGCATACATTAGGTGACTGCCTGCGCTTTCCGCGTGCAGGTATGGCGCGCCGCTTCGGCCAGGGCTTGCTGGACGAAGTGGACCGCACACTGGGCCGCTTGCCCGAGTCGCCAGAATTCTTCGTGCCGCCGCCCAGTTTCCAGCGCCGTCTGGAATTGCCGTCGCTGGTGCATGAAGCCGAAGCGCTGCTGTTCGCCTCGCGCCGCCTGTTGCTGGAACTGGAGGGCTACCTCAATCTGCGCCAGGCAGGCGTGCATGAATTCGAGCTCGTCTGTCATCACGAAGACGTGCCGGATACTGTAGTCAAAGTGGGCTTCGCCCAGCCGACGCGAGCCTTTGACCGCATGCTGCTCCTGCTGCGCGAAACACTGGGCCGCACGCGCCTGGCTGCCCCGGTTCACACTATCAGGCTTCAATCCAGTCTCATTCAGACCATCGAGTTATCCAACCTCGACCTGTTCCAGGACAGTGCCGAGACAGGCGATGCCAACCTGTTGCTGGAACGTCTGCGCATCCGCTTGGGCAAGGAAGCGGTGTTCAGCATCGCCCCGGCAACTGACCACCGGCCCGAGCTGGCCTGGCGGCCATGCGACGCGGGAGATGCGATCAAGTCGCCAGGCAAGTTACAGCGTCCACTGTGGTTGCTGCCTGTGCCCAGGCCATGCCAGAGAGATCGGCTGGAATTGCAGTCCGGTCCGGAACGTATCGAGAGCGGCTGGTGGGACGGCATGGATGTGGCGCGCGACTATTACGTGGCGCAGGGGCGCAATGGTTCGAGGTTGTGGGTGTTTCGCGATCACAGTAGTGGTGGGTGGTTTGTGCATGGGTTGTTTGCGTGAATGGAGACTTTCATGGCCACGAAAAATAAATATCTGTACTTCCCTCTCCCCCAGCCCCTCTCCCGTAAACGGGCGAGGGGAGAAGGTGGTGTCGCAGATATAAGCAATTTCGCAGCACATCACTCCCCTCTCCCACTTGTGGGAGAGGGGCAGGGGAGAGGGAAGATATTAGACAACGCCAAAACATTGCGCAGCAACCAGACCAAGGTCGAGGAGCGGTTGTGGTATCACCTGCGCGCGCATCGTTTTATGGGACTGAAGTTCAGACGGCAAAAACCCATGGGTTCCTACATTGTGGATTTTGTGTGCGTGGAGCGTCGGCTGATTATCGAACTCGATGGTGGACAACACGCTGAACAAACGGCATACGACCAGCAACGGGATGCGTGGCTAAGCAACCAGGGCTATACGGTGCTGCGTTTCTGGAACAATGATGTTATGCAGGAGCTGGAGGGAGTGCTGGAAGAGATTCGCATCGCCCTCTCCCCCAGCCCCTCTCCCGTAAACGGGCGAGGGGAGTAAGTGGTATCGCATATATGAGTAAGTTAGTCGAACAACTTCAATCCCCTCGCCCGCAAGCGGGAGGGGGGCTGGGGAGAGGGCAAGGGGGGCAAATAGATATCTCAACTATGCCTCCCTACGCCGAACTACACTGCCTCTCCAACTTCACCTTCCTGCGTGGTGCATCGCACGCCGAAGAGTTGGTAGAACGCGCCCGCGAACTAAACTACGCAGCACTGGCCATCACCGACGAATGTTCGCTGGCCGGTGTCGTGCGTGCCCATATGGCAGCGAAGAAATGCGGCTTGAAGCTGATCGTGGGCAGCGAGATTCGTTTTGCCGATGGCCCGAGCATTGTGCTGCTTGCAACAGACCGCACCGGCTACGGCAACCTGTCCGAGCTGATCAGCCAGGGGCGTCGCAACGCCATCAAGGGTCGATACAGCCTCGCGCTCAGCGATATCCAGAATGGTCTGCCGGGTTGCCTTGCGCTGCTGTTGCCGGACCCCATGCCTACCCTGGAACAGGCACAACAAGTCGCAACTATCTTTCCGGGACGATCCTGGCTCGCAGTGGAGCTGTTTCGCGCAGCAGACGACGCCGAGCGTTTATCCAGACTGATCGAGCTCGGAGCCGTAGCCAGCCTACCCCTGGTGGCAGCAGGCGACGTGCACATGCATGTCGCACAGCGCCGTGCCTTGCAGGACACGCTCACCGCCATTCGCCTCTGCGTGCCGGTCTTCGAAGCCGGGACTGAGCTGTATCCGAACGGCGAACGCCATCTGCGCGAACTGGCCGACCTTGCACGAATCTACCAACCTGAATTGCTGGAACAGACTCTTGTCGTTGCCGAGCGCTGCCACTTCTCGCTCGACGAATTGCGCTACGAATATCCAGAAGAACTGGTGCCCGCTGGGGAAACAGCCATCTCGTATCTGCGCAAACTGACCGAGGAAGGTCTCTTGCTGCGCTTCCCGGACGGCGTGCCCGACAAGGCGCGCACTCTGGTGGAATACGAACTGGCGCTCATCGAGGAGCTCAAGTACGAGCCGTATTTCCTCACCGTGCACGACATCGTGCGCTTCGCCCGCATCCGCGGCATCCTGTGTCAGGGGCGCGGCTCGGCGGCCAACTCCGCGGTGTGTTACGCGCTGCACATCACCGAAGTGAATCCGGCGTGCATGGAAATGCTGTTCGAGCGTTTCATCTCCAAGGAGCGCAACGAGCCGCCCGACATCGATGTTGATTTCGAGCACGAACGGCGCGAAGAGGTGATCCAGTATCTCTATGCGAAATACGGCCGGGAGCGTGCGGCACTCGCAGCCACCGTCATCACCTACAAGCCCAAGAGCGCGATGCGCGACATAGGCAAGGCGCTTGGTTTCGACCTGGAGCAGGTGGATCGCCTGTCCAAATCCCTGGCGTGGTGGGATGGCCGCCAGGTGCTGCCGCAGCGCCTTGAGGAAGCCGGTTTCGATCCCGAGAACCGGAAAGTGCGCCTGCTGATGCAACTGCTCGACGAGCTGATCGGCTTCCCGCGCCACCTTTCACAGCACGTGGGCGGCTTCGTGATCGCGCGCGGCAAACTCTCGCAACTCGTCCCGATCGAAAATGCGGCGATGGCAGAGCGCACCATCATCCAGTGGGACAAGGACGATCTCGACGCGCTGGGGCTGCTCAAGGTGGACGTGCTTGCGCTGGGCATGCTCTCCGCCATCCGCCGTGCGCTGGATGAAGTGGGCAGATTGCGAGGCCGGGCAATCACGATGGCGGACATCCCGCGCGAAGATCCAGCGGTGTACGAAATGATCGGCCACGCCGATACGGTGGGCGTGTTCCAGATCGAATCTCGAGCGCAGATGTCGATGTTGCCGCGCATGCGGCCACGCAATTTCTACGACCTGGTGATCGAGGTGGCCATCGTGCGCCCGGGACCGATCCAGGGAGGCATGGTGCATCCCTATCTGCGCCGCCGCGAAGGTTCGGAGCCGGTGACCTACCCGAGCGAGGAGGTGAGGGATGTGCTGCAACGCACGCTGGGCGTGCCCATCTTCCAGGAACAGGTGATGCGGCTCACCGTGGTGGCGGCCGGGTTCTCGCCGGGTGAGGCGGATGAAGTGCGGCGTTCGATGGCGGCGTGGAAACGCAAGGGCGGACTGGAACATCTCGAACAGCGACTGATCGATGGCATGAGTGCGCGCGGCTATCGGCAGGAATTCGCCCTGCAGATATTCCAGCAGATCCTGGGTTTCGGCGAATACGGTTTCCCGGAATCGCATGCCGCAAGTTTTGCGTTGCTGGTCTATATCTCAGCCTGGCTCAAGTGCCATGAACCGGCGGCTTTCGCGTGTGCACTGCTGAACAGCCAGCCCATGGGTTTCTACGCGCCGACCCAGCTCGTGCAGGACGCGCGCCGTCATGGTGTGGAAGTGCTGCCGGCGGACGTGACCGAAAGCGAGTGGGATTGCACCTTGGCGGCATACCCCTCTCCCCAGCCCTCGTCCCTTAGGGGAGAGGGGGGAGTCTCCCAGCCTGCACTGCGTCTTGGTCTGCGCATGGTGAACGGCCTTTCTCTGGAAGGTGCCGCACGTCTCTCAGAAGCGCGTTCGCAGAAGCCATTCGACAGCGTAGAAGATATGGCCCGGCGAGCCGGGCTGGAAAGCCGCGACCTCAAATGCCTGGCCGCGGCAGGCGCGTTGAGCACATTGGCAGGCCACCGCCGCCAAGCCTACTGGGACGTGGCCGGCATCGAGCAGGTTACGCCGCTTGCATTAGCCACCGTCGAGGAAACACAGCCGCAACTGTTACCGCTGACCGAAGGCCAGAACCTGGTCGCCGACTATGACAGCCTGGGGCTCACTTTGGGCAGGCATCCGCTGGCACTGCTGCGCGACACGCTCCGTGCGCAACGATTGATCACCGCTGCGGAGTTGCGCACATTTCCGCACGGCCGACTCACGCGCGCAGCCGGTCTGGTGATCGGTCGCCAGCGCCCGGGTACCGCGAGCGGAGTGACGTTCGTAACCCTGGAAGACGAGACCGGGCCCATCAACGTCGTGGTGTGGCGCGACCTCGGCGAAAGGCAGCGGCGCGAGTTGCTGGGATCGCGGTTGCTGGCAGTGTACGGTGTGCTGGAGCGGCAGGGCGAGGTGGTTCATCTCATTGCGGGGCACTTGAAAGATTTGACGCCACTACTCGGCGATCTGGTCACGCAGTCGCGGGACTTTCACTAAGGCACGCCACTACTCATTCGCAGGTCACACCTTTTCTTCGAACGTGTGCTTGTCGGAAATGAAAGCCACGGTCACGCAGCCGGGCCCGGTATGCACACCGCCGGTCATGCTCATCGGTGCGACATGGATCGCCACACCGGCTGACTCAGCTTCTGCCAGCAGCCTTGAAAATCCCGGCATTTGCCGCACCGCTGAGGGATCGCCGCCGTAGCCGACGCATATCACCGGCGCCGGCAAACCCGCCCACACTGCACGGGTGACATTGGCAAACATGGTCTCGACCGCCACATCGAAGTGCCGCAATTTGGCAACCGGCCCGGTTTCATCCATGTGGCCGAGCAGAATCGGTTTGATATCGAGCATCGATCCCAGCATGAAACCTGCCCAGCCGATACTCTTGTCGCCGCGTTTGGATGCGCGTTTGTAGATGTGCGACAGGTCGGGCGGCACCATATAGCAGTATGTGTGGGGAACCAGTTCACGAATACGCGAATCGATCGCCGACGGCGCAGCGCCGGCCTTGATCATGCGCATCACCTCCGCAGCGAGCACCGCCGTCCCGGTGAAGATGTTGCCGCTGTTGATGACTGCCAGCGAAAAGTGATTATCGATACCGGCATCCTGGCGCACTTTCTTGTACTTGCCGAGAATGCCGATCGAAGCCTTCATCGCGTTTTCGTAGATGTCGCTGCGTGATTGCGTCACCGTGAGGCAGAACACGTGGTCATACTTGCGCACCAGCTTGTCCAGGAACAGGGTCTCTATCTGCTCGCTTGAGTACGGGATCGACTCGACCTCGAAATCGGTCTTCTGATCCATCTGTTCCGAGTGGAACGCTATCGTCTGATTATTGTTGCGGCGATCCTCGAAAGTCTGGTCGCCAATCCTGAGTGTGGTCGGCATCAGTTCGATGCCGCCTTCCTCGAAAAAGGAGTGCGGCAAATCACAGCTTGAATCAACCACCAATCCGATTCTCATTCTTTATTTCCTCCTGTTGTCGGCTGCGTGAGCCATATTCTTTTGTATCGCGGCGCAAAGATTACACAGACTCGGAGTTTGTGCCAGAGGAGAAAATAATGGATAGCCGATACATCTTATTTTATGCTGCCATATCAAAACGTTGCCGCCCAGGCTGATTTACCTGCTCGAAAGGGATTGCCTCGCTTGATTGGCGTTTGGCGGGACCGGGGGTGTTGCCAACCTTTTTCCCGATTGTGCGTCGCGCTGACTCTCCACCTTGTTTACGACATCCGACGCCTGAAGATCCCCGTCTTTACTGGCCTTCAGGCCGGCGGCAATTTCCCGTCATCGCAGCGCCCCGGCTCTGGGCGACTCAAAGGTCTATATCTTTTGGCATATATGCGAGTATGGTTTTTGCTGCTAGTCTTCGGCGCGCTTCACGTCAGGCGAAGCGAACGGGGGGGCAAGTGGTAGATCATTTCGAACTTGGTCCTCTTGAATTCAGGATTGAATATTTTCACTAAATGGAGAAAACGATGCGGAGATTTGCTTGGGTTGGTGTCCTGTTCCTGGTTGGTTGCGCCAACATGACGCCCATGGCAGTTAATAAAGAAACCAAAAACGTGGACGTAAATTCAAAGTCGGTCGTGTTGATGACACTCGACCTTGCAAGACCCGAATCCAGCCGGTTCATCCCCCATCCTGTATCGGTTACTTTCACCAAAAAAGATGAACAGGGAAAGATAGAAAGGCAGACCTTTAAAGTGGATGACGATGCAGGCTCGACCGACTCAAAGCTCGATAACAAGTTCCTGTTAAGGTTTGCCCTGGAACCCGGCCGATATGAAATGTCGACTGTATTTGGAATGGCCAATGCATTTCCCATCATCGCTTCATTTCAGGTGCCACTGCTGATGCCGATCAATGTATCGCCCAAGTCTGTGACCTATGTCGGACGAGTGAATGCACTGATGCGGCCGCGAGTAGGCAACGAATTCAGGGCCGGGCCGGTGATACCTTTGATTGACCAGTCAGTGGCCGGCATATCCGGAGGTACTTTCGATATCATCGTAGTCGATGCCTCGAAAGAAGACATACCTGAATTCAAATCCACCTTTCCGTCGCTGGAGACAACAGATATTCGAACAGAGTTGTTGCCGGCCTTCGACAGAAGCAAGGTTCAAAAGTGGTGGGAGGGGGGTGGCCAAACGGCGGAGGCTACTGATTCAAGCAACGTAAAACAAGCTCAGAAATAATCCAGCAAGCCCCGACGACAGGAAAGAAAAGGGGTTAGCGTCGCAATAGTTTTGTTGAGGTAAGCACAAATCGAAGCGATCCCCTTTAACCAAAGTTATCCGTTAGCCCGTCATTCCGGCCTTCGCTGGCGTGATGAGGTTTGATTCTAATGAGCTATTTGGATTTAATTTATCTTTACTGAATCAGCCCCATATACAAGAACACCGCATAGACTCCGATCAGGCCGTAGCCCACAAAGCGGGGCACCCGTCCGAGGATGGCGATGGACAAAAAATTGATCGCGCCTGCCCCCAGAATGATATAGGTCCCCATTTGAAAAAACGCGGGAACCTGAATGGGATTGAACACCGCAAACAGGCCGATGCACATCGGGATGCAGATATGTCCATCCCCGACCTGCGAGGTCAGCACGATGTCCTGCCTGCCGGTACGCGTGTAATACAGCGCGAGGAATGCATTGGGCACGACCATCAGCAGGCCGCTGAACCAGCCCAGCTTGGCAAAACTGAAATACGGGTTGTGTGTCGTCGACACCCAGGTCACCAGATGATCGACCGCGTAATAGACGCCGTAGGCGCTGACCGCAAGCAGCACCAGGTCGATCGCAATCGTCCAGTGGAACGACTTGTTCTTCCTGATGTTGTCCTTGAGCACTTCGAACACGTGCAGTATCTGCCAAAACAGGAATAGCCCCACCAGCACCAGGCCGTCGTAAAAGTCCAGCGTCCCATCCTTCGCCAGGGCCCAGAGCGTGCCGGTGAACAGGAACAATGCGATCAGGGTGAACAACAGGTTCAGCTTGTTGATGCGATGGAATTCCGAATGCTTCGTTGCTTTCTGCTTTGTTCCGCCGCCTTTTTTGATGACGGCGGACGAACCGAAGATCGCGGCCAGCCCGAGGATCAGCGTCAGGTTGGTAGCATTGTTGACGAGGCAGTTCTCGATGACCAGGCCGCCATTGGAGGCGGAACTGCTCATGACATAGGCGAAGATCAGATTCGCGAACCCGGAGCAGTAAGGCATGATCAGCGTGCCGAGCACGGTGCCTTCAAAGCCCTTGCTCTCCATGGCATGCAGACGCCAGATCATCACAAAACTCGCCACCACAAACAAGGCGAGCAGCATCAATGGGTTGGCAAAATAGCCCTGGATATTATGGATTGCGTTATTCACGAGTGACTTGAGGAAAGGCTAGCTCGGATTTTACCTTGCCCGACAAAATCTTTGACCTCCTCTGAATGAAAATCATCTTTACCGCACCTGGAATGGGTGCGCTCCGAGTTCGCTTTGGGTACACTGAGCCCCTCATTTTTTAGGGCAGGTTCCAATGAAAAACACTCACCCTCTGCAGGGAAATGAAGCGGCAGAACGCATCGTTCGATTTTTCCAGGCCAACGGGTTCGCCGGCATCACCGAGGCGCTCATCATCCGGATCAGCCTGAAAGCGGGTCACAGGACGGAAATTGAGTCGGCGTTCGAAGAGGCACATGAACAGGACATCACCCCGCCTGTGCAGCAGTATTTCGAGATCAAGCCCTTCGGGCATTTCTCGGATTTTCGCAGCTTCGATGAAGCGAAATCAGCCATTCAAACCGACTTTACCGAAGCTCTGCGCATGGAACTTCCCAGGGTGTTTTTCGACAAGGCTCCCGTCGTGATAGATGATGCACTGGGGAGTGGTACCAAATACGATGCGCTGATGAAGATCACCGACAATGTCGACGGCTATGCCATTGCCATCCTCCTGAATGATCCGGATGCGTCCTTCCTCGAATATCTCGGAACTCATCGCGGCAACGACTGGCAACAGATCATGGGCAAACTGGAAATCACGGCATCATCCCTGGCTTCCGAAATGAATCTACTCTGAGCAATTATTGTGACGGGGGAGTTCAGCGGCAAACCAATCCGACGTTGCCCGTGCAATCCTTGAACAGAAGAGGTTGATCATGAAAACATTATTGATAACCGGCGCCAGCCGCGGAATCGGATTGGAGTTCTGCAATCAATATGCAGCTGAAGGTTGGCGTGTCCTGGCTTGTTGCCGCGATCCGGGCAAGGCGGATGAGCTCAACAAACTGGCGGCCCGATATCCCGGCCTGATCGAGCTCCACGCGCTCGACGTGACCAACCATGCACAGATCGAGCAACTTGCACGCACGCTGTCAGCTGAAACGATAGACCTGCTCATCAACGATGCGGGCATCTATCCGGCCTCAGACAAACACGGCTTTGGCCATACCGACTATGCGGAATGGATGACCGCTTTCAACATCAACACCATGGCCCCTCTCAAGATGGTCGAAGCGTTCATCGAGCAGATCGCTCGCAGCGAACTGAAGCTCATCGTCACCATTACCAGCCAGATGGGTAGCATGGACGACAACAGCAGCGGCGGGAGCTACCTGTATCGCAGCAGCAAAGCCGCAGCCAATATGGTGGTGAAAAGCCTGGCCGTTGACCTGAAGGAACAGGGAATTATTTCGGTGGCCTTCAATCCGGGCTGGGTCAAGACCGACATGGGCGGCCCCAACGCCATGATCCCGGTCGAGCAAAGCGTGGCCGACATGCGCAAGGTCATCGACGGCCTCACCCTTGCGGATACGGGCAAATTCATCGGCAATGACGGGCTGGTGATTCCCTGGTGATGTCTGTGGCGGAAATCGATCGCGAAGGCAAAGGTCTATAACTTTCGGCATATGGTCTGGAAGGGGCTTTGCTGATAATCTCCGGCGCGGCAGAGGGAAAACAATGCGAGTTGAGAGAGTAGGAAGAAAAGTATTCGAGCCTATCCCTCTTTAATGTTTCAAAATGACCCATGGGAAAAACCGATTTAGTCCCATTTCCCTCCGGGAGAGAGAAGCTGACTTAATCTGCGTATCCCTTGCTAACCTGGTAACTTTTCTGGGAGGTTCTAATGGAATTCGAAGAAGATCGCACTGGCACATGGCACGCTTATGGCAAAAGGATGTCAGAAAATTCGCAATCCCAAGCTAACATCAATTCATTCAGCGACCTGCGCAAGCTTGCTTTCCGCAATCCGTTTCCGGTAACCGAAAATTCCCAAAATACGGACTACCTGACAAAGCGTTTTCCAAAAGTGGCAGCGAGCATCAATACTGATAACTGGGCGCTGCACCTCGAAATAGGCACGATGACGCTTGCCACGAGAGAGGCAATATTGAAGCAGGATTGGTCCACGTTGTCCGCTCACTTTGCTTTCATCGATAGCGTGCTGGAAGCCGCCGACACCGAACTGCACGAGGCGATCGGTGTGTCTTATCTGGTGAATCTGTTTTACGGAGAAACAGCATTCGATTATGCCAAGGCACGTACCCTGATGCCCAGGCGGCTGGCTGCCGCACTTGAGATCATGGAGCGCCACTACGAAGAGTTGAGGAAATAAAACTTCGTCCTGGAATTGGCTATAACAATAACTCCCTGCAAAGATTTAGACCCTTGAAGGCGTTCGTCTTTACTGAACTGCAGGCCAGTTTGTATATCGCATTAGTCAAATAAAATCGGAACCGGGTGGCTGCGACCGAAGCAAAAGGTCTATATCTTTTGGCATATATGCGAGGAGGGACTTTACTGCTAGGCTTTGACGCGTTGGATTGTAGGGCTTGGAAAAGCATTTCGAACCCGCCCCCTTTCATTACGCTTTAATTCAGGTGAGGAATTCAATAATTGATTAGCCATCAAACTGACCTGGAATTTGTCCACCGCGTTCAGAATGCGATCGACATGTTGCCCAGCCCGATATTCATCAAGGATGGAGCCGGCCGATACATTGCCTGCAATCGCGCATTTGAAAGCTATATTGGCGTCCCGCGCTCCGAGCTCTGCGGCGCCACTGTATATGACATCGCCCCGGCGGAACTTGCCGCCATCTACGAGAAGGCCGATCTCGACTTGATGGCCAAGGGCGGGACGCAAAGCTATGAGGCCAACGTACGCTATGCCGACGGTAGCTACCACGATGTCATTTTCTTCAAGTCGGTCTTTCACAATGCAGAAGGAAAGACCGATGGCATTTCCGGGGTAATACTTGATATTACCGAGCGCAAGCGCCTGGAAAGTGAACTTGCGCAGGCGGCCAGGGTAGATTTCCTGACGGGTGCCTTGAATCTGCGAACTTTCTACGATCTTGCCAACCAGCAATTCACCTCGTTCAAGCGCACCGGCGAAGAATTTTCCCTGCTGATGATCGACCTTGATTATTTCAAGGAAATCAACGACACCCTCGGTCATGATGCGGGTGACGATGCGCTGCGAAAATTTGTCCAGACGGCCAAGACCAATCTTCGCGAGCAGGATATTTTTGCCAGGACAGGAGGAGATGAGTTCCGGTTGCTGCTGCCCGGCACGTCTCAGTCCGGGGCAATGTTGCTGGCCGAAAGAATTCGCGAAGAAGTGAATCAGGTAAAGATCGGCACGCCGAATGGCAGTATCGCGTTATCCATGAGTACTGGCTTGTGCAGCAGCCTTCCGGATGACCATAGCATCGACAGCATAGTCAGCCGGGCCGATGTTGCACTGTATCGGGCCAAAGCGGCTGGACGCAACACTGTCAAGGCTCATGGTCATATTGATTGCAAATATCATCCTGACGTTAAAACCGACTCCGTTAGCTTTTGACTTCGAGTCGAAATGCAAATCACTGCCGGCAACGAATTGCATTTATTAAAGAAAATCAAGGGTATCCGGAACTTGTGATTGAAAAGCCCCGTTTGCCATCACTATGGTAATTAAACGCTAAAACGGAAGTAGTGATTGGTATTCCACATCATATCTTGTATTATTAGCCTTAATAGTAGTATGGTT